>Ga0187877_1000289_pt1 | contig 67944 bp, 63 predicted proteins | sample June2016WEW_17_1_3_FD_132430 | JGI IMG/M metagenome (GOLD analysis project Ga0187877, IMG submission 132430) | Peatland microbial communities from SPRUCE experiment site at the Marcell Experimental Forest, Minnesota, USA - June2016WEW_17_100 | ecosystem: Environmental > Terrestrial > Soil >...
ACCCAAACGAACCTCGCAGATCCCTGCGGATCAGCCCAAAACGGCCAGCGATCAGCTCGCCAGAGAACCGGAAAGCAAAAAACCAGCGTTTTTCCGCAGCCTGTGAAGCCCCGCCCTTCCGACCTCCCGAACAAAACCCGTCAGCGTGGTGAGAAATCCCCGTGAAAGGTCGGCTCTGCCGGGGTGGACAACGGAAAGGCATGTTTACGGCGACACCCGCGCGGCGTCCACCGGCGCGGCAGAAAGCAAGGTGACGATCTCAGGAATCTCCAAGCGGATGGCAGTCCCCTTCCCCGGCCCGCTGTCGATCTGGAAGGAGAAGTCCTGGCCATAAAGGACCTTCAAGCGCTCGTGCACGTTGCGGATGCCGATACCGCTGTCGAGGACCTCGCGCTGTCTCTCGACCGGGATGCCCACGCCGTCGTCGCTGACCTCGACCAGCAACCGGCCATTGCCCCGCTTGGCCCGCAGGGTGATCGTACCTCCCTCGATCTTCGGGCCAATGCCGTGCCGGATAGCATTCTCCACGAGCGGCTGCAAGAGCATGCTGGGAACGACCATATCCAAGGCGTCGGGGTCAATTTCTTTGCGGACTTGCAGCTTGTCGCGCCCGAAGCGGACGACTTCAATGTCCAGGTAATCGTCGATGAATTCCAGTTCCTGCTTGAGCGGGGTGAAGTGAACCTGGGCCTTCAACCGGCGACGAAGAATATTGGAGAGCTTGAGCAGCACCGCGCGCGCGGTGTCGGGATCAAAGCGCGTCAGCGACGAAACCGTATTCAGGGTGTTGAAGAGGAAATGCGGGTTGATCTGGCTGATGAGCGCGTCCATGCGGGCCTGCATGAGCGCCTTTTCCTGTTCCTCCAGCTTGCGCTCGATGCGGGTAGTGTTCCAGATGCGTACGGGGATGCCCACGCCAAATAGGGTGGCCAGTACGATCAGCCCCCGCGTCCAGAAATGCGGCGAATAAGGATGGAGACGCTCATCCAGCAGCAGTTCGTAGAACAGCCTCCCCTTCCCGATGTGGCCAATCCAAATCCGAACGATTGCCAAAATCATACAGAGCAGTGAAAAGAGCAACTGCCAATCGATAGCCGGATGCTTGAAGCGTTGCTTGATAGACCGGTAAAGGCTCAGGTCAACAAAGCCGGAGAATTTCCAGATTTCTTCCTTGTCGGGACAAAGCCAGCGCGCGGTCCCAGCCACCACCGCGTAAAGCGTGGCCACCGGCAAAGCCAGGAGCTCGGGACGCGCGGGGATCAGCAGAGTCGGGATGCTCACCATCAAGGCAACTGCCAGACCTACAATCGTTCCACCCAGCAGCCCTGCCAAAACCGTCACTTCCAAGCTCAGATCGGTTGTCTGGTAGGGGCCAATCAGGCGCGCAATCACGCCGAGGCCAAAGGGCACGCCCAGAAAAGCAGCGAAGAGCAGCTTCTCGCGTGGTCCTCGCTGCTCGATAAACAGCAAGCGCCGGAACTTTCCGAAGCGCGCGATGAAGCCCGCCAAGAGGGCGATGAACGCCAACTTGATCAGCAGATCAACGACGACGGTGGATGCTGGGAGAATGTGGATGACGGGTTTCATTTCGGAATGTGAACCACTCGATGCGGAGCGCTGCCCGCCGGCGCGGAACCCCACCAGGCCGCCCACTTTCTAGTCTTCCTCCCGAGCGGGCTGGGACCCTGTGAAGTCATTCTTGCCACCGCCCACAAAGTGTACCACCTCCAGGCGGTCGTTGGCTTGAACGACCAGGTCGCCCCACTTCGACCGGGGGACAATCTCCAGGTTGCACTCCACGGCCAGGCGATCCGCGGGCAGTTTTAGCCATTCGAGTAAAGCGGCCAAGGTCAGATCGGCGGGAACCTCGCGCGATTCGCCGTTCACATGGATGTTGATCAATAGGGACTCCCGGTCAAGCAGGTCCCGTCGGGTGAGCAGATGGTTTGATCTCACCCGCCCGAATGCGCGCAATGACCTGACGGTGCTGGTCTTCGAGTCGCCGCCTTACTTTCTCATCACCAGGATCATCGCTGGAAGCCAGCAAGTCTTCGAAGGTTCCCAGAAGTTTGTGGATGACAGCGCCCTGCAGGTACACCGTGGTTTCAATCGCCGCGTCCTTCCGAGGCTCTGTCTGAATATGAAACATGACGCCCTCGTGTTTGATGTCGGTGTTGAACCCCATCACCATGGCGCACGACCCACGACTGCACAAGACTCCTAAATTGAATTCGTTAAATGTTACTGGCATCCTTCCAGGCAGGCAAGAAAAAACTTGACACTCCCTGGAGCCGCCTCGTATAGTTTTGGGTGTAGGGTAAACACGCCAAAGTAACTGTAAGTGACTGAAATGACTGGAGCTTACCACCCCATCTTGTTGCATTTCGTGGTGGTCGTGGTACTCGCCCTGGCCATTCTGGGTCTGTCTTGGTGGGTGGGAGTGAAACGACCAACGCGGGAGAAACTCTCCCCCTACGAGTGCGGGATTCCTCCGGTCGGCGATGCGCGGGAACGCTTTTCAGTCAGCTTTTATCTCGTCGGGATGCTCTACATCCTTTTTGACGTCGAGGCCGTGTTTCTGTATCCCTGGGCCGTAGTTTTCAAGAGTCTAAAGTGGTTTGGCTTCTTCGAGATGCTCTTGTACATCGCCATCTTACTGGCTGGGTACATCTACATTTGGAAGAAAGGCGCCTTGGACTGGACCCGCTAGCTTGTTGGTGACCGCCCTGGCCAGCGAACTCTGCCACGGCAGGATCTGAACAGAGCAAGGCAATCCACTTGAGCTTTTCGTGCTGAGGTGCGAAACCATGTCGCATGGCGCTGCCACCGGCCGCGCGCGGAGCAAGTGAGCGACATGGCCAGCCCTCTGGACTAACCTCCATGGCCGCTGACTTAAAGGAAAATCTGGCTTTCCAGAAACTCCAGGAATTTGCCCCGGCGGCAATCGAAAACGCCCAGGCTTTCCGCGGCGAGGTAACGCTATACATTCGCCCCACCCATCTCCTTGAGGTCTGGGAGTTCCTCCGGGACGAATCCAGCCTTAGGTTCAGTTTCCTCGCGGACGTCACCGCTTTGGACCTATACCCCCAAGAACCGCGCTTCGAGGTTGTATACCATCTCTTGTCAATCGAAACCTCCCGGCGCCTGCGTCTCAAGGTCCGGGTCGCAGGCGACAATCCACGCATCCAGAGCGCCGTTCCCGTTTGGCCCTCCGCCAACTCGTTTGAACGCGAGGTATTTGATCTGTTTGGAATAGCCTTTGAAGGTCATCCCTTCCTCGAGCGGATTCTGCTGCCTGATGAATGGGAAGGCCACCCCCTGCGAAAAGACTACCCCACTGAGGGTTATCGATAATGCCGGTCACGCTGGAAAGAATCCCGGGTAAGGAAGAACGGGTCATTCTCAGCATGGGCCCGCAGCATCCCTCGACGCATGGGGTGTTGCGGTTGGTGCTCGATCTGGAAGGTGAGACGGTCGTGCGGGCCCTTTTCGATATCGGCTATTTGCATACCGGCTTCGAGAAATCCTTCGAGAGCAAGACCTATTCGCAGGGGATCACGCTCACCGACCGCATGGATTACCTTGCGCCACTCTCGAACAACCTGGGCTTCTGTCTGGCGGCGGAGAAACTGCTCGACCTGGACATCCCACCGCGGGCGCAGTGGATCCGCGTGCTGCTGACCGAACTCACCCGCATCCAAAGCCATTTGGTGTGGCTCGGCACGCACGCTATCGACCTCGGCGCCATGTCGGTCTTCCTTTATTGCTTCCGGGAGCGCGAGGATATTTTGCACATCTTCGAGGCCGTCTCCGGACAGCGCATGATGACTAGCTATTTCCGCATCGGGGGCCTGGCTCTCGAACCTCCGCTGGGCTGGCTGAAGGCCATTGTAAAATTCGTCAAGATGTTTCCCGAGCGGATTGACGAATACGAAGCCCTGCTTACCCGGAACCCTATCTGGCTGCGCCGGACGCAGGGGATCGGGTACATCTCAGCGCAAGATGCCATCGCTTACGGCCTATCGGGCGCCTCACTGCGGGGTTCCGGACCGGACTGGGACCTCCGAAAAAAGCAACCCTATTCGAGTTACGATAAGTTTGATTTCGAGGTTCCGACCCGCCGCGAAGGCGACGTGTACGCGCGTTACCTGGTGCGCCTCGAGGAAATGCGCCAGTCGCTCCGCATTGTGCAGCAGGCCATCGACGGCTTGCCCGAAGGGCCGGCGAAAGCCAACGCGCCGCACATCGTCCTGCCGGACCGCGAGAGCATGAAGACCTCCATTGAGGCCTTGATCTATCACTTCAAGATTGTGACCGAGGGCTTTCATCCCCCGATCGGCGAAGTCTATCAAGCCATCGAATCGCCGCGTGGCGAGCTGGGATTTTACATGGTCAGCGACGGATCGCCCAAGCCTTTCCGCTGCCATGTCCGCGCCCCCTCCTTCGCCAACCTGCAGGCGTTACCGAAATTGATCGAAGGGCGCATGATCGCCGACGCCGTGGCTTGCATCGGAACCATCGATATCGTGCTGGGAGAGGTGGACCGCTAGATGATTTCCGAGATGCTCAGCAGGAAATTCGATCAGATTATAGCTCGGTACCCCTTGAAGCGCTCGGCGATGGTGCCGCTGCTTCTTTACGCGCAAGATGAAATCGGCCAGGTTAGCGACGAGGTCATCGCGGAGGTCGCGCGCCGGGTGGACGTGCGGCCCATTGAGGTTGCGGAGGTTGTCTCGTATTACTCCATGCTGCACCGCCAGCCCGTGGGCAAGCACCATCTGCAATTTTGCACGGGCATCTCCTGTATGTTGCGTGGGGCCGACGAGGTGTTCGAGCATTGCGCGAAGAAGTTGGGAGTTGGACACAAGCAGACCACTCCGGATGGATTGTTTTCACTGGAGGAGGTCGAGTGCCTGGGAGCCTGCTGCGGCGCGCCCGCCCTGCAGGTAAATTACGACTACTACGAGAACCTGACGCCGGGTGAAATCGACCAACTCATCACTGCGCTGAAGAAGAAAGAGCCCCGGTCGAATATGTGAGATCGGCGGCGATGAAGAGGCTGCGGAAGAACACTTTTCTACTGTCATTCTGAGCGAAGCGAAGAATCTCGCCCTGAGCATTTTCGTGAACATGCGAGATTCTTCGCGCAGTTTACCCTGAGCGGGCAGAGCGAGATCCTTCGCTTCGCTCTGCAGAAACTCGATGCGCAAGTCCTTTGAATTCAGTAGGCGTAGCGCGGACCTGTTCTGTAGGTCCGCGGCTCGTCCTCTGTGGGCAAGGGAAAGCCGCGGACCTACAGAACAGGTCCTCGCTACCCTTCCTCGGCCCGAGTTTCTGCCGACCATGGGCAGCCGAAAGGCTGTCAAGGCTCAGGATGACAGCGAAGCGCTCAGAATGACAAGGCCCAGAGGTTTTTGAGCAATCTCATCGAGGCGCAATTCTCTTTCATGCCTGGCTACAAAAACCCGATGTCCGGCAGCCCGCTCGAGGTCAAGATCATCAGCAAGCGCTTCGGTCTGCCCAACTCCACGTCCGTTGACGTCTACCTGCAACATGGCGGGTACCAGGCTTTGGAAAAAGCCCTGGCCATGAAACCTGAAGACGTCATCAACGAGGTGAAGAACTCCGGCCTGCGCGGCCGCGGCGGCGCCGGCTTCAATACGGGCATGAAATGGAGTTTTGTCCCCAAGCAATCGGCGAAGCCCAAGTACGTGGTGTGCAACGCGGATGAGAGCGAGCCCGGCACCTGCAAAGACCGCCCCCTGATGGAGTATGACCCGCATCAGCTCATCGAAGGCATTATCATCGCGGGCTATGCCATCCAGGCTCACCAGGGTTTCATCTATATTCGAGGCGAGTATCGCTACCTCCTCGAGATTGTCGATCGGGCGCTGGCGGAAGCCTACGGCCGCGGCTATCTCGGCAAGAACCTGCGCGGCTCCGGGTTCGATTTCGAGCTTTGCACCCATACGGGGGCGGGCGCCTATGAATGCGGCGAAGAGACCGCTCTGCTGAATTCCCTGGAGGGCCTGCGAGGCTACCCCCGCGTCAAGCCGCCCTTCCCGGCGGTGGTGGGTCTTTACGGCGGGCCGACCGTGATCAACAATGTGGAGACGCTCGCGAATGTTCCCCACATCATCCGGAACGGGGCGGAGTGGTACGCCAAGCTGGGATCGTCGAAGAATGGCGGCACACGCCTTTTCTGCCTGAGCGGCCACATTGCTCGTCCGGGAGTCTATGAATTACCCATGGGCTTTCCTTTACGCCGAATGATTGAGGAGGTCGGGGGCGGCGTGTTAGGTGGCAAGCAGCTCAAGGCCGTGATCCCGGGGGGTTCTTCGTGCCCGGTTTTGACGGCCAACGAAATTGATGTCGCCATGGATTTTGACGCGGTGGCCAAGATTGGCTCCATGCTCGGCTCCGGGGGCGTGGTCGTCATGGATGAGGACACGTGCATGGTGAAGGTCGCATGGCGCCTCATGAAATTCTACGCACACGAATCCTGCGGCTGGTGTATTCCCTGCCGCGAGGGCACATCCTGGCTCGAGCACTTGCTGGAACGCTTCCATTCGGGCGGCGCGCTCCCCGACGATCCCGACACCGCCCTGGACGTTTCCTATAACATCCTGGGCAAAACCCTCTGCCCCTTGGGCGACGCCGCCGCCATGCCGACCATCAGCCTGCTGAAGAAGTTCCGGCACGAGTTCGAGGAACATTTGCGGCTCGGCCACTGCCCCTATGAACAGAAGGCGGTGAGCGTCGCATGAACCACCCGACGCACGATCCGCGCTTTGTCATCCTGGATCTGCCTGCCAAGGCGGGGAGCCCCCCAGTTCCAGGACCGTACACGCGCAGTCCCAGTCTATCCCCCCGGGTGAACCCCGAGGCTGAGCCCATAACCCTGAAGATCAACGGGAAAGAAGTGAAAGCGCCTGCAGGTACGCTGCTCATTGAAGCCGCCAAGCAGGCGGGGATTGAAATTCCCTCCTATTGCTATTATCCCGGGCTGACGCTGCAGGGCGCCTGCCGTATGTGCCTGGTGGCGATTGAGAAAATGCCCAAGCTGCAGACCGCCTGCACCACGGTCGTGGCCAATGGCATGGTGGTGCAGACGGAGACCGAGGAAGTCAAGAACGCCCGCAAGGCCATGCTGGAGTTCCTGCTCACCAACCACCCGCTGGATTGCCCCGTCTGCGATAAGGGCGGTGAGTGCGAACTGCAGGATGCGGTCTTTCGTTACGGCGCCGCGGAGACGCGCTTCCTGGAAACCAAGCTCCACCATGAGGAGCGCAAGTTCTCCAGCCTTGTCTATTACGATTGGCCCCGTTGCATCCTCTGCTACCGCTGCGTCCGGGTTTGCGATGAAGGCCTGGACGTGAATGCCTACGGCATTGGCTTCCGCGGCGCCCATAGCGAGATCATTCCGAACCACGGCGAGAAACTCGAGTGCGAAGAATGCGGCATGTGCATCGACATTTGCCCGGTCGGCGCGCTCACCAGCGGTCCCTACCGCTACAAGACCCGGCCCTGGGAAATGACCTACACCGGGACCATCTGCAACCACTGCGGGGACGGCTGCAAGACGACTCTCGCGGTTCGTAACAACCAGATCATCCGCGCCAACAACCGCGACCACTCCGGTTGCAATGGTGAGTTCCTCTGCGTCAAGGGCCGCTTTGGCTGGGACTTCGTTAACAGCGATCAAAGATTGACGGCGCCACTGATTCGCAGAAATGGCAAACAGGAAAGTGGAACCTGGGACGAAGCGCTGGGGATGGCCGCCGACCGCCTGCAGGACGTCCTGCAACAGCATGGGCCGGATGCAGTCGCCGTGATTGGTTCCAATCGCACGACAAACGAGGAGAATTACCTGCTTGGCCGCTTCGCGCGTGCGGTGCTCGGAACTAACAATTTGGACCACCACCGGACGGCCGACTACCCTTCCCTGGTGCGCGCTTTAACGGAAGCAAACGCAACGGATCGTTACGCCACCATCGAGAGTATTCACGAAGCTTCTTCCATTCTCCTGATCGGCAATGACCCCACGCACCAGCATCCGCTCGTTGCTCATCACGTCCGCCAAACAGTGCGACTGCACACTGCTCGCCTGTACTTGCTGAACAGCCACGAAATCAAGTTGCAGCGGCACGCAAGCCACAGCGTCATGCTCAAGCCGGGTGGAGAACCGGAAGCAATTCGCGCCCTCGCGGGGATGCAAGCGCCCGCAGCCGGCCCTGTGCTCGAAAACGCCGGCTCCCTCGATACCCTGCGCGAAAAGCTGCAGAAGGAATCCGACACGGTTATTGTTTTCGGCGACGAGATCCGGGGAATGGACGTGGCGGACCTGGTTCGCTGGGGCCTCGCGCTTCCTGGCCGCACGCAATTCGTGCCCCTCGGGGACTATGCGAATTCTCGCGGCGCTTCCGACCTGGGGTTGCTCCCCGATGTATTGCCGGGTTACGCGTCCCTTGCCGACCAGGCCGCTCGCGCGCACTACGAATCAATCTGGCAAGTCAAGATCCCTTCCCGGCTAGGACGCGACATCCGCTCCATCCTGCAAGGCGTCGAATCAGGTGAGATCAAGGCCTTGCTGGTCTTCGGGTCGAATCCTGTCAAGACCTTTCATCTCCCCCCGCAGCATCTGAGCAAGTTGACTTTCCTGATGGTGGCGGAGCTTTTCCCCACCGAAACCACCGAACATGCCCACGTGGTGTTGCCGGCGGCAAGCTTCGCGGAGAAATCCGGCACGATCACGAACACCTGCGGGCAGGTCCAGGCCGTGAAGAGGGCCATGCGCAAGGCGGGGACGCAAAGTGATTTGGAGATCCTGCTCATCCTGGCCAGGCTCCTGGGCCAGAAGTGGCCCTATCAATCGCCTGACGACGTGCTGCGAGAGATCATCGCGCGGGTTCCGGGTTACGCCATTGCGCTGCCGAACTTGCTCCTCGGCCAGGCCGTCGCCACCCAGCCGGCCGGAAGGCCTCCCGAACTTGCCAGCCCGGGTTTGATTTTCTCTTCTCGAGATTCGCTCTTCACATCGGGGACCTTGAGCCGTTATAGTTGGGCACTCAACGCGGTGGACGAAGCCAAGAAACCACATGGGCACATTTTCTGAGACAACGGTTCTCCTCGCCGTCGCGGCTGTTAAGATTGCGTTTGTCCTGGTTTTCTTGCTGACCGCCATTGCCTATCTGACGTGGCTGGAACGCAAGGTCGTAGCCCACATTCAAGCCCGCTGGGGACCCTACCTGGTGGGCCCGCATGGATTGCTGCAACCAGTGGCCGACGGCATAAAGTTCATCATGAAAGAGGATATCGTGCCTCTCGAGGCCGACCGGGTAACCTACTGGCTGGCGCCGTTCCTGGGGTTCGTCCTGGCCTTTCTTTCGATTGCCGTCATCCCCTTCGGTGGCAGTTTCACTTTCCGTGGGCTCCGGATTCAGGCTCAAATTACCGACGTGAACGTGGGTTTGCTGTTTGTCTTCGCCGTCACCTCCCTGGGTGTGTACAGCGTCGCTCTCGCGGGTTGGTCGTCCAACAGCAAGTACCCACTATTCGGCGCACTTCGCTCCTCGGCCCAGATGATCAGCTATGAGCTGTCGCTGGGCTTGGCCGTCGTCGGGGTCATCATGATGGCGGGAACCCTCAGCCTGCGCGGCATTGTAGACGCCCAAAGCGGTTTCTGGCATATCGGCCGGGTGAATACCTGGCTGCCCCATTGGAATATCTTCGCTCAGCCGTTAGGATTCTTCATTTACTTCACGTCGGCGGTGGCGGAAACCAACCGCGTCCCCTTCGATTTGCCGGAAGGCGAAACGGAACTGGTGGGAGGTTTCCACACCGAGTACAGCAGTATGAAGTTTGCGATGTTCTTCATTTCCGAGTACGCCAACATGGTAACGGTTTCCTGTCTCGCCACCCTGCTGTTCTTCGGAGGCTGGCATGGTCCTGTGTTCGGGCCGGCGCTGCTGCAGGTACTGCTTCCCGTTTTTTGGTTCTGCGCGAAGGTTTTCTGTTTCCTATTCTTTTACATCTGGATGCGTGGGACTCTCCCGCGCTTCCGATACGACCAACTGATGTCGTTCGGATGGAAATTCCTTCTGCCGTTGGGTCTGCTGAACATTTTGCTGACAAGCTTGGCCATTGCCTGGCACGAGGCCCCGTGAACTGATATGACCGTTCTCTTCTACATCTGCGCAGCCCTCGCGATCCTGGCCGCCCTAAACGTGATCCGCCAGCGCACCCCGGTGTACAGCGCGCTTTCCTTGATTGTGGTCCTGTGCGCGTTGGCGCTTGTGTACTTGTTGCTCGGCGCGGAGTTCATGGCCGTCATTCAGGTCATCGTCTATGCCGGCGCCATCATGGTCTTGTTCGTTTTCGTCATCATGCTTCTTAATGCGGGCAAAGAAACCTCGCGACAGCGAAGCCGGCTGGCACGGTGGCTGGGTGTGCCCCTCGTGACCGCTTTCTTGGCGGAAATATTGATTGCGGTTTGGAGTCAGTTCCCGCCCGTTGCCGCCTCGCCCCCGCCGCCGCCCGATGGAAGTCCAGCCGCGATCGGCACACTACTTTTCCGGAGCTATGTTTTGCCCTTCGAAGTGACTTCCATCCTGATCCTGGTCGCCGTACTGGGCGCCGTGGTGTTGGCCAAGAAGGAGTTCTGAGGTCGAGCAGATGGTTCCGCTTTCACATTACCTGGCGCTTAGCGCCATCCTCTTCGTCCTGGGGGGGGCTGGCTTCATCATTCGACGAAACATGATTTCAGTTGTCATGTGTATTGAACTGATGCTCAATGGCGTCAACCTGGCTTTCATAGCCTTTTCACGATTCCGTGGGAATCTGGACGGACAGCTTTTTGTTTTCTTTGTCATCGTGGTGGCTGCCGCGGAGGCGGCAGTCGGACTGGCAATTATCATTGCAGTTCAGCGAAACCGGGACACGCTGGATCTTGAAGACGTGGATTCCATGAAACTGTAAGTACCCACCCCGGGCCCGTGCACTATTTGGTAATGCCCTGCGTGTGGAGTTAGGCCGCGGAAATCTGGCGCGAGACACTCATGAACCTGGAAGTTCTGTTGCCGCTCCTGTTGTTGCCACCGCTCGTCGGTGCCGCCGTGAACGGGATCTACGGCCGCCGCTTTTCCCAGGGCATGGTGTCGTTGATTGCATGCGCAAGCGCGGGTCTTTCCATGCTGGTCGCGATTCTAGTGGCATGGACCTACTCCACCACCTCCACCGGGCCGGCGCCTTTCTCTCATAGCTATTTCACCTGGATCCAGGCGGGCGATCTGCGCGCGGATGTTGCGCTCTACTACGACCGGCTCACCCTGGTGATGACCCTGACCGTCACGGTGGTGGCCTTCCTGATTCACCTCTACTCGCGCGGTTACATGGAACACGAGGGCGGTTACTACCGCTTCTTCTCCTACCTGAATCTCTTCCTGTTCATGATGCTGACGCTCATCACGGCCGCCAACTACCCCCTCATGTTTGTGGGATGGGAGGGCGTCGGGCTCTGCTCGTACCTTTTGATTGGTTTCTACTTCCGCAAGCAGAGCGCCTCGGATGCGGGAAAGAAGGCTTTCATTGTGACGCGCATTGGCGACGCCGGGTTCACGGTGGGCGTGGCCTTGCTTTTCTGGACGTTCAAGACGCTGGATTTTCAAACGGTTTTCGCGAGAATCGGTGAATTGCCGCCCGGGCAATATGCCGGCACTTTGACCGCGATCGGGCTGGCCATCTTCCTGGGCGCTGCCGGGAAATCCGCCCAGCTCCCGCTTTACGTCTGGCTCCCGGACGCCATGGAAGGCCCGACACCGGTCAGCGCGCTCATCCATGCCGCCACCATGGTGACGGCCGGTGTCTATCTGGTGGCGCGGTCGAGCATCCTCTACGCGCATGCTCCCAAGGCTCTCGCGGTAGTCGGCGTCGTGGGCGGCCTGACGGCGCTCTTTGCCAGTACTATCGCCCTTGCCCAAAACGACTTGAAACGCATGCTCGCCTACTCCACCATCAGCCAGCTCGGGTATATGTTCCTCGGCTGCGGCGTCGGTGTCTTCGCCGCCGGCATTTTCCATCTCATGACCCACGCGTTTTTCAAGTCGCTGCTCTTCCTCGCCGCCGGAAGCGTGATGCACGCCATGAACGGCGAACTTGATATGCGTAAGATGGGCGGCCTGCGGCATAAGCTAAGAATCACCCACGCCACGTTCTTTATTGCGACCCTGGCGATCAGTGGCGTACCGATGTTCGCGGGCTTCTTCAGCAAAGACGAGATTCTGGCGGGAGCTTACGAAGGCCCGCTGGGACAAACCTGGCTTTACTGGCTCGGCACACTCACCGCCGGGCTTACAGCCTTCTACATGTTTCGAGCCCTCTGCCTGACGTTCTGGGGGAAATCGCGGGTCGAACCCGAGACCGCGCACCATCTGCACGAAAGTGGTTTCAAGATGACGGGGCCGTTGCTGGCCCTTGCGTTCCTCTCCATTGTTGGCGGCTACGTGAGCTGGCCTCGTGCCTTAGGGGGCGGAGAAGCATTCGATCGGTACCTCGAGCCGGTCTTCGGTCCCGCTGAGGAGGCTCTGCGCAATGCTCATGTCCATAACCCGGAGGGCCTCAGTGGCGGGGCATTAATGACCTTCTCAGTTCTTGCGGCGTGTATTGGGATTGGGTTGGGCATTTGGTGGTATTGGAAATCCATCGATACACCTCGAAAGCTGGCGCAGCGCTTCGCCGGTTTGCATGAGGTTCTAATCCACAAATACTACATCGATGAGTTCTACAACTGGCTTATCGTACATCCCATACACATCCTCTCTGAAAAGTTTCTGTGGCGGGTCGTGGACCAAGGCGCCATCGACGGCGTGCTGGTCAATGGCGCCGGCGAAGTCAGCACCGAAGTGGGCGGTGTCCTGCGACGCATCCAATCGGGCAATATTCGAAGTTACGCCGCCTGGGTCCTGCTGGGCGCCGTATTGTGGCTGTTGTACGTTCTCGTAATACATTAGGGGCAGTAACTGGTGCAGCATATTCGATGACGATCTATGTCCTGGCTCACTGAGCATTCTCTGACGACTGTGATCTTCTTGCCGTTGTTGGGCGCCGTGGTCATCACTTTCCTCGGGCGCGAGCGGACGTCCCTCATTCGCTGGGTCACACTCCTCTGCTCCCTACTCACGTTCCTCGGGACCGCGTGGCTGTATTTCGCGTTGGATTCCCACCGCAGCGGGATGCAGTTCGAAGAGTTCCGCATTTGGATGGTGGTGCCGCCCGTCAATTACCACCTGGGAGTTGACGGCCTGAGCATGCTCCTGATTCTCCTAACCGGATTGCTCACACCACTGTCTGTGCTGGCTTCCTGGAGCAGCATCACCCATCGGACCAAGGAGTTCTTCCTCTTCCTGCTCGCGCTTGAAACAGGAATGATCGGAGTCTTTGCGTCTCTCGATCTGATCCTCTTCTTTCTATTTTGGGAAGTCATGCTCATCCCCATGTATTTCCTGATAGGGATTTGGGGGCACGAGCGCCGCGTTTATGCTGCGATCAAATTCATTCTGTATACGATGGTGGGCTCGGCCCTGATGCTCGTGGGGATTCTCTACCTTTACAACCTCACGGGCAGTTTTGATCTACCCGATGTGCTGGACCACCTTAGCACGACGCCGTTGCTCTCTATTCAACAGGAGCGCTGGCTTTTCCTTGCTTTCTTTGTAGCCTTCGCGATTAAGGTTCCGCTCTTTCCGTTTCACACGTGGCTGCCCGACGCGCACGTCGAGGCGCCCACGGCTGGCTCCGTCCTCCTGGCCGGTGTCCTCCTCAAGATGGGAACTTACGGCATGCTGCGTTTCTGCTTGCCGCTTTTCCCTGACGCCTCGCGGGAGTTTGCCCCCGTGATTTGTGCGCTGGCTCTCATCGGAATTATCTACGGCGCCCTCGTGGCCATGGTACAGCCGGACCTGAAGAAGCTCGTGGCTTATTCCTCGGTTGCGCATATGGGATTCTGTGTGCTGGGGATATTCGTATTCAACCCGCTGGGCATGGAAGGCTCGATCTACCAAATGTTCAGCCATGGGGTCTCAACCGGGGCGCTCTTCATCCTGGTCGGAATGCTTTACGATCGCCGCCACACGCGCCTGATCAGCGAGTTCGGCGGCCTGGCAACCTCCCTGCCTATTTACAGCACATTCTTCCTGATCGTAACGCTGTCGTCCCTGGGCCTGCCCCTGCTCAACGGATTCGTGGGGGAGTTTTTGGTTATCGTCGGCTCTTATCACAGCCGGGCGTTATACGCCGTGCTTGCCGCCGCGGGGGTCGTACTGGCGGCGGTTTATCTGCTTTGGATGTACCAGCGGGTCTTCTACGGCGAACTTACCAACGAGAAGAACAGGGCTCTCCCGGACTGTAATCGGCGCGAGAAGCTGATCCTGACGGTCATGGTCGTGGTCATCGTCGCCATGGGAGTCTATCCGCAGCCCTTCTTGCGGCGCATGGATCGGAGCGTGACCTCCATCCTGCAGTGCATCGAGAAGCGGGCCGTTTTCTTTACCGAACAGGCGCCGGCAAAACATGCGGAGGGACGGCGATGATCACCTTCCAGACGGCCGATCTGCTTCGCATCCTTCCCGAGATTGTTCTCTCTGCGTTCGGCGTCCTGATCATGGTACTGGAGCCCTTCGTCCCTGCCGGCCACAAGAAGTTGCTGGGCTGGCTGGCCCTGGTGGGAGTGCTCGGGGGGGGCGCTGCGACCGTCAGGACATCCTTCGATCCGGGCTTGGCGTTTGGGGGTTCCCTCGCCGCGGACGCCTTCAGCTTCTACTTCATCTATCTGTTCCTGCTGGTTGCGGCGCTCGTGATCCTGGGGTCCATGGATTACCTGGAGCGCGAGCACGCCCAGCACGGCGAATATTACGCACTGGTCTTGCTGGGAACCGTGGGAATGTGCTTCATGGCCGCCTCCACAGACCTCATCCTGATTTTCCTGGGCCTCGAGATTTCTTCGATCTCCACCTACATCCTGGCGGGGTACCGGCGTAGCGACCGGCTCTCGAACGAGGCCTCGCTGAAGTACTTTCTGCTAGGTTCATTTGCTACCGCATTTTTCCTATATGGAATCGCCTTCGTTTATGGTCTGACGGGGACCACGAATCTCCTGGCAGCGAGCGCCCGCCTGGCCGAACCCTCGCAATGGACCGTCTTTGCACGGGCCGCACTCGTCTTGATGTTTGTCGGCCTGGGCTTCAAACTTTCCACCGTTCCCTTCCAGGTCTGGACACCTGACGTGTATCAGGGCGCCCCGGCGCCGGTCGCCGCGTTCCTTTCCGTCGGCCCCAAGGCGGCTACCTTTGCCGTTCTCCTCCGCCTTTTCCTGGGAGGCTTTGCCGCAGCCGGCGCTGTTACTTTCTGGATAATTTGGATTTCCGCCGGCCTCACGATGTGCCTCGGCAACTTGGCTGCGCTCTGGCAAACGAACGTCAAGCGGCTTCTCGCCTACTCGTCGATTGCTCACGCCGGTTACATCCTGGTGGGAGTGGCCGCAGGCGGTTCCCGCGGGATTTCGGCAGTGATGTTTTACCTTGTGGCGTACGCGCTGATGAACGTGGGGGCCTTTATCCTGGTGGCGCACTTGGCCGGCGCCGGCGAACGCCTGGTCCAGATCGAGGACTTTACAGGATTGGCTTTCGAACGCCCCGGCGTGGCGGCCTGCCTCACGGTGCTCTTCCTATCGCTCGCGGGCTTCCCGACCACCGCGGGCTTCCTGGGCAAGTTCTACCTCTTCCGCGCGGCCATGCACTCGCATTTGATCGGATTGACGATTCTGGCTTTGCTGAATAGTGTGGTGTCGGTGTATTACTATTTGCGAATTGTCGTGGCAATGTATATGCGCGAAGGAAAGACCGAAATCTCCGCCGCCGTTTTGCCTTGGCCGGTGCTCGCGGCCCTGGGCGTGAGCATCCTGGGGATCTTCTACCTCGGCCTCGCCCCGAACCTCCTCGTGGGTCTCAGCACACTTGCAGCCGTGCCCCTCCCGAAGTGAGAACTGAGGGGAGCGCCCCTGACGATTCTTCCCCCCCCCCGGCAATCAATGCTCCTGTGAGCGAGGGGAATAGTTTGCAGAAAAAAGGCGAATAATTTGCAGGTGCGAGGATAATAGTTTGCAGGTAACGCGGTAGAGACAAAACCCCCTCAGCAAGTGTAGCCTAAATTCTTCGCCAAACGAAGATTATATTTCCTTATGTTTGAATCTGTTAGCGTTTAATGCTTCCTCCAAAGAGGCGTACATCCCGTCTTTCTGTTTGGAAAATGCCCAAAATCGTGTCCCCGATTGTCTCCCATCTTTGTCGCCGATTTCCCCCGCAACTAGCCGCTTGTCCCCAATCGTCTCCAATTGTTCTATTGTGTTATCAATCACTTAAATAAAGTCTAGCCTCCAACACTCGCCATGTCGCCGATCTATGTGTGAATTCGGGGACACGCCAACCAAGAATCAACAACTTGGAGAGAATTAGGAGACAAACATCGGCGAAGAACCCGTGTTACCTGCAAACTATTAACCTGACACGACTTCGCGCCGCCCCGCCCGCTACGCCTCTATGTCCTTCATTCCCGGCCACTTTCCAACTTCCCTCAACTCACTCCAAGTCACTCCATGCCTGCACTCTATTCCCCCTTCTTATAGCTCCAACAAAAAGGGGAGGCCGAAGCCTCCCCCTGAATCGAACCTGCGAAGATGGAACCATCTAACCTAACTTGACCTTGATGAAGATCATGGCAAAGGTGTACAGCGCCATCGACTCAATCAGAACCAGGGCCAGAATGAGCAAGAACTGAATTCCCGGGCGAGCGCCGGGATTGCGTGCCAAGCCTTCGCAGGCCGCCGCCGTGGCCTTGGATTGGGCGTAGGCGCATACTCCGGAGGCGATCGCCATGGCGAAACCCGCCGTGATGAAGACCCATTTCGCATCATCCCCTCCCCCTTCGCCCCCGGGAAGGGTCTGTGCAAAAGCGGGTGCGGAAAGAAGCAAACCTATGCAACTCCCAAGAATCATTAGCGCATTGCGTTTCATCCTTTTCCTCCTTGGGACTTCCTCCCTTGCGTGAGTTAAGCCCCTGATGAGATGTCGCCAGGAGGTGGTTCCCCGCCTTCCCTCGAACAGGCGGGGCTCACACTGACGATTACTTCCTGAACTTAGTGCTCCTTGGCGACAGCCATGCTGAGGTAGATTGCCGGCAAGAGCATGAAGATGTAGGCCTGGAGCAGAGAAACGAAAAGGTGGAGCGCCATGAAGACCACGGGGACGCCGATGGGGATCATCGCCCCGAACACGCGTTCCAGGACCCCGCCCACCAGCATATTCGCATAGAGACGTACGCTGAGTGAAAGCAGACGCCCGAGATTCCCGATGACCTCAATGGGAAACATGATGATGGCGATGGCCATCATCGGCCCACAAAGATGCTTCAGATAGCCGATCACGCCGTGCTCCCGGAGGCCATGGTAATTGTAATAGAGAAAGGCCGCCACAGCACAACCCAGGGTGGCTTGAATCAAGCCGGTAGGGCTCACTTCGATCTTCAAGGCAGCATCCGGCACGCCGAGCGTCGGGATAAGACTGAGCAGGTTGCACATTGCCACAAAGACAAACAGCGTCCCGAGCATCGCAACATACCGCCCGCCTCCGTGACCGATGATCTCCTCCGCCGTGGAGTTCGCAAACACCAGGATTTCCTCGGCCACGTGCTGCAACTTTCCGGGGTTCTCGACAGAAAGCCGAGCCCGCAGGATCAGCGCCACAGCGACAAGGGTGAGAATCACCAAGACCTGCATCGCCAGGAAATCCGGAATGGGATGCGCTGCGTCGGCAGGCGGAACGCGCAGGGCAGTCAGCACAGGTGTTACCAGCCACGCCAGCAGTTTGTTTAATACGGCCGTAAACCAAATTTGATGTTCCATAGTCGTATCATCGGCCGGTCTACCGCACCGACTTTAACTTTTCCAGCCGGCGCGGAGGACCGCCATCGCCTCAATCAAAACCCCGCCGACCGGCACAAAGAGGCCGGCCAGAATTGCTTCAACCGGCAACCACCCGGTTTTATAGAAGAGATAAACCCCCGCAAATGCCAACGGATATCGGAGAAAAAACTTCGCGAGAACCCTTCTTGCTGGACGCGCCTGCCCGGCTGACATTAGGGCCTCAACCGCCTGATGCAGCCAGAGGTAGTTCAGGATGGCGAGCCCAGAACCGAGGGCGAATCCCGCGCTGAAACGCACGTGACCGGACAGCAATATGCCTGCCCCAACCGCGCCAGCCAAACCTACCATCCAGCGCGGCAGGCGCGCTTCACTTTGCGTCAGGTCCAGGGCTTGAGTTGTTTCCGTCGTCATGTTTCTCAGCTCGAGTCAGGATGCGCAGAATCTCCACCACTCCCCCGGCTGCACCCACCATGCCCATTACCAACGACAAGACCGGCGAGGTGTGCAGCCATCGATCCAGCCACCAGCCCAGAGCGAATCCGCCCACGGCTGCGGCGGGCACAATGAAACCCAGGCTGGAATAGAACCCCACTTGCTCCCACAGACTCAACTGCTTGCCGGAAGCCTTGGGCACTACTCCTCCCCTCATGAAAAGAAGGGCCGCACGGCTTCGCGCGCCCACAGGATAAAGGGCTGCGGATAAATTCCGATCAGCAGTGTCATGGCCAGAGTTGCGCTGAGCGCCACCGTCAGGCCGGGTCCTGTCGCCAGCGGCGCCGCATCGGGCGCCTTCTTCATGAACATGGCGACCACGATCCGAAAATAATAGTACAGCGCCACGACGGCATAGGCAACTGCTAACACCGCCAGGTAATAGTGCCCCGTTTCGACTAGAGAAAGAAAGATGAAATACTTCCCAATGAAGCCCGCCGTGGGTGGAATGCCGGCCAGTGAGAGCAGGAAGATGAGCATCAGGATGGCCAGCCCCGGCGCGCGTGACATCAAACCTGCAAGATCATCGATCTCGTCGCCGATCAGGTCCTTTCGCCGCATCACGATGATGACCGCAAAAGCGCCCAAGTTCATGAAAGCGTAAACCAGCAAGTAAATGACGATCGCCGTCAGCCCTTCCCGGTTTCCATCGGCCGCAGCGACGAGTCCCAGCAACAGGTACCCCACGTGTGAAATCGTGGAGTAACCGAAGAACCGCTTGATATTGGTTTGGGTAATCGCGGCGAAATTTCCCAGAGTCATCGTGGCGATCGCAACACCTATCGTCAAAAGCTGCCACTCCGCCCGCATCGGCCAGAGCCCCACGATCAGGATGCGGATGAAGAACGCAAACGACGCCACCTTGGGCGCTACGGAAATGAAGGCTGTGATCGAAGTCGGCGCGCCCTCGTAAACGTCGGGGGTCCATTGATGGAATGGCACAGCCGCGATCTTGAAGTAAATACCCGCCAGCAAAGTGATGAGCGCGAGCCAACAAATCGGATCCGATGGGGCCCTATCCCGGAGGCGTTCGGCGATAATTCCCAACTTCGTCGAGCCCCCAATCGCGTAAAGCAGCGACATGCCATACAGTAGCAACCCGGAGGAAAAGGCGCCGAGCAGAAAGAATTTCACTGCCGCCTCGTTGGACCTTCGGTTCACGCGCAGAAACCCTGTCAGCACGTACTCACACAACGCCATCAACTCCAAGGCAATGAAAAGCACGATCAGATCGACGCCCGAAACGAGGAACATCATCCCCACGTCCGCAAAAAGCAACAGGGCGTAATACTCGCCGTAGTGAGCTCCTTCAATTTCGAGGTACTTCATGGAAAGGAGCACCACGATGGCGGTGGCCAGCACGATAATCAGCTTGGCGTAAACAGCGAAGGTATCGAGGGTGAGCGTTCCCCCAAATCCGGAATAAGCAGCCTGCCCCGCGAGCAAGGGCCAGAACAACACAAGCTGGAGGGCGGCGAAGCCCAGTCCGATCAGGGCGAGTACGGCGTTGAGATACTTGTCGCGCTTTTCCAACAGGAAATCAAACAGCAGGACCGCGAGGCCGAACATGGTTAGCAGGACTTCCGGCTTGATGGCCAGATAATCCGCCCGGTGAAAGAATGCGTTCCACATCAGTGGTTCGCTCCTGTCGCAGCAGCAGCGGGCACTTCCAAGCCTGCCGGGGTTGCGGAAGACGGCGGCAGCGCTGCGTTCGCCGCTTGCGGCCTATTAAAGAAATCCGGATTCACCCGCTGGACGATGGCGTTGACGGGTTTGTCCAGCACGGCGAAAAATGGTTTGGGGTACAGGCCGATCCAAAATGCCCAGATGACCAGGGGCGCGAGCGTCATGATCTCGCGCCAGCTCAAGTCCTTCAAGACCTGGTTCTTGGGATTATCGCAAGGCCCGAACATGGTCCGCTGATAAAGCCAAAGCATGTAGGCAGCGCCCAGGACGATCCCCGCGACGGCCCAGGCTGCCCAATGCCAGTTCACTTCGTAGGCGCCCTGCAAGATCGTGAACTCACCGATGAAACCATTGAGAAGAGGCAGGCCAATCGAGGAGAGCATCACAATCATGAAGAGCGTCGCATAGACCGGCATCACATTGGAGAGTCCGCCCAGTTCCTTGATCTCTCGCGTGTGGCGGCGTTCGTAAATCAGACCGACGATCAAGAAGAGCGCGCCGGTCGATATGCCATGGTTGATCTGCTGAATCACACTTCCCTGCAACCCGTGCGGGTTCAGAGCGAAAATTCCCAGCGTACAGAAACCCAGGTGGCTGACCGAGGAATACGCAATCAGCTTCTTCATATCACGCTGCATCAGTGAGACCAGAGCACCGTAAATTATCGCTACTATGGAAAGTCCGACCATCCATTTAACGACCGTAGGGTTCGCGCTGGCTTGCGGGAGGAGGGGCAAGGAGAAGCGCACGAAACCGTAGGTGCCCATCTTCAACAACACGCCCGCCAGGATGACCGAGCCCGCCGTGGGGGCTTCCACGTGAGCGTCCGGCAACCAGGTGTGGAACGGGAACATCGGAACCTTGATCGCAAACCCGATCGCGAAGGCCACAAAAACCCAGACCTGAAGATGGAGCGGCCAGTTGGGGCTATGCTTCATTAATTCCAGGACGTTGAACGTGTACATTCCCGTATCGGCGTGGTAGCGGAAGTAAAGAGTCAGGATGCCGAGCAGCATCAGGACCGAACCCGCGAGCGTGTATAGGAAGAACTTGATCGCGGCATAAAGTTTGCGCGGCCCACCCCAGACCCCGATGATAAAGTACATCGGAACCAGCATCACTTCCCAGAACACATAGAAGAGGAAAAAGTCGAGCGACATGAAAACGCCCAGCATGCCCGCCTGGAGCAGCATGAACATGGCGTAATATTCCTTCAGGCGCTCCTCGATGGCGTTCCAGGAGGACAGGACAGCGAGAAAGCCGAGCACCGTGGTCAGCATGATGAGCAGGAAGCTGATGCCGTCGATTCCCAGGAAATACTGTGCGCCGATGGATGGAATCCAGTCGTGGTGTTCGATGAACTTGAACTGCTGCTCCGGAGTCTCGCTCGAAAACCAGAAAACCAAAGGCAACGAGGCAAGAAAATCCACGAACAACACGACGTTGCCCCACCATCGAATGGCTTGTTTGTTCTGGCCGGGGAGGAAAAACAGAGGGATCATCCCCGCCACCGGAATAAAGAGGATGATGGTCAGAATGTGGTCATGAACCAATTGCATGTTCAGCCTCGCACGGCAGTAGAAGCTAGAAGTCAGAAGCTAGAAGCCAGAATGGCGCGGGCGTACGAATTCAAGAGCCGGCTGACCTCGTCCAGCGCGCTCACCAGCGGCTGCGTCTCGCCGTAACCAAGGTCGCGCGTCAAAATCAGGTAGTAATGGCTCTCCTCCACAGAACCTTCCGCGGTGTTCATAAAGCGCGCCTTGTCGGCCTTTCCGCGTTTTCGAAATCCTTCCGCGATATTTGCGGCTATTGAGACCGCCGCCCTGCGCATCTGACTCGACAGACCATAGGTCTCCTGCTTCGGGAAACTCGCCGTTAACGCATAGACTCCCAACACGAACTCATGGGCTTTGCGCCAGACAACAAGGTCCTCGAAACTTTTCGCGGGCGGACGGTTCAGGGACATTCTACCTTCTAACTCCTAGCTTCTTTCCTAGAAATGAATCAAGTAGTAAACCATGAAAATCAAAACGCCCAAAGTGATAAACCAGGCATACGATTGCAGCAAGCCGGTTTGCAGGACACGCACGGGATAGCTCAGCACTTTTACGAGGAACGCCAAAACGTTCACGAGTCCGTCGATGACCCACGTGTCCCACAGACGCGACAACTCCGCCGACATGCGCCCTAACCAGCCCACGCCATTAACGCCACCGTCTACCACACCGAGGTCAAAGGCGGCCAGCGCGCTACCCAGGTCTTTGGCGCGGTTCACGAAAAGGGCGTCGTAGAGTTCATCGACATAGTACTTGTTGAGCAGGATTCTGTACCCGGCGCCGGCGGCAGCCGCCACGCGCGCCGGGATTTCCGGCCTCTTGACGTACCAGCGATACGCCACGAAAAACCCTGCCAGGGCCACCGCCACGGAGAGCAACATGAGTCCGACTTCGAGGCTCCAGGTGTGGGCGAGCATGGGAGGCCGGTTCGGATTTTCGAACACCGGATCCAGAAATTTCCCGAACCAGTCGGACCCACCCAGAACTTTCGGCCAGCCCACGTATCCGGCTCCGACCGCACCCATCGCCAGGCAAATGAGCGGCACTGTCATCGAGGAGGGGGATTCGTGGATATGGTGCTCCACCTCGTGCGGCACACGCGACGTTCCTAGGAAGGTCAGGAAGAACAGCCTGAACATGTAGAAGGCGGTCAGGCCGGCCGTCGCCACGCCCACGATCCAAAGCAACTTATTTCCATACGGGCTGGCGAAAGACTGCCAAAGGATTTCATCCTTGCTGAAGAATCCGGAAAGCAGCGGTGCGCCGCTGATGGCCAGTGTGGCCGCCAGCATCGTCTTCGCGGTTATAGGGATCTTTCTCCATAGAGCGCCCATCCTGCGCATGTCCTGCTCACCGCTCAGGGCGTGAATAACGCTGCCGGAGCCCAGGAACAACAGGGCCTTGAAGAAGGCGTGCGTCATCAAGTGGAAGACGCCGGCGGCAAACGCGCCCACCCCGCAGGCCAGGAACATGTAGCCCAACTGGCTGATGGTGGAATAAGCGAGCACGCGCTTGATATCGTTCTGGACGAGGCCGATCGACGCTGCCCAGATCGCCGTCGCTGCACCCGTGGCTGCCACCAGCGCCAGCGCCGTCGGGGACAGCACGTAAAGTGCATTCGAACGCGCCACCATGTAAACGCCTGCGGTCACCATGGTGGCGGCGTGAATCAACGCGCTGACCGGTGTGGGACCTTCCATCGCGTCCGGCAGCCACACATAGAGGGGAATCTGCGCGGATTTTCCTGTCGCACCGATGAAGAGCAGGATGCAGATGGCGGTAATCACCCCATCACCGGCCGCGAAGCGTCCGCTGCGCGCCACTTCGCTGATGGGGTAGAAGTCCAGCGTGCCGAAAGTGACCACGATGAGCATCATGCCCAGCAGAAAAGCCGCGTCGCCGATGCGATTGACGATGAAAGCTTTCTTCCCGGCATCGCAAGCGGATTTGCGCAGGAAATAGAAACCAATGAGGAGATAGGAGCAGAGGCCCACGCCCTCCCAGCCGACAAACATCATCAGGTAGTTGTCCGCCAGCACCAGGACCAGCATGGAGAACATGAACAGGTTCAGGTAGCCGAAGAAGCGGTAGTACCCGCCCTCCTGCGTCATGTAGCCGATGGAATAGACGTGAATGAGGAAACCCACGCCGGTTACGACCAGCATCATCACGGCCGAGAGAGGGTCAAGCTGCAGCCCCACGTAGACGTTAAGACGGCTGAGCGACCCATCGGAAAGGTGGAACGCGCCCGCGGGGAGCCACGTGTAAAGCACCTTGGTAAAGGTATGGTGCGCCGCTTCCGGCAGTGCCAGAAATTGAAAAAAGCAGCCTGTTGCCCACGCGAGCGACAGGCCCGGCAGTCCGACCGAAATCGCCGAAACCGCTTTCTGCGAGAGTCTCCGGCCGATGAGAAGCTGCAGGGCAGCTCCCAGAACCGGAAAAACCGGAATCAACCAAATGTAGTCGAGAAAGGTCATGAACGTTCCGGATAGCTTCGCGTGTCGCCTACCATTTCAACAAATCGATCTCGTCCGCGTTGACCGTTTCCTTGTTCCGGAAGAAGGCGATGATCAAGCCCAACCCCACGGCCGCTTCCGCGGCCGCGTCGGTGATGACGAAAATCGCGAAAACCTGACCATCGACGGAACGGAAATACTGCGAAAGAGCTACGAGGTTGATGTTGACGGCGTTGAGGATGAGCTCAATCGACATCAGAATGATCAGCACGTTGCGGCGGGTCAGCACACCGACGACTCCGATGGTGAACAAGCCGCTTCCGAGAAAGATGTAGTAGTCCGCGGGAATCATTCCAACTTCCTCTTGGCCATGAGCACGGCGCCCACCATGGCCACCAACAGCAGAATCGAGGCAATCTCCACTGGCAACATATAGTTCTGGTACAAGGCCATGCCCACGGCTTGGGTGTTCCCGGCGGGAGCAGCTAGCATGGGCCGCTCCTGCAAATTGAGGCCACGCCCGTGGTTGTAGAGCGCATAAGCAAGTTGCGCCCCCAACAGGATGGCGGTCCCGAGCGCCACCTGCCACTGGCGTGCAAAGCGCGCCTGTTTCAAGGAGACATCAATGTTGACGAGCATCACCACGAACAGGAAGAGCACCATGATGCCGCCCACATACAGGATGATCTGCACAGCGAAGAGGAATTCCGCGTGCTGCAAGAGGTAGATCCCTGCCACCCCAAAGAGCGTCACAATCAGCCAGATCACACTGTGAACGGCATTGCGCCGGGTAATGACCAGGATGGCCGAGACTAGCGTTACGGCCGCGAGAATCCCAAACGTGACGATCTCCAGCATAGACGAACCTTTGGCTCGAGCCCTTCCCTCACCGGGAATAGCGCGTGGGTTGGGGGCCTTCCTCGAGCGCCTTCCGATCCCAGATCAGGCCTTCGCGCGTGTAGGAGGCCATCTCGAAGTCCTGTGTCAATTCCAGTGCGTCCACGGGGCAGGCATCCTCGCACAGCCCGCAGAACATACAGCGCGAAAGGTCATACGTGAATGTGGTCAGCCGCTTCTTGCGATCTTCCGTGCGTGCCCAGCCCACCACGATGAGGTTCTCCGGGCAGGCGAGGGAGCACAAATTGCAGGCGATGCATAGCGTTTCGCCGGTCTCCGGGTGATTGTTCAGCCGCGGCGCCCCGCGATACCGCTCCGCCACGGCGGGCCGCTCCAGGGGGTATTGCTCCGTGTATACGGCGCCTGGGCGCTGATAGGAAAACGTCAGCCGCAGACCTTTGATCAGGTCCACCAAGAAAATCCGCCGCAAGATGACGTTCCAACTCATCCTCACCTCACCAGCCACGCCAGCGGATGGGCAGCGCCATGCGAACTTACGAGGTATCGAATGACCGCTGTCACGACCACGTTCCCGAGGGCCAGGGGAATCATCCACCGCCAGCCCACGTTCATCAATTGATCGTAGCGATACCGCGGGAACGTGGCGCGGCACCAGATGAAGGCGTAAAGGAATGCGAGGACTTTTGCGCCAAACCAGAATATGCCCTGGATGGCATCGAGCACCGGCGGATAAGCCACGAGAATGCCCAGCACGATGAAAACCGCGGCGAGCAAAACAAAGAAGTAGCGCTCCAGGGACAAGCGGCTCTTCAGTCCCAGCCAGAGGACAAAGCCCGCCCCTGCCAGGAAAGCCAGGATGGGGGAGAACTTGAGAACATCCAACGCCCGCACGCTGGCGAAGGGCCGCAGCCAGCCGCCGAAAAACATCGTGATGGCGATGCACGCCACCACCACCATGTTGGTGTACTCGGCCAGGAAGTAAAGCGCAAAACGAAAGCCGCTGTACTCGGTGTGGAAGCCGGCCGTCAGCTCCGACTCCGCCTCGGGCAGGTCAAAGGGGTTACGATTCGTCTCCGCCACGGCCGCGATGACATAAATCACAAGGGCCAAGGGCTGAAGAAACACGTTCCAGACACCCATGGCCAACTGCCGCCTCACAATTTCGACCATGCTGAGGGAATTGGAAATCAGCAGCACGCCCACCAGGGCCATGCCCGCGGCGACTTCGTAGCTGACCAGTTGCGCGGAAGACCGCAGAGCGCCAAGCAGGGGATAGTGGCTGTTCGACGACCAGCCGCCCAGAATGATCCCGTAAATGCCGAGTGAGGAAACCGCCAGGACGAAAAGCAGGCCGATGTTGATATCCGTTACGTAGAAATTGCCCGCGAAGGGGATGGCGGAAAAAACCGTGAAGGCGGCCGCCACACTGATGGCGGGAGCCAACAGGAAAACATATTCATCTGCGCCGGCAGGGATAATGTCTTCTTTGAGCAATAGCTTTATCCCGTCCGCGACGGGCTGAAGCAATCCCCAGGGCCCCACCCGCATCGGGCCCAGGCGCGCCTGCATGAAAGCCAGAACCTTACGCTCCATGTAGACCAAGTAGGCAACAATTCCCGCGATAACCACAAACACGAGGAGAATCTTGATCAGCGCCAGCAGGAGCGGGTTGGCCTTCAGGAACTCAATCGCGCTTTGAAGCATAGTGGAAACGACCTGACTCACATGCCGGGAGTCACGGCCTGCGCCGCCTGACGTCCTCGGGCGGGCTTCCCCGGCCCGATCCGCCGGGGGCGCTAGCGGTCAACTTCACCCAGCACGATATCGATAGTACCGATAATGGCAACGATATCGGCCACCAAATGACCCTGGGCCATCTTGTCAAGAGCCTGCAGGTTGATAAGCGAGGGCGGCCGCACGCGTACGCGATAAGGATTAACGGACCCGTCGCTGACCAGGTAATACCCAAGCTCCCCCTTGGGCGCCTCAATGGAATGGTAAACTTCGCCGGCGGGGGGCTTGATGACCTTTCCGACTTTCCCAAAGATGGGGCCGGGCGCCAGGCGCTCGACGCACTGCCGGATGATCCGCACCGACTGGCGCATTTCCTGCATGCGCACGATGTACCGGTCGTAAGTGTCGCCGTGCTCGCCGATGGGCACCTCAAAATCGACCTGGTCGTAGGCCTCATAGGGCTGAGCTTTGCGGATGTCCCACTTCACGCCCGAGCCCCGCAGCATCGGCCCCGTTACGCCGTAAGCGATGGCATCTTCCCCGGAGAGCACGCCCACGTTCCGGGTGCGGTTAATCCAAATGCGGTTCTGGGTGAGAAGCTGTTCGTACTCGTCGACTTTGGGCAGGAAGTAGTCGCAGAATTTCACGACTTCCTTTTCGAACCCGTCGTAGAGGTCGTATTGCAACCCGCCGATGCGGAAGGCGTGCGTGGTGAGGCGCGCCCCGCAGTACTTTTCGAAAATTTTGAGGATTTCCTCGCGCTCACGAAACGTGTAAAAGACCGGCGTCATCGCCCCCAGGTCGAGCGCGTGGGTTCCGAGCCAAATCAGGTGGCTGGCGATGCGCTGCAATTCCGCCAGGATCATGCGCGTGTACTGGGCGCGCGGGGGAATCTCCACCGCCAGGAGTTTCTCGACGGTCTCGACGTATCCCATGCCGTTGGTGACGGCCGCGCAGTAATCCATGCGGTCGACGTAGGGAGCGAACTGCTGGTAAGTGCGGTTCTCCGCGATCTTCTCGACGCCGCGGTGCAGGTAGCCGATAATGCATTCCGTGCCCAGCACGCGCTCGCCATCCAGCTTCAACTTGACGCGCAGCACGCCGTGCGTGGCCGGATGTTGCGGCCCCATGTTGATGAGCAGTTCGCTGGCGTCGAGGAAAGTGGCTTCCGGCATCGGTTACTGTGCGCTTTCAATTCCCAGGTTCGTTTTCACCCAAGCCTCGTCCTGCTTGAGGATATCGTAATCTTTGCGCAGCGGGTGTCCCACCCACCCATCAGGCATCAGGATGCGCTTCAAATCCGGGTGGCCCTCGTAGGCCACGCCAAACATGTCGTAGACTTCGCGTTCCAGCCAATTCGCGGTGAGCCAGACACTTGTCACAGAAGGAACAGTTTCTCCTTCACCTACCTGCACCCGCAGCCGCAAACGGTCGTTCCGCCGGAAGGAGTATAGGTGATAGATGATGTCGAAACGCTTCGCACGCTGCGGATAGTCCACTGCCGTTTGGTCGGTCAGCAGGGTGTACGCGCCGCCCTCGGGGCTCTTGAGGAATTGGCAAATGGCGACCAGGTGCTCTTTGGCGAGGTTGAGGGACGGCAGCTTGCGGAAGATCACCGCTTCCGTGATCGCGCCGGGAAACCGCCCGAGCAGTTCATCGAGGAGCGGGCTCGACCAGGGCTCCGGCTTGATGGGAGGTTTCGCGACTGCGACAGAAGGCTTCGTCGCCCCAGCCGCCGGTGGTTTGGGAGGGGCGGCACCAATGGGCTTGGCTGGCGTCGTGGCCCCACCGCTCTCCGGGGCAGGCTTTTCAACAGGGGTTCCAGCCCCCTCCGCCGCCTTGGGCGGTTCCTGTTTTTCGTCGGTCATTGGCCTCAGATGTCTACGGGTAAGCCTTTAAGCCCGCCTTGAAATGTAAGATTCTCGCACACGCCTAACACCCTGTCAACGGCGCGCCTGCCCAAGTTCCGTGCTGTCACCCTGAGTCCGTTCTTTGGACGAAGGGTCCTTTTCATTTACGAATGCGGGGGGGGCTTCGCGGAGTTTATGCTGAGTCAAATGAAAAGGATCCTTCGCTACGCTCAGGATGACAGTGCTGCGCTCAGGATGACAGCGCTGCGCTCAGGATGACACGGCCCAGGCTGGCCTGCCCAAGTCCCGTGCTGTCACCCTGAGTCCGTTCTTTGGACGAAGGGTCCTTTTCATTTACAAATGCGGGGGGGCTTCGCGGAGTTTATGCTGAGTCAAATGAAAAGGATCCTTCGCTACGCTCAGGATGACAGTGCTGCGCTCAGGATGACAGCGCTGCGCTCAGGATGACAGTGCTGCGCTCAGGATGACATCGGCGGGAGGCCTTTTCCGCAGCCTGCTAAGCCTGCCCCCAGGCACAATCTCTTGAAGTATCCAACCGGCAAGGATTACCATGCTGTCGAGGAAGAAGTTGTGGTGTAAGCTTGTGGCTGTTAATTGATTGCTGGGCGAAAGTGGCAAGGCACGTGCCGAGGACTGACCATCGTGTACAGGAAGTTTTTTGGGCTCACGGATTATCCTTTCAATGACAATCCTGACCCGCGTTTCTTCTGTAGCACCCCGGAAGTTGACGAGGCCTTCACCAGCCTGATGCACGGGGTACAGGAGCGGAAAGGCCTCATCCTACTGACGGGTGAAGTCGGCACCGGAAAGACTACCCTCCTCAAAACGCTCCTGGAACGGTTGGACAAGAACCTCTACCCCAGCGCGTTTGTCTTCAATACCCGCCTGAGTACCATCCAGTTACTCGACTTCATGATGTCGGACTTTGGAATTGAACACGACATGGCGGACAAGGGGCACATGCTGATGATCCTCAAGCATTGGCTTCTGGAGCGCGCCGAGAAGGGCCTGACCGCGATATTGGTGATCGATGAAGCCCAGAATCTGCCGGTTCCCGTGCTGGAAGAGGTACGTCTGCTCAACAACCTGGAAACTCCCGCGCAGAAACTCCTGCAAATCGTGCTTTCGGGCCAGCCCGAACTGGAAGAAAAGCTCAAACGGCCGGAGCTTCGTCAATTACGGTATCGCCTTGCCCATTGGTGCAGGACGCGTGCGCTGGATCTGCCGGAAACCAACGCTTACGTGGGCTTTCGCTTACGCGTCGCCGGGGGGGATATCGAAGATATTTTTACGTCCGACGCCGTGGCGCATGTTTATAGATTCACACGTGGTATTCCGCGCTTGATTAACCTTCTCTGTACGCATTCCATGATTTCCGCTTACGCCGACCAGGAAAAGCCTGTGTCCGGCGAGACCGTGCAGGCTCTGGCGAGGCACTTTGAACTCGATCTCAACGCTCTTCTCTTTCGCCCGCTGCCGGCTCCCCCTCCGCCGCGCGTGGGATTGGCAGCACCATCCAGCCAGGCAGGAGAGCCTTCCGGCGTACATCCTGTCTTGGAACCGGAGCCCTCGACGGTTATTCCACGCGCCTCTGCCCTCGAATCTGCTGAGGCATCACTACCTGTATCCTCCGGGCCGGTGTTGCCTCCGCACCAACCACTGCCTGACGGCGCCGGGGAAACTTCTCGACCTTCGGGGTTGGCGCCCCCGACGCTTCCTGCGGTCCCGCTCATCGAAGGAGAAAAGACTGACTCAGTTTCGCCGGAACTTGCTCCGAACGACGCCGAAACAAGTGCCGCGGCCTGGTCCGAGGCAACTGGGATTCTTCCCCCTCAGTTGCCCTCGGCATCGCCGCCGGTGAGAAACGGGCTATCCCTGAATATTATCCATCCCCCCAAGAAGCGCTCCGCGCGGCTCATGACGCCTGTCGCGTGGGTCGTCCTCTTGCTGCTCACCTCAGGGATCGTTTTGAGCGCATTTTATCGGGCCCATGAAAAGAGGATCTCTCGGAAGATTGCCGAGGCCAGTGCCCACGCTGTGACTCCACCGAACGGGACGAGCTCCGGCGGTCCGGGGATTCAGCCGGCCCCCGCCCCCCCAACGGAAGCGCCCACGGCCCAACCGCCGCCAACTTCGGCGCCTCCGCGGCTGAGCCCGGAAATACCGAGGGTGACGAACACGCCGGGCGAACACCCGGAGCCTCCGAGGGTAGCGCCAACCAAGGCACGGCCAAATCCACCGCCAGCTTCGGCCTTATCCCAACCGAACCGGCGAGTCGCAGAGGTAAGCGTTCCCGCGAGACCGCCGTCCCCTCCCGCCCCGAGGCAACTGGCGGCGCCCGCAGTCGGACAACTCGAAGTGACTTCCAATGTCACGGGGGCGCAAGTTACCATCGACGGCCAGAGCCTGCTCGGCTGGGTGGCGCCTCACAAGTTCACGGACCTCACTCCGGGCCATCACACGGTGTATGCGAGCAAGCCCGGCTACCGAAGCTTCCAGCAGGGAGTTGAAGTGAAGGCGGGCCGCCCGCTCACGGTGGCTGCAACACTGTCCGTCCCCAGTAGTGAAGTTAGCCTTCTAACCAGTCCCCCGGGAGCAGAGGTAGCGATCGACGGGAAGCGCTATGGCTCGAGCCCTGTCCGCACCACCTTACCTCCCGGAGAGCACACATACTCTGTAAGTCACGCGGGTTTTGAGCCCCTGACGGGAAGTTTGACACTGAATGACCAAGACAACGTCACCAAAAATGTCGAGCTTCACCCTGTCGCGCCGAAGGCTCCGGGGCCCAACGTCCAACTCGCGACAACTCCTCCTGGGTCCGCGGTCTATGTAGATGGTGCGCCCATTTCCGGGGTTACCCCGGCGACTTTTCGCCTTTCGCCGGGGGCCCACACCGTCATCTTCTTCCTCGCCGGCTATCGGCCAGTGCGCCGGGAAGTCAACGCTCCTGCGGAAGGCAGCATCGCGATCAGCGAAACTCTCTCCCCCCAGTAACCCGGGGCGAGGAAATCCCCCCGGACTACAGCCGCAAAGCAGTTTTGCTGAGCAGTTGCTTAGACGGAATTCATCACTACGCTGGGACGGTTTTGTGGGGCGGTCGGCAGGGCGGGGCTGAAGAGGCTGGGGAAAAACGCTTTCCGGGGGCAACGCGGGTGGCGCATACGTGCCGATTTCTGGCATGTATGCGGTCACAACATTCGATCTCTAAGGGCCGCATACATTCCATAATGCGGAACGTATCCGCCACCCGCGAAATTCCAGCCCTCTCCGAGGAGAGAGGGTGGCTGCCAACGGCGGCAGGGGGCCCCGAGCGCCGGGGGTGAGGGGTCTTATCGTCGCAATGGCTTCGGTAAACTTGACTCAAATAGTCAAGTTCCGAATATCAAGCCCACTAAGGGGCGCTGGGGCTTACAGGTTGACCGCCACCACCATGGCCGCCCGCTACGGCGGCCACAACTCCACCAATTCCAGCCGCGGCGGCAATCCCGGCAATGAGGGCCGTATTGTGCGAAGCCGGCTTCGGCTGAGCAGGCTGCGGCGTTGATGGGGCAGGTTGGGCGGGACCAGGAGGCAGGGGTGGCTGGCGCGACTCCAATCCCGGAACACCCTCCGCACTCTCAGGAACGAACGTGTTCTGTCCGGCAGGCAGGGTGTACGACCGCGTCGACTTGATATCTTCAATCTCCACGTCGCCTTCCGCAGCTTCGATGTAGGTGGTGTTGTCCGTCATCAGCCCTACGTAGATCCTCGAAGCCTGTTCTGTGCGCGGCGTGATATTAAACCTGGGAGTCTGAACCAAGGTGAAATTCCTCCCGGCATTTTCAACCAGAACGTTCCCTGAATGGATCTGCAAAACCTTCCGCGTCAAAATTTTCGTGAAGTGGACGGAGGTGTTCGGCCTGATGGCAACCTGGCTCGTAGGAGACAACTTGATGACGGCTTCCCCACTCGCGCCGGCGTTGAGCATATCGCCATCGAAGATGGTTCCCCCGGGTGGGAGCGGGTTCCCATTCTGAGTAATTCCCGTCGCGGAAACCACCTGACCTATCACACTGGGGTTCTCCTGCCCCCGCGCAGCGGAACCACAGAGAACCACGGCCGCCATCGTCACGAGGGCGGCAAACAAAAAGCTTCTACTCATAACAACCTCCTCAGGCTTTCCTGACTCATTGCAACTTCTTGTTAACGACCGCGACAAGCGCGGGTGGCGCATACGTGCCGCTTTCTGGCATGTATGCGGTCACAACATTCGATCTCTGAGGGCGCATACATTCCAAAATGCGGAACGTATGCGCCACCCCGACATGGGGAGCCAATTCCGGCCAAAACATATTGACAACACGGCAGTTGATTGCTACACATGGCAGCGTCGGCCTCTGGCGGGCTGCTGAAAAAGCCTTGCGCTGGTGTCATCCTGAGCCCCTCGCTGTCATCCTGAGCGAAGCGAAGGATCTCGCTCTGCCGGCTCAGGGTAAACTCCGCGAAGGATCTGGCTCTGGGTTTTTGCAGGAAAGGGCCGAACCAAGGCGAGATGCTTCGCTGCGCTCAGCATGACACATGCCCTTTTTCAGTAACCTGCTAGGGCTGCAGGGTTGTCGCGGGTGGCGCATACGTGCCGCTTTCTGGCATGTATGCGGTCACAACATTCGATCTCTGAGGGCGCATACATTCCAAAATGCGGAACGTATGCGCCACCCGCGTTGTTTTCCTATTGAGCCGGCCGGAAGGTTAGTTTCCTGTGAGTCAAGAGTCAGGGCATGAAACTACCGTGCTGACCACTCTTTCCCGCCTCTTGCGAGAGACCGCCTTCTTCCTGCCGCTGCGCTCTCGCTGGCAACGGGGGATTTTCCTCTTCGGGATCGGAATGTCCGCCCTGCTCCTGGCGTATGGTGCGACACGCTGGGCGTACGCTGAAAGGCTGGCCAATACGAACCAATTACAGCAATTGCAGCGTGCCGCAGATCTCGACGCTCGAAACCCGGAGTTTTACGACAAGCTGGGTTTGGTATGCCTGTTTTCCGTTGACACTCCCCGCACGGCCGAAGCCGTGAAGTACCTCGAACGGGCGACCCGGCTGGCGCCGCGCCGGGCGGAATACTGGGCAGACCTCGCCTCCGCCTGCGATTGGAGCGCGGACCTGGCCTGCTCCGACGTGAGCTTGAATCAGGCCCTGAAGCTAAGCCCCCTGACGCCCCGATTCGAATGGCTGACCGCCAACCACTACATTCGAACCGACCGGCCCGCCCAGGCTCTGCCTCACCTGCACCGCCTCCTGTCGCTGAGCGCGGAATATGCCCAGCCGACGTTCGCCCTTTGCGCGCACGCCTTTGGCGACCCCGACATCGTCCTGGGGCAGGTCCTCTCCCCCCAAAGCGATCCGGCCTTGCAGCTCGCATTTCTGAACTACGAGGCGAACCACGGGCAGCTTGAGGTTGCGACACGCATCTGGCCAGGAATCTCGACCGCCCACCTCCCCTTCGACCTTGTGCAGCCCTTTTTCCTGCGGCTGCTGGATGCGGGAGAGATCGAGCAGGCCGAAACTGTGTGGAACGACCTCCGGCGCCAGGGCACAATCTCCGCCCCGGCGAACGAGGCCGCAGACAACCTGGTTTTCAACGGCAGCTTTGAGCGCGTCCCCCTCAACGCGGGCTTTGATTGGCAATTCGGCAAGCTACCCTACATCAATACGGACTTCGCGGACCCTTCCGCCGCGGCTGGCGCACATTGCCTGCGGGTTGACTTTACGGTAGCGCGCAATGACGAGGTCGAGCCCGTTTTTCAGCTTGTACCCGTCCGTCCCAGCAGCCCTTATTCACTGACTTTTCAGGTTCGGTCTGAGCGGATCACTTCCGATAGCGGACCGCGGATCCGAGTGCTGGATGCTCTGGACCCCGCCTCTCTCAATGGTCAGACGCAGGCCACCGTGGGGACAACGCCCTGGCATCCCATGACGTTCCGTTTCACGACGGGAGCCCACACTCGCTTGCTTCGCTTATCGGTGTGGCGGCCCCGCAGCCGGAGCTTTCCTCCCATCTTGACGGGCAGCTTCTGGCTCGACAACGTTTCGTTAAAGACCGAACCCTCGGGAGCAATAGGCGGAAGCGCAAAACGGTAATGGGGTGCATTAGCCAGAGAGTGTGGACCTATTCTCTCGGGGGCCGAAAAAACCCGCGTATCTCCGTGCTAGAATCCGGTCGGGTGGAATAATCAATGTTCTGAGTTTGGAGCTTCCCATGGAAATCTTATTTGCACCCTGGCTGCCTCCTGTCTTGTTGGGCTTGGGGATTTATTTGCTGCTTAAGACAAAAGGTGTAGGTCCGAGAATTGTCGGAGGGCTTTTGGCGTTGGTAGGCGCACTCTTCACGGCTCTCGAGATCTGGACCTGGACCAAGTACCACGGTCGCTAACCGCGTTCAAGTAGAAGTACCCCACTACCCACAAAACGCGAGCCTTGACATGCACCAAACACCATCTGCCGCAATGAACTTGACCCCGCCCGGCGAAGGCTTACCGAAGCCCGCACCTTCCTTCTGGATGAAAGGGACCGGGGTAGGCTTGCTGGCAGCCGCCTTCGCCGCCCCGCTCGCCTTTGGCGCCGTCCAGACCTGGGCCTGGACGACCCTCCTGGTTGTGGGCTTGCTCCTGCTTTTCTTCTGGGCGGCAGGCAGCGCCCATCAGCGCGCGGTGAGGCTATTTTGGTCTCCACTTTACGTCCCAGGTGCGCTCTTCCTGCTGCTCGGTGCGGTCCAGTTGTTCGCCCACCTCACGGCCGATGCCTTTGCCACACGGCAGTCGTTGCTGAGCTTCTCTACCAACCTCATTTACTTCTTCCTCGCCGGGCAAATTTTCGCCGACCGCCCCCGGGAAAATTTGCCGCGCTGGGGTTTCCTGGTCGCCGCTTATGCCTCCTTGTTGGCGTTTTTCGCCATAATCCAGTTTTTCGCGGGTGGCGGCCTGATCTACTGGTCGGTAAAGCCCCAGTATGGCGGCTGGATTTTCGGCCCCTACGTCAATCACAACCACTATGCCGGCCTGATGGAAATGCTCATTCCGACAGGGGCTGCGTACGTCCTAACGCGGCCGAAAGGCCATCCCGCCAAGCTTCCCCTCGGAATTGCGCTTATCGTGCCGATTGTTTCGCTACTACTCTCCGGGTCACGAGGCGGCCTGGCCTCCCTGCTGATCGAAATCCAGATCCTGTTCGCGATTGTGCTTTGGATGGCGCCCCTGTCCCGCCGGCGAAGCATCGCGATGACAATGACGTTCGGAATTGTTTCCGTCGCCGTCCTTTTCTTCGCCCTGGCGCCCGCGGAGGTCTCGAAGCGGCTGGAAGACATGGCCAATTTGTCGCCTTCGTCGGAAGTTTCGATGGGCGAACGGCTGCACGTGGCCAAGGATTCACTCCAGATTATTCGGGATTATACATGGCTGGGGACTGGCCTCGGAACCTTCGATGTGGTGTATCCGCAGTATCGCAGCTTCCCCTCGGATCTGCGCTGGGACCACGCCCACAATGACTACGCCGAGGCGCTCGCCGAGACGGGGCTGGTGGGCGGTTTCTTGATCCTGTCTGCCCTTTTCCTCGGCCTCCGGTCAGTGTTCCGGGGATTGCGTGACCGGCTCTCGCATGAGACCGGCTGGATCCAAACCGGGGCGGCCATCGGCTGCTGTGGACTGTTGGTCCACGCGCTCGCAGACTTCAACTTTCACATCCCGGCCAATGCCTTGTGGTTTGCCATAAGCCTGGGGATTGCCACCTCCCCTGGCCGGCAGCCTCGCCGCCCGTTCGTTACGCACCTCTAACAACTTCCTGCCAGGGAAGGTACTTGGAATGGAATCAGTTTGGCGGATCTTTCCGGGATTGAATGCGCCCAAGGCCGGTCGTAGTCGCACAGAGTTTCCACGATGCGTCGGGATGCACACCCATCCCAAAACCGGGGGACGCCCATCGGCTCCCGCGGAGACCTGAGTGCGCGGCGAGCTTCCGTGTATATGCGTTCGGGGTCAAACCCCACAATGGTGTTCGTCCCCTCTGTCACGGTAATGGGCCGCTCGGTATTCTCGCGCAGGGTCAGACAAGGAACCCCTAGCGCCGTGGTTTCCTCCTGCACACCTCCCGAGTCAGTCATCACCAGGGAGGCAGCACGCTCCAGATGCAGAAACTGCAAATATCCGAGTGGCCCGACCATGCGGATCCCCGCGCTATCGCGCCCGGATTCTCGCCGCGGCCGGAAATCCGCGCCAAACCTTCCGAGGCGCCTTTGGGTTCGCGGATGGACCGGAAAGATGATCGGCACCTCGCGAGCCACGGCCTCCAGCGCTTGCCAAACGCTCTTGAAGAGGTCCGGGTCGTCAACCAGGCCTTGCCGGTGCAGCGTCAAGAGCGCGTAGCCTCCTCGCGGCGGCAAACCTGGCCGCTCGGCCAAGCCCAAATCCCTGAGGACCGTCGAGCGGCAGGCCTGAGCCAGCGATGCTCGTAAGGTGTCGATCATAATGTTGCCGACCAGGAAAATCCTGTCGGCTGGTATTCCTTCCCTTCGGAGGTTCTCCACGCCACTCGGTTCGCTCGCGAAGAGCAGGTCAGAAACCGCGTCCGTAAGGATACGGTTAATCTCCTCGGGCATGCGCCGGTCGAAACTCCGCAGGCCGGCTTCTACGTGCGCCACGGGAATGCCCACCTTGGTAGCTGCCAGTGCCCCCGCCAAGGTGGAGTTGACGTCGCCCACCACGACGACCAGATGCGGATTCTCCTCCGCCAGGAGCGGTTCCAATCGGTTCATGATTTCCTTGGTCTGCGAAACCGCACCGGCAGAACCGACCCCGAGATTGAAATCGGGCCGGGGGATCTCGAGGTCGCGGAAGAAGCTCGCGGACATCTCCGCGTCGTAGTGCTGGCCGGTATGAACAAGCCGCGCTTCAATTGCGCCGCTTTTTCTCATCTCCTTCAGTAAGGGCGCAATCTTGACAAAGTTCGGCCGCGCGCCGACCACGCATACAATCTTCATTTCGTACCCCCCGGCTGACTACTGGCGTCTGCGCGGCGAATCACCATGGGGTTGGCAAGCGCCCGGCGGCCGGAACGGATGACGCGGGAAACCTGGACAGCCAACTCGTCCAGCTCCTCGTACTGGAGCTGGTTGAACACCAACCAGCTCACCAACCCGCCGAGGAACGCTCCGAGCAAAACCAGGCTTCCCGTCCAATGCAGGATGAGAATCGATCCAAGTGAGGACGCAGCCGCAACCGCATAGAGCATCAGGATGGCCGGACGGTATCCCTGCTTCTTGGCCACCAGCCGGTGATGAATGTGATCACAGTCCGGCGCGAAGATCGATTTTCCCTTGAGCAACCGTCGCACTACGGATAGCGTGGTGTCCAGGAGCGGCAACATCAAGGCGACGTAGGGAACTGTGAGGGTGACAAGGGTCGTGCCCTTCCCTGCGGCGGCCATGGCGAGAATGGCCAGTACACATCCGAGGAAGAGGCTTCCAGTATCACCAAGGAAGATCCGCGCGGGCGGTGAGTTGAAGCGCAAGAATCCCAGCAAAGTCCCTGCTAATGCGACTGTGAAGATGCAGGCCAGATGGTTTCCCTGCAGCAGCGAAACGATGAACAAGGTAAGCGTCACGAGGAAGGCGACGCCCGCCGCCAATCCGTCGAGGCCGTCGATGAGGTTCAGAGAGTTTGTCACCGCCACAATCCACAGGACGGTGAGGCAGAACGCCACGGTCGGTGAATGGATGGGAAATCCCAGGATCGGCACAGCCGTCATCCGAAACCCCAACCACCAAGCGGCAGCTCCCGCGCAGATCTCCACCGCAAGTTTCTGCCGCGGAGTCGCACCTTTGAGGTCATCGTAAAGCCCAATCAGCAGGGCCATCAAACCCGGAATGAGCAGCTTCAACCCGGCGCGCCAGTCTGCTTGAAGGATAGCGCGGAGACTGTTGGGCATTATCAACAGCGCAATAGCCGAGGCCAGCACCGCCAGGAAGATCGCGATGCCACCCAGGCGCGGAATCAGGATGAACTCGCCTTTGTCACGCGCCCGCCCGTAGGCTCGCACCCGCCGGCCCAGTGCCATGATGGGCGGCGTGATGAGCCAGGTGGCGAACGCAGCTACAAAAAAAAGGCCGAGGTAGCTTCTCAAGGGTCCCTCATCCCTAGGGCGATGGGCAGGCGGTTTCCGGCAGGGTGGGCTGATTCGAACGTCAACTCCCTCAGCAACTCCGCGTAACCAACCATCAAAGTGTCGCGTGAAAAAAGCTCCTGCGCGGACTTCGCTCCGGCTTCACCCATGGCGCGCGCGGCCTGGGGGTTTCGAAGGAGCTTGCGCACACCGTCCGCCAGCGCGGCGCCATCCGAGGGGGCCACCCGAAGGCCGCAACCCGTGGCAGACACCAGTGCCGCGGCCTCTCCCGCCACGGAACACAGAAGCGGCTTCCCCGCGGCCATGTACTCATAGAGCTTGGAGGGGATGGTGATCTCGAACAAGGGATCGTTCCGCAGGATAAGCAGGAGCGCGTCGCAGGCGAGGAGAACTCCATTCACGCGTTCCCGAGGCATGCCGTCGAGGAACCTGACATTCTCAAGACCCCGAGTTCGTGCCAACCGGAGAATGCGCGCCTTATCAATACCCTCTCCGGCCAGCAGGAACTCGACGGGCTGATCACCCAACTGCTCCGCGGCGTCGAGCACCGTCTCCAACCCCTGGGCGAGGCCGTGGTTGCCAACGTAGCCCACCAGGAATCTCCCCCTGAGCTCGGGCGACTGTCTCAGCTCTTCATCCGGCGCGATACCTGTAAACGATTGCCACCGGACTCCATTGGGAATGACGGCCACGTGTTCGCGCGGCAGGCCCAGACTCAACAGGTATTGCTTGAATCCCTCGGTGATTCCCACCACTCGGGCGCAGCGGCGGTAAAAGAACCGCTCGACACGCCGCAGCAGGCTGAGCAAGCAGCCGCCCGGCATCACCCGAATCGCGCGGGCGGAGTCTGGCCAGATATCCTGGAGGTCGAAAACCAGTGGCGCTCCATGCCACCAGTGCGCCGGCAAGGCGGCCAGGCCCGTAGGCAGGGGAGATATCGCCAGCAGCGCATCGGCCCGGCGTTGGAAGATTCCGCACCAAGCTGCGGAAAGCATAAAGGTCGCGTAGGTGAGAGAACGCCACAGGGCTCCCGCGCGCAGGGAGCGGAATACCGGCACGCGGAAGATTCGAAAACCTTCCGGCGCCCATTCCTCCTTCGCCGCACCCCGGCAGAACGCGAGGCCCAGGCTCGCGGGGTGGTTGGGCCGCCCGGTGATCACGGTTACGTCGTGGCCGCGGCCCGCCAGGCTCTCGGCCAGGTCCCAGGCTCGCCTGCCGGTGGCCATGGTTTCGGGCGGGAAGTGTTGGGTGAAAATCAGGATTCTCATGCCAGCAGGTCAGCTACTTCCATCGGCTCCGCAGTGTCGAGAGCGCCTGCGAGGCCGGGCTCCCCTTCGCGCGGAGCGTAGTACTTCTTCATCCACTCCAGCGTCAGGGCCAGGCCTTCCGCCAGGCGAACCTTGGGGCAGTGCCCCAAATCGCGCGCCGCCTTGGATACGTCAATCTTTTTGTCCCGCGTTGTGAAAGGTTCCGAGTCCCGGTAAGTCACGTAGCGGTCGTCTTTGCCGAGATAGTTCAGGACAAAATCGGAGACGCTCTTGATGTCGTGGTACTCGGTCGATCCCACGTTATAGACTTCGCCTGGGATGAAATTGTCCACGATGTTCCCCAGGGTGAAGGCCGCGTCTGTGACGTAGGTCGAGCTGCGGTGATGATGCAGGTAAACGGTATAGGGAAGATCGTGCAGCGCGCGGTAGCAGAACAGGCAAGTCACACTGCGGTAGTTGCTGTACTCTTCCCCCGGCCCATAGACGTTGAACAAGCGGACGCGCACCGTCTCCGTTCCGAACCGGGCGGCGGAATTCATGACTTGCATTTCGCCCACCCATTTCGTCATGGCGTAATCGTTCAACTGGCGGATGGCGTGGGCCTCCATGACTTCCTCTCGCATCACCCCGTCCCAGTCCCCATAGACTTCCGAGCTGGAGAAGAAGACCATGCGAAAGCGGTGTTTTTCCTGGAGCCGAATCAGGTTCTTCGTCCCGATGACGTTCGTCCGCCACAAGTTCTCGTAGAAGTCCTCGCCGTTCCAGCGCCCGAATTCCGCCGCCAGGTGATACACGTAGTCAAAGCGCAGCCGCTCGAACACGCGCTCCGCCTGGCGATACTCCGAGACATCACAGCGCAGGTATTGCGGATCATGATGATGGCAAAGGTCTGACACCCAGACCTCGTGCCCCCGCCGCCGCAGTTCACCCACCACGAACGGCCCCACTGCCCCCAGACCACCAGTGACCAGGATTCGCATCGTTATCTTCTCCTCACACGCGCGGCGTCGAGAGTTCGGCGTTCATTGCTCTGCGCCTCGGCGTCTCTGCGGTGCTGCCATCTTCCGCGCGCGACCGATTCATGCCGCGCGCCTCAGAGCAGGCTCGACGTTCCACAATTTTCACGCCCACGAGAAATGGGTACCAGAAGCTCCACAGGACGTGGTAAATGAAGCCCGCTTGGCCATCCAGAAATCCCGCCTTCCCAATGTAATTGCGGAAGAAGAACAGGAAAGGCCGCAGCAGGACCGGCAGCCGGTTCCAAACCCGCAGCTTGATCCACCGTTTTCGTTCTGCCGGTGATCCCCAGAAGCGTGCCGCGAGTGCGTCCCGGTAACCTCCCCCGAATTTCTCCTGGAAGTACTCGTCCGCCTCGAGTTCGGCGTAGCGATTGTGCTTGGAAACCCAATCGCGCAGCGGCCGGAGGTCGCGATGCTCGAAGGGTTGGGCGAGATAGTCAACCTTCCCGTCCAGAATCACGTGTTCGTTCATCGGCCGGGCTTCGTACCTCGCCCGACGGGGCCGGTACAAGCGCAAGAGCCAGGTTGGGTAGAGCCCGCCGTGTCTGAGGAAGCGGCCGAGAAATATGTGCCGGAACTTCAGGTAGAAGCCCGCATAGTCCTGGCCCCGGTCGCAGATTGCGTCGCGGATTTCCGCCGCGAGCGCCGGCGGAATGCGTTCGTCAGCGTCGAGCATCAGCACCCATTCGTGCGTGAGGGGCAGATTCCGGAGCGCCCAGTTGCGTTGCTCGGCATATCCCTCGAAGGCGTGCTCGTACACCCGAGCGCCCAGGGACCGGGCGATTTCCACGCTTCGATCCCCACTGCCGGAATCGACCACAAAAACCTCGGCAGCCCAGCGCACGCTCTCCAGGCACGCTGCCAGGTTGGCCTCTTCATTCCAGGTGAGGATGACGACTGCGACAGGGGTTTTCATTCGCGTGTCCCAACAGATTGATTGCGTCGTGTAGCGCTGAGCTTTAGCTCAGCACGTGCCGACCTAAAGGTCGGCGCTGCAACTCGAAAAGGAGAACCCATACCCCTCGCTGTCATCCTGAGCCCGTTCGCTGCGCTCAGGGTAAACTGCGCGAAGGACCCCGGCAGTTCACGGGGGTATGGCGACCAGAGTGAACTACGGGGGTTCTTCGCTTCGCTCAGAATGACAGCGCCTGCATATTCCGCCCCTGACGGAGATGTGGAACCTTCGCCGCCTCAAGCACTCGCCTGACGTGTTCATCCCAGCCGGGCGCGGCTGCCGCGCGGCGGTATCCCGCCACACCGAGGCTCTGCCGAAGGGGAGGGTCGGCTGCCAGTCGGCCCACCTTGCGGGCCAAATCTTCGGGGGAAAGCGGCTGGAAGTACACTGCGGCAGACCCACAGACCTCGCGATTGACGGGGGTATCCGCGGCCGCGATGGGCAAACCCGCGGCCATAGCCTCCGCCAGGGGGTGCCCGAAGGATTCCACCAGGGAGGGAAAGACAAAGATATCCGCCTCTCGGTAGAGTCGGAGCGCCTCCGCGCGGTCAAAGGGGCCGACGAACTCAACCCAAGGCGCAACACCTGTCTGCCCCGCCAGGGCCAGATCATCTCGATAGGTCGTAGTCCATGCCGCATCCTTCCAGGCCGGATTCACCGTAGTCTTCAGCAGAAATTTCCGCCCTCCATCCCGATTGAGGAGTCGTATGGCCTCCAAGAGGGTCGCCAGATTTTTGTGCTCCGCGTAGAGGGAAACAAAGACCAGACGGATTACTGAGCTGCACCCTCCGCCCGGCGCGGGGCTTGCACCTTCCACGGTCTGAGGGCTGAGGCTGCTGAAAATCGTTCCACGATTGTCATCCTGAGCCCGTTCGCTGTCATTCTGAGCGAAGCGAAGAATCGCGCTCTGCGTATCTTCTTGAAAATGGACAGGGCCAGATTCTTCGCTTCGCTCAGAATGACAGTTTTGAAGCCTTTTTCCGCAGCCTGTGAAGTCCTCCTCGGCGACTCCGTAGGGATTCACCACGGCCTTGCCCAGCTTCGCCTCGGGACGCAGATCATCCAGCAGGGCTTGCGTCGGGGTCATCACCACATCGCAACTTTCGGCGCTGCGACGGACCAGCCAGCGCCGTAACCGGAAGGCCGCCCTCACTCTCCAGGTGTGCCGGGGCACGAACACCTCCCGGTAAATCTTGGAGAAATAGAGGGCATTGCACACCAGAAGGACTTGTCGCACCGGACAGCGGAACATCCCAAAATTCCCCGTGGAAAACAGCAGGCCGGCCGCGGTTTTACGCAAGTGGCTACGCAGGGTAATTTGCTCCCACCACAACCTCTTCCACCAACTGGCGTGGCCGATGTTCGTGACCAAGAGGTGAACGTTCCGCGCCAGGCCCACCTGTCCCCGGGCAGTTTCAGGCGGCAGGAAAACTTCAAACTCGTACCCACTCTCCGGCCCGGGCAAGCAACGCAGGACGTTCGTGATGTAGGTCACCGCCCCACCCATCTTGGCGGAAGCGGCGTTGATGACGACCTTCAAGCGCACCCCTGGATGTTGCGATCAATCCGTCGTTTCAGAGTGAGAAGCACCCGCGTTCCTCAGGCAGGCACCGGTAAGCGTTTGAGGACGATGGCTCCGCATTACGCCGTTCACCCTGAATCGGGCAGGCAGTAATCCAGCGCCGCGTGTAAGCCCTGGACGTAGGAGTCAATGCCCCAGTCGGCGACTCCTCCCTGGAACTCTCTATCACCCGAGGCGAGAGAATTTGATTTGCATGCCCGGTCGATGGCCACTGCCAGGGCGGCAGCATCGTTCTCGGGAACTACATACCCGTTCTTTCCATCCTGAATAAGGTCCCAAGCAGCCCCGACCTTCCGGGTTGCGATTACAGGTAATCCGCACGCCAGAGCCTCTGCGACAACGATTCCCCAGGGCTCGATTTCCGAGGGAAGCACAAACGCGTCGGCAATGGCGTAATATTGCGGAAGATCTGGGAGGTCCCGGAAGCCCAGAAAGTGGACATTCCCGAGGCCCCTGGCCTGCTCCGCGAGAGGTGTGTATTCGACCCCATCGCCAACGATAAGCAGGCGGATATCCTTCCGGGTCCGCTCCAGCTTTTGCATCGTCGCAATCAGGACATCAACACGTTTCTTCCGAACCAATCGGCCCACATACAGAAGCACGTAATCCTGTGTCCATCCCTTTTCCGCCCTGATCTCGGCACGCCGCGCTCGCCATATGTCCGCTTGCTCACGGAAGTAATCCGTATCCACTGCATAGGGCACGAAGAATATTCTCCTGGCGTCTGCTCCGTACGCCGCCCAGAACTGGTGATTCAGTTTCCCAACCGACAAGAAAGCTGCCGCACGACGGACCAGCCAGCGCAGGAACCGGCGCCGGAGGCCATTCCGGCGGCGGGAAGGGTCAGCTTCATCCAGATAGTTGCTGTCTCCCCGGAGCAAGAAGGGCACGCGGTGGCATCGTGCCCAGAGCACGGCCACCAGACAAGTAACTGTGGCAAACCCGTGGATGACCACCGCCCCAGGCCGGAACTCTGAAAGCGCCCGCCAAATGCCGGGATTAACGTCCGAGATCAGGCGACACCCATACCAACCTGAGGGAGCCCAATTCCTGAGAAAAACCGCGGGGTAGCGAAGCTCCCCCACCTGCCACTGCTGATCTTCCTGCCTGCGCCGGCAGAAGAAGACCTTAATCTCATACCTCGCAGAAGCAGCCATCCTTGCAAGGCGAAGATCCCTGGGACCGGGCGATCCCACCAATAGGGCAATTCGTTTCTTCATCGTTGGAGGTCCAGCGGACGGAGCTGGAGTGCGTGGGGTCCCGACTTTGGAAACACCGGAGCCGAGAAGTGCCAGGGATGGGCTCCCAAAGTCCGCGTTGACTTGTCCGGTGCGCACTCGACTCGCCCTGTCGTGGAAGACGAAAGGACAACACCTGTGAAAAACCACAAATGAACCAACGTCGCCATGTCTCCCAGAATCTGGTGACCTTTCATGAACCATATGAACATCACACCCGAGTAGGCCAGATAGCTGAAGCAGAGCGGCTGACATGGATTGTTCTGGTTGCTTCTGGCCTGAAGCCATAGCGCCAGAAGCACGGAACCGAAGAAGAATACAAAGCTAAAAGCCCCCGCAGGCCCCAATTCCCACCAAAGCTTGGGCAGGCCATATTCGATCCAGTTTCCGTGAGCCGTAGCTTGAATCTGCCCGCCGGGCAGATACGTCACCCCCATGCTATCAGTTCCCGTCCCATGCCCGAGCCATCCTGCATCGGTAGCGGCGTCGTCAAATTCTGTAAGCATTCCCGTGGCTCTTTCACCAATCGTCACCAGAGAGTTCCGGTAGTAGCTCTCTGTATCTTGTAGATCAAGGTTCACGGCAAAATAAATGACAAGAAGAGCGAGCAGTAGCACCGCTGTTGCGGTGCGCAACATAAAGAACCTTAGGCGCGGCCCCAGTTTTGCTATGAGTGCGAACCCTGCAAAAATCGTCAGATACAAAGGTGCTCTGCGTCCGCTTAGGAAAAGCCCCCCCAGTGCAGAGGCGCCCGACGCGAACACGAGCGCCCGGCTGGCGAAGCGCATCGCCTTGTCCGTTGCGAGTGCGATCGAGAGAAAGACCACCATCGTACAAAATCGCGCGTACTTTTCAGCATTGGCAAATGTTGCGCATACCAGCTTGATTGAGGTCCCTTGAGCTTCGTAGGTGTGATAGTCGAAGTCGCCGCCAATAGAGTGGAGCGCTGGGGGGAGAGTCTCAAAGTTATGGTGTTGATAGACAGCAAGGAGGAAGGCGGGTATGGCAAAAGCACAGACGACCAGGAGGAACTTCCTCAAGGCGGGCCAGTCCCCAAACATGGAGCCTCCCAGCCATATGAGGGGGACACACCAGAGATAGCTGTGAAGTCCCACGAGCCCATACCAGAGGTTCGGCGACTTGGGGTTGAACACCTCAAGTAGGCAGACAGCAGAAAAGAGAACCAAAGAGAACACTATAATGGGGTGACGGCTGGCGCTAAAGCCCCCGCAGCGGGGTACAGTACTCCCGGACCACAGATAGCCAATGTATGCCAGACCGACCATGGCATCTGCTACCAGTAGGACCTGGGGCGGTTGATGAGGCAGGGATTTGCGCAAAATGTCCCCAAATACCAGCCAAGTCATCAGGGCCCACATGGTCATGCGCCAAGACAGAACGCAGAATAACGCACAAGCTAGGGCTGGCAGTCCGAAAGCGACTGCCTCAGCGGGATGGTCTGATATATAGGCCACAGGCCGATCAAGGAGGGCGGCGGCGAACTGCGAGAACAGCCAAACTACACAGATGCCGATGCTGATACCGCCCACGCAAAGAAAGGGAAACAGGAAACGTCTCCGCCACTCCGAGTTTGATCCGCCCAGACCTGTCAAACGCTTCCCTCTAATGCCGGGACCGCTGCTATGCCGAGAAGCAGGTTGCGCAGAGTTTGTGCAGTTCAAACTCTGCGGCTTGCACTTTCGATAACGATCGTTGGCAGGTGAAATCCGTATCATCGCGTGGTCCGGTGCGGATGGTGATTCAGACGGAACGGAATGACGAGCCGCAGAGTATTGCTCCACCGCGCAAAACTCTGCCGGCTGGCGGGCCTGACCACGTGCTGGAGGCCCGAGCTAGCCCGGATTTCTCACCACGGAATTGGAAGGGCGGGGCTTTAGAGGCTGCGGAAAAACGCTCCGATGCTGTCATCCTGAGCGAAGCGAAGGACCTCTGTATTTGAATTTTCAAGCAAATACAGAGGTCCTTCGTCGGCTTCGCCTCCTCAGGATGACAGTGTGAGGGGTTTTTCCGCAGCCTGTTTAGCCCCGCCCTTCCGGCAGCCCCCCTATGCGTTCCAGCGTGGTGAGAAATCCGCGCTAGGCTTGCTACGACCTAGAAGCAGGGGCGGTTCGCGAACCGCCCCTACTGGCAAATCCTCGGGCCCGCGTTACGGGCTGGTGCGGCTCCACTGCCAACTCGACCACCCGCTGGTCCCCTCCTGAACCAGGAGGGGAGTATATCGGACAATTAGGCATCTTTCCGAAAAATGGCGCCTACCCGTAAGAACAACAGATAATAACTGCCTTGACAAGCCAGCGGGTCCGGTGCTAGTCTGCAGGGGTAGGTCATAGGGCCGAACAGGGCTCGGCCACGATGGTCAATTTGATGCTGTAGCGGCGAGTTTACCTCGCCAAATGGCGGCGTAAAGCCGCCTCTACATCTAATTGACCCACTACGGTTTGCCATGATATGCCAGAAACAAAAGGGGTTAGCGGTTGAGAGCGAAAACCTTGCAAAAATCTATATCATTGAAATGAAAAGAGTTAGTTCATTCTGCGGTGCCCAGGGCGACGAAAAAAAGGGGGCCCCAAAATGAAGGTAAGTTCCACTATGTTGTTGAAAACAAATGTAGGAAAAATGTCAGTTTGTGGGCTTTCCATGATGTTGATGAAAACAAATGAGTTATAGTTATTCTTCCAAGATGTTGATGAAAATAAAGGAGAAAGGCGCTTGGTGCGAGGTCGAGAAAGTGGACGGTAGCAAGCGTCGCTCGGACCTGTTCGCGACTTTTCGCGGCCGCCGCGCCCGCCAGGCGAAGCGACCCCTCACCCCCGGCGCTCGGGGCCCCCTCCCTCGTACCTCGGGTACCCTCTCCCCTCGGAGAGGGCTGAGGAGTCCAGGGGACTTTCACCCGCCCTCGAACCTTGCCGCACCCCTCGGAACGGGCTGAGGACTTTGAGAGACAGCGAGCGGGTAGACGATAGGCCGCTCTCGGGGCGAGCGGGAGTAAGCGCCAGAAGTTCCGCAAGTCCTATGCCGAGGCGCCAGCGGTAGAGCGCCAGCATGATCGTCAGGCTGGCTGAGTAAGCGACCGTGGAGGCTATGGCGGCTCCCAGAAATCCATAGCGAGGCAGTAAGAGGGCCAAGCCCACGCAGGTGAGAACCGTGGCCAGCCCTTCTGCGTAAGAGGGCAGTGCGGGTTCATTGAGCGCCCGGGCGCCGTCATACAGGACCTGGTTCAATCCCAGGGCGATGGTCCCGGGAAGCAAGATTCGGCAGGCCAAGGTGGAATCAGCGAACCTCATCCCGAAGACGAAGGTTATGAGCCAAGGCGCCACCGCAAAAAGCGCGGAGGCCGAGCAGAACAACCAGAGCAGGGAGGAACGAAAGGCACTGGCGATAACGGGGCGGGCCCGCTCCGGCGGGAGGTTCGATCCCGACGCCAGGGTGACGATGGCCGAGGCTTGCGGGAGGAATCCCAGGGAAGTAGATACCGTCACCGCCACCACGTACAGGCCTAACTGCTGCGGCGCCACAAAGATCGAGAGAATAAGCTGGTCAACGCGCTGATTGATGTAGGAACTCACCGTCGCGAGCTGCGTCTTCCAGCCGTAGCTGAGCATCGACTTGACGACCGCGGCCTTCAGAATGAAACGGGGCCGCTCCTTCGAGAAGAGAATCCCATAACCGCCTGCAACCGCGAGGGCGACACCCAGGATTAGGAATCCGAGAACGCTCGAGAGCGACGGCCTCCTCATCAGCAGCAGAGACACGAGCCCGAGCGCATAAATGACGGGTGCGATCAGCCTGATGGCGTTGAAGGAAACCAGGTCGAGCTTGCCTTGCAGGAGGCTGCCCGGATAGCCGGCCAGCAGCAGCGCGGGAGTGCAGCAAACGAACACCTGGGCCAGGTGCCTGACCTGGGGGGAATAGGTCCGGAGCGCCAACGGGACAACCACCAGCCCCACGACTAATACCACCAGCGATTGCAGAAGCCCAAGGACGGTGGAGGCCGTCCACACTTCGGAGAAGCCAAAACGCCGTTTGCCGGTGTGGAAGACGATGGCTTGATTCATCCCCATCGACGCCATGGTAACCAACATGGAGGGCCATAAGATGATGGCCGCGAGCTCACCGCGTCCCCGGGGGCCCAGCAGGCGGGCGGCGGCCGTGCCCGTCAGCGCCCCGAGCGCCAGAAGACCAACCTGGGTCAAGAGGGTTTCGTTGAAGCCGTGACCCAAGCGCCCGCTTAGGTAGGGGCGAACGGCCCTCGCCCCCTGGGTGGGTCGGGCGCCGTCCGGCTCCCCTATGCTGTTGGAAAGAGACATAATCAAAGCGGGGTCACGTAGCGCAGTGCGGCGGAGCCGCAAAAGAAAACCAAAAGGCAAAGGGCAAAAGGCAAAAGAGTAGGGCCGGGGCTTGCCCCGGCCTCGGCCACCCCAAGGGGTGGCCCTACACTCAGGCAGAGACAATCTCAGGAACTGGCCGCCAGGGTATTGACTTGCGAGTTCGGGGGCGTATCGTCCGGGGACCCGTAAGACTGGTAGTAGCGGCGGTAGCTGTATCCGTAATAGCCATCGTGGCGCAAGTTCACCTTGTTCATCACCACGCCCAGGACGCGCGCTCCCGCGCTTTCCAGAAGGCGGCGCGCGCGCACCACGGCTCCGCGCGCCGTGCTTTCGCTTTCGATGACCAGAATCACCCCGTCCACAAGAGTGGAGAGGATGGTGGCATCGGTGACCACCAGCATGGGAGGGGAATCGACGAGCACATAGCGGAAGCGCCGGCGCAATTCCCGGAGGGCCGAACGCATGGTCGCCGAGGAGAGTAATTCCGCCGGATTGGGTGCGACGGGGCCGGCGGGCAGGACCCACAGCGGAAGTTGCGGATCAACTTGTCGTAGCGCCTCATGCAAGCTGTGCGCGCCGGTAAGGAAACCGCTGAGGCCCTTGTCATTGGGAAGCCCCAGCGCCGCCGTAATGGCGGGCCGGCGCAGGTCGCCATCGATGATGAGCACCCGGTCTCCCTGCTGCGCGAAGGCGGTGGCCAGGTTTAGCGCGGTGGAGGTCTTTCCCTCCCCCGCTTGCGCGCTGGTCACCAGCACACACTCGGGAGGGCGAGGCGATGTGGAAAGGAGCACGGAGGTGCGCAGCGTCCTGAAAGCCTCCGCCAAGGTTGAAGAAGGGTGGCGGAGTACGGTCAATCCCAATACGTCCTCGCCTAGTGACTTCCCGTTGCGCTGGCCGCGACCTGTGACCCTCGGCCGCCGCTGGGAAGGACCAAGGGGAATGACCGCCAGAGAGGGGACCGCCACCAGTCTTTCGGCGTCCTCGGCGGTCTTGATGGAATTGTCCAGGCCTTCTTGCACGAAAGCCAGCGTCACGCCCAGGATCAAGCCCACGAGCAGGCCGATGGCCGTGTTGAGCAGCTTCTTGGGGCGGATGGGGACGACCGGCGTGGAAGGCGGGTCAATGATGTGGATGTTGGTGGCGCGCAAGCCGGCGGAAATGGTGGCGTCTTTCAAACGCTGCAGCAGACTGTTGTAAAGTTGCTGATTGGTCTCGAACTCCCGCTTGAGAATGTTGTGGCGGATCAGGAGCTGGCTGAGTTTTCCCAGCTCTACTTTTTCCTGAGTAACCGCTCCGGCGAGCAGCTCGCGCCGGCCCGAGGCCGCCAGGTAATCGTGCTGCACACGCTCCACGGTGCGCTGGCGCTCCTGGTCGATGAAGTTTTGCATCTCGGTGACTTGCGCCTTCAGCCTCCCGACCTTGGGGTAGTTGGGGCCGAACTGGCCCAGGGCATCAACGTACTGGCCTTGAATATCGGCGTATTTTTCCTGTAGCTTCTCGAGCAACTCATTTTCGGCGAGCAGAGCCACGTGCACGGGGTCCGACTTCACCAACTGATAGAGCGACTGCTGTTGCGCGAAATCGCTTTCGGCCGCCGTCAACTGCTTGCTGAGGTCGGCGAGCCTCTCTGCCAGAACATCCTGCTTGTCGTCGATATTGACGATGGCGTTCTGCCGCTGGTAGTCCACCATCGCCTGCTGAGATTTCTCAACTTTGGCTTTCAATTCATCGAGCTGTTGTTCCATCCAGCCGGAGGCCTGCCGCGTGGCGTCGTAGCGCTGGTGGAAGTTGTACTCAATGTAGTTGGTCGCGAGGGCGTTGGCCACCTGGGCGGCCATGTCCGCGTTGGTGCTCTCAAAACTGACCTTGACCACGCGGCTTTCGCGGACGCGTTCAACATCGAGGGCCTTCCGAAATTTGCGAACCAGCCAGTCTCTCAGGATATTCGGATTGCTCGGGTCTGAATGCGCTTCCACCTGCTCAGGGGATGCGAACCCAGGATTTCCCTGCAAGCCCAATTGTTCGATCGTCCGCCAGGCCAGGTCGTCGGTCTCCAGAATCTGAATCTGCGTCCCGAGGAAGGCGTCGTCACCGGGCGCTTGCCGGCGCAGGTCCTCCAAAGACTGGATTTGGGGCGCCTCCGCCTCCACCTCCAGGCGCGCCGTCGCCTGATAGACCGGCCTCATCTTGAAGGACACAATGGCGACCAGTGCGGTCAACGTGCAGGCGACAGTAAGAATGGTCGACATGCGCCGCAGCAGGATCCGCCAGTAGGTTTGCAGGTAGGAATACATCTCCGCAGCTTGGGCTTCGGTATCAATTACCGGCGCGGGCAGGGACAGGCCCGGGCGGTCCAAGGATCGGGAGCGGGCTAAAGACAATTCCTGGTTATAAGGCATGTTCGGTTCTCGGTATATCACGAGAGGTCGTCACCGTTCCGGGATAGCCCCCAGGGTTTCTCAGGCGGAGGCAGAGGCGTATCCCTTCTCCCACCAGATCAGGCGGGGATCAGCGACTCCGGCACGCGGGGCGCGCTCGACCATGGAGACATCGACTTCCACCGCCACCGCCTGCTGGAGCAATTGGACAGAGAGGACAAGGCGGAATTGGTTCTTCTTACGAACCAGAACCCCCTCGATACCCTCCAAGGGGCCACGCGTGACTCGGACCCAGTCTCCGGATTTCAGAAAGGGGTAAGGCTCAACGCACGCGCACTCCAGGACCGTCCGCTTGACGGCCTCGATCTCCGCACCCGGGATGGGGGCCGGCCGCCCGCCCACCGTCACATAGGTGTGCAGGCCGGGTGTCGAAACGATTTCGAGCCGGCGGTCCAGACCTCCCAGAATGAAGACGTAACCCGGAAAGAGGGGGAGCGCCAGTTGCTTGCTGCGGTCTTTCCAGCGGTGTACCGCGCGGTACAGCGGCAGCAGGATCTCAAACCCTTTGCTCGAAAGAGCCTGCGCAACTACCTTCTCGTGTTGCGCGCGCGTGTAGAGCGCATACCAGGAGGGTCCAGCGGTCGAGTTCTCGCCTGCCATGGCATCCGGCATAAAGCTCCGCCCTCTGACTTACAACCTGCTTTGTAAACCGCTTGGCTTGCCGTTGAACTGCCAGCCGCGGCGCTGGGCGTGCCAAGGGGCCGCAGCGGGGGGGCTCGCCGCAGTCGAGGAGCTGACTGCCTTACCCGATCTCCCGTTGGCGTTCGGGAGTCTTGGGATCGAGCGCTTCTGATCCCTCTTCCGCCGAAAAACGCAGCAGAAGTTCCTCGAGGTTCGACCGGACGAATCGGCCCCGGCGCCGGAACACTACGGCGGCCTCGTATAGGGGTTTCGTCTGGGCGCGGGTTACCAACCCCTCGAATTCAACCGCCCGCACCCGCCCCGTGCCATCCGGGAACTCGATCAGCAAAGTGATATTCGACCCGATATCGAGCGGCGTTGGCGCGTAGATACTCGCGCCGCGCACCCCGATGTCGAGTAAGCGACCCTGTCCCTGACTAAGCTTCCTTCCCTTCCCTCGCAGTACGAGCGTTACAGGGCAAGGGATGGTGAAACGCTGGCCGTCACGTCGCTCGCCGTTTTGAGAGGAGTCCAAAGTCCACACTCCAGATAAGAATGGCGTCGATTGTGGTCAAGTTGCGCGCCCGATGCAATACGGCGAAAAGCCGATTCTGGGAGGAATATCGGCATGAGACGACGCACACCTCCTCACCGTTATTGGCTACGAAAACAGGATGGGCCGAGGTCGATCTCCGGGGTGAGTTTCCTAATACTCTTGGGTGAGAAAGCTGCGCGCCCTCAAGCAACAGGGTAGGAGGGCCGCCTGCTGCACAACCTTTCTCCAAGTTCTTTGGGCGAGCAAACTAGAGGGGGGATGAGACGAGATTCTCGTCACCATCAAATTCCGGGTCGAAGGGTTCCGGCAGGATGCGCCAGCCCGGTAGCGCGGCGGCTTCGCGGGTGAGCAGTTCCGAGATGGCAATGCGGTCAAGGTTCAGCGTGTTGCGGATCCACGCCACCCGTTGCTCATGGGGTTCGGGACTGCCGAGCGCACCCAGAAGCCAGCCGAGTGCTCCTCGGTCCGACGGCCAGAACATGGGAAGGCGCGGCATGGGAGGGTTCATCGAGGTGCGCGCGTTGGCATACACTTTCTGCAGGTCGATCTTGCGGTAAAGCCGTTCATGCATCGCGTCAGCCAATCCCACACCCAGGGCGTTGCCGCCGCTTTCGTTCGTGATATCGCGCACGTAGATCAGACGAATTTCAGGTGCTTCACCGGGTGGAAGTTCAACGCCGCGCCCCACAACCTTCGTGTCCATTCCCGTGCCGCTGATGTTCTTGCCAAGTTCATCGACAATCAGCAAATCCAGCTTCGCAAAGGGGATACGCGCGACGAGCGGCCGGGCCATGACGAGGCACGCCTCTTCCATGCCGCTGATGTGTGCGGCATTCGCGGCGCGCACCGCGGCGACCTGATGAAACTCGTTTTCCACCACGGCCACCCCGCCCAGGAGCTTGCCACTGGCCAGGGTTTTCGCCGACATGGCGCGAATGACCTGCTCGAATCCGAACTTCCAGCTCCAGCGGTGGCACTCGCGTGCGCCCTCGGCTTTCCCCATGCCGACGGCGATCATCTTGAGCAGACCGCTCTCGATCTTGCCGGAGAAGTCCGTGTGGGGCTTCACGCGGTTGAGCACCACCACGCCATCGGCCTCCCACGCGTGGCGATCCATGAAAACCCGAAAACCCTCGGGCGTTGTGCCGAGCGAAACGGCCTCCATGGAAGCGATAATGTCTGCGCCTAGGAATTCCGGCGTGACACCGTATCCGGTCAAGATCTTCCGCTGCCCTTCCGCGGTGGCGCCACCGTGGCTGCCCATGGCGGGGAAAACGAACGGGCACGCACCCTGCCCCTTGAGCCAGTCGCAGACGGCTTTGGCCAGAACGGAGATAGCGGCAATTCCGCGGCTGCCCACCGCGACCGCTATACGCTTGTCGCGCAATCTCTCCGGGGGCAAGGCGAGAGATCCCAGAGCACCCGCGACTTGCTGGGGCAGGTCCGAGAGTGCTGGAACGCTGGACGCGGACCTCTCGAGGATCCGGAAAGTTCCGAGGGGAGCGTGAGTGTTGGCTGACATGATGAGGAATCCACGTTAGCGCGCGAAAGGGCAGACGTCAAGAGGTGCGCCGGGTGAAAGCTAGCGCGGATTTCTCACCACACTGGAACGCTTTTGGGGGGCTGCCGGAGGGGCAGGGCTTAAAACAGGCTACGGAAAAACTCGTAGGCGCTGTCATTCTGAGGAGCCGCAGGCGGTCCTGAGCATAGCGAAGGAAGAATCTCGTGTGTTCGTGAAAATGCTCAGGGCGAGATTCTTCGCGCAGTTTATCCTGAGCGGGCAGAGCGAGATCCTTCGCTGCGCTCAGGATGACAGCGAAGGACTCAGAATGACAGCAGTGAAACGTTTTTCCGCAGCCTGTTCAGCCCCGCCCTTCCAATTCCGTCGTGAGATATCCGGACGAGACTGCCCGGGGGGGTGCGCGGTCTGCATTGCATGCTGAGATAATTGTGAGTAGAGTCGTAGCAGATTTCACTCAGGGGTACGGGGCGGCTGCCCCAAAAACAGGAGGTCGGCTGTGACGGTTACCAAGCAGATTTCAGTCATGGTAGAGAACAAGCGCGGGGCTTTGGCAGAACTGTGCTCCCGGCTGGCAGAGAAAGCGGTAAATATTGTGGGGTTGATGGTCCCGGAACAAATGGGTGTGGCGCCTATCCACCTGGTTGTAAACAACGGCGCCGCGGCGCGAAAGGTGCTGGAGGCGATGGGACTACAATTCACGGAGGAGGACGTGCTGGCCGCGCAGGTCTCGGACCGCCCGGGCGCCCTGGGAAAGCTCACGCGCAAACTCGCCGACCACAACCTGGACGTGAAGTACGCCTATGCCACGATTCATCAGGGTGTCGGCAAAGCAACGGTGATCCTTGCGGTGTCGGATCTCGTAGCCGCAGCGAAGGTACCCTGACACGGTTCGGCAGAGTGCCTTCGCAGAAGTGCACCGCCAAGTGATGGCGGGAGAGTGCCGGGCAAACTTCCCGGTCACTTCGCTTTCTGATTGGCAGGGGAAAGGCCCTTGGTCGGCCAGGCGAAATCACGGAATTCTCCCGCGTAGTCAAAACTACCCGGCGGAATGGGTTCGAGAGGCTCCACGGGAACACCGCTCGCACGGACTTGGGCCAGCACTTCCGCCTCGTTCAGGCGTGAGGCGTCATATTCGACAACCAGGTCATCACCCTCAAACCAGAGCCCGCGAAATCCATAGACCGTCGCAAGTCCGGTGAGACCATGAAGGTCATGGGGCGCCAGGTCTTTCCGCAAGGTATAGCGGGTCTTTAGAAAAGTCATCGATCATCGCCTCGGGGGACGGTCCGCCCCTTGGGCCCCGGTTCTGCCGCGGCCGGCCGGGGCGCCGCCTCGTGTGAGGGGCTTGCTTTTCGGCCCACCCTCAAATCTCCACGTTTCGGAGCCGCAGGGCGTTGCTGATGACGGATACCGAACTGAACGTCATTGCCGCGGCGGCCAGCATCGGACTTAAGAGCCATCCCAGCCAGGGGTAGAGCGCGCCGGCTGCCACCGGCACTGCAATCGCATTATAGACGAAGGCGAAGAAAAGGTTCTGGCGAATGTTGCGCAGTGTCGAGTGGCTTAGCCGGCGCGCGCGCACGATGCCCCGGAGGTCACCCTTGACGAGTACAACGCCCGCGGTTTCAATGGCGACATCGGCGCCGTTCCCCATGGCGATGCCCACCTGCGCTTGTGCCAGCGCCGGTGCGTCGTTGATGCCGTCACCGGCCATGGCCACCGTGTGGCCTTCCAACTGAAGTTGCTTCACGACTTCGCCCTTGTTAGTCGGCAGGACCTCCGCTCGGATGGCGTCAATCCCCAGCTTGCGAGCCACAGCTTCAGCCGTGCCTCGGCTGTCTCCGGTGAGCATGACGATGCGGAGGCCTTCCTGATGGAGCAACCGAATGGCCTCGGGAGTCGAAGCCTTGATCGGATCCGTGACGGCGAACCACCCCGCCGGTTGACCGTCGACGGCCAAGAACATGGTGGTCGCGCCGCCGTCGCGCCGGCCGTCGGCCTCGCGAAGTAAGCTGCCCAGGGAGATATTCAAACTCTCGAAGAGTGCGGCATTGCCGGCAACCATGTTTCTGCTGTCAACGACGCCGCTCACGCCCTGACCAGTTACAGAGCGAAAGTTCTTGACCTCGGAAAGTGCAATCGATCTATCTTGGGCGGCAGCGACGATGGCGCCGGCCAGAGGATGCTCGCTGCCCCGCTCCAGGCTCGCTGCCAGATGGAGCAGCTCCAATTCGCTCCATCCGGGCTGAGGGCGGATGTCGATGACGCGCGGCTTGCCTTCCGTCAGCGTGCCGGTCTTGTCGATGACCAGCGTATCAACTTTCGCAAGGACTTCGAGCGCCTCCGCATTCCGAATGAGTACGCCCGCCAGTGCCCCCCGGCCCGTACCGACCATGATGGACATCGGTGTGGCCAGCCCCAGCGCGCACGGGCAGGCAATAATGAGCACGGCGACAGCGTTGAGCAGGCCGTGCGCAAGCCGCGGTGGCGGCCCCCATAACGACCAGACGACAAAGGTGAGCGTCGCGATGCCTACCACCGTGGGGACGAAATAGGCTGCAACCTGGTCAGCCAGGCGCTGGATGGGTGCGCGGCTACGCTGGGCCTGGCCGACCATGGACACGATTTGCGCGAGCAGGGTTTCGCTGCCGACGCGCTCGGCTCGCATCACAAAGCCACCCGTGCCATTCACCGTCCCCCCCGTGACGCGGTCCCCGGCTCGCTTTTCGATGGGAATCGGTTCGCCGGTCATCATGGATTCGTCAACTGCACTTGTGCCCTCCAGGACCACACCATCCACCGGTACTTTTTCACCCGGCCGCACTCGCAGGCGGTCGCTCGGCTGGATGCGGTCGAGCATCATCTCTTCTTCCTGACCGTTGTCATGAAGCAGGAGCGCAGTCTTGGGCGCAAGCTTGAGGAGGGACTTCAACGCACTACTGGTGCGGCTTCGGGCACGGAGTTCGAGCACCTGACCCAGCAGCACGAGGGTGGTAATGGCTGCGGCCGCTTCAAAATACACTGGGACATCACCCGAGGGCAGGCGGAAAGAATCCGGAAACAACTTCGGGACGAGCGTGGCAAAGAGACTGTACAGATATGCCGTGCCTGTGCCGATCGCAGTCAGCGTAAACATATTGAGACTGCGGTTCGAGACGGAAGCCCAGCCGCGCTCAAAGAACGGCCAGCCTCCCCAAAGCACCACGGGAGTAGCCAGGGCAAGCTCGATCCAGGGCAGGAGGGGCGCGGGCAAGATATGCCCCAGGCGCGGGGCTGGGAGCATAGCCGCCATCGTCACAAACAATAACGGCACCGCCAGAACGAGGCTGACCCAAAATCGCTTCGACATAAGGGCAAGTTCCGGGTTGCTTTCTTCCTGCAGGCTTACAGCAGCCGGTTCCAGCGCCATGCCGCACTTGGGGCAGGCGCCGGGGCCGCGCTGCTGAACTTCCGGATGCATCGGGCAGGTGTAGATAGCACTGGCCGGGGCGGAAGGGGCCGGGGCAGGTTGCGGCGGTGCGAGAAAATCCTGGGGGTTCGCTTGAAAGCGTTCCAAGCAAGCTTCATTACAGAAATAGTATTGCCGGCCCTGGTATGTGCAGGAGCCGGCAGCGTCCTGAGGAGTCACCTCCATGCCGCAAACAGGATCGGTCACTGTGCCACACCTCGATTTGATAATATGCCAGCACCGGACGCGGCGACAAGGGCAGTGCCGAAGCGCAGCGTACGTGTGCTAGAATCGCGGCCACGGACAATCAGCAACGAGAGGGGCATATGGCGAAGAAATCAGCACCCCGGAATACGCAAGAGCTATGCGGAGAAGCTGACCCGGCAGTAGCAGCAACCCTGACGGGGATTATCTATCAAGCGAAGCTCTTTAATCGGCAAGCGCGGGTCGCCGTGCCGGAGGAAGAAGTGGCGACCGAAGTGATCAGCTTGTGGCGAATGGTGATGCGTGCCCTGAAAACCGGGGCGGTCCCGGGAGTTTAGCTGGACAGGACCGCAGCGGCAGGCGCGCGGGACTAATCTCCCTACCGCCCTGAGGTGCGCGCGAGATCCTGAACAAAGCTCAGGATTCGGGGATCATCCCAGTTGACGGCGCCTATCACCTTTTCGGCGACGCGTCCGCGACGGTCCAGGATATACGTCTCCGGAAATTGGAACGTCCCGAAGCGCGCGGCGAGGGCTCGGTCCGGATCGACTCCGATAGGGTAGGTAAGGCGATACCTATCGATGAACCTCGCGAGTGCTTCCCGGTCTTCGTCAACGCTCACGCCGAGGACGACCACTCCTTGAGGTCGCACTCTCTCGGCGAACTTCTCCAGGCTGGGTGCTTCCTCAACGCAAGGCTGGCACCACGTCGCCCAGAAATTCAAGACGATAACCGCTTGATCGTATTTCTTCAATTCCAGGGTGCCTGAGGGAACCGCCGCCACGGTGAAGTCCGGCGCGCTGTCGCCAATGGCCAGGGGATGCGGGCTGCGCTCGCGCCAGGCGAGATACGCGGCCCCGCCGAGAATCAAAACCACGACTGCAAGCTTGAGGGTGTTCGTTTTGCTCATGCCCAGCAGGTCTATTATAATGGAAATTTCTGTCTCTCCGTGGGAGTTCAGGGGCCAGAGGTAGGTCGAGCCGATGTGCGCCAACTTCGAGGAACGGGTGTCGGTCGTCATCCCCGCCCGCAATGAAGAGGCCAACATCGCGCGAGTGCTTAGGTCGCTCGCGGGCCAGAAGGGTATCCGGGAAATTCTGGTCGTGGACGACCAGTCCGAGGACCGGACGCCCGGGATTCTGGCTGAGCTGAGCAGCGAAATCCCCCGCCTGCACACGCTGCACGTGCAGTCGTTGCCGGAAGGGTGGATGGGAAAGACTCACGCCGTCGCGCAGGGCGCGCGCGCTGCCACGGGGGACTGGCTTCTGTTCACGGATGCCGACACGGAGCACCTTCCCGGAAGCTTGGCGGAGCTCCTGGGGCGCGCGGAGGAAGAGCACGCCGACCTGCTCTCGGTTTCTCCTGGGCAGGAGACGCCGACGTGGTGGGAAAAGGCGGTTATCCCGACGGTGTATGTCGAGCTCTCACGCCTCTTTCGATTCGAGGACGTTTCTGATCCAAGGTCGTCTGCCGCGGCTGCGAACGGGCAATACCTGCTGGTGCGCAGGGAAATCTACGAGGGGAGTGGTGGGCACGAGGCGGTGAAATCGGAAATCCTCGAAGACGTGGAGCTGGCAAGGAGAATCAAGGCGCGGGGAGGCAAGCTGCTGTTTCTGCCCGGAGCCCGATGGGTAAGAACTCGCATGTACCGCAGCTTTGGCGAGATGTGGCGCGGCTGGAGCAAGAACCTCTATCTGCTTTACGCCGGGAATCTGCGGCGCATGCTGGAGCGCGTTGCGTCTCTGTGGCTTCTCGATGTCGCCCCCGTGTTGGGCATTGTGGGGGCCTGCCTGTGGCTCGCGCTAGGACAAGGCGGTGTACGCGCGGCATACGTGGCGCTGGGCTTCGTTCTGGTGGGGCTGGGGCGCCGGTGGACCTACGGGCGGGCGCTGGCACGTCTGGGATTTGACCGCGCTCTGGGGGCTTATCAGATGATCGGCGCCCTGCTCGTGGGCCTGCTGATCCTTAATTCCGCGCGCGCGCACCTGGCCACCGGGCGCGTTGAGTGGAAAGGGCGGCATTATGCGACGAAAGGACCAAGATGATCTACGTAACGCGTCGGGCGGAGTTTTCTGCCTCCCACTACTATCACAATCCGGATTTCAGTCCGGAAGAAAACCGGCGGATCTTCGGCAAATGCAATAATCCCCTTGGGCACGGGCACAACTACACGGTGGAGGTGACGGTGGGCGGCCCCATCGACCCCACCACGGGCATGGTGCTTGACTTGAAAGAATTGAAGGCGCTATTGGAACAAGAAGTGATCCAGGCGTGGGACCACAAGTTTCTGAACAAGGAGGTTCCGGCCTTCGCGAGCAAGAACCCCACCACGGAAAACCTCGCCGTCGAGATCTGGAACCTGCTGGCGCCGAAACTCGCGCTCGGCAAGTTGCATCGAATCCGAGTGTATGAAACCCCTGACCTGTTCGCGGATTATTACGGAGAGTGATGGTTTACCTGACGCGCCGCTACCGGTTCTCGGCTGGACATCGGCTGCACAATGATGTGCTGAGCACAGAAGAGAATCGTCGTGTCTATGGAAAATGCAACAACCCAAACGGCCACGGGCACAATTACTTGCTGGAGGTGACTGTGGCGGGGCCGATCGATCCTGCTACGGGCATGGTTTTCGACCTGGCAGCCCTGGATGGGATCGTCCACGAGCAGGTGCTCGACAAACTCGATCACAGGAATTTGAACCTGGATGTGGAGAACTTCCGCACCCGAGTTCCCACTACCGAGAACCTCTGCCTCGAGATTTATGACCTTCTGCGCAATTCCATCGAGCAGGGCGGCGCGGGGCGGCGCGCGCGACTGGACCGCGTGGGCCTGGAAGAGACCAGCCTGAATTATTTCGAATGCGTGAGCCCACCCGCGGGCCGCAAATAGGCGATGCGGTAAGGAGGTCTATGAGACCGGACGCAGTAACAAAACCCGAAGACCTTGAGCAGACCCTGGCATCGGATCCCATCGCGGAGGCCATGCGGAACGTGCTGCGCGAGTTGGGGGAACATCCGGAGCGCGAAGGCATCCTGAAAACACCCGCCCGCGTGGCGAAGTCGCTGCGGTTCTTGACTAGCGGCTACAAGCAGGACGTTGACGACGTGCTGAACGGCGCGCTCTATTCTGTTGCCTATGACGAGATGGTCATCGTGAAAGACATTGAGGTTTTTAGCCTCTGTGAACATCACTTGCTCCCGTTTTTCGGACGCTGCCACGTGGCCTACATCCCCAACGGCAAGGTCATCGGCCTCAGTAAGATTCCACGCCTCATCGATGTCTTCGCGCGGCGCCTGCAGGTCCAGGAGCGTCTCACGGTGCAAATTGCGGAGACCATCATGGAGAAGATCAAGCCGCAGGGCGTGGGCGTCATCATCGAGGCGCGCCACCTCTGCATGATCATGCGCGGCGTGGAGAAACAGAACTCCATTGCCGTCACATCTCATATGCTCGGCGAATTCAGGGAGTGTGAAATGACCCGCTCGGAATTCCTCCGGCTGGCGAAAGAGAGAAGCTAGTTTCGGTTCGCGGCCGGTGGTCTTTTCCGAGCGCATCTCCACCCCGTAAACAAACTGCGAGTGCGGGAGAAAGGAAAGAGCCGGGGGGCGCCGCTGTGGCGTTCTTCCTGCAGGGAATTGCATGGGCCAATTAGACGGAAAGGTTGTGCTTTTAACGGGCGCCAGCCGGGGGATAGGGCTGGCCATCGCGAAAACGTTGGGGGCACAGGGCGCCCGACTGATTCTGGTCGCACGGAATCGGGCGCCACTTGAGCAAGCCGCCGCGCAGGTGCCGGGCGCGCTGCTGACATTGCCCACAGACGTCACCAAACCCGGTGACGTGAAACGGCTGTTCGCTACGGTGCAAAAGAGAGTCCGCCGGCTCGATGTCCTGATCAATAATGCAGGCGTTTTCACCTTCAAGCCCTTCGCGCGGACCACGCTGGGCGATTGGCGGCGGAACCTCGAGACGAACCTCACTTCCCTCTTCCTCACCACGCAGGCGGCGTTGCCGATGCTCCGGCGCAGCCACGGGGATGTCGTCAACATTCTTTCAATTTCCAGTCGCGTGAGTTTTCCGAACTGTTCCGCCTACTCCGCCTCGAAATTCGGAGCGCTCGGCTTGACCGACGTCCTGCGCAAGGAACTTCGCGTCCTCGGGGTCCGGGTGATCGCCATCCTGCCGGGAATGACGAATACGCGCATGAAGAAGGAATTCGATTCACCGGTCCGCGCTCAGGATTTGCTGCAGCCGGAAGATGTGGCCGCCGCCGTACTCAGCGCCCTGGGGCAGCCCCGACGGGCCACGGTGGAAGAAATCCTGCTGCTGCCCTCCGGGGGGTCACTGGGGGCCAAGAAATGAGCCGCAACGGGCAGCGATTCTGCATGCAAGATTCTTAGCTGCGCCGGGGGGTGTTCTTCCTGCATCTTGCCGCACGGTCTTCCACCACCGCCTAGAGCCGAACCTACGCACCCTTCCCCACACCGTTTCCTCGTTCGTTGCGCAATCACTGCGTTTCGCCGCCCTTGCTACTCAAAGCAAAGGTTTCGGGCTATACTGTTTTCGCAGGGTCCGTGCCGCTCATGGGGAATGATCTCATTCAAATCGGCAGTATGCCGCCGCCGCAGGGTGCAGGGGCTGGTGTGTCGCCGGCGCAGGACATGGCGCTGGGTGCGGAAACTGCGGGTGACGCCAGGACATTTTACATTGAAACCTTCGGCTGCCAGATGAACGTCCATGACTCCGAGAAAGTGGCGGGCGTGCTGATGGCGCGGGGTTACCGCCCGGTTGATTCTCACCAAGACGCCGATATCATTCTCTACAATACCTGCAGCATTCGGGAGAAGGCCGCACAGAAGGTGTTCTCGCGCCTGGGGGCTTTCCGCAAGGGCCGGACGGGGGAAGGAAAGATCATCGGCGTGCTGGGATGCGTGGCCCAGCAGGAAGGCGAGCGCTTCTTCGAGCGCGCCCCGCAGGTCAGCCTGGTGTGCGGCTCGGCGAGTTACTCCAAGCTCCCCGGCCTGCTCGCTCAACTCGAGTCGGGCGAGCGGCGCGTGTCAGGTTTGGGACTCGACACCGAGGATTGTTTCGAGACTGAGCTGACACGCCGTGACAACCGGTATCGCGCCTACCTGACGATTATCGAAGGGTGCGACCAGCGCTGCGCCTTCTGCGTGGTACCCATGACTCGCGGACCAGAGCGGAGCCGCTCCGGCGCCAAGATCCTGGCCGAGTGCGGGCGGCTGGTGGACGAGGGTTACACCGAGATCCAGCTCTTGGGCCAGATTGTGAACGCCTGGCAGGACCCGTCGCCCGCGCGCTGGAGCTTTGCCGAACTGCTGGCGCGGGTGTCGGAGGTTGCGGGCGTGCGCCGGGTGCGATTCACCACCTCGCACCCGCGCTATTTCACCTCCGAAACCGTTCAGGCGGTGGCTTCGCACCCCGCGCTCTGTGACCAGATCCACTTGCCCGTGCAGGCGGGATCGACAGAAGTCCTCTCCCGAATGCGGCGTGGTTATTCACGCGATGAGTATTTGGAAAAAATCAATTGCATTCGCAAGGCACAGCGTGCTATTAGCCTTTCGACTGACATCATCGCCGGCTTCTGCGGGGAGAGCGAAAAGGATTTTGAGCAAACCCTCTCCTTGCTCGCGCAAGTCGGATACGAGCAGGTTTTCTCGTTCAAGTTCTCGCCGCGGCCCGACACCGCCGCGTTGGGGTTCAACGACACCGTTTCGGAAGAGGAAAAGGGCCGCCGCTTGGCCGTTCTGCAGGAGTTGCAGCGGCAGATTCAATTACAACGGAATCAGATGCTGGTCGGCCAAGTTCTGGAAGTCCTGGTGGAGGGATTTCAACCGCGCCTGGGGCAGGCCGTGGGGCGAACCACCAGCAACCGGGTGCTCAACTTCCCGGGCGAGCCCGCCGATATAGGTTGCTATATCCCGGTGCAGGTGACTTCGGCCGGGCCGAACAGCCTGGTCGGCAAACGAGTGACGGGGGAGCATGGTGCGGCGGCGCAAGCGGAGCGGAGGGCAGCATGGAAGTCGAGATGAAAATCCGCGGTCTGGTGATGGACCCTGTCACCAACATGCCCATTGTCATTCTGAAGGACGTGAATGGCACGGCGGTGCTGCCTATTTGGGTGGGTATCTATGAGGCAAACGCCATCGCACTGGAGATTGAAAAGGTCGCGACGCCCCGGCCTATGACGCACGACCTGCTTAAGAACCTACTCCTGGGCCTGGAGACGCACGTGCAAAAAGTGGTGGTGAGCGAACTTCGCGACGATACCTTCTTTGCCCTGATCTGGCTGGAAAAGGACGGCCAGATGATGTCGATTGATTCGCGACCAAGCGACGCGCTGGCCCTGGCCCTGCGCGTGGATTGCCCCATCTACGTTGAGGACGAGGTGCTGAAGACCTCCAAAGTCTCCGGCAACGCCGGCGACAAGGTCACCACGGAAGAGTTGCGAAAGTGGCTGGAGAACTTGAACGACGAGGACATGGGGCGCTATAAGATGTAGCTTTCACGAGAAAACCCATTTCCAGCCGCGGCACGACCTGGGAAGATACCTGAACGAACCTGCCGGAGTTCAGATTGGCCGCGATCATAATCGCCATAGCGAATCAGAAGGGCGGAGTCGGAAAGACCACCACCGCCGTGAACCTGGCGGCCGCCTTTGCGCTGAAGAACCATCGGACCCTCCTCATCGACCTAGACCCGCAGGCCAATACCACCCTGACCTTCTTCTCGCCCGAGGAAATCACGGGTTCGATCTATGACGTGCTCTCTGACCAGCGCCTGAGCGTGACGCAGGTGGTGCATCCCACGAAGCTGGCGAATCTCTGCCTGGTTCCCGCCAAGATTGCACTGGCCAAGCTGGAGGGGAACCTGGTGGCGCAGTTCGACGCGCCCTACCGGCTGAAAGACGCCCTGGGGAGCGCCAAGAACGATTTTGACCTGATTGTTATCGATACCCCGCCGGCCCTGGGAATCATTACGGTGAACGCCTTGGTGGCCGCTCATTACCTACTGGTCCCCATCCAGGCTTCCTATTACTCGCTGGAGGGAACGGACGACTTGCTGGAAACGCTGGAGCGCATTCGCGCCCGACCCAACCCGGAACTGCAACTGCTGGGCGTCATCGTGACGCTCTACGACAAGCGGACGAACCTGGCGCGCGACATCTACAAGCAAGTCAGGGCAGTGTTCGGCGACAAGGTTTTCAAAACCGTGATTGGCAAGAACGTACGCCTGGAGGAAAGTCCGGCCTACAAAGAGACAATTTTCAGTTTTGCTCCCGATTCCAGCGGGGCCGCCGAGTATGCGCAGCTCGCCAGGGAGGTTATCCAACGTGTCAGTTAGACGCGCGGGTTTACCCATTACCGTGAAAATGCGGCACAATTCGCACTACGTCGAGGAGATCATCTCGCGCAGTGGCGCGGCCATCGGCCGCATGATTCCCATTGAGCAGATCCACCCCAACGCCGACCAGCCCCGCAAGGACGTGGGGGACCTGCACGGTCTGACGGAATCGGTGCGCGACAAAGGTGTACTGGAGCCCTTGCTGGTCCGCTACCTGGCGGAATCCGACCAGTACATGATTATCTCCGGCGAGCGCCGCTACCACGCCGCGCGCGCCGCCGGCCTGCGCGAGTTGCCGTGCATCGAGAAGGATGCCGACGACGGTGAGTCGCTGGAACTTGCCCTGATCGAAAACCTGCAACGCAAAGACCTGACACCCTTCGAGGAAGCCGACGGCGTGCAGGCGCTGGCGGAGCGCTTCAACCTGACGCACGAGGAGATCGCCCGCAAGATTGCGAAGTCCCGTTCCTCCATCACGGAAATCCTGAGCCTGCGCACCATCCCGGATAGGGTGAAGGCCCAATGCATCGAGGCGGGCGTGCTTTCCAAGTCCCAGTTGCTGCAAGTCGCCCGGCAGTCGAGCGAAGCCCGCATGCGCGATCTGGTGCGGCGCTTTCGCTTGGGTCTGGTCAACCGGGAGCAGGCGCGCGCGGAACGGAATCCCGACAAGAAACCGCACCAGGCAGTTTTCCGCTATGTCCCCCCTGCCAAGGAATTCAAGCTGGTTCTCAAGTTCCGCAAGAGCAATGTGGAGCGCCAGGAAATCATCACGGCACTGCGGCGAATCCTCGAAAAGCTGGAAGCGGAGTCGTAATTCCCACGCCCGCGTGGTCAGGGCGCGGGGGTCGTGCCTGCCACTGCGGGCGCTCCATTGTTGCCTATTCATAGAGAGTGAATTCGGATGCAAGAACCTCTGCATATCCTGATCGTGGGCGCCGGCCCCACGGGCCTGGCTTGTGCCATTGAAGCGGTCTCGGGCCGCCTGAAGGCGCTGGTGGTTGAGAAGGGCGTCCTGGTGAATTCCCTCTACCACTATCCCACCACCATGACGTTCTTCACCTCTCGCGAGCGCCTGGAGATCGGCGACCTGCCTCTGGCGAGCCTGAACACCAAGCCCCACCGAGCGGAAGCCCTGGAATACTATCGTCGGGTTGCGGACTTCTACCGGCTGCCGATTCATTTCTTTGAAAGGGTGGTGGGTGTCCAGGGGGCGGACGGGAATTTCCGCGTGGAAACCGAGACCACCGAGGGCCAGAGGTGTCTGTACGAAACCCGAAAGATCATTCTCGCGACGGGCTATTACGATCTGCCGAACCTGCTGGACATTCCCGGCGAGGACCTGCCCAAGGTCTCGCACTACTATACGGACCCGCACCCGTATTACCGGCGGAAAGTGGCCGTGATCGGGGGCGCAAATTCGGCCGCCACCGCGGCTCTGGACCTCTTCCGGCATGGCGCGGAGGTCACCCTCGTCCACCGCGAAGCTGGACTCAGCCGGCACATCAAGTACTGGATCCGGCCGGACCTGGAGAACCGCATCAAAGAAGGATCCATCCGCGCCATTCTGGAAGCCGAGGTTAAGGAAATCGCGCCCGGCTGGATTTGCGTCCGGAAAAACACCGGCGAAATACTGCGCGTGGAAAACGACTTCGTCTTCGCCCTTTCCGGCTACCACCCGGATTTCGATTTCCTCCGCCAAGTCGGTGTGGGAATCAATCCCCAAACGCAGCGCCCCTTGTGTGACCCGGAAACCTTGGAGAGCAACGTACCCGGCATCTATCTGGCCGGAGTCATCATCGCCGGGATGGATACGAACGAGATTTTCATCGAAAACGGCCGCTTCCACGGCAAGCAAATCCTCGCCGACATCCAGAAGAAACTCTAGCAAGCTTGATATTCGCAATTTGACCATTTGAGTCAGCTTTGCCGAAGTCATGGCGACGGCCAGGCCGCTCACCCGGTCGCCTTTGGCGACCTCTCCCCTCGGAGAGGGCTGCAAATGGGTCGCGGGCACGGTTTTCTAGCCCTCTCCCCTTGCGGGAGAGGGTGGGCCGCTGCCGGCGCTTTCACCAGCCGGAGCGGGCAGGGGGCCCCACGTTTTGCGGGTGGGGGTGAGGGGACGGTGCGCCTGCCGGGCACATCGAGCGCCGCGACCGGTCCTGAGTGAAACGAAGGAACGACCTCAGCATTTCTCGCCATCGCGTCCAACGACTCTCTCATTTCCTTTCAACAACATTCTGGTTTCGCCCCAATTATCGCGCAACCTTTGCATTTTTCGGCCAAAAAACCCGATCGATTGTCGTCCATTATCGCGAAATTTGTGAGTTGTCGGCCAAAAAGCCCGATCAATTATCGGTCATTGTGTCACTCACCCCTTTGTTTTCATAGACATAGTCGGGTCGATCTTCATTTTTAACATCTTTATGGGTCAGCGCCCCGTTTCGGACCTTGAAAAGCACATCAGTGAGCCGCCACAATTGGCCCAGGCGGGAATCTTCCATTCTTTGCATGAGCAGCGCATTTTCGTCCTGGGGAGCCATCAGGCTGTTGCGATTCCAGGGGGATCAACTAATCGGGGCGCGCCTCAGGCCGAGCCCTGTTCGGCCCACAG
>Ga0187877_1000312_pt1 | contig 64372 bp, 62 predicted proteins | sample June2016WEW_17_1_3_FD_132430 | JGI IMG/M metagenome (GOLD analysis project Ga0187877, IMG submission 132430) | Peatland microbial communities from SPRUCE experiment site at the Marcell Experimental Forest, Minnesota, USA - June2016WEW_17_100 | ecosystem: Environmental > Terrestrial > Soil >...
ATCAGCCAGTGCTTGATGGAATCACGGGCGCGAGCAATCCTCTGGCGCTCCTGTTCCGCCGACAGCTCGCGCTCCAGGGCGGCAAGATACTGAGCCGCCCCTCGTTCTTCTTCCTGCCAGACAGCGACTTGCTCCGGTCGCGCAGCCTCCCACACCTTGGCCGTCCTGTCGCGACTGCCGGTCACAATCCGCTGGCCATCCGGGGAGAAGGCTACAGAAAAAATCCCAGCGGTGTGCTCCTTGAGCGTAAGCAGTTCCCGACCGCTGACCGCCTCCCACACCTTGGCGGTCTGATCTTCACTGCCGCTGACAATCCGCTGGCCGTCCGGCGAAAAGCCCACAGAAAGAATCCAACCGCTGTGCCCCTTGAGCGTGAGCAGTTCCCGGCCACTGGCCGCTTCCCATACCTTTGCCGTCTCATCCAGGCTGCCGGTGACAATTCGTTGGCTGTCCGGCGAAAAGGCCACAGAGAAAACAACATTCTTGTGTCCCTTGAGCGTGAATAGTTCCCGGCCAGTGGCCGCGTCCCACACCTTGGCTGTCTTATCCGCACTGCCAGTCACAATCCGTTGGCCGTCCGGGGAAAAGGTGACATGACCCACCTCGCCGCTATGCCCCTTGAGCGTGAGTAGATCCTTGCCGCTGGCCGCATCCCACACGTTGGCTGTCCGGTCATTCCCACCGCCAGTCACAATGCGCTGGCCGTCCGGGGAAAAGGTCGCACACAACACCCCTTGGCTGTGCCGCTTGAGCGTAAGTAATTCCTTGCCGCTGGCGGCGTCCCACACCTTGGCTGTCTTATCCTCACTGCCAGTCGCAATCCGCTGGCCGTCCGGGGAAAAGGCCACAGAATAAATCCAGTTGGTGTGCCCCATGAGCGTGAGCAGTTCCCGACCGGTGGCCGCATCCCACACCTTGGCCGTCTTATCCCAACTGCCAGTCACAATCCGCTGACCGTCCGGGGAGAAGGCCACAGAGTAAATCTGGTCGCTTTGCCCCTTGAGCGTAAGCAGTTCCTGGTAACCGGCCGCATCCCACACCTTGGCCGTCTGATCCTCGCCGCCGGTGACAATCCGCTCGCCGTCCGGGGAAAAACCCACGGAGAAAATTGCACCGCTGTGCCCCTTGAGCGTAAGCAGGTTCGTGCCGCTGGCCGCATCCCACACCCTGGCCGTGTGATCCCAACTGCCGGTGACAATCCGCTCGCCGTCCGGGGAGAAGGCCACAGACCGAATCCCAGAGGTGTGCCCCTTTAGCGTAAGCAGGTTCGTGCCGCTGGCCGCATCCCACACCTTGGCAGTCCGATCATTCCCACTGCCGGTCACAATGCGCTGGCCGTCCGGGGAGAAGGCCACAGACCAAATCCGACTGCTGTGCCCTTTGAGTTGGACCAGTTCCTTGGCGCTCATCGCATCCCACACCTTGGCGGTATAATCTTCACTGCCAGTCACAATCCTTTGGCCGTCCGGGGAGAAGGCCACAGACCGAATCCCAGCGGTGTGCCTCTTGAGTGTGAGTAACTCCTTGCCGCTGGCGGCCTCCCACACCTTGGCCGTCTCGTCAGCACTGCCAGTCACAATCCGCTGGCCATCCGGGGAAAACGCGACGGACCAAACCTCATCGCTATGCCCTTTGAGCGTGAGGATTTCCTTGCCGCTCGCCGTGTCCCACACCTTGGCCGTCCTATCAAGACTGCCGGTGACAATCCGCTGGCCGTCCGGGGAAAAGGTGGCAGAAGAAATCTCAGCCCGGTGCCCCTTGAGCGTAAGCAGTTCCCGGCAACTGACGGCATCCCACACCTTGGCCGTCTGATCGTCGCTGCTGGTGACAATCCGCTGGCCGTTCGTGGAAAAGGCCGCAGATGTTACCGCATCCAGATGGCCTCGCAGTGTTTTCAAGGCCAAGTGAGTCTTGGGTTGCCAATAATACCATTCAAAACCGCGATACGGAGAGTCTTGGGTGTCTTCCAGCAGTTGCCGCAGCCGACCCATGTTGTTCTGGTTCCAGGCTTGCTGGGCCAGGTTCATGTCGGCCACGTAGAGAAGGTGGGCGGCTTCGGCTTTCTCCGAATCCGCCCGCAGGCGGGCCTGCTTCTCGGCTTGCTGGGACCGTTCAGCCTCCTTTTGGGCCGCCTGGGCTTTGTCGCGTTCGGTTTGGGCGGCGAGACGCTGCTGCTTTTCGGCATTCCTCGCCTTGCTGGCCTCAAGGGCCTGCCAGGTGCTGACCGCGATCCCAATGACCAATGCCGCCGCCACCGCCGCCGCCGCCGTAAAGGCCACTTTATGGCGCCGCCACGCCTTCTGGAGTCGGTACGCCGCGCTCGGGGGCCGGGCCACGACCGGTTCGTTGTCGAGATGCCGCTTGAGGTCGGCCGCCAGACCATTGGCCGTCTCGTAACGGCGCGCCCGATCCTTCTCCAGGCACTTCATGACGATCCAGTCGAGGTCGCCCGCGAATACCCGGCCAAGAGCTGGTTCGCTGGCCCCACGGTTTCGGGCCACGATGCCGCGCTGCTCGCCTTTGAGGGTGCTTAGGCGCGTGGAAGGTCGCTCCGGCTCCTCATGGAGAATGATCCGCTGCATCTCGCTGTAGCCGGCGTTACGCAGCCGCTTCTCGGGGAAAGGCGTTGTCCCGGTGAGCAACTCGTAGAGCAGGACCCCAAGGCCGTAGATGTCGCTACGCGTATCCACATCCAGGCGGCTCATCTCCGCCTGCTCCGGGCTCATGTAGGCCGGCGTGCCGATCATCGCCGCGTAGTTCGTGAAAACCGTCTTTTCGGTCAGCTTCTGCTGGGTGGCTTTGGCCACACCGAAGTCGATCACGATAGGCATGGGCACGCCAGCGTTGAGCGTGATCAGGACGTTGGTGGGCTTGATGTCCCGGTGGATGATCCCCTTCTGGTGCGCGCTTTGGATGGCCTGGCAGACGGTGATGAAGAGCTTGATCCGCTCCTGGGCCGGAAGTTGGTTCTGGTCGCAGAACTCGGTGATGGGCACGCCCTGGACCAGCTCCATGACGAAGTAAGGCCGCCCGGTGTCGGTGGCACCGCCATCGAGCACTTTGGCGATGTTGGGATGGTCCATCAAGGCCAGGGCCTGGCGCTCGGCTTCGAACCGGGCGACGACCTGCTTGGTATCCATCCCCAGCTTGATGATCTTGAGGGCGACTTTGCGGCGGACTGGCTCCTCCTGCTCGGCCATGTAGACCACCCCCATGCCGCCCTCGCCGATCTTTTCCAGGAGCTTGTAGCGACCAATGACCGTGCCGGCTTGCTCAAGAACCGGCTCAATCCGAGTGGCGCAGCCCTGAAAACGAGCCAACCCTCCGATTTGAAAGACGCCCTCGGCGGCAATGGCTGCTTTCAGCAATTCTACAACTTCACGGCGCAGATCCGGGTCGCCCGCACAGGCGCGATTCAAATAAACCTCTTGCTGGTCGGGTGAACCCAACTCCATCGCCGCTTGGAAGATGGCTTCCAGTCGCTGTTTCCGCTCGTTCATACGATGACCCTGATATGGGGGCCTTCACTTCAATACGCGAAATCCAGCGGACAAAACGGACACCCAATGTTGGAAATCTGAGAGTCAACTCTGCCGCATTGCCCGAAACAACCAGGCTTTGGCAAAGGTCCAGTGACGCTGGACGGTCTTTTCCGAAATGCCCAGGACCGCCGCCGTTTCGGAATTCTCCAAGCCAACGAAGAACCGAAGTTTAACCACTTCTGCCTTCACTGGATCCTCGACCTCTAACCGCGCCAGCGCATCATGGACTTGCAGGACCAGCTCATCGTCGTCCGGAACAACGTGTTCGACGGCGTCGAGGTCCACCCGCTCCAGACCCCCGCCATGCTTCAGAGCGCCACGGCGTCGAGCGCGATCCACCAGGATACGGCGCATCAATTCGGCGGCGACCGCGTAGAACTGGTCGCGATTCTTCCAATCGGTGCGCGAGTGCTGGGAAAGGCGCAGCCAAGCCTCGTGGACCAGCGCTGTGGGTTGAAGTGTCTGGCCGGGCGGCTCGTTGGCCATCTTGGCCGCGGCCAAGCGGCGCAGCTCCTCATAGACCAGCGGAAGCAGCTTCTCCGCCGCTTGTGCATCCCCGGCCCCGACCGCGTCGAGGATCTGGGTAACTTGTTCCGGTGCCGGACTCATGAATCATTTTCCTGGCCCTCGCTTCCCCCATGAGGCGGCGCAATTCAGCCCGGAGAACTACTAATACTAGACACCACAATAGGCCGAAGTGCAACTCGCGGGCGGCCTCGACTTTAGGCGACAGGCGCTGCGAGCCACGCCCATCGTCTCTGAATCTGAGCCAGATGGAAAAAGGCTGCCGATGCCGAAGCTGGCATTAGAACCGAAACCATGCTCCCATTGGTCGCAGCGGCCACCGTGACCCGAGCCCAGGCAAAGCTGCCCGGAGTTAGCTCCACGGGCTGCGTCAAAGTGAGGTCGGTGGTGGTGGTCCAGTCGTTGTGGTCATTGAACCTCGGAGATCCGGTCGGCTGGACGCTCTGCTGGCGACCAACGGCTCGACATCGAAACTCGGCGCTCGTCCTAGCCGTTCAGCCTTGGGCCAATTCAGGCGAAGCTTCAGGGGCGGACATCGGTACCATGTTCGGCTCCGTTTTCGACACGATGGCAAAGCACCGCTATGTGACCTTTCGGGAACTGAAAGAAGCAGCTTTCTTTTCTGCGTTGACAGGAAGTTGACAGGAAAACCGGTCCGCGGCTCAAACCGCGCTTTTCCTAAGGATGTGACGCTAATTCCATTGCGCCTGGCGTGCAATGGCGAGAAGCGGTTCCCCGCGCAGAGGCAAGGTCGGGCACCAAGCTTCCACCTCGCGACACGAAGACTCGCTCAACGAACTCGCAATGAGGTGGCCAGGAAAGCGAAAGGAATGTCTTCTGGCAGACGCGTTGTGCGAATGCTTCAATGACGTTGATCGGCGTGCCGGGCTTGGCCATGAACTATCCTTCTGTCCCGAGCCAACCCTGTCGGTCGGCTTCGGGAGAGCAAAACCTCGGTTGTGGGATTCAGTTTGCTGCCCTCTTTCGTGAGTCCTTGATAATCCATGGAGCGGGTGAAGGGAATCGGACCCTCATGTAAGTTCCCGGTCGTGCCGCAGAGCCCTAATTGTCGGGACCGGAGGCCGGATGACCGTCCACAGCCGCCAACCTCGTTCCCAACGCCTTTCAGCGGTTTTGTGCCTTCGGAAATGGAACGACATTTTGCTCCCGCGCCTTGTTTTCAAAAGATTCGAGCGAGGGCAGCAGGACCTTGGCGTTCCGCGCGTAGGCCCGATGCACCGCCGTGCTGTTATGGCCCAAGGCCTCCTGAGCAAATCGCTCCGGATAACCGCAGACCTTTGCGCGCTCTGCCCAGGAATAGCGGTAACTGTGAAGCGTTACCCCCGAAATGCCCACCCGGCGGCAAACGCGCCGGAATTCCGTTGCCCGATGGGCCTCGCGCATCGGGGCGAGGCTTGGAAAAAGCGGGCCGAACTTCGGAAGCGACGTCAGAATCTCTTCCAGATCGTCGCCAAAGCGGATGATCGAAACCGTCCCCGTTTTCTTCCGCCTGAAGCTCACTACGCGATTGGGCCAATCAATATCTTCAGCTCCGAGGGTCGCAATATCGGATTGGGCGCCTCCCAAGTGCCAGCAAAGTTCGTAAAACGCCTTGCGCTCGGGATTGGCTTCTCGCTGCACGATGGCTTCATGCTCCTCACAGGTAATGGCCCGTTTCTGCTTAAACCGGACTTTGGGCCACTGCTTTTTCGCCAGGATCGGCCAGGGCAGCCAACTCATGTCGAGGGCGAAGTTGTGAATCCGGCGCAGAAAAACATTCGTCGCGACCGACCCGGTCTCAAGCACCTTGAGGAACTGCGCCGCATGCGTTTCCAGGATCGGAACATCCCGAATGATGTCGAAGGCCGTTTCCTGCATGGCGCGCTCATAGCGCACGCGGGTCGAACCGTGTTTGGTCTTGGTCATTTCGTCCATCGGCATTTGCCAGGTGCGTTTGGCCACTTCGGGATCGGTCGCGGCCAGGTAGGTCCGAGCGATCTGGAGGTTCAGCATGGGCTGACGGTAGGACTCGTTTTTCGAGTGGAGGAGGGTGAGGGCTTCGCCCTCGTCTTTGGTTCGCAGGCTGATCTGCTTACCGGTGGTGGTGTCCTCGGCGTAATAAACTGCGCCGCGCCGAAACAGGATGAACTGCCGTTTCATATCGATATCTTTCTGGTCCTGAATCGTGAACCAGTCCGATATCGTCGCGTTAGCGAGTAGTCGGCGAGTTTCGGTGGAGTTAGTCAGAATTATAGGCGAGTGGTCGTTTTTCGGCCTATTTCACTGACATTTTCACTGACAGTGGCCATTCCGGCCTTCGTAAGTCCTTATCCCAACCGCACTTACGATTGGAGGCGGAGGTCGGAATCGAACCGACGCATAAGGCTTGATCAAGCACCCAAGTTCATCGGGGTCTATACGCTGCACCAATCGACGGAACCCGGATGCGACCATCAGGAGGTCCAAACGAGCGGCTTATCGAGGAAATGGGCAATGCATTGGACAATTCGGCATCTGATTGGATTCCGCTTTTTTCTGGTCGGGACCGCGCCTAAAATCCTCCCATGAAATATGCCAAATGCCGGAAATCCGCCTTGGGGAAACGACGTCGAATCCAATCGAAGAGCCGGCCGTCGGGGAGCCCAGCCGAACAATTTGGGGCCTTGCTTGTGCCAGAAAAAGCCGGGGGCAAGGACACCCATGATCCATAATACATTGCAATGGCGCAACTTACATAGATACTTCGTCCATAGGGAGAATATAATATAACATTGTGATTGTCCGGCTTCCGGAAGCCGCCGTCAAAGAATCCCGCGACCGGGTGATGACCGGAGATGGAGTCGAACTGCGGCTCGTGGCTTTAGGGAATGGGATCGTTCTCCGGTGGCTGTCCATGGGAAAAGTTATGGCTCACCCCTTTCCCGGGCCCTCCTCGGGCAAGTCCCGACTCATTACGAAAGCGGCGGACCCAGCAGTTCCATCCCGTAGCTCTGCATCAATTGCTCTACGCGTGCGAAATCTGGTTGGCTCAATCCCTTGTTCTGCGCCGTCACATCCTCAAAGAACTGGTCCAGGCCGGCAGGAGTCACCATGACCAGGATGTGCGCTGCTTCGTCCCGGAAGTTCTGGAACGCGTGCGCCGTGCCGCGCGGAGCGAACGCGGAAGTGCCCGCGCCCCCGGTGAAACGCTGCCCGTCCACCTCCCAGGTGAGTTCCCCGTCGAGCACGTAGAACCACTCATCCTCCCGTGAGTGGCGATGCAGCGGCGGGCCGGAGCGTTTCGGCACCGTCAGGTGCACTACGGCCACGGCGTTACCTGTGTCAGCGCCAGCAAGTTTGATCAGGCCCGGTTCGCCCAGCACATCCAGCGGTTCGCGCAACCGGTAGTCTTGCGGACCCAGCACCAGCGTTTTCAGTCTCTGCTCTGTCATTTTCATCTGTTCAGTCTCTTTTTGTGTTTCTGTCGTTTAGAGAAATTTCGTTGCTCGCGGCGGAGCGTGTCGAGCAGTGCCTGCGCGGCCCAAGTGGCCGCGGCGATCGCCTCCGGACCGGAAAGTCCGCCGCGATCGCGCAGCATCTGCCAGAACGGGCCGGAATGGATGCCCTGAAACACCGCCCTTATTTGCCGGCGTTCTCCGGGACTTCGACCCCGCATTACTTCTCGCAGGCTCTGCTCGAAACTGGTCCGGCCTTCCTCGGCTCCACGAGCGCGGACGCGCGCACCAGCTTTTCGTTCTCATCGAACGCGCGGTAGAGTGCGCCTAGCTTGGCAACAATCTCGGTTTCCGTAATCGGAAAGACGGTTCCCGACCGCTTGCGGACCTGCGCCCACAAGGCCTCAAACAGATCGGCCTGCGCGGGAAAATAGCGGTACACCGTTCGCGCTCCCACGCCCGCCGCCTTGGCGACGGCTTCGTGCGAAAAGGGGCAGTCGGGATGCTCAACCAGCAGCTCGAACGCCGCGCCCAGTATGTGGTCGCGCGAGGCCGTGGCCTGTTTATCCCCGCAACGTGGCCTTATCCAGGTTCATGGCAGTAAACTGCCATACGTGACAGTATGCTGTCAATAGGAAAGGTCACATTCCCGATAAGCGGTAGTTTCACAGCGGTCTGGGCGGCATGGCAAGCGAGTCCGGCGTCATGCGACTTGCCGGGTGCCGGGTTGTGGGTGCCCAGCTCCGAGTGACAGTCTTCACTCCAATTAGGAAGTGAACTTCAAGGGAAGGCAATCGAACCGACGCATAGGGCTTGATGAGGCACCCAAGTTCATCTGGGTTTATACGCCGCACCAACCGGCCGTGCCAGGATGCGACCATCGCGAGGTCCAAACGACCGGCTTATCGAGGAAATGGGCGATGCATTGGACAACTCGGCATCTGGTTGGATTCCCCTTTTTTCTGGTCGGGACCGCGCCCAGAATCCTCCCATGAAATATGCCAAATGCCGGAAAGCCGCCGTAGGGGAAAGGACGTCGAATCCAATCGAGGAATTGGCCGTCGGGGAGACCACCCTGGACAATTTGGGGCCTTGCTTGTGCCAGAAAAAGCCGGAGACAAAGACACCTGTGATACATAATGCGTTGTAATGGAGCAACTTACATAGATTCTGCGCCCCTAGGGAGAATATAATATAACATTGTCATTGTCGGCCTTCCCGACGCCGCCGTCAAAGAATGCCGCGCCCGGGCCATGACCGGAGATGGAGTCGAACTACGGCTTGCCGCTTTAGGGAATGGGATCGTTCTCCGGTGCCTGTCCACGGGAAAAGTTATGGTTGACACCCGCACAACGAACACCTGACCCCAGCTTGCTGCTTTCCTGCCAGGCATGAAAACCGGTTGCCTCAACCAGTTGGGGCCGGTATTCTGTTTGCATGAGCAGAGTCGAAGAAATTGAAGCCGAGGTGCGGCAGTTGCCCACGGAAGAGGCGTTGGAGTTGATGGACTGGCTGTCGGATTACCTCGAAGACCAGGCCAAATTGAATCCGGAATTCGTCGCCAGCATCGAACGCGGTCAATCGGATTTGCGCGAGGGCCGCGTTCGGGTTTGTCAACCCTAACGGCGCATGCGCCAGGCGACGGAGATCTACTCCCGCGAGTTCGACACGATTTTCCTCCAGCTTCCGCCAGCGGTTCGGGAACGAATTGAGGCCAAGATCCGTGCATTGGGACGGCGTTTGGAAGATTTTCCCCATCAACGGCTCCAAGGGCGTCCGGAGTTTCGCCTGCGAACCGGCGACTACCGGATCATCTACCAATTCGATCTCGAGCGGAATGACCTGTACCTCGTCACGCTGGGTCATCGACGGGAGGTCTATCGCCCATGAGCGGGAATCGCCTGAGGCTGCTCCCGCCGCACTTGTCATGGCGGGAGCACTCCACTTCGCCAACCATGTCGCCAACTGGGCGCACCGAGGATAGCAGGGCGCCATCGCCCCCACGCGTCTCCTCGAGGAATCGCCGGGGCGCCAGGGCCTTCATCGAGGTCGGTCTGGCCTTGGCCGAGATCCGGGACCGGCGGTTTTACCGCGAACGCTTCGCCACCTTTCAAGAATGCTGCCAAGGCCGCTTCCAAATCAGCCGCGCCCACGGCTACAGGCTCATCGCCCAGGCGACCGCCATCGTCGAGATGCACAGTCTGTCTCCAATTGGAGACAACTTGGTCTTCATCGGGCTGGCCCCCGCGTGGTTCGTCCGGGCCCGCCAGGAGGACATGCGGCAGGCGCGGTTCGCCCTGGTGGAGCTATGCGCCCTGCCCATCCCGCCCGGCTGGCCCCAGTTCGGCATCGAGCTCGCCGCCGGCTGGGCGCCCCGGGGCTGGCAGGGCGGCATCGCCCACACGCGCCTCCTCGAGGAACCGCCGGGACGGTGAGCCTATCGCCGATGACCCGCAGTCTGGTGACCAGGCCCTCGACCCGAGGCCCTGGCGGCTCGGCCCAGGACGAACCGTTCTACGGTCTGACCCCGCTCACGTGTTGGGCCAGTGTACCTGCTTTTTGCAAGACGTGGAATACCATTCCATCGATCAGTTCGAGCGGGGTGATCCAGTGCGGTCCGTGCTCCACCGGCCCGTCTTGGTCAATGATGCCGTTGACTTGTCGGGCGGGTAGCAGGCCCCGGACAAGCGGCTTGAAAGCCGATTCTGAAATGTCGCTGGGATTCTCCTTCATATCATAACCAAGCACAACAGCTTGATTATGAGATAGTTAGCACAAAACCCCAGTTGCGGCCACTCCCGGATTCCTAAACGGCGTTGGGCCTAGCCTGTGCCCGAACAAGCCGGGGACAGCGACATCTTGAGCCATAATACATTGCAATGGAGAAAGTTACATAGACAACTCGCGCATAGGGAGAATAGAATATAACATTGTGATCGTCGGCCTTCCGGATGCCGCCGTCAGTTCCGCCGCTTGGTTCCACACCCCCGTCAAACACGAAGAGACCCGCCGTGACTTGTGCTTGCAGTCTGGTGAGCCGCTCGCAATTTTTGCGTGACGAGATCTCAAGCCAGCCTGATGGCCGTTCGCACTGCCAGAAGCGCGAGGCTGGCAGCGGTGCGAACCGGCTTGGCAAGCCTGCGGAACGTCAATCTCGTGGGTGCACGACAGAATTCTTCGCTGCCGCATGAATGCGGCGTTCCGAAACCAACGGGAACGCCGCATTTATGCGGCAGGCGGGGGCCCTGGAAGAAATCTGTCGTGCGCCCATCTCGTGGCTCGGGCGTTTTTTTCTTTGCAAGCGGGCGCCGCTCGCGTACAAAGCCCGTGCGCAGATAAATCACGGCGCATGAGTTGCACTCTCGGATAACGCGTTATGAACCAGCTCGACCAAACGGTCGATGAGTACTTGAGGGCCATCGGAGCGGGCTGCCCGCGCTTGCTCTTCGGCTTGCAGGAAAGCCCGGAAGCGGTGTGGGGCGAGATCATGAGAATGGAATCGGCCTGCTATGCTTTCATGGAGGCCTGCTCGGGTCTCCAGGACAAATCAGCCGCGGCGCGCGAAATCATGGCCCTCGTCGAGGCTCTGCGCGTCCAAATGGCCAAAGACGGACTCACTGACTACGAGGAGTTTGCCGCGTTCCGGCAGGGTGTATCGGCCGTCCAGCGTTGCGCGAACCGGTTGCGGACTTCGTTCGGCGGAGGAGGCCCAAGGAGCCATCGCCCCTTGAAGGCTTGCGTTTTTTACTGCTCGAACAATGTGGACGCAGGCCGGTTGGCCGATCTTCGCCAGGAAGCGGGCGGAGACACGGTCAAGACCATCGGTCTGCCCTGCTCTGGAAAAGTGGATGTGCCTTACCTTGTCAAAGCCCTGGAAACGGGCGCGGACGGGGTGGTGATTGTGGCCTGCAAGAAGGAGGAGTGCCGTCACTTCGAGGGCAGTCGGCGCGCCCACAAACGCGCCGAGGCGGTCGAATCGCTGTTGGCGGAAATCGGACTCGGCGCGGGACGGATGACCGTCATCGAGTGCGCCCAAGGCGCCGCCGGGCAGGTTTCTGACCAAATCAAGCAGTTCCTCGAACGGGTCAGAAGTCTGCCGCAGGGACGCACCCCCGGCGAGGCGATGAACAAACCGGAACGCATGGTGGCATGAAAGTTGACGGCCAACTCGCCAGCAGGATCGAGAACGGAGCGTTTATCGTTACCGCCGAGCATGCGCCGCGCATCACGGCGACTCTGTCCACCACGGAAGCGGTTTTGAAAGGCTTGGGCGGCAAGCTTACGGCGGTCAACATGGGCGACAACCAGCACGGCGTGGCGATGTCTTCCCTGGCCGCCTCGGCGGCGGCGCTCAAGATGGGCCTCGAGCCGGTTCTCCAGATGGTCACCCGCGACCGGAACCGCATCGCCCTCCAGTCCGATTTGCTGGGCGCCGCCAGCCTGGGGATCAAGAATGTGCTTTGTTTGTCCGGCTATCATCAGACGGTCATCGGCTGTCCGGAGGCCACCAACGTTTTCGACATCGATTCCACGCAGTTTATCGCGATAACCACCCGCATGTGCGAGCAGGGCCTGCTGGCCGACGGGACGACGATCGACGGCCCGTTTTCGATGTTGGTGGGAGCCGTGGCCAATCCCTTCCTGAAGCCGCTCGAGCTCAACCTGATCAGGCTCCACAGTAAAATCGAGGCCGGCGCCAGGTTCATTCAAACTCATGCGGTCTTTGACCTCGACACGTTCAGCCAATGGCTCGAGGCCGTTCGCCAGGCAGGTCTCACCAAGAAGGCCGCGATTCTGGCCAGCGTGCTCCCCTTGGAGAGCGCCACGGAGGCCCAAAACCTGCGCGAGACCCATCCCGATTTTTACGTCCCGGAGGAAGTGATGGCCGGGCTCCAGGCCTCCGGCGCCGGCTCCCGGAGACCGGGCTGGGCGATCTGCGTGGAAACCATCAAGCAACTCAAGACCATGGAGGGGGTGCGCGGGGTTCATATTCTCTCGGGTGGCAAAGAAGCTGTCGTGCCGGAGCTCCTTGCGGCCGCCGGCCTGTCGTGACCGGGAGAAAGCATGCCGGAAAAATATCACCTCAAGACCCGGCCGGTGCCGCCGCGAGGGCCGCGCATCGGCAAACATGGCGTGGTGGACTGGCGGGAGGACTGCGCCCGGTGCCATAACTGTGTGAAGAAGGCCTGCGTCTATGACCGCTACCGGCAGGAGGCGGAGTATATTCGCAACCTGAGCGCCGTGGAGGCCCTGTTCTTCGACTGCATGGGCTGTTTCTCGTGCGTGCAGGATTGCACCAAGGGCCTCTTGTGCCTGTCGATCAATCCCGTCTATGAAGGCCTCGGCAACAGCTACTGGAAACCCGACATCATCAAAACCACGTGGCTCCAGGCGGAAACCGCGAAAATCCCCGTCTCCGGCGCCGGCTACCGGGGGCCGTTCTCCGGCCCGGGTTTCGACTCGATGTGGACGGACATGTCGGAGATTGTTCGTCCGACCCGCGACGGGATTCACGGCCGGGAGTACATCAGCACGGCCGTTGACATCGGACGCAAGCCTCCGTTCCTGGCCTTGGAGGCAAGCCGGGTTGCCGCTGAACTGCCTCCCCTGGTGTCGATCCCGATGCCGCTCATCCTCGATCTAAGTTCGCCAGCGCATACCTTGCCGCAGCTCGATGCCGTCATCGAACAGACGGCTGTGGCCACCGATCTGATTGCTATCCTCGATGCCCGGCACCAGCCGGCCTCCGAGAAGCACCTGCGTCATATCGCGTTTTATCTGGGGCCCGACAGCGCCCCGGTGCCGGCCGAGGTCCTGAGAAAGACCAGGTTGGTGGAAATCGCGGACAGCCCCGCGGTGGCCGAGCGCCTCAAGACAATCAAGAATATCCATCCTGGCATCGTCGCCTCGATCAGGGTCGAGCTGACCCCAACGGGCCTCGGGCGCGCCATCGAGTTGGCCGGGTTGCCCGAGGTGGAGGTGCTCCATATCGTGGCCGACGCCAACGGCAACGAAATCGGAGCGCAAGCGCCTCGCTTTCTCAAGGAGATGATCCGGCAGGTCCATACCGCCCTCGTCGAGAAGGGGATCCGGGACGAGATCACGGTCATGGCCGGGGGCGGAATCGCCCTGCCGGAACACTTGGCCAAGGCCATTATCTGCGGCGCGGACCTGGTGACCATCAATCTGCCGTTGTTGATCGCCCTGGACTGCCATCTGTGCGAGAGCTGCAAACCGGGCCAGCCGTGCCCAGCCAGGCTCGAGACCCTCGAGCCCGATTTTGCGGTGGGCCGCATGACGAATCTCATCGCCGCCTGGCATGACCAGTTGATCGAAGTGATGGGGGCCATGGGCATGCGCGAGGTGCGCCGTCTGCGCGGCGACGTCGGCCGCGCCATGTTCTTCGAACAACTCGAGGAGGAAACCTTCGGCAAGCTTTATGGCACCAGAAACCGGCATTGAAGTTTTACTGCCCGAGAACACGCTCAAGACACGCGTGCCGCAGGAGAAAGTGGAGCGGGTCACCCGGCCGGCCCCGTCCCGCTATCGCAATGAAATGGCCAAGTACATTGTCCATCGCAACCAGGACTGCCGGCTCTGCGGGAAGTGCCAGGAGATTTGTTCCTGGCAGGTGCATGCCCGCAAACCCGGCTACAAGTATTTTGGGGAGCCGCGCCACCACTTGTGCATCGGGCCGGCCTGCGAAAAGAGCGGCCACGATTGCGTGACGCATTGCCCGCACGGGGCCCTGCAGATCCGGGAGAACCCCATGTATCATCTGCTGGGTGATTATCGCTGGTCGAGTGACTTGATTCTGGCAACGTGGAGAATGGCTGAGACCGGTGAGGCGCCGCCGCCGGCCTACGATTACAACTACGAGTGCGGCAATTCCGGCGGCGGTTTCGACCGGCTCCGGTTCAAATTCCCGGCTCGACCGCCCGTGGTCCTGGGCGAGGACGAGATCGACACGAGCCTCCTGCTCAACAAACGCGACGATGGCCGGCCTAAGCTCAAGATTGATGTTCCCTGGTATGGGGGCGGCATGTCGTTCGGCTCGGTGAGCAATGTCACTCAATTGTCCAAGGCCAGGGTGGCGGTGGCGTTCAATACTTTCACCTGCACCGGCGAAGGCGGATACATGGAGCGGATGAGGCCATACGACGACCATGTGATTACGCAGGTGGCGACGGGCCTTTTCGGCGTGCGCGAAGAAACGATTCAGCGGGTGCCGATCGTGGAGTTCAAGTATGCCCAGGGCGCCAAGCCGGGTCTGGGCGGGCACCTCCTGGGCGACAAGAACACGCCCAGCGTGGCCAAGATGCGCGAGGCGGTGTTGGGCATCTCGCTCTTCTCCCCATTCCCCTTCCATAGCGTTTATTCCATCGAAGACCATGCCAAGCACATCGAGTGGCTCAAGCATGTGAACCGGCGCGCCTTGATCTCGACCAAGGTTTCTACCCCCACCGATGTGGATATGGTGGCCGTGGGCAGTTACTCGGCGGGCACTCATATCGTCCACATTGACGGCGGCTACGGCGGGACCGGCGCCGCGCCGGACATCGCCAAGAAGAACATTGCTATGCCCATCGAATACGCCATTGGCAAGGTCCACCGGTTTCTCACCGATGAAGGTGTCCGGGACAAGGTGACCCTGATTGCCAGCGGGGGCATTCGCTCGGCCTACGACGTGGCCAAGGCCATTGCCCTGGGGGCCGATGGCGTGGTCATCGGGACGGCGGAATTGGTGGCGCTGGGTTGTGTGCGCTGCAGCCGTTGCGAGAGCGGACGCGGTTGTCCGCGCGGCATCGCCACGACGGACCCCGAGCTTTCCGCCAAGATGGAGCTGGATTGGGGCGCCCAGCGGCTGATCAACCTTTACAGTGCCTGGCACAAGGTGCTCGTCTCCATTCTGCAACGCCTGGGCCTGCGCAGCGTCAGCGAACTGCGCGGACGCACCGACCTCATGATGCACCTGGATTACACGAACGACATGGCAAGAACCTCATGAACCGTGAATTGATAAAGCGCCTGGGCGATTCAAGAAAGCGGCTGGCCGAGTCTCTTAACCACGCCTGGCGCCCGAAGAAGGAAGCCGAGGAAGGGGGCTGCGGGGTGGTCGGTTTCTGTTGCAGCGAGCCGGTGCCGGGCAAGCATATTTATGAACCATCCCGGCAGATGCACAATCGGGGCAATGGGAAGGGGGGCGGCATCGCCGCCGTGGGGTTGGTGCCGGAGCAGCTTGGGGTCAGCCGCGAGGTCCTCGACAGCCATTACTTGTTGCACCTGGCGTTCATTGACACCCAGGTGCGGCCCGAAATCGAGGCGCAGTTCATCACCCCGCACTTCGACGTCGCCACGACCGGCCAACTCGACCAGATCCAGGACTGGAAGTCCGTGCCCGGGCTCGAGGTGCTGCCCCCGGAGGTCAGCCGCTATTTTGTGCGCGTCAAACCCAAGGCGCTCGACGCCTTCATCGCCCGGCACCATCTCGAAGGGTTGGACCGCGGCGAAGCCGAAGACGAGTTTGTCAACCAGAACAGCTTCAGCCTGAATCAGAAATACTACGCGTCCCTGGGGGAGAAAAGGGCCTTCGTGCTCTCCCACGGGCGGGACCTCATGATCCTCAAGGTGGTCGGGTTCGCCGAGGCGATTGTCAAGTACTACAAGATTGAGGACCTTTGCGCCCACGAATGGATTGCCCACCAGCGTTTCCCGACCAAGGGCCGCGTCTGGCACCCCGGCGGCGCCCATCCCTTTGCGGCCATCGACATGGCCCTGGTGCATAACGGCGACTTCGCCAATTACCATTCTGTCTGCGAGTATCTCAAGCAGCGCCAGATCTATCCCCAGTTCCTCACCGACACGGAGGTCTCGGCCTTGCTCTTCGATTTGCTGAGCCGGACCTACCATTATCCGCTGGAATATATCATCGAGGCCCTGGCGCCCACCACCGAACTGGACTTTGACCGTCTCGCTGCCCAGAAACAGAAGCTCTACCGGGCGATCCAAGCCACGCATATCCACGGCTCTCCCGATGGTCCGTGGTTCTTCATCATCGCCCGCACTCTCGCCCGCAAGCGGCAGTTCCAGTTGATGGGCATAACCGACACCGCCATGCTTCGACCGCAAGTGTTTGCCTTCTGCGACGGCGAAGTCCAGGTGGGCCTGATTGCTTCGGAGAAACAAGCGATCGATGCCACCCTCTTGAGCCTGTCGAACGACGACAAACGAATTTGCCCGGTCGCCGACCGCTACTGGAACGCGCGCGGCGGCAGTCACAATGATGGCGGGGCCTTCGTTTTCGATCTGCAAAAAGATTCCGCCGGCCAGATGCGGATTACGTGCGCCGATAAATTCGGCAAACCGGTCCCCTTGCCGGGAGGAACCGAACCCTGTGATTTTTCGCGGGAACTGGCCTTGCCCTCCGAATCGGAGGCATCGGTCGGGACCATGGCCATCGAGCGATTTGCCGTAGCGGCATCTCGGCAGAGTGCCGCTGGCTCCGACGAACCGGTCGGGACAATCCTCAACGAGCCATTTGTCCCCGGCAACAGCCTGGCGGTTTTCGATAAGTTGCGCGGACTCGTGCCGCAATGGACTTTCGATCAATTCCGCCTGGCGTGCCGGCAAATCACGCTTCAGGCCAAAGAGCCTTCCAGGACGGCAACCGCTATCGAGGTCTTAACCCTGCTCAACGACCGGAGATACTCGACCGGCGCCAAGAAGCGCAGCCATGTTCTCCACGTCATCCACGGGGAGTTGAACCGATTGTTTGGCAATCTCCCCAACCTCGCCTCAAAAGATTCCGGCAAGAGCCCGTTTCGTCTCATCGATTTCGAGACCCGTGAACACCTCAGGCAACCGCAGGAGCACGAAACCACGCTGGTCATCGACGCCGCGCATTTTCCGCCGGAAGGAAACGACTGTGACGCGGCCCTGCTGGTGGATGCCTTCATGAAGGGGTGGCGGCACTTCATCGGCTTCAATTGTATTGGCCAGCGCTATGTCGGCTGCGGATTGGGGCCCGAAACCGACGAGGTGACCATCGATGTTTATGGCAGCAGCGGCGATTACCTGGCCTCGGGAATCGATGGGCTTGCCATTACCGTGCATGGAAACGCCCAGGACCAGTTGGGCCAGATTATCAAAAAAGGAAAACTGGTCATTCACGGGGACGTGGGCCAGACCTTTATGTATGGCGCCAAAGGCGGCTGCGTCTATGTTCTGGGCAACGCCGCCGGCAGGCCGCTCATCAACTCCGTCGGCCGGCCCAAAGTCGTCATCAACGGCACCTGCCTCGACTTCCTGGCCGAGTCCTTCATGGCTGGCGATCCTCATAACGGAGGCGGCTTCGTGGTCCTCAATGGCGTGAAGTTCGATGATGACGGACAATTGGTTCCGCTGCCCGAGCCGTATCCCGGCAGCAACCTGTTCTCCCTGGCCTCGGGCGGGGCCATTTTCCTGCGCGACCCGCACAGAACCCTGGTCGAGCAGCAGTTGAACGGCGGCAAGTTTGCCCGCTTGACCGGCGCCGACTGGGATCTGATCCGGCCGCATCTGGAGGAGAACCAGAGGCTTTTCGGAATCACCATCGAGCAACTGTTGACCGATAAGGGCCGGAAGCGCAAACCCGCGCAAATCTATCGCAAAGTTCTTCCTGGCAACGCCCCCGCCATTGCTGCGGAAGAAACCGAAGATGTTGAAGCCGGCGTCGTAGAGATGGCCGCCACGGCTATTTCGTGACGGCTCCTGAGCGCCCGTGCAAGAATGAACTCCGTCCTTTCCCAACCCGAAGGGTTGACAGAAGGTAGCCGGTGGTCGTTCGCGGCGGAGGGGGAACGACCACCGGAAAGGGCGCCTTGTTGCCGGAAGCACCCCGGAGGGGTGCCAGAAAATGATGTTAAAATTGCGCCTCCGCGTCGGAACTCATTTCTGCATCGACGCCTTAGCGAGGAACGAGCGCCGCCCTGAGTTACGCCCCCCACAATAGTTTTACCCCTCTCCCATCCGATGGGAGACGGGCAGGGGCGAGGGCGGCGCACAACACCCCCGCCCGCTGCACCAAGCCCTCGAGCCGCTTTTCGGCTCGTGGGAGAAACCCAACAAACACCGCGTCCGTGCCGACAGCGGCGAGGGCGCCGTCGAGCGCAAAGGCCGCTCCAGCAAAAGGGTAAGCGACGCCGGGCACGTCTGTCAGGCCGGGGACACCATTTGCGCGATGCTGCGGTGCCGCGATGCCGCGATTCTGTATCTTGCAAAGGGGGGCAGGCTCAGGTAGGCTTTCTTCGAGCTTATGAAAGCATGCTTGAACTTCGGCGACATCCTGGGAGTCGGTCGGCCCCAGCTCGAGGAGATGCAAAGAATCGGTGACGCGTATGCCAGCCCGGACGTTCCTGGCGCTTGCGAGGCATTCACCCGCCAGGTGAGGATTGTCGAGGGGGTACTGGTTCAAAGTTATGGAATCGCTGCCGCCATGGCGAGGAAAGCGGTCGATCTGAACGAGGTCGCGGAAATCTGGACTGCGATGAGCCTCTTTTGCCGGTCGGCGCTGGCCAGCCTGACAACCCTGAAACACAAGTACCCCTACTGCGGGACGCCAGCCCTCTACGATATGGCGCTGGATTACAAGCTGGCATGTGACAAGCGCTACCGGGGCGCGATGGAGGAGTTGGAATGTCAGAAGATGGAATTCCCGAAGGGATTATTACCCGAGATGAAGTAGCGGACCTGGCCTTCCTCTTCGACCGCTACGAGTTCGCTTTCGATCCGCTTTTCGCCTCCTGGGAGGAACCCAACAAACACCGCGTTGCCCGCCCCGCGGAGATGGCGTGCAACCCGGAGGTTGGCCAGAAGATAGCCGGGGGTCGCGGCCTCGCTATGATCCCCCCTCGACCCCGGCGATGGCCATGCATCCGGAACCCCGTGCCAGATATCCCCGCCGCACCTTTGCCCGGCCCTCACTTTCTTGCTGCAACCCCGTGCATTTTCGCGTAAATATATACCGCGAGGCCTATGGCAATGCGGCAGATTTTCATTTCGCACGGCCCCGGCACCGCCAACGGCGCCGAGCCCCAAGTGATGTCCCGGCGCGTCGGCCTGCAAGACAACCCCATGTCCACCCGCTTTTTCACCAATCAAGGCGACCATACCCTCCTCAGAAAACTCCGGGGCGTCTTCGAGAGCAACGCCGACATCGAATGGTTCGATGCCCTGGTCGGCTTCCTGCGCGCCTCCGGTTATTTCGCCATCCGCCCATTTCTCAGCAACGTGCCCCACATCCGCATCCTGGTCGGCATCAACGTCGACGCCATCATGGCCGATTACCACCGCCGCGGCCTCCTCTTCATGCCCGACCCCACGAAGGCCCTTGAGGAATTCAAAAACGACCTTCGCAAAGACATCCAGGGCGCCGCCTACAGCAAAGAAACCGAAGACGGCATCCTCCAGTTCGTGGAGGACGTTGCGTCGAAAAAAATCGTCATCCGCGCCCACCCGACCCAGCGCCTCCACGCCAAGCTCTACATCTTCCGCCCGAAGGGTTTCAACGAGCACAAACCCGGCGCCGTCACCACCGGCTCGTCTAACCTCACTGCCGCCGGCCTTGGCACGACCGAGGAAGTCCGCAATTACGAGTTCAACGTCCTGCTCCACGATTACGACGACGTCCGCTTCGCAACCGACGAGTTCGAGCGCCTCTGGGACGAGTCCACCGAAATCCTGCCCAAGTCCCTTCAACAGGTCCGCGACTCCACGTATCTGGCCGACGACGTTACCCCGCACGAGCTATTCTGGAAACTGCTGGTCGAGTGCTTCGGCCCGAGCATCGAATACGATCCAAACGCCATCACCGACCTGCCCGACCAATTCAAACGTCTCGCCTACCAAATGGACGCCGTCAGCAGCGGCTTCCGCCTGCTGGAAAAACACAACGGCTTTTTCCTGGCCGATGTTGTCGGCCTCGGCAAGACCATCGTCGCCACCCTGATCGCCAAGAAGTTCTTCTTTTACAACGGCTTTCCTGAGCATCGCTCGCACACGCTCATTGTCGTTCCGCCCGCAGTCAGGGACAATTGGGAATGGACCGTCGACCTGTTCCGGCTCGATAACGTGAAGATCGAAACCAACGGCAGCCTCCACAAAGTCAGGCACCCGGAAAGATTCGACCTGGTGATCGTTGACGAAGCCCACAAATTCCGCAACGACACCGCCGAGGCTTTTGACGACCTCCAGCGCATTTGCAAGACACCCACCCAGCGCGAAGTGCCCGGCGGCGGACACGCCGGCAAAAAAGTCATCCTCGTCAGCGCCACCCCCCTCAATAACCGCCCCGACGACATCCGCAACCAAATCGCCCTTTTCCAGGACCTCAAAGATGCCACCCTGAGCATCGCCAACCTCCAGCACTTCTTCGCCCAACGCGAAAAGGAGTACCGGCAAGCCCGCAAAGAACCCGACATCGAAACCGCCCGCCGCCAGGTCAAACAAATCTACGAACTCATCCGCACCAAGGTTATCTCCGAAGTCACCGTGCGGCGCACACGCACCGACCTGCTGGAACACGAGCAATACAAGCTGGACCTGGCCGAGCAGGGCGTCACCTTTCCGCACATCGAAAAGCCACGCGCCATATACTACCTGGACGGCTTTCTGGGCCTTCCCTTCGTCAGTGACGAGGAGAGGCGCCTCATCAAAGCCGCCCGGCAAGCCATCCGCCGCGCCCGGTTTCTGAACCTCCAGCGCCAGATCAACCAGCTCCAGCGCTCCACCAAAGAGGTGAAAATCGCCCCCGCCGCGCTCGCCGACAAGCTCATGCAGATTTTACGAGGCTACCCATTGCTCGACCAGTCCGACCAGCCCGTTACCGCCGTTCATCCACGCGTCCTCGACACGCCGCCGGACATCATCCTTTCCGAGTCCTTTGACCAACCGCCGCAATGACCTGGCCTACACATCAATATTGATGTTGACTCGTGATGGACTTCACCGTAGAGTTCTATGAAACGGCGACCGGGCGATGTCCGGTGCGGGAGTTCCTGCTGGAACTCAAGGCCAGCGATCCCGGCGGCTTCGCGGCAGTGGCGGCGGGGTTGGAGAAACTGCGCCATCACCAGTGCCACCGCGAGCCGCTGACCAGGGCGCTCGGCGACGCGCTGTTTGAATTGCGGCACGTCGGCAAATTGAACACGCGCGTGCTCTGGTTCTTTGTGAAGGGCCGCCGCATTATTGCCGTGCACGGCATCCGCAACAAAGGCCAGGCCATCCCGGCCCGCGACCTGGATACGGCTCGGGCACGGATGCGCGACTGGAGAGAAAGAAACGAGTTATGAGCAAGACGAACTTCGATGTTTTTCTGGAAGAGCAACTCCGCGACCCGGATTTTGCGGAGCGGTTCAAGCGGGCGGGTGAGGCGTGGGACGTGGCGCTACAGATTGCGGCGCTTCGCGAAAAGGCCGGTCTCTCCCAAAAAGACCTCGCACGCAAACTCAAGACCTCCCAGCAGCAGATCAGCCGGCTCGAATCGCCGTCTTACGAGGGCCATTCCCTAAGCATGCTCCGCCGCGTCGCCAAAGTCTTGAGCGTGAAGGTCCGCGTGGTCTTCGAAGCCGAGACAGAGGCGCGCGCCAGCCGCCTCGCGGAAGCGCGCCTTCCCTATCGGGTGAAACGCAAATCGCCATGACCGCCGCCGAACTCCAGCACCGTCTTGCACAGCCCTACGACCGAGCTCGTTGGCTCGACACGCTCGCCAAAGTCCTGCCACGCCCGGAAATCTTCGCAGCGCCTCAGAAAGTCTCCCCAGACGACACACGGGCCAAATGGGCCGAATCAACTGTCCAGCTTGGTCAAATCCAACTTGCCTCCGAGCGCCGTCTTGCGGTTCTTGAAGCTAACGTCGGCGACCGCGTGGACTTGGTTCGCAACCGCGTGGGCCTCCGCCAGCTTGTCGCTCGCTATATCGATCAGGCCGAACACCACGGCGTCCTTGCCATCTTCCACCAGCGCGGCGCCGAAGATTACCGTTTCACGTTCGCCGCCCGCGAAGCTCTCCCGGACAAAGGCGGCCAACTCGTCCGCAGTGAAACCGTCCCGCGCCGCTACACCTACCTGCTCGGCCCCGGCGAGTCCTGCCGCACGCCCGCCGAACGTTTCGCCGAATTGGCCGCGTGCGGCAAGGACGCCCAGATCAAGGAACTGGTCGAAGCCACGGCGAGGTGATAAAATCAGCACGTCATGAACCAGGATCCAGCCATTCAGCCCCAGCGAGACCGGCTGCTCAAAGTGTTTGAATTTCTCAAAGCCTTTCTCGACATGCGGTATCCGCCCGTCCGAGAAATCGGCCAGCAGATGCGAATTCTGTGGTTGAAAGACCTGCCGCAGCACGCTTCGGTTGAGGTTTTCCGCAACACTAGCAATGCGAACGAGGAGCCAGAAGACAGCGACATTATCCTGCGAATCACGCGGCCTGGCATGACCAACTGCCCATCCCCTCCAGGTGCAATTGCTGAGTGGGTGAAGTCCGGATGGCAGGAAATTAACGGCAACGCGGAGTTTCACCCGTCGCGGAATGTGCCGGAGAAGAATGGACGCGCCCGCATTGAGCGATTCGAGGAAAAGCCGCAACGTCCGGCGCTGTTGAGACGATGGCAGCAGGAGAGAGCCGCGTGGCAAGAGAACGAGCGGCCCGCGCGGCAGGCGAACGCCGTTTTCCAAACTGTTTACGAGTGGTTCGGCATCCACGAGCGCGAGGCAGAACGGATTGAACTCTTGGTTGCTGAGGGGCTGTTAAATTGTTCCGATGTGGCAGGGGATTTCAACCATCAGGTGCTTCTTCAAAGGCTGGAGTTGGAGTTCTACCCCGAGACACGGAATCCTCAATTCGTCTTTCGCAAGCGCGAGCAGCCGCCAGAACTCTATCTGGAATTCCTTCGGGCGCTTCCGGAGGCAAACCATCAGCAGATTGCCAAATGTGCGGAGGAGTTGAAGCAGACCGAACTATCTCCGTTGAGTGGAGACGACACGGAGGGGTTTCTTCGCCGCCTGATCCAGGGCATTTTCCCGAGCGGCGGTCAGTTGCTCGCCTCTGGTGAAGAGCCCAGAGGCGGGAATCCGAGCATTCGGCGCCAGCCAGTCATCTTCATGCGCCAACGCCGCTCTGGAATCGGAAACGTGTTCGATCTGGTGCGGGAAGACATCGCCACGCGCACGGGGTTTGCGACCTCCCTTCTGCAAATCGTCGGCCTTGCAGGCACGATTCCGAGCACATCGCAGGAACAGCCTCATTCATCACCATTTGGGAATGAGGACGCCGACGTTCTCCTGAGCAAGCCTGCGAACAAGGAGCAGTTGGAAATTGCGCGTCAGTTGGCGCGACGCGACTGCGTCCTGGTTCAAGGCCCGCCGGGGACCGGCAAGACTCACACGATTGCGAACCTGCTCGGCCACTTGCTTGCCCAAGGGAAGCGCGTTCTCGTCACAGCTCACACACCAAAGGCGCTTCGTGTTCTCAGGCAAAAGGTTGTTGAACCCCTGCAGCCGCTTTGCATCAGCGTGCTCCAAAACGACAAACAGAGTCAGGAGGAGCTCCAGCAGTCAGTTCGACAAATGTCGGTGCGCCTTTCTCAGGACGACCAGTTGTTGGAGCGTGACGCGGAACGTCTCAAACGCGAACGCCAGCGGGTCATTGGCCAACTTCCGCAAGCTCGGTCTCGCTTGCTGGATGCCAGGCAGGATGAAATTCGGGGCGTGGTGTTTGGCGGGAAGGACACCCGGCCCATTGATGCCGCCATCCGCCGCGCACAGGAATTGCGCGAGTTGTGGCAGGGGGAAAAGCCGTCCGCTGAAGTTAGCCAACGGCGGGAAGATTCTCGGGGTTCCCCGAATCGACGTGGCGGCAACGCTCTCGGGCAGGATGGTTTTCAGTTCTGAGTGGGTGGGGCCAAACACATGACAAACAGAATGCACTATGAACCCGGTTAATCAATTAGCGAAAACTTCCGCCGCATCATCGGCGGAGCGGGTACTAGGCATAGACGTCGGCAGCCCCAACTGTACGGCCCTCAAGCCCGGTTGGCGACGTAACATGCAATGCAGAAGAGGACCGAGGCGCCAAGCGTTTTCGGGAGCAGAACAATGGCATAAAGGACAACATCAATGATCAGCAAACTTGTGTTGAAGAATTTCAAGAGCGTTGCGATGGAGACGTACGAGTTCACGGACTTCGACTTGCTGGTCGGGCGGAACAACTGCGGCAAGAGCACGATTCTTCAGGCGATGGCCATCTGGCAGTTCTGCGTGGACGAGTTTCACCGGGCCAAGCGCGGCGGGAAAACCGGAATCCAAGTCGTGCTCCCGAACTTCACAGCTCTCCCGGTACCGGAGTTCAACCTCCTCTGGCACGATAAACTTGATCGGAAGTACCCGATGGTGGAAGGCAAGAGAAGCACCAAACCCGATTACGTCCTGATCGAGGTCGAACTGTCATGGCTGTCCGCGAACCGCGAACCGCGGGAGTTCAAGGCTGCCCTCCGGTATCTGGCTGCGCAAACAGCATTCGCCATCCCCATACCAGACTGGAAGAGTTTTCGAGAGGCCGACCAGACACCGGGTTTCCCGAAGATCGCCTATGTGCCGCCGTTCTCAGGATTGGAGCCGACTGAGGAATGGCGCGACGAAGGCCCCATCAAGAGACAGATTGGCAAGGCCCAACCGGGCAGCATCCTCCGGAACCTCTTGTATCGCGTTTGCTTCCCGCCGTCCGCCGATGAAATGGGCCAGCGTGAGAAAGCCCATAAGCCTCCCGGTGATTGGCTCGAAATGAAAGCGATGATCGATCGTTGGTTTTCCCTGGAACTCCTGGAGCCGAAGTACGAAAAAGGCGTGGATACCCAGATCGTTTGTGAATACAAGCAACGGGGGAAGACCTTCGACATCATTGCCGGGGGGAGTGGATTCCACCAGGCCCTAACGCTGCTCGCCTTCCTCTACGGTTATAAACCCACCGCGATCCTGATGGACGAACCGGACGCGCACATGCACGTCAACCTGCAGCGGGAAGTGCTCGACTACTTCCAGGCGAAATGCAGGGAGCGGGGGGTGCAATTCATCCTGGCAACGCACGCCGAGGAGCTCGTCCGAGGCGTTGATGCGAGTCGGATCATCTCGGTCCTGAGCCAGAAACCCTCGCGGTTGACAAGCACGACGGGAATACTCACCGCGATGGCGGATGTCTCCAACGCGGAATTGGCGCAACTCGCGGCATCCCCCATGGTTCTGTATGTCGAGGGGGAAACCGACGAGCGAATACTCCGCGGATGGGCCCGCGCCTGCGAGGCGGAAGAAGCGTTGAACAAGGTCTGCTTCCACCACATGGGCGGTGGCAGCAAGCTGCAGATGAAGGAAGCGACCGACCGTCACTTCGAAGGCATTCGCCAAATCTTGCCCAAAGCGCAGAGGCTTGTCCTCTTCGATTTCGACACAGGCGACAATGCCTACCATCCGGACCCCACGAACCCGGCTCTGTCTGAGTGGAAGCGCCGCAATATCGAGAACTACCTTCTGGTCCCTCAAGCCTGGCAGCGAGCGGCCGCGAGCCTCCTGAAGTTGCCGGAGAACGACCTTTTGCTTGAACCTGTCCGCAAGACCGTGGCTCAGTTCTTCGAGAGCGAGAACCTCGCGTTGCCGCGGGGCCAGACATGGCGCAACGTCTCTGCCAACATCTTTCAGGTCGTGGATGGGAAGAAGCTCTTGTTTGAGAATGAAAATGCACTGTTCGCAAAACTCCGCGCCGGAAATCCCGCTGTCAGCGTGCTAAGGGAGACCGTCGCTGGCGCCATGCACGCAGTTGAGTTGCACGAGGATATCCATGACTTCTTCAAGCGGCTGTCAAAAGCAGTCGCCACTCTTGACGCGTGAGGGTACCGGGCAGAGACTCTGGCACCACCAATTCTACGGTGGCGCAGTTGCAACTGCCGCTCGATCCAGCCGGCTCTCCGAATCGTTTCGCGCTCAGCAGCAGCACGAGCGCGCACGGTCGAACCGTCCTTCTTTTCGAGCGCCAGCGCCGTACGCGGTGCTGACACTCATGCCACGCTCAGAGGGGGCGCCCAGGGTTTCGTCGGGGGCTTTCTGGTAGCCCAGCCCCCGTCCGCCTTTCAACGTCAGCCCCCGCCACCTCTTGGAGGGCAATTTCAGCGGAGGTGGCGGCGAAAGGCCCGGCCGACGCGGAACCAACTCCGTCGGCGGCGATCGGTGGCGAACTCCGCGCCTTTTCCCGCTGTAAGAGCCCGAGTTTCAGCAGAAAGAGCCAATACAGCCAATACAGCCAACGGACAATTTGTCCTCCCGCCCCCAATTATGCCAAAACTGTCGCGTATGATGGCGACACAATCCAGAGGCTCCGCAACGCGGCAAAGCCGCAGCCGGAGCAGTAACCTCGGAACACGGAATATGCGGAACGAAACCCGGCCAGCCCCGGGATTCCGCGTGTTCCGCATATTCCGCGGTTCTCCCTTTCTCTCAACACCGCAAATCCCATGAACCGTAAACCCGACGGGCGCTCCCAGCTCAACCGCCTCTCAAAAGACCGCCAGGCCGCCGTCGCCGACTTCGCCGCCCTCGTCCGCAACCTCCGCGCCGCAAAACCCGCCTGGACCCCGGACGAAGTCCGCCAGGCCGCACAAGCCTTTTTCGAAGCCCTCGCCCTCGACCGCCAGGAGACCAGGCTCTGGGCCCTAACCCAGCGGCTCGACCTCAGGCGCGCCCAACTCGAACTCACCACCGCCAAACACAAGGAATCCCGGCGCTCCAAGCTCCGCATGGGCCTCGACGCCGTAGCTGAGGCCTTCCGCCACCACCCCGAGGCCCATAAACTCTACGAGCAGGCCGTCAAACTCATCGGCGCTGGCGACCCGCCCGAGGAGCCCCCCAAAACCACAAACCCCCGGTAAAATGGGCCTGCGAGCGGAAAAACCGCGGAAAAGTGCGGAAAACTGCGGAAAAAAATAAAAACGACCCACGAGCCATCACGAAATAACCGTTGCAATATGCACCTTCGTTTTCTTCGTTTCCTTCTGTTCGTCTCAAGTGGACACTCTCAAAATGATATTGACGACGACCCCGGGATGCCCCAGGATGTCTGAAAACTCAATGAGATCAGGCTGCTTGTGAACCGCTCTCGGATTGCGGTCTCACCCTCCCCCCCTCAAACTCCAGTGATCACGATCAAGAAAAAAAAGACCGGTCCCGGCCTAAAGGACGCCGTGGAAAAGATATGCGGCGCAGCCGTGGGTGTCTGTTTCCAGTGCAAGAAATGCTCCAGCGGTTGTCCGGTGGCCAACCTGGCCAAGTCCCGGCCTTCGGAAATGATGCGGCAACTGCATTTGGGCGCGGGAAATGAACTGCTCGAGAGCGATCTCGTCTGGGCGTGCGCCTCGTGTGAGACCTGTTCCACTCGCTGCCCGATGGGGATCGATGTCGCCGGGGTCATTGACGCCTTGCGCAGGCTGGCCCTGGAACGAGGCGCCCCCAAGCTGGCCGGCAATGTGCCGTTGTTTAACCGGGCCTTCCTGAGAACTGTCCAAATGTTCGGCCGCACCTACGAAATCGGGATGGTCGCCGCTTACAAACTCGGCACCGGAAAATGGATGAACGACACGGAGAAATTTCCAACCATGCTCAGGAAGGGGAAGATTTCTTTGCTGCCTCCCCGGGGGGGCGACCGGAAAACAGTGGGCCGCATTTTCAAGCAGTCCAAACAGAACCAAGGACCCCAAGCATGAGGTATGCGTATTTTCCAGGGTGCTCGGCTGAATCCACAGCCCGGGACATGCACCAATCCACTTTGGCCGTGGCGCGCGCGTTGGGGATCGACCTGGTCGAGCCCAAAGGCTGGACGTGCTGCGGGGCGACTGCCGGCCACCAGACCGATCATTTCCTGGCCGTGTCATTGCCCGCCGCCAATATGGCCAAAGTCCAGGACCTGAACCTGGACATGGTGGTTAGCTGCGCCGCTTGCTTCAACCGCATGAAAGTGGCCAACCACGAAATCGCCGCTCATGCGGCAACCCGCAAGCAGGTCAGCCAGGCGCTCGAGCGCGATTATGACGGCTCAGTCAAAGTGCGGCATTTCCTCGAAGTGCTCCTGGACGACGTGGGCCTCAAGGTCATCTCCCGCGCCGTTAAACATTCGTTGAACGGCCTCAAGGTGGCCTGTTACTATGGGTGCCTGCTGGTTCGTCCGCCAAAGATTTTGAAATTCGATGATCCGGAAAACCCGATGTCTCTCGATCGGTTGGTCAAAGCCATAGGCGGCCAGAGCCTGGATTGGCCCTGCAAGGTCGAATGTTGCGGCGGCGGGTTGTCGCTTTCGCGAACGGACGTGGTGGTCCAGCTCACGGATTCCATCCTCGACATGGCCGGCCGCGCGGGGGCTGACTGTATTGCGGTCAGTTGCCCGATGTGCCAGGTCAACCTGGATTTGCGCCAACAGGACATCAACCAGCAGACCGGCAAGAACCATCGAATGCCCATCGTCTATATCACCCAGCTTGTTGGGCTTTGTCTTGGCCTTCGCCCCGATGAACTCGGGTTCCGCAGGCTGATGGTTCCCGCCTCAACGGTTTTGGAAAGGGTAGCGGCAAACTGACATGAGCGAATCCGACGACAAAATGATTGGCGCGGTGCTGGTGCAGGGCGGCGGCATTGCCGGCGTGCAGGCCTCCCTGGATCTGGCCAACAGCGGTTTCAAAGTCTATCTCGTCGAGCGCGATGCCGCCATCGGCGGCATGATGGCCCACCTGGACAAGACCTTTCCAACCGGTGATTGCGCGACCTGCATCGTCTCCCCCAAACTCGTGGAATGCGCGCGAAATTTGAATGTCGAGATACTGACGCTTTCAGAGCTTACTGGCTTGCGTGGCCAACCGGGCCATTTCCAAGCGACCGTCAGGCGGCTTCCGCGGTATGTGGACGAGACCAAATGCACCGGCTGCAGTGAATGCACTCAAGTTTGTCCCGTTGACATACCCGACGAGTTCAATCGCTGTCTAGGCACCCGGAAAGGCATTGCCAAGCTCTACGCCCAGGCAACGCCAAACATCTTTGGCATTCTCAAGCACGGTCACGCCCCCTGCAAGGTCAAGTGTCCGGCCAGGGTCAACGTCCAGGGCTACGTCCAGCTCATCAAGAAAAAGGAGTATCTCAAGGCCGTTAATCTTGTCCGCCAGAGAAATCCCCTTTCCGCTATCTGCGGCCGGATTTGCACCCATCCCTGCGAATCCGTTTGCACGCGCGGCAAAGCCGACGATCCCATCGCCATCCGCTTATTGAAACGATTCGCCTCCGATAAGGAAATCGAAATGCTCGAGGCGGGGAAATTGGCCCTGCCGGAAGATAAAACTCCCGCGCTGGAGGCCAAAAAGGTGGCCGTGATTGGCGCGGGTCCGGCGGGATTGACCGCCGCCGGCGATCTCGCCGATGCGGGTTTTGCGGTCACCGTGCATGAAGCGCTGAGCGCCGGCGGCGGCATGCTCCGCTGGGGGATTCCTGAGTACCGGCTGCCGAAGAAGATTTTGGACCACGAAATCGAACTGATCCGCCGCAAGGGCGTTAGGTTCGTCTATAACTGTCGCGTCGGCCGGGACATCACCTTTGAATCCCTCCGGCATGATTACGATGCGGTATTCCTTTCCGCCGGCGCCCAGAAGAGCCGCAAACTCCGCATCGAAGGCGAGCAAATCAACGGGGTGCTTCATGGCGTCGAATTTCTCAGGGACGCGGCTTCGGCCGGGAAGCCTGCGGTCAAAGACCGGGTCTTGGTGATTGGCGGCGGCAACGTGGCGGTTGACGTGGCCCGGACGGCGCTGCGCCTCGGCGCCAGGAGGGTCGAGATGGTCTGCCTCGAACAGCGTGATGAAATGCCCGCCTATAAGGAAGAAATCGAAGCCACGCTGGCCGAAAACATCACCATCCGCAATGGTTGGGGACCCAAGCGCATTACGGGCAATGGTTCCGTGAGCGGCCTCGAGCTCAAACGTTGCACCCGGGTCTTTGACGAACAGAAACGCTTCAGTCCCGCCTTTGACGAAAACGACCTGGCCACCCTGGAAGCCGACCAGATCATCGTGGCCATCGGCCAAATGGTTGACGAGCAGTTGGTCGGGCATATCAAGGCCCAAAGCGAGCGAGGTTGCTTTAGAACCGATCCCATCACCGGGCGAACTTCCATCGAGGGCCTGTTCGCCGGCGGTGACAATGCGTCGGGTCCGGCGTCGGTCATCGATGCCGTCGCGGCCGGCAAACGGGCCGCTGAATCCATCCAACGCTATCTCAGCGGCAAGGAGCTGCTGGCCGGCCGTTTTGAGAGCACCGTAAATCCGATGCCCGACGAGCTGCTGCCCGCGACCGAGAACATAGTGAAAAAAGACCGGCCCCGATCCGAAGAATTGGCGCCGGCCAATCGACTGAGGAATTTCGACGAGGTCGAAAAAGGGCTGACCGAGGAGCAAGCGGTGGCGGAGGCCGAGCGTTGTCTTAACTGCGCGCTGTGTTCGGAGTGCAATCGTTGCGTCGAGACTTGCCAGCAGCACGCCATCGACCACGCGATGAAGGAGCGGACGGTTACCCTCGAGGTGGGCGCAGTCATCCTGACCCCTGGCTTTAAGGAGTTCGACGCCAGGCGAAAAGGCGAATTCGGCTACGGCCGTTATCCCAACGTCGTGACCAGCGTTCAATTCGAGCGCCTGCTCTCGGCGGCGGGGCCGTTCGAGGGACATGTCATACGCCTGTCCGATGGCCGGCAGGCCCAGCGCATCGCCTGGATTCAGTGCGTCGGTTCGCGTGATTCGGCTTGCGGCAACGGCTATTGTTCGTCGATCTGCTGCATGATGGCGACCAAGCAAGCCCTGGTTGCGGGCGATCACGTCGAGGGCCTGGACGCGACCATCTTTTACATGGATATCCGCGCCCACGGCAAAGATTTCGACCAGTACTACGAGCGGGCCAGGGCGCAGAAGAACATCCACTTCGTCAAAAGCATTCCTTCGCGAATTATTCAGCTCCCCGGCAGCCAAGATCTGCGCGTTCATTTCCTGGATGGAGAGAGCCGGCTTCAACAGCAGGATTTTGACCTGATCGTATTGTCCGTGGGCATGGAACCGCCGGATTTTATGGCCGAGTGCGCTTCCAGCCTCGAGCTAAAACTTAACGACTTTGGCTTCTGCCTCACCGACCGGCTCTCCCCCTTGTCCACCTCCCGGCCGGGCGTCTTCGTGGGCGGAGCCTTCCAGGAACCCAAGGACATTCCTGAAACCGTGACCCAAGCCAGCGCCGCGGCGTCCATGGCGATGGAGTTGTTGGCGCCCGCGCGCAATACGCTGATCACTAAAAAGAGTTATCCCGTCGAGCATGATGTCACCGATGAAGCGCCGCGCGTGGGGGTCTTTGTCTGCCACTGCGGCATGAACATCGGCTCAGTCGTGGACGTGGAGCGAGTCGTCAAAAGCCTCGCCAACCAGCCGGACGTGGTGTTGGCGACCCACACCATGTTCACCTGTTCCGATACCAGCCTGTCGAACATCAAGGCTGTCATCCGTGACCATCGGCTCAATCGCGTCGTGGTTGCCTCCTGCACCCCGAGGACGCACGAACCTTTGTTCCGTGAAACCTTGCGCGAAGCCGGCTTGAATCCCCATCTGTTCGAGATGGCGAACATTCGCGACCAGTGCTCCTGGGTGCATTCGGCGGCGCCGCAATCCGCCACCGAAAAAGCCGTTGAACTGGTGAAGATGGCCATCGCCCGAGCGCGGAGGCTTTCGCCGCTGGAAGGCGGGACGCTCAAGGTTGACCAGACCGGCTTAGTCATCGGCGGAGGCTTGAGTGGAATGACCGCCGCCCTGGCGCTGGCCAACCAAGGCTTCCCGGTCCACCTGGTGGAACAAACCCATCGTCTGGGCGGGACCCTGCACGAGATTCATGGCACCTTCGAGCACCCGGACCTCGCCCCGTTCACCGGCGCGCTCATCCGGCAGGTTGAAGAACATCCCAACATCAAGCTCTACCTGGAAACGGAAATCTCCGCCATAAAAGGCCACGTCGGCAAATTCCATCTGGCGCTGGTCAAGGAGGGCAGGCAACTCGAAGTGTCCGGCGGCGCCATCATCGTCGCTACGGGCGGGCGCCAGGCCAAGACCTCCGACTTTTTGTACGGCCGCTCCGAGGGCGTCTTGACGCAGGTTGACTTAGAAAAACTTCTGCATGACAAAGCGTATCCGGCCAAGGGACAGAATATCGTCATGATCCAGTGCGTCGGCTCGCGCAACGACCAACATCCCTTCTGCAGCCGCATCTGCTGCTCCCTGGCCGTCAGGAATGCCTTGGCCATCAAAAAACAGGATCCCGCGGCCAACGTGTTCGTGCTCTACCGCGACCTCAGGACTTACGGCTTCCGGGAACTTTACTACCAGCAGGCGCGCGAGGCGGGGGTCGTTTTTATCCGCTATGCGCCAGAGGCGCCGCCGGAAGTTCGCGATAATCAGGGCTTGCTGGTTGGCCTCAAGAGCCCCGACTTTCCCGAACCGCTCCAGATCGAGACCGATAATCTTGTGCTCAGCACCGGGATCGAACCGGACCTGAAAAACAACCAGCGCATTTCCGACATGCTCAAAGTGCCGCTCAACGCTGATGGGTTCTATGTGGAAGCCCATACGAAGTTGCGTCCGGTGGATTTCGCCACCGAAGGCGTTTTCCTTTGCGGCCTGGCCCATTCGCCGAAGTTCATCGACGAAAACATCTCCCAGGCCCGGGCCGCCGCCGCGCGAGCCGCCACGGTGCTTTCCAAAACGCAACTCGACGTCAGCGCGCAGGTCTCCTATGTCAACCAACAGAAATGCATCTCCTGCATGACCTGTGTCACGGTCTGTCCCTATTCCGCGCCTTTCTGCAACCAGGACGGCAAGGGCCAGATCGAGGCGGCCAAGTGCATGGGCTGTGGTATATGCGCCGCCGAGTGTCCGGCCCGCGCCATCCAACTGCATCATTTTGAAACCGACCAGTTCCTGGTCATGATCCGGCAATTGTTCGCAGGGAAGGACGGGGAACTATTGACCAGCGGCCACCCGGAAAAGGAGCTGCTGGAAACCGTTTGAGCCATGGAATCCGAAGCCTTTCAACCCAAGATTCTGGCCTTTTGCTGCCACTACTGCGCCTATTCCTCCGCTGACTTGGCAGGCTCGATGCGCATTCAGTACCCACCCAATGTCCGCATCATCCGCACGCCCTGCACTGGCCGGCTGGAAACCGAGTACTTCATGAAGGCGCTGGAAAACGGCGCCGACGGCGTGCTGGTGGCGGGCTGCCTCGAAGGCGGCTGCCATTTTGTCGAGGGCAATCTTTGCGCCAAACGCCGGGTCAATTATACGCGGGACCTGCTGATCGAAATCGGGCTCGAAAAAGACCGCATCCGCATGGTCAACATTTCCGCCGCCATGGCCCGGCCCTTGGCCGATGCGATTACGGATATGGTGCAAACCGTTCGCAAACTGGGCCCCAACCCAATCCAACGGAATGGTTCGTCGAAACCGGAGAACTGCTCATGATCGTCGCACAAAGAAAAAGCATCCCTGACCTGCTGGCCATAGTGGAAAAGCACCGGAAGCTGCTTTTGCTCGGTTGTGGCACCTGCGTCACCGTCTGCCTGGCGGGCGGACAGCGTGAAGTCAGCATCATCGCCTCTGCGCTGCGCATGGCGGCAAAACTAAAAGGCCTCCCCCTTGAGGTCGAAGAAGCAACGATCGAACGCCAGTGCGACAACGTCTTTCTCGAGCAGGCCGCCGAGGCTATCAACAGCCACGAGGCCGTTCTTTCCCTGGGTTGCGGCGCCGGCGTTCAGGCCCTGGCCGAGCGTTACACCGGCAAACCGGTGTACGCCGGCCTGGATACGGCCTTTATCGGCATCCTCGAGGAACGCGGAGTTTGGGCGGAAAAGTGCGGGACCTGCGGCGCCTGTGTGCTCCACCAATACGGCGGGATTTGTCCGATCACGCGTTGTGCCAAACAGATGCTCAACGGCCCGTGCAGCGGTTCCCGCGAAGACCGGTGCGAAGTGGACCCTGCGCGTCCTTGTGCCTGGCAACTCATCTACCGGCGCCTCAAGGAAATCGGCCAACTGGACGAACTCAAAAAGTCGAAACCACCCAAAAACTGGCGTCCCAGCCTGGCCGGCGGCTGCCGCACCATCATCCGCGAGGATCACAGGGTGTGACACGAGAAAAATCATGAGCACGCTGACCGTCCAATTGCCGGAGTCGTTGAAGAAAGCTATCGAGGCGCTGGCCGCGAAGGAAGGCTATTCGGCCAGCCAATTTATGGCCAGTGCCGCCGCTGAAAAGCTGGCGGTGGTGCTGACGATGGACTATCTGCGCCGGGAGGCCGCTGCCGGACGCCGGGAGGATTTTGAGAAATACCTGGCCGCTTCGCCGGACGTCCCGCCGATGCCAGGTGACCAGTTGGGAACGCACGGAAAAGGTGAAGTCAGATTTTCCAAGTCTGGTGAATGGCCCAACAAGTTCCCTGCGGCGAACCGCCGCGGCGGCTTTCCGCTCGGTGTGGGGTGGGAATTGGGATGCGCGCTTGACGCCGAGCGCTGTCGGCCACCGGCGGTCTGATGCCCTACGAGAGGGGTGCGTAGCGCGCCAGGGTCGCTTGAGCAGGAACCCCGTCGCGGCGGTAGGTGCGCTTTCCGATTTGATGAATTGGGGACCGGGGAACTCTGGGGCGCGCGAGGCTCGTGGTCAAATGTCTTTTGTGGAGCGCCCGGGAGTTTCGCACGGGAAGCCGGAAATGTGCTCGTTCTCGCGGCGCCGGTTTATTCACGGTGCCCGGCGGAAAGACGCGTGCGGCAAGGGCACTGCTGCCTTGGTCTGCAGCAGTCAGAGGGACGATTGGTTCAGTTCCCGTGGCCCCGGGCCTTGTGCACCGCGTCCAGTGACCGCGCTGCGCTCGAGAAGCACGGGATTTCTGCGAACCGCCTGACGGAGATAATCAGTTGGCCTTGCCTGTTGAGTAGGCAGGGTAAGAGCCAGTGGGGCGGGGGGTGGCTGCCGACGTAAAAGTTGTACATGACACCGTTAATGACGAGCCAGTAAATGTGATACCCATCAAGTTTTTCCAAGCACGGCGCAGTGATCCAGTCGAAAAACGCTTTGTGGCGGATCTCAACGGCAAGCATGTGACAGGGGTAATCGTCCGGGGAGAGGGGATCATCCCTCAACAGGGCTAGGCGGATTCGTTCCGCGTGGGGCCCCAGGGCGACCGCTTTGAAAAAGTCCAGTTTTGAGGCGCTCATGCGCCACAAAAGGGAGAGTTGGAAAAGTTTGAATGTCGTATAGTCCAGATTACTCAAGCCTGCCGCGTGTTCGTGCTGCAAAACTTGGACGCCCCGCGAATTCACGAAGGCGGTCTTTGCGTAGTTTTCCCAGCGACTGAAGCGTTGCTCGCAGGCTTTGCAGAGCAAGTGTTGTCGGAGTCCCTTTTGCAGCAAATATTCCCGCTGGCCGGATTGGTGGACACGACTCGATACCGGTGGGGGTGATCGTAAATGTGTGTGTAAAAGAACTCCGGGATTATGTGGGAGTCCTGCAGGTCGCGGGGAGCTTTGCACAATGCACAGTGTTGCTTCGGCAAGCGTGCGGCGGCTGAAAAATCCGCTTCGCGCGTGAGCGCGGGGTTTAAGGCGAAGCGGTTGGCTGCCAGCGCGGGGGGTTGAGCCATGCTCAGCCATCAACTTCGAGAGCGGCACAAACTCGGTCAACACCCCGGCAATATCCAGGTCAGTCGGCTCCTTTCCCTGGTCAAACGCCACGTACAAGGCCTCGACAAACGCCTTGCAGTGGTCATCCGCTGTGCCCATATCCACTGAGCGGGTATGTTTGCACGACCGGCTGCCATCTGGGGCCACTCTACGGGTCCAGCCCTTGCAATTGCAGGAGGTGCTTCCATCCGTGTATTGCAGGGTTTCGTATTCGACGTTCGGATTTGAGTCGGACGCGAAGGTCCAGACTCGGGTGATTTGTTTGGCCGTGATTAGAGAGGCTGCTCTTCTCGGACTCCAACCAGGAGGCGGAGGTGAGGCTGAGTCGATGTGATATGGATGATGATTGTAGTTGTCATTCGTTTCCTTTATGTTGATGGTTGTCTCGTCTTTGGGGATGGGCTTGGAATTAGTATTGACTGAGGGGTTGCCCAGTACCATGATGCCGACAAATACGGGAATTTATGAATGGACCTTCTGGGAAACTGGATTCGGCTGTTTTTCATCGACCTGGCAGGAGGGCTGACGGGAGTGCAGCATTTACCCTGGTCGAACTGCTGGTCGTCATCGCCATTATCGGCATCCTCGCTGCGCTATTGCTGCCCGTGCTGGGCCGCGCTCGGTTGAAAGCCCGGGAAATCCAATGCCTCAACAACACCCGGCAATTGACGATGGCCACCTCCATCTACGTGAGCGACCATGACAAGCAACCGGTGTACAATGCCCCGGCCTTCCCAGATGGAAATTGGATGGGAACGCTCATTGACTACACCAAAGACAAGAACCTGCGGATTTGCCCTCTTGCACCGTTGCGGCTCCCGGCACCGGCAGCGGGAAACCGGCAGGGAAGTGCGGATGCGGCCTGGGTGCGATGGACCAGCGATCGCAGGACAATGTTTTATGGCAGTTACGGCTTCAATGGATGGCTCTACTCACAGGTAGTGTTGTTCGGCAGTGGCGCCCCGCACCCGATGCCGCAGTTATTTTACTCGAACCAGGGGAGCCTCCAGCAACCCTCGCAGACGCCGGTGTTTTTCGACGAGAACTGGGTGGACACCTGGCCGCTCGAAACCGATCCGCCGGCCCGCGACCTCTACAATGGCGAGACCTACATCGGCGGTCCCGGCGTGTACAACATCGGGCGCTGCACCATCGCCCGGCACCATGTGTCCAGCCCGGCACGTGCCCCGCGGCATACGGCTCCAGGACAGCCCATGCCGGGCGCCATCGAAATGGGCATGGCCGACGGACATTCGGAGTTCGTGCGACTGGAGCATTTGTGGCACCTGAGCTGGCACTACGATTGGCACACGCCCGCCAAGCGGCCGGATTAGTGGGTTATTCTCTTCATCGCATGTACAGGCATTCCGGTCGAGTCCTGGCCCATTCCCCAGCAGACGACGAGGGGTTGATTGATCATTGAATTGTGATTTCTCCTTTCTTGTCCATTATTGATGCTTTTTCGCCTGACCTCTTAATCGAAATGTTGAGTCTCGCATTCTAGTTATGGCCAAGCACCTCTTTGCGGTGGATTGTTGGCGGGGCAGATTGCCGCTTAGTTTGTGGCTTCTCCTACCCCTGTTCGCTTGCTCCTGTGCCCACGTTTCGGAGAGCCGCGTCAACGCACTCCAGCCCGCGATCGCCGTGGCTTCCTACGCCCCATCAGGGCCGGACGACTTTGGCTTCATCGATCGCTTTGCTAGGGGCAAGAGAATCCTGTTTCTCGGAGAGGCTCCGCATGAGGAGTCGAAGATCTGTGAGGTGGTGCTGGGTTTGTCACTCCATTTACGCAAGGAATGTGGTTATACCGTGCTGGCTAGGGAATTCGTTTACAGCGCATGGCCCTACCTGGAAGCCCAAAGCCTCGGCCACGAAGGAAAATTGCCCAACGTTCTCCCGGAATCGGAGCGGGTTGGCGATTACAATGTTTCAATGCTCGGGCTCGGTCCAGTGGTCGCCTATAATCGGAGCGTTCCTGAGGAAAAGCGACTCCTTTGCACGGCCATCGATTGTGACCATTGCATCGGCCGTTCCAAACCCTTTACCGCTCTCTATCTTGGGTATCTGGCATCGAAGAGCAATTCGAGCGAAGCCAGGGCTGCTCTGGCGAAGGCGATTCCGGCTTTGGTCCCGTTGAAGCTGAAGCAGCGAAAGGAGGTCCACGCCTGCCTGAATGGTCTGGATTCGCTGTTCCGGGCCTACTGGAACACTCATCCATCGAAGAACAAATTCGGGCCGGGACGATCCGAGAGTGGACTGGTTACGCCTTCCGAAGCGAATACTACAAGAGAACGATTGAGCGCGCATTAACCAAAGCGGAGCGGGCAGGCGGGGCACTGGTCTGCTACGTTGGGGGCAACCATGCCCAACTCAATCCTCCTCACCGCGCGGGCGGGGAGGCGAAGTATTTCAGCCAACAGTATCCCGCCTCCCGTGGCCGGACCGCCTCGATCTTGGTTGAAAAGCTCAGCCGATACACCGCCACTGGTCTCCTGGACGACTTCAGGCCAACGGCGTTCGAAAAGGCGGCACTCGCCCGCATGGGTGACAACGAGAGACCTCCAAGGGAATTGGCCGGGCCCGATTTCCGGTTTTTCGGCAGGTTTTTCCTTTTGACGCGCGGACACGATCGGAGAAGATCCCAGTTCGTGACGGCCTCCGTGCGATTCTATTTGTCTCGACGTTCGGGTTGGCTTCTGCTCCTCCTCGGGTTCATGTTCCTGGCGGCGGTTGACAACGCGCCTGGGGAATTGGTGTTCACCAACTTCAGCGCCGCCAAGCCATTGAAGATTATGGCGGTCGAAGACTCGATCACCGACGATTGCTCTATCAACGGAGCGTGGCGCCAGTAGCTTCAAGGGTTCCTCAATCAGAATGGGTATCCGTTCACGTTCGTGGGCCGGTGGACGTCAACCGGCTGATGAAGAGCGTGCGCGACGCTCTGACCAAGATTACGGCCGACCTGATCCTCGTCGTCATGGGAGCCAACGACATTGGTCGAGGCCGGGACCCGGCGTGGGCTGCCAACCATGACCTGCCCGCGCTGCTCGATCTTGTGTTCTCTGACCTTCCGCAGGCGAACATCATCGTCACCAAACCCTCCACTCTCCGGAACGCCGTGTACGGCTATTCGGCCTACGCCACCAATGTCTTCTTTTACAGCGACGACATCCCGCTTTCGCCAGGCGGCGAGAGCAATCGCATCGTGTTCGATCCGCACAGCCCGTCGTGTTTCCTCCTGACACACAACTCAGGAACCTACGAAGCGGTGGAGCGATAGGCAGGGCGAGGAACACGGCTGAGCGTCAGGTTGGATTGGACGAAGCTCGCCTCAGATCTCAAAGTGCTCGAGGTTGCCAAACCGACGCGAGTGTTCCGGTCTATAGTGTATTCGAGATTCGTGAGCTATGATGCGTGGCCGCCGTGCGAAAATGTCGTTCGAGGAATTCCAGCGGGTTCCTTTCCGGCTTGGGTGGAAGCAGGAATACCTGAACGGGTGCTTGATCGAGACACCCCGCCAAGCCGTGGTCCACGCCACCCTCCCCATAAGGGCGCGCCCGGCGGGCAGGCCAATTCCCATCCGCCCCGCCGTGATCTCGGACGAGCGCGAGTTGCTCCCCTCCTTTATGGCAGCGTTCAGGAATGCCTTCGAGTACTGCGATTGCAGTCGAGGCCTTTTTGTCCAGTCCGCACGCGAATCCCTCCACCGTTTCTTCCAGCAACCAACTTCCCGGTGGGCGCCGTGCTCCCGGGTTGCTCTCGGCGCGCCGGCCACGCGCCGCTCGGCCCGACCCATTGGCGCGGCCCTGGTGACCACCCAAGACAATGATTGGGCGTTCCTGGATATGGTGTTCGTGATTCCCTCCTGCCAGCGGCGGGGCACCGCCACTGCGCTCGCGGCCGCCGCCCTCGATGCCCTGCAAGAACTCGGCGGCTGCGGCCTCCTGGCTAGCCGCTACCTCCTTGGCAATGAAGCCAGCCGCGCCTGGCATCATGCCTTTGGCTTTGCCGACGAGCCCGATCTCTTCCTGACGCAGCTCTACCTGCGCGCTGCCAGGCATGAGTTGAGCCGTCTGCGCGAATCGGGCCAACTCACTCCAGAGGTCGAATGCCGACTCGAGAGCGACCGCATCCACTGGCAGGCCGAAGCGAACCGGCTCGAAGGTTTGCTTCGCGGCGGCCCCGAGACCGAAAGCGATCCATGGCGCAAATGGCGACGGAAGGCGGGCGCGGAAGTTGACGGCTGAGCGGCTAGTGCCCGCATCCGCACCTCGGTTCGGCGCCAGGAGTTGAGCGTCACTTACGAGCTGTTCAATGGCCGCAAAGAGACCATCCATGCTCAGCTTTCCTCCCAAGTCAGCGCCCGCGATGGCGCAGTCGTTGCCACCCTGCGGGTGTACGACTTTTTCTCGGGGTTTGATCTGAAAAAATGGAAAGCGCATTGTTTTGTTGACATTTTCTCGCGGGTATTGTATATAGTCTATACAATATACTCCGATCCAAAACTATGACTCTTCCAACTCTCCAACAGCAACGGGCACGCATCCTCCAGGAAATGGCCGGCATCGACCAGGTGATCCGCGGCCACGTCAGCACCCAGACCTATCGCATCCAGCGAGGGGGTGAGACCATTATCCAGGGACCCTATTACGTTTTACAGCGCCACCAGGACGGACGCAACCAGTGCCAACGCATTAGCGACCAGGAGGTCGAACTCATCACCAGCCAAGTCCTGGCCTACAAACGCTACATGGAACTGGCCGATCGCTATGCCGCGCTGACCGAGCAACTCACCTGGGACAAGCAAAGCGAAGTCGTAAAAAAAAGGTTCCGCCGCTTCTGGCAGCCAACTTCCCCAAAACGGCCGCCTTCCTGAGCCAGCCATGGACCCAGGGCCTGGGACGCAACCGTTCGCGCATGCTTTATGACACCTTCCTCGGAGCCGGGCACTTCATCGGCTCGGGTGTGGTCGAAGCCGGCTGCAAGACCGTTGTCGGCCAGCGTCTGAAACAATCGGGAATGCATTGGGGACTCAAAGGAGCAGGGCATATGCTGACAGTCCGTGCCGCCCTGCTCAGCCGATGGTTTGATGCCTTCTGGAGCGCCTCGACACCCCTTTCCCCCTTCGCCATCCAAACCGCGTGAGAATCATGCTCGCATTCCCGGAGAATTTGTCCTGCACCCGGAGCTGGAGAGCATCGACCGGATGTATTTGAACGCCTATGTCCCCCAACTCACCAGCGAGGGCGGCATCGCCGCCATCTGTCGAGGCTACCTCGGACACCGCTTCGCCTCCACCAAGCAGGCGGTGACCATGACCCAGACCTTCGTCAAATCCATCGAAGCGTTCCTCCAGCGCGAAGGCTTGGAGTTGGTGCGCTTTAAGAAGGGCCAACGCAAAGACGAGGTCCTGCAACAGAAGCTGCGCGGATTCAAGAAGGACGAAGGCGTCGTCTTTGTCGGCGTCGCCCAGGAGAAGGTCCGGGTGCCCCGCACCACGCGCAAAGCCCTGCCCTGCGGCGGGACTATCCCATGGATTATCTATTACGGCCATGGTCAATGTCTATTGCTTCTACTGCCGCGACAAGGACTATTCGACAAAGGTTGCGACGAAGCCTTCCGTTCGCCGGGCTTTTGGGGCCGGCTCTAACTATTTCCCAGCGACTATGACCTCGACGCTTGGTAGGATGGAAGCATGAAGATCATCCAGCTTATCTTTGTGCTTCTATCCGGCGCGGCGCTCCAGGGCGCCTCCTTTACCAATGGCGGTTTCGAGGCAGGATTGGACGGGTGGCGGTTCTGGACGCGGGAGAGCCAGGCGGGCACGCTCAGGCTCGACACCCAGGAGCGCCATGGCGGAGGGCAGTCGGGCCATGTTCAGCATCGCGGGGACAAGGACTGGAGCCTCGAGCCGGGCCAGCGGCTTTCGACCGAACCGGGCGATTTGTTCGAGATGGAGGTTTGGGTGCGCGCGGAGGGTGAGGGGAACGTGACTTTCTGCGCGTCCACCTGGGACCAGGCAGGCAAAGCGGTGGATTGGTCTTACGGGGAACGTCAGGCCGTTTCCGGTGGCGGCTGGCAGTTGTTGCGCAGCCGGGTGCTGACGCCCGAGGGCATCGTGCAGCTCCAGCCCCGGCTCATCGGCGATGGCCAGGTCAGTGTTTGGGTGGATGATTTTGCGGTTCGCAAGCAGGCCAGCCCGAGCTTGCGCCGCAATCGCAGCCTTCCGGCTGCCCTGGCGGTGAGCAACCAATGGTTGAGCGTGACCTTGACCACATCCAACGCGGCGCTGAGCGTGCGCGACCAGCGCACCGGCCGAATTTGGACCCAAAAGCCCCAAGCCGCCGGCCTCCTCCTGAACAACGCCTCAGCCCAAGGCAGCCAGCTCCGGATGGGCCTTTTTCACGCGCCTTCCGGCCTCGACCTGACGGGCCGGCTCGAGTTGGCGGCGGATGGCCCGGAGTTTGTCTTGGAGTTGACGGCCGATGGGCAGATGCATTCTGCCTTGCGATTCCCTTACCCTTTCGAGACGGCGCCGGGGGATTACCTGGTGGTCCCGATGAACGAAGGGATTTCGTATCCCGTCGAGGACCAGAGCGTGCCGTTGCACCGGTTAATTACCTACGGCGGCCACGGGATCTGCATGGCCTTCTGGGGCGTGACCGACGGCCAGGCCGGACAGATGACGATCTTTGAAACTCCCGATGATGCCGCCATCCGGATGAGCCGCCTGGATGGGCGGCTGGTGATCGCGACCGAGTGGGACCCGCAGAAGCTCGCCTTTGGTTATACGCGCAGGCTGCGTTATGTCTTCTTCGAGCGGGGCGGCCACGTCGCCATGGCCAAGCGCTATCGGGCCTTCGCCCGGGAGGCGGGCCTGCTCAAGACCCTCGAGGAAAAGCGGCGCGCCAACGCGAACGTGGACCTGTTGCTGGGCGCCGTCAATGTGTGGTGCTGGGACCGGGACGCCGTCAGCCTGGTCAAGGAGATGCAAGCTGCCGGCATCCAGCGCATCCTCTGGAGCAACCAGCAATCGCCGGAGAACCTCCGCGCCCTCAACGACCTGGGCGTGCTGACCAGCCGTTACGACATTTACCAGGACGTGATGGACCCGGGGCAGTTCCCCAAGCTGCGGGGCATCCATCCGGATTGGACGACCGCCGCCTGGCCCAACGACCTCATCCTCGGCCCCGGCGGCCAATGGATTCAAGGCTGGGGCGTCGAGGCGCGCGACGGCTCGATGATTCATTGCGGGGTGATTTGCGACCGCCGCGCCCCGGACTACGCCCGCGCGCGGGTCCCGGCCGATTTGGCGACCCATCCCTATAAATGCCGGTTCATCGATACGACCACCGCCGCTCCCTGGAACGAGTGCTACGATCCCCGCCACCCAATGACCCGAAGCCAAAGCAAGCAGTGGAAAATGGAACTGCTGCGTTACATGTCCCAAGACCTCAACCTGGTGACTGGCTGCGAGACGGGCCACGACGCCTCGGTGCCGTTCCTGCACTACTTCGAGGGGATGCTCAGTCTCGGACCCTACCGCGTCCCCGACGCCGGGCGGCGGATGAACGTCCTCTGGACCAACGTGCCCGAGGTGGTGGCCAAGTATCAGCTCGGCCAGGCTTGCCGCCTTCCGCTCTGGGAACTGGTCTATCATGATTGTGTCGTCGCCCAGTGGTACTGGGGCGACTACAACAACAAGCTGCCCGCCCTCTGGGACAAGCGGGACTTGTTCAATGTCCTCTACGGCACGCCCCCCATGTTCATGTTCGACCGCAAATTGTGGACGCAAGATAAGGCCCGCTTTGTCCAGAGCTATAAGAATACTTGCCCTTACTCGCGCCAGGCGGCCTATGCTGAAATGACCGACCACCGGTTCCTTGTGGCGGACCGCTCCGTGCAACAAACTGTCTTTGCCAACGGCCAAACCGTGACGGTCAACTTCGGACCGGCCGCCTGGCAGATGCCCGATGGCCGCCAAATCGAGCCGATGGGCTTTAACGTAAGTGTCCATTGAACTAACAGGAGATAACGGAGGACTTCGGCCTTCGGCCTTCCTCCGCCCTTCCCTCCGCGTCCCCAACCCGTTACCTTGGCGGGCGATGCCGGACACACTGGTTGTCAACGAAGTTTATTTGAGCCTGCAAGGGGAGAGCACGTTTGCGGGGCTGCCGTGCGTTTTTGTCCGGCTCACGGCCTGCAACCTGCGCTGCTCGTACTGTGACACGGCGTATGCCTTCGCCGAGGGCCGGAAGCGGTCGCTGGCCGACGTTCGCGCCGAGGTGCTTCGGCTGGCGGCACCGTTCATGACCGCGAAATCGGCCCTGCCGCTGGTCGAACTCACCGGGGGCGAGCCGCTCCTCCAGAAGAACTCGCTGCCGCTCATGCGGGCCTTGTGCGACGACGGGTTCACGGTGCTGCTGGAGACCAGCGGGGCGCTGGACATCTCGCCCGTTGACCCGCGCGTGCGGCGCATCATGGATTTGAAGTGCCCAAGCAGCGGGGAGGCGGGGCGGAATCGCTGGGAAAACCTGGCGCGCCTCGGCAGCACCGACGAGATCAAATTCGTGATCGGCACGGTCGAGGACTACCAATGGGCCAAGGCGGCGGTTCTCGAGCGGCACCTGGCGGGGATTTGCCCGCTGCTTTTTTCCTGGGTCCACCCTTTGGCTGCCGAGCAAGGGCATTCATCGCTCAAGGCCGTCCCTCCGGGCCAGACGCCCCTCTGCCGCGCGGAACTGGCTGAGCGAATCATCGCCGATGCCCTGCCGGTGCGCTTTCAGGTCCAGTTGCACAAGCTCCTCTGGCCGGCGCAACGGCGGGGCGTCTGACCATGGACACCGTTCAAACGCTGGATTGGCTGCGCCGTTACGAATCGCCCAACGTGACGTTCATCGAACCGGACGGCTCCTGGCCCATCGTCTGGGAACGAGCCCGGGGCGAGCATGTCTGGGATGCGGAGGGCAGGAAGTATTTGGACCTCACGGCGGCCTTCGGAGTGGCCGCCGCAGGCCACGCGAATCAGCGGGTGGTGCGGGCCGGGACCCGGCAAATGGCAAAACTGCTCCATGCCATGGGCGACGTGCATCCGCATGCGCTCAAGGCGCAATTGGCGCGCGCCTTGAGCCGCCTGACATTCGAGCGCTGGAAAGAGCCCCAAGCCCAAGCACAGGAACCGGAAAGCCCCGGGCGGGGAAAAACGATTTTCTGCAGCTCCGGTTTCGAGGCGGTAGAGGCGGCGCTCAAGACGGCCAAGCTGGCGACGGGCAAAGCGGGCGTGATTGCCTTCACCGGGGCGTACCACGGGCTGGGCTATGGCGCTCTCAACGCGACTCATCGCGAGCATTTCCGCTCGCATTTCCGCGGCCAACTCGGCGAGTTTGGCCGCTTCGCGCCTTTTCCCGCCAGGCCGGAGGAACTGCCGGCGGCGGGTGAGGCCATCGTGCGTTTGCTGCGCCGCCAGTCCATCGGCGCAGTGTTGGTCGAGCCGATTCAAGCGCGGGGCGGCGTCAATATTCCCCCGCCGGAGTTTCTGCCGCTGCTGCGCCGCCTTTGCGACGAGCATTCGGCGCTGTTGATCCTCGATGAGATTTATACCGGCTTCGGGCGCACGGGAAAATGGTTCGCGTGCGAACACACCGGCACCGTGCCCGACCTGATTTGCCTGGGCAAAGCCCTCACGGGCGGTTTCCCGCTTTCGGCCTGTGTCGGGAAAAGCCGGGTGATGGATGCCGCCTGGCCCCCCTCGACCGGCGAAGCGATCCACACCAGCACCTTCCTGGGCCATCCGGTCGGCTGCGCCATGGCGCTGGCCCAACTGGAGGAAATCCGGGCCCGGCGCCTGGTGCAACGCAGCGCCAGCCTCGGCCGGTTCCTGCTTTCGCTCCTCTCCAAACTCGCTGCTCCGGCGTCTGGCCTCCGGCTTTCGGCCCGCGGCGCCGGCCTGTTGGCCGGCCTGGAGGTGCGCGCCGGAGACGGCTCGCCCGGCACCGCAGCAGCCCTGGGCCTGCTCAAAACGATGCTCCGCCGCGGCTTTATCCTGCTGCCGGAAGGCGAACAGGCCAACGTGCTCACGTTCACCCCGCCGCTGACCATCTCTGCAAAGAACCTTGCCGCGGCGGTGAGCGAGCTGGAACGCGCGTTGGGCGCATGTGGTTAACACCCCGCTTTAGCGGTTTTCCCGGACCGCACTGTAAACCGGGATGCGCCGATGTGCGTTGAGGCATTATGAAACTGAGCGAAATGAAGGCAATTCTGGGCTCGAGCGGCATTCGCCTGACCAAGTCGCTGGGCCAGAATTTCCTCCATGACGCCCATCAACTCCGGCGCATTGCGGATGCGGCGGAGTTGACAAAAGCGGACAAGGTGCTGGAAATCGGGCCGGGGCTTGGACCGCTAACAGAACTGCTGGCGGAGCGGGCGGGCCAGGTGCTGGCGATCGAGAAGGACGCCCGGCTGGTGGCCGTGCTCAGGGAGCGTTATCACCTGGACCTTGGCGGGGCGCCCGGCCTGCGCGTGGTCCACGACGACGCGCTGGAATGGTTGCGGCGCTCGGCGCGCGATTGGCGTGATTGGAAGCTCGTCGCCAATCTGCCCTATTCGGTGGCGTCGCCGCTCCTGGTCGAGCTGGCCCAGGCGCGGCTTGGCCCCCAACGGATGGTGGGGACTCTGCAGCTCGAGGTGGCCCGGCGGCTTATGGCCCAGGCGGGCGGCCCGGATTACGGCGTGCTGACCCTGCTCGTGCAATTGAACTACCAACCGCGCGGGTGGTTCAAAATCCCCGCCGGTTGCTTTTTCCCGGCACCGGAAGTCGACTCCGCCTGTGTCTGCCTGGCGCGCCGCCCGCAGCCGCTGCTGGCGCCGGAGGACGCGCCGGTCTTTGCCGCCATCGTCAAGCGCAGCTTTTCTCAGCGCCGCAAAATGATGCGCAAACTCCTCCAGGCCGACTGGCCCGCCGAGACGGTGGACCGCGCCTTTGCCGGCCTGGACCCGCAGCCGCTGCCGCCCCAGGCCCGTGCCGAAACGGTCACGCTGGAACAATTCGTTGGACTCACGCAGTTGCTCTCCGCAGATTGACTGGAATGGAACAGGAGATTTTCGACGTGGTGAATGAACGAGACGAGGTCGTAGGCCGCGCGCCGCGCAGCGAGGTGCACCGGCTGGGGCTCATGCACCGGGCCACGCATGTGCTCGTCTTCAATTCGCGCGGCGAGGTGTTTCTCCAAAAACGCTCCCTCAACAAGGACTGCCAGCCCGGCCTGTGGGATTCCTCCGCCTCGGGCCATCTGGGCGCAGGGGAGGATTATGAGGCCTGCGCGGCGCGGGAGTTGGGCGAGGAACTCGGCTGGAAAGCCCCCGAGCCGCTCAAGCGCCTCTTCAAACTGGCCGCCTCGCCCCAGACCGGCCTGGAACACGTCTGGGTCTATCGGTGCGAGGCCCAAGGGCCCTTCAGGCTGGACCCCGAGGAAATCGAGCGCGGCGGCTGGTTCGCGCCGCAGGAAGTCACCCGCTGGCTGGCCGAGCGGCCGGAGGAATTCGCCGGCGCCTTGCGAGTGATCTGGGACAGGCTCCGGCACAGCAGCCCAGGAGTTGGGTAGTGTCCTGACTTAACAAAGTGCTCCCGCGGGACGGTGGACACAGTTGGAATTTCGGCGCTTCAAGTCAAATCGGGGCGAATCGCCACAAAGAAGTGCGCGCTTATTGAGGAAGGTCGACCACAAAGATTTGGTTCAACCATTGGCCGGAGTCCGGAACGGGGCGCACAAAGGCGATGCTCCTTCCGTCGGGGGAGAAGACACAGGCCTCCGGCCGGGGGGCGCCGGCATCCTCGGTGCGGGCAGTGAGGCGGGAGGTCGAGCCGTCGCGGGTATTGGTCACGCAAACGCTGTTATCCATGGTGTGGGCGATGCAGCGGCCATCCGGGCTCCAAGTGAAGGCAGAGCCGATGGGCCAGGGATTGTGGGTGAGTTGGGCCGGGACGCCGCCGTTGGGCGAGAGGGTCCATAGCTGGACGAGGCCGTGCTCCGCTTTCATGAGGCAGGCGATGCGCGAGCCGTCCGGGGCGCTGTGCAACCAGTGGCGAGGTCCTTGGAGGCCCGGGTATGGGCGGTCTGCGGTGTGGGTGAGCCGGCGCTGCGTGACGCCGCGCGGCGGGGATGGCCTGCGGGTCTCGGTCCCGGCCAATGGGCCGTCGCCAGGCCTGGCCAGGTCCTCCGGCAAATCCACGATGAAGGCCTCGGCAATGGTCTGTCCCCGGGCGGTGGCGACGAGTCCTTGAAAGGCCAGGGCATGGCGTTGCCATTGGCCATCGGCACGGGCGTAGCCGTTGGTGCCGACCCATCCTTCCTCGCAAGCCCGGCTGATCTGGTCCGAGCCGGGTCTGGGGTTGGCCGTGGTGCGAGTGACCAGGACGCTGAAGAAAGAGCCGTCCTGGTTGCGAGGGTGGGTGCGGGGCACCCGCACCGGCCGGTCCGGCAGACTGACGCCCACGTTTCGGAGGTTGATGTCGTGTTCGGCGGTTTCCTGGGTGAAGCGGGACAGGAGATCGTCTTCGTAGGTGAAACTGACCCACTGGCCGGCGGCATCCCAGACATGCAAGTGGGAGCCGCCGCGCAAAGCCCCGGCAGTGAATGGAGCAACCAGGTCGCGGGCGTCCAGATGGGCCGCTTTCCCGGGCTGCGAAACTTCCACGATCACACCCTGCCGGTGATACGCATTGTACTGCCAATCGGCGGAGGGATTCTCAGGTCCGAGAATGAAGATGACCTTGTCTTGGCGCGGATGGAAGGTCGCAGCGCCGCAATAGGCCCCGTGAGCGGCCTCGAAGAGCGTCTTCACCTCGCCGCTCTTGATATTGACGATTTCGATGCGCCGGCCGTCGAACTGGGCGCCGGCAGGATCGGAGCGCGTATCATAGACAATCCATTGGCCGTCCGGGGACCAAGCCCCGGTGTTCGTCAGGATATGACCGGCTCGGGAATGCGTGATCTGCTTTTGAGGAGTAATCATGGGGGATGAGGCAGGGTGGCGGGTCGAGCGTGGGAGCGTGGGGAGCGTGGCAGAGCGGATGCCGGGGGCTGGGCAGGGGCCGGCAGCCGAGTCCGGATGGCCGGCCAAGACGCACAGAAGTGACAAGCAAGTTGAAGGCAGGAAAATGAGAGGTCCGCTCTCACCGTGTTCGAGCTTTCTTGCGTTTAATCCTGGTGTCTTCAATTCTGCTGTAATGCAATAGCCCAACGTCCAGTTCAAACTCAAGTGATTTCCAGGCTCGGAAGCCGGCGGCTGCCCGCTTGGCTCTCCCTCTGCGGCCAGAGTTTAGCGCAGCCCCGGCGGTGGGTGGCTTGCCAGGAATCGGCTCGGCGTTCCTGCGCGCGGCCACTTCCGGCTTTGCGCTGCAGGCTGTTTAGGTTAATATGTCCGCATCGAGATTATTTTGGACCTATGCCGATTTATGAATATGCCTGCCCGAAGTGCAGGGTGATTTTCAGTTTTCTGTCCAAGCGGCTGAATCCTGAGCGGGAGCCGGCGTGCCCCAAGTGCGGCAATGCGGAGATGACCAAGCAGGTCAGCGGCTTTGCCATGCCGCGGGGCCTCAAAGAATCGGCCCCCAAGGGCGAAGGCGACGAAGGCCCGATGCCGGATTTGGATGACCCGCGCGTCGAGCGGGCGATGCAGGACCTCGAGCGCGATATGGAGCACCTGGATGAAAACAATCCCCGGCACATGGCCCACATGATGCGCAAGATGAAAGACCTGATGCCGCCCGGGGCCATGCCCAAGGAACTGGATGTGGCCATCAAACGCCTGGAGGCCGGGGAAGATCCGGAGAAAATCGAGGCCGACATGGGGGACGTGCTCGGCGACCTCATGGGCGGTGAGGAAGAGGGCGGCGGAGCCGGCGGCGGTTACACGCGCGACAGCGGGCTGTATGACTATTGAGTTCAACGCAAACCAGAGCTGCTTCTTCTCACGCCTCAACGCTCAAAGGCCTCCATGCCGCTGCGCAAACTCAAACCGGGCGTCTTTCTGCTCGAGGGCCTCAACTCCTTCGCCGTAGTTTTTTATTTCTATTATTTCTATTTCTTCATGCAGACCCGGCATGGCTTCGGCAACCGGGCCAACCTGGAACTGGCGGCGCTGATCGGGGCGGTCTGCGCGGTGTGTTCGTGGGCCGGTGGCGAGTACGGCCAGCGGTTCGGTTATTTCAAGGCGCTCAAGCTTGGCTGGGGCCTGATGCTTGGGGCGATGGTGGCGGGTTTGCAAGTGGAGTCGGCGCGCGGACACGTTTTGGTCACGTTGGTCGCGGCCGGCGGGATGTGTTTCACCTGGCCGAATCTCGAGGGCATGGCCTGTGAAGGCGAGACACGCGCCGGTTTGCAGCAGATGGTGGGGATTTACAACGTGGTGTGGGCGGCGACGGCGGCCGTGTCCAATTTCATCGGGGGCGTCCTGTTGACCCAGCTCGGGTTCAAGAGCCTGTTCTACATCCCGGCGGCCATCCATCTTGTGCAGATCGGGCTGACCTTCCGGCTGGAGTCTGGGGCCGCCGGAGCGGCCTGGCGTTCTCCTTTCTCGGGCGTGGCCGCCGGCCTGGAATCCGGGAGCGGAGCACTCCCGGCGCCGGCAGCAGGACCCCTGGCGCCACCGACGGCCAGGAAGTTCCTGCGGATGGCTTGGCTGGCCAATCCCTTCGCGTATATCGCCATCAACACGCTGGTGGCCGTCATCCCCGGCCTGGCGGAGCGACTGAAGCTCTCGACCACGCTTGCCGGGTTCTTCTGCTCGGTCTGGTGTTTCGCGCGGTTTGGGACGTTTTTCACGTTGTGGCTTTGGGACGGCTGGCATTACCGCTTCCGCTGGCTGTTGCTGGCCTACCTGGCCCTGATCGGCGCCTTTACCGCCATCCTGACGGTGCCGAGTCTCACCGTGCTGGTGCTGGCCCAGCTCGTGTTCGGCGCCGCGGTGGGGCTGATGTACTACTCCTCGCTCTTCTACTCGATGGATGTCGGTGATACCAAGGGCGTGTATGGCGGGCTGCACGAAGCGGCGATTGGGCTGGGGAACTTCGCCGGCCCGGCGGTTGGCGCCGCCTCCTTGTATTTCCTGCCTCAATATGCCAATGCGGGCGCCCTGGCAGTGAGCGGGCTGCTGACGTTGGGACTTGCGGGATTGACGGGGATTTGGGCGGGAGGCGCAGGGCGACCCAGGGCGGGGGACCGAGGGCGGAAGTCCGAAGTCCGAAGTGGGGAGAGTGGGGCGGAGGGCGGAGCGCCGGAGTCCAAGGTGCGCAGCGGAGAGAGAGGTTCGGAAGTGTTGAAGCGATAGACCGTCCTCACGAGCGCCAATTCATCTGGCCGCCAGGTCCACGCAGATGATTTCCTTGTCGTTGCGGGCGTACATGCGGCGGTTGGCGAAGGCGGGGTGGGACCAGACCACGCGCCGGCCGGGGTCGGCATTGGTCGGCTCGAGCACGTGGGCGCGGCTGATTTCTTCGTAGCCGGCGGGAGTGAGACGGGCAATGATGAGGTCGCCTTTCTCGTTGCAGAGGAAGAAGCGGCTGCCGTTTTTGACCAGGAAGGCATTGGCCCAGCGGACGGGGCTGCCGGAGGTGGTGGCTTGAAAGGTCTCCCAGAGGCGCTGGCCGGTTTCGGCTTTGAGGCAGCGCAGTTGGCCGTAGCTGCAGACCCCGTAGATATGGCCGTCCTCCAGGAAGGGCGTGCAGATGATGGCATTGAGGTGGGTGGTCTCGTATTCGGTGACTTTCTGCGTGCGCCAGACGGGGGTGGCGGCAGGCCGGGCCGGCTCGAGCCGCAACAGGAGCGAGCCGTTGTAAAACGAGGTGACCAGGAGCCAGTCGCCGAGCTTGCGCGGTGTGGCGACGCACAGGCCGCTCCGGGACTTGAAGGGCACGGACCAATAGACCTCCCCGGTCGCGGGGTCGAGCGAGTTGACCGCCTCGGGGTGCCAGAGGATAAGCTGTCGTTTGCCGCCCGCCTCGTAAATGACCGGCGAGCTGTAGCCGGGTTCTTCCGCGCTCAAAGCGCGCCAGATTTCCTTGCCGGTGTCCTTGTCAAAGGCAACCGCCGTGCTGCCGGCCCCGCCCGCCAGGCAAATCAGCCGGTTGCCGTCCAGCAATGGGTGCCCGGCGAATCCCCACTGCGGGGTTTTCACCCCAAAGTCCTTTTTGAAATCTCTCGACCAGATGACTCCTCCGTTTCCGGCGTCCAGGCAAAGCAGGTTTCCTTCGGCGCCCAGCGTATAGACACGGCCTTGGCTGACAAGCGGTGCCACTCGGGGTCCGGCCGGATAGCTCATCGTGTAGGCGCATTCATAAGCGTGCTGCCACAGGATAGCTCCATCGGCTTCATTCAAGCAGAGCACTCGTTCCACGCCGTGGCCCGCCCCGCGCGCGGGCGGGACGGCGGAGTTGCCCGTCTCTTTGGCGAGCTGGCGGTCGGTCACATAGACCCGCCCGCCGGCGACGACCGGCCCGGAGAAACCGGCCCCGATAGTGGTCCGCCAGCAGACGGGCGCGCCGTCGGCGGGCAGTTTCTCGACGATGCCGCTCTCGCGCCAGACCGAGTCGCGGTTCGGACCGAGCCACTGCGGCCAATCTTCGGCAAACAACCCGTTGGCACCCAGGAGCCAGAGGACGCAGATCCAGCACGCCCCGGCATCGCGAAAGTTTAGAATCATGGTTTCCTTTTGCTGCAGACTCCCAATCTCCGGAACTCGTCGCAGGTGGCGGTGACCAGCAGCCGGCGAGTTTGGACGGAGAAGCCCAGGCGCTGGCTGATTTCGTTTTCCAGTTGCGCGAGCCTCTCGCTCTCGAACTCGACGATCTTCTCGCATTCCAGGCAGATAATGTGGTTGTGGTGCGGGTGCTCGGCGTAGTTGGGGTCGTAGTACTTGCGGTCTCTGCCGAAATCCATTTCCCCGACCAGACCGCTCTTCATTAACAGGGGCAAGGTCCGATAAACGGTGGCGCGGGAAACCGACTTGTCCCGGCGGTGGGACCACTCCAGGAGTTGCTCGGCTGTGAAGTGCTGATCCGTGCTGAAGGCGGTGTCAATGATCGCCTGCCGCTGGGCAGTCAGCCGCAGCTGTTTCTCCGAGAGATACTCGAGAAACCGCTCTCTGGCAGACTGCTTGCCGGCCTTATCCATGCCGGGAGTATAGGGCCGCGCGGGCTGCGGAGTCAACGACCGCGGCGAAGGGCGGAAATCCGAAGGCCGAGGCCGCAGAGCTTTCGGGCATTGGCTCTGCACTCAGTACCGAGGCCACAGGCACTTCCGTGTCCCGCAGCGACCACACCGAATGCGGGACCGGATGCGGACTTCGGATTTTGGATTTCGGGAGGCGGTTGCATAATTAACCGCAAAGAACGCAAAGAGCACAAAGACAGAGGAAAAGCAAGGTATTTCTTTGCGATCTCGGCGTTCTTTGCAGTTAATCCGTAATTCTGCAACCGGCTGCCGGATTCGGATTTCCTTCGGATTTCGGGGCTTCGGATTTCGGATTTCGCCGCTCGACACTCGACACTCGCCCCTCGACACTCGACACTTCTTCGGCATGAACGTGGAATTGATCAACACGGGCACCGAGTTGATGCTGGGACGGGTTCTCAATACCCATCAGCAGTGGCTCTGCCGGCGGCTGGCTGATTTGGGATATGTGGTCACCCGGCAGGTGGCGGTGGCGGATAGCAGTCGGGAAATCGAGCAGGCTGTGCGCGAGGCGCTGGGTCGCGCCGACCTGATCGTAACGACGGGGGGCCTCGGTCCGACCTCCGACGATCTGACGCGCGAGTGCCTGGCCCGGATGCTTGGCCGCGCTTTGCGCGAGGACGCCCGCGTGCGCGCCCGGCTCGAGGAGTTTTTCAAGGGGCGCGGCCGCGCCATGCCGGAGCGGACGCGGGTGCAGGCGATGGTGCCCGACGGGGCGGTGGTGTTGCCCAATGCCCACGGCACCGCGCCGGGCCTGGCGCTGGAAGTTGCCCCGAATCGTTTTCGCGGCGGCGGCCGGCCGAGCTGGCTCATCCTGCTGCCGGGGCCGACCCGGGAGTTGCGGCCCATGTTCAACGATGTGTTGGCGCCGCTGCTGGCGCGGGTGTTGCCGCCGGCAGGCGTGTTCGTTTGCCGCACGCTCAGGACGACCGGCATCGGGGAATCGGTGCTCGAGGAGGCAGTGGCGGGTCCGCTTCAGGACCTGGTCAAGGCGGGGCTTGACCTGGGGTATTGCGCGCGGCCTGGGCAAGTGGATGTGCGGCTGGCTGCCACGGGGGCGCGCGCCCAGGAACGGGTGGAGGAAGCGGAACAAATTATCGCCGGGCTGCTCGGTCCGCGCATTTATGCGGCCGGAGAAGAGGAGTTGGAGGCCGTGGTCGTTCGCCGGCTCACCGCCCAGGGCAAGACGCTGGCCCTGGCGGAGTCATGCACCGGCGGCTGCATTGCGCACCGGCTGACCAACGTGCCCGGCGCCTCGGCGGTCCTGCTGGCGGGCTTGGTGACTTACAGCAACGAGGCGAAACACAAGTTCCTGGGCGTGCAGGCGGAGACCTTGGCGCGGCATGGCGCCGTGAGCGAGCCGGTGGCGCGCGAGATGGCCGAAGGAGCCCGCCGCCAAACCGGGGCTGATTACGCGCTGTCGGTCACCGGGATTGCCGGTCCAGCCGGCGGCACCGATGCCAAACCGGTCGGAACGGTTTTCGTGGCCTTGGCCGGCCCATTCCCGACCGTGGTCGAGCGCCATTTCAATCCCTACGACCGGGAGACTTTCAAGCAAGTGACCGCGCAGCAGGCCCTGGATTTATTGCGGCGAAGGGCGGAATCAAAAGTATGAAGTATGAATTTTGGATTAGCCACAGATTCGGCGGACACCGTCTGCCGAATTCATGGTCCGTTGCAGGCTGGTTCGCCCAGCGATGGTCTGAATAGGCAAAAAAAGAGGGCAACCCTTTCGGATCACCCAATCGCAATTGCGAGAAGTTGCAATACATATCGCCTTTTCGGCCCCGACAATCAAGCCCAATTTTAACCATTTTTGCCCCCCTATTTGCTCCCTATGTCTGAATCCAACCCGCCACCGCAACCCAAAAAGCGCTGCACCATTTACGTGGATGCGTTCAATTGGTATTTTGGCATATTCCAGCACCACCCGGCGTGGAAATGGCTGAATGCCCAATCATTTTTTGAGGGATTGCGGCTTGACGAGGAAGTTGTCGCCGTCAAATTTTTCACGGCGCTGGTCGAACCGCTGAAACACGTCAGCACCCGGCGCGACCGCCAGAAACGATACCTGAAGGCGCTCGGCACGTTGCCCAAGGTCAAAATCATCCTGGGCAAGTATCAGGAGCGCACTGTCACCTGCCAGGCCCGTGAATGCATGCGCCGCCTCGAATACCAGGTGCCGGAGGAAAAAAAGACGGACGTGAACATTGCGGTCAATCTGCTGGAAGACGCCGTCCGGGGGCTGACCGACTCAATGGTGATTGTATCCGGCGATTCCGACCTCGAACCCGCCGTTGAATGGGTGCGCCGGAATTATCCGCACGTGAAGATCACCGTGTACATTCCGGTTTTGGAGGACGAGCGCCAACAGCGCCGCAACGACAATTATCATCGCATGGGAGTCACCTGCAAACCGCTCCCGTTGACAGACATTCCACGCCACGTCTTCCCGGCCACGGTTCGGGTGAACGAAAACGAAACGGTCACTCGTCCTGCTGAATGGATTTGAGCACTTTCATGGCCGCCAAATCCAGCGCCCCGTTACATTGGACCTTTATGGGACCTTTGGACCGGAACCCTGCGGTGGAAATGAGGCAATTGTGGGACAATCGGGACATTGGCATCTTGGAGCACCGAGGGACCGGACGCGGAGGCATCTATGTCCTTCGGCCGAATCGTGCCATAAATGTGCCAATTGTGCCGGACGCCGGGCAAAAGTGGGGGTTGCACCCGCCGATAGTTTGCCAGCCCTGGACTAGGCATCGGCTGGATTGGCTGGAACCCAGTTTGACAGCCCGTAGAAGGAAACAGTAGTATATCTCAGCATGACAGCCGCCGCAAAGAAGATTGAGCAGGAGCTTCGAGAGCTTCCCGTGGAGGACTTGCTAGCGCTCCACGAGTACTTGGTCGTGTCCATCCATGAAAGAGAAGAAGCCGAGCCGCTCGAGCCCGGTTTTCGGGACCAGATCCGACGGCGCATTGAGGAGATTGATGCCGGCAAGACTGAAGGCGTTGATGCCTTCGAGGCGCTCAAGGGAATGTAGATGCCCCGCCATCGCTTCCAACCCGGAACGCCACCCGCCCGTGGCCGACCTGCCAAGCGTGCAGAGAGTCCGGTTGAAACAGTTTCCCTTCTCCCTGCTCTATATTAACCGGGCCGATCACATTTGGGTAGTCGCGGTTGCTCACGGAAGCCGGAAGCCAGGCTATTGGAAGGGCCGAATTCTTTGAGGTCCGGAGCCGGTTTTCGCACATGAAGCGCCATCTCCAGCAGGAACATTCTCATCCATAATGCTCCTGGCGGAGCTTTGCTGAAATGGCGTTCAGGCGAACGGTTTTGGCGTGTGAAAAATGCGGCCTGCGAGTTAATTCGATACTCGCCGCGCTGCCAGGGGACCCGCACGCGGGACCAGGGCGCGCGCTCCGGCCGGTACAAGGGGAACGCCGGGCCGGCGTCGAATGGGGCGGGGGGCGGGGGGCCGGCATGTCGCCGCGGAGATAGACGCCGACAGGGAGGTTGGCAACCACCCACTCGGCCCCGATGCGCATGTCGTGCTCGCCGGGCTCGAGGGTCGGCCAGGAACCAAATCCAATGCTTGAGGCGGCCCTCCCCCGCGGCGCCGAAGGCCCCTTCCGACCTGGATACGGTGACGGGTGCCTCCTGGCCATCGACAGTGATCTTGCAGGTAGATCCAACTGTCGAGGATTAGCCCCACGGGTTCTTGAGCGGTTTGAGGGCTTTGCGGCCTCGGCGAAGGGCGGCGGCGAGGGCATGCCGGTCATGGACCGTGATCGCGGCGGACGCAAGGTCCGCAGCAAATTCGTGGCTGTTGCATCCACGTCCGCGAGTGGGAATCAGGCAGGCGCAAGGGACCCCTCCCTTCACGATCCGGTTTGTCTTCTTTCTCGCTCAAATGGCCAGCCGTTTGGCCAGCGCGTCCCGCACGCGCTTCATCTCATCCCCGGTCAGCGCGCCGAGTCTCCGCTCAAGCTTGACGGTCGAAACCGTCTGAACCTGTTGCAGGTGGAATGCGCCCGGTTTCAGAAACGGCTTCGGGATGGAAAGTTCCCAACGGTTTCCACGCAAGGCGGTCGTGTGGAGAAGCACCGTGACAATATCGAGTTCGTCGTCAGCGGGAGTGCCAGTCAGCAGCAAAGCCGGCCGCACCTTGGCCGCCATCCCGAAATCAATCATCCAGACTTCACCGGGATTGGCGGAAGGCATCGTCCTCCTCCATGCGGTCAAGCATCAACGCGCCATCCAACGCGGCTTGGTTGCACAGTTCAACATCCTGGCTTTGCACCGCGAGTTCGAGCAACCGCTGGCGCACCAACCGCAACTCAGCCTCGGTCAGCTTAGGCAACTCATTGATGATTTCCGTTGCGCTCATGGCAGGACCTTAGTGTGTCTGGACAGGCTTGTCAGGTCGAAAGTTAGTCATTCCGTTACCGAGCCGGTTCTTAGTATCCTTAACACGGTTTCTCCCAACCGTCCCCTCACGCTCTAGCGCTGGTTCTTTAGCAGGCCGTCCGAGGCTCCCGGCGTCAACGCACTGCCGGCTCGAACCTCCGGGCATGGTGGATTCGTTACGCGAAAGCGGACGGATTTGAACGTCCGCAACTTTTGTGACCGCAACCGTTGAACCGTCGAACGTGGTGAACTCGACCAAGAATCTCTTGCCGCCCTTGTAAACATGCACGACCGCGCCCGCGTCACCTGCCGTCAGCCCATGCTTGGGCAGATTCACGGTCAATGCCACGCTGTCGAGTTCAGCAATCATGCCTGCAAAGGATACGCGGTGATGAAGCGCGGCGCAAGCTCGCCGGTTTCCACCAGCCAGATCGTGCGCACGCGCGGTCGGCGCCCCGAAGGGGTGGTCATCTTTCATCCTTCATCCTTCGTCCTTGCCCCCCCCGCGCTGCCAGCGGGACAAGCACTCGGGACCATGGCGCGCGCTCGGGCCGGTACAGCGGGAACGCCGGGCCGGTGTCGAACGGGGCGGGGGGTGGGGGGGCCGGCATGTCGCCGCGGAGATAGACGCCGACAGGCAGGTTGGAAAGAAGCCCCTCGACCTCGATACGCACGTCGTGCTCGCCGGGCTCGATGCCGGCCAGGAACCAGATCCAATGCTCGAGGTGGCCCTCCCCGGCCGCGCCGAAGGCCCCTTGCGACTTGAATACAATGACGGGCGCCTCCTGGCCATCGATAGTGATCTTGCAAGTGTTTCCGGCGACACCGGCATCGCCCTCGCATAACACGCAGAGCTGAGCCCCGGCCATAGGTTCCCGGTGACGAGTGACGAGTGACGAGTGACCGGCCTCGCCTAACACCAGACGGCCAGCGGCGGTGAAGCGCGCGCGCTCTTTCCGGGCGCCGTCAGCAGCGGTTTGGGACGGGCTGGAGGCAACGGGAGCATTCTCGGAGCCGGCGCGTTCGAGCCGGGTTTCGCCGGCCGGTTGCCAAAGAATGCCGGGCGCGGGCCGCGGTTCGGGTTGGGAAGGCGGTTGATCGGTCGGGACGACCTCGACGAACTGTGTCTCATAAGGGCCGAGGGTCAGGCTGGGCAGGGGCGTGTTCGGGGCCAGGCGCGCGATGAGGCTGCGCCGGGGATAGGCCATACGCACCTCGAGGTTGCGGGCGGACTCGAATGGTTTAAGCAAGGAGAGGCTCGCCTCTTCCATCCACGGATTGCGCAGGCAATACACCTGGCGCGAGCCGCCCAGGAAGGCGTAGCCGTAGGCCTGGCGTTTCTCCGGGTCGCCTCCGAAGGGGACGGGTTCGAGGAGGAACTGGCGGTTGTGGTGCGCCCATCTCATCAAGTCCGCAAAAAAGCGCCACGCCTGGGCGTCCATGAACTTCGGGTTGATATAGGAGGAGATGAACCAGCGCCCGCGCCCGACGGCCATGGCGGCGTGGTTCTGGAACGCGCCCGGGCATTGGACGATGATGTCGAAGCACTGCAGCGCCGCGTTGGGCATCAGGAAGGCGGGGCGCCCGCGCAGGTTCTTGATTTCGCGCGCGGTAGTCATGGATTCAAGATAGTCGGGCGCGGGGCAACGTCCGTATGGGCTGTCGTCGCCAAAGGGGCCGATGATGAAGGGCACATGCATCAGCCACCACGGGCTGGGTTGATAGCCAAAGCAGGTGGGCTCGAGGGCGATGTCCGGATTCAAGGCGCGCAATGCGTCGAAGACCTCCATCAGCCCCTCGGCAATGGGCAGGCACGAGTCCAGGCCGGTCTTGTGGCCGTGGCCCGGCTCGTCGCAGCGCGCGATGAATCCGTCGAACTTCATATGCGCCAGCCGGGCCTCCCGGGCGTAGCCCAGCGCGGCCTTCTTGAAGGCGGCCTGGTACTTGCCGCCCTTTGCCAGGCAGGCATTGAGGCCCAGGCCCGCGCAGGGCGTCACTTCATAGCCCGAGGATGCCAGCCAACTATTGTCCAGGGCGAAGGGATAAAGGCTGCTCGGGGAAATCCACAAGCCAACGTGGCTGCCCATTCCTTCGAGGGCCGCGCGGATCGGGGCGAAACGCTCCGGGAAATGGTTGGTGTCCATTTCCCACACGGATTTGGGGTTGGACCATCCTGCATCCAGGGCGTAGGAATCGAAGAAAAAGCCGGTCGAGTCGTAGAGGCCCTTTTTCAGCTCAGCGAGGTTCTGGAGCACGAACTGCTCCGAAGAGGGCACGGGGGCGGTCCACCAATCGTTGTAGTGGACGTGCATGTCCCTGGGCTTGACCCGCACCGTCTCCAGGTAGCGCAGGAACGCTCGCCGCAGGGCCTCGGCTCCCGCCATCTCGCGATCGGCCATCGAACACGAACCGAAAACCGCCCCGGGCAAACCGGTCCACTCCCCGGCCAGGGTCAGGTAAGGATGCTGGGCCAGGGCCAAGGTATGTCCCTGTGCTCGGCACAACGCCGAGGGGTGCTCGATCCCTGCAAACACACCCTCTCCGAACACCGGTGAAGAAACTAACTCCGGCCCCATCAGCCGAAAATCCTGGCCGGCCACCTCGAGCTCGAGCAGGCCGGCCTCCTGGAGCACGACCGCGCCGCCCGTCGAGCGCAGGAAGCTTTTCATCCGAAGAGTCCGCCCGTCCGCGCAGAAGGAAAAGACTTGTCTTAATTCAAGAGAGAGCTCCGGCAGGGTCTTTTCCAGGACGACTTGGTTGGCCTCCACCTTCAATTGGTCGAAGCCGGTCTGTGCGAGGCTCGTGCGACCCCGGCCCGGGACCATCAGGGTCAGGCGCGGTCCCTCAATGCGCCACTCCCGCTTCGCCGCCGTGTCCCGGTAGGCCACCCATTGATAGCCCCGCCCACCCCGGACGAAGACGGCCTCGACCGCATCGGCCCCGCGCAGAATCGCGGGCTCGGCCTCACCGGCGGCGCGGGCAGTTAGACCACAGACGCACAGCACAAGTGACACATGGCTCCAGGCCTGCAAAATCTTCATCAGCGTTTCTCCGGTTGGAAACCAAACGGCCGTTTACGCGCGCGGCCATGCCCGAGCGGTCCGTGTGGCTATTCAATTGGACCAAAAGATGACCGCATGCGAGAACATGGTCCAAAACTACTGGAGACGGGGAGATTTCGCAAATGCATCTTGCGGGATCGGCCTGCGCACTTCCAATCTCAGCAGCTCGCCTAACCCGGATTCGGGAATTACTTCGAACGGATGGCGGCGGACCTCGCAATCGCCGGTGAGGCGAGGCAGGCGAAAGGCTAACTCAGCGGCTGGCGCTATGCGACGTCAACGCCGGTTTGGTTGTTGGGGGCAGTCGCAGCGTAAAGGTGGCGCCGTGCCCGAGGCCGTCACTTTGCGCGCACAGGGCGCCGCCCATCTCCTGTGCGGCCACCGCCCCGCTGTGCAGGGCAAAGCCGTGTCCGTTCTTCCGCGGGGTGGGCTTACTTGGACGATTTCATCGATGATCCCCAGCAGACCAGGATTGGGGATCGCCTGGCGGTATCGGCCCAGCTTGCTAACGCGCAACCAGGCTATGCCGGAACGACTGAGGGGACAAAGGCGCAGGCAGAATATGACTTCTTGATGCACTACTACCTGCCGCTGGTTTGATGCTCAGGCAGCGCCCGTTCCGAATGAGGCGAGCCGAGCACTTCCGTTTCACGGGCGTGGGAATGTTCTTGACGACCCGAAGGATAACTCTCTGAAGTGCCCCGGGGTCTAATTCATTTCGACTGGCAACCCACTCTGCGGCATCCGGCAAAGAGTACTGCGGCCGGGTGTTCTTGGTTGCCCTCCAGGCACGTCCGTCCATCCGCCAAGGCATGACAATTGTGGCAGAGGAGGCGGAGGTTCCCCAAGGCATCCCTCCCGCCCCATTCGACTGGAATTTCGTGATGCACGACCAGGGCGTCGGCAAAAGGGTATTTGCAGACATAGCATCGGCCCCCATCGCGGCCAGCGGCACGGGGAGCGAAGCTGTGGGTGCAGAATTGTACGCATGCGGGACCTGTTCGCGTTTACACACCAGAGTTTTTATCTCCGTTCTCTCTGTTCTCTCCTGTTGTAAGTGATGAGGGCGGCAGACGGGCGGTCTTTGAGGGTGAGGAGCAACCCGGTTTCCATCAATTGGCGGCCACTGATCGTGGTTGTTGTTTCCTGGTCCGCGTTGAGCAGCTCATAATTCGCGGCGGCATCGAGCCCGCAGAGCCGGAACCGGGCCGACTCATAAGGGCTTTCGGGCCGGCGGAAGGCTTGCACGACACCCTGGTTGTTTGCCGGCCAGTCAAACTGCCAAGCCATCCAGACGCCGCTCGAGCCATTCCAGGAAGTTAGAGGATAATAGTCCCCGTGCAGGAGGATTGGGGCCGCTTTTCGCCATTCCCCAACCAGGCGGCGCAACAGCGCCCAGTCCAGGTCTTCACGCCGCGAGTCGTAACCAACGCCGGTCATCGGGGCGATGCCGCTGCGGAAGCCATAGACGTCCACGCGCTCGGCGGGATAGACGGGCGCTCCGAAATAGGGCACCCAGAAGGCGATGCCGTAGAGTTGGGTCTGCTTGGCCGTAAGATTGGGGTACTCCATGTCGCTCTTGTGCAGCGGCACCGAGCGCCGGAGCGTCTCCAAATCGTTGCGGCGGCCGCCGGAGGCGCAGGTGTCAATCAGCAGGCCGGGATGCCGGCGACGCAGTTCGTCCCAAAATGCGAGGTAGCCGCCGACGTGTTTGATCTCGGTGATGCCCTGGCGGTCGGCCGCGTCATTGGCCCGCCAATAGCCGAGCGGGGCGAAGTTGAAATCCTGGCGATAGATGTCGATAGCTTCATCGGCCATGACCTTTTCGACCTGCTCGACGACCCACTGGCGGGCGGCAGGATTGCCGAGATCCAGGAGTTTCTGCTGTCCGTCGGCGCCCAAGAGCCATTCCTTGTGATTTTCGTAGAGCCAGGAGCCGGGCGTGACGCGCTCAGGTTCAAACCAGAGCAGCGTTTTGATGCCATTCTCGTGGGCGTGGTTGCTGACGGCGCGCAGCCCGTTGGGGAAGCGTTTGCGGTCCACCTCCCAGGTGCCGACGTTCCACCAACCCTCCCGAAAGGCGTACCAGCCGGCGTCCATCCACCAGAAATCAAGGTGGATGCCGTGGGCCAGGTAGCCGTCAATGAACTGCTTTTGGTTTTGCTCGGTGGCCTTTTGCATCTCGCTGAGCTGGTTGGCGCTGGAAGCCGGAAAGAGCGGCGGGGGCAGCTCGCCGTCGAGGCGGGGCAGATTGTGTTGGCGCATCCATTGCCGCCAGATATTCTGGGCCCGAACCCAGTCGCCTCCATTCCAGAATTGCAGCACGATTAGGGGCGTCCGCACCTCCTCGCCGGGTCTGAGCCTGAAGTGCGTCAACTCCTGCCCGGCGCGAACGTGCAGGCCGCTCTTGTCGTTGCGTGTAAACGTCGCGGCCCACTGGCCGGGCCAGCCGACGGCGGCGATAACCCCCTGGCTGCCCCAATCCACATTGAAGTACGGCCACGCCCCATCGCTGCCGCGGCCGCCGCTCGAGGCGAACCGCTTCTCGGTCTTGGGGGCGAGCCTGGCATCGAAGGGCCGGTAATCGTCCGGCGTGGCCTGGCTTCCGGCCCAGTGATGCAGGGTGAACTCACGGTCGGCCCGGCCCTCGAACGTCGTCTCCAGCGCCTGAATGTCTGAAATAACCGGCGTGTCATTGCTGCCGGTATTTCTGAAATACACGGTCCATTCCAGGGTCGGGAAGTCCTCGTATTGGATCATCGCACATCGAACCTGGAGACCCGTGTGCGCGTCTTGGAAAACGGTCTCGTGTTGGAGCCGGCGCGCCCCAGCGGGTTTGACGGTCGTGGCGCCGCGACCGGCCCAAGGCTTGCCATCGATAAGAAACGAGAAGGGTGTCTCGAGCGCGTCCCCGGAATGGCCGGCCAGCCATTGGCGCATCTGCTGCATCTCCCCGGGGGACACGTCGGCGGCCTGGCCAACCGCAGCCACCGCCAGCGTGAACAAAATGCCGGCTAAGACCTCCCACCCGCGCCGCCCATTTTCAGTTGTTTCACGTTCCAGGGAGATTCTGTTTCCGGGCCGGTTCATAACGCGAGATATACACCGCGAGGCAGCCGGGTCAAGCTGAACCCAGGGCTCCTCTGAGGTCACGCTGGTGAGGGAAAGGGCAAACCCCGCAGCCGCGAAGTCCGAAGGCCGCAAGGAAATCCGAAACCCGAAGGCCGAAATCCGAAGGAAATCCGAAACTGTTGGAAGCTTGACCCCGTGCTGCAACGAGATAACGTCAACCCATGCGCCCTCAAAAAAGATTGCTCTTGAGTTCACCTCTGGCAGGGGTCCGATCCTGCATGGTGCTGGCGGTGG
>Ga0187877_1000315_pt1 | contig 63757 bp, 51 predicted proteins | sample June2016WEW_17_1_3_FD_132430 | JGI IMG/M metagenome (GOLD analysis project Ga0187877, IMG submission 132430) | Peatland microbial communities from SPRUCE experiment site at the Marcell Experimental Forest, Minnesota, USA - June2016WEW_17_100 | ecosystem: Environmental > Terrestrial > Soil >...
ATAACGGATATTATGTAAACTCTTGTTCGCGTAGAAAAAAAGGCCCGGTCCCCGCTGAATCAGGACCGGGCCAAGGGGAAGAAACTGACACTTTGCGCGATGGAAACCCTTACCGGCGGCCGCCTCCCCTGCTGCTGCCGCCGCCCGACGAGTGGCCCCCGCCACCTCCGCTAGAGGGCCGGCTCACACTGCCACCACCGGAATAGCTGCGCGGAGCGCTGTAGCTCCCAGCGCCGGAGCGCTGCTGGACTACGGGAGGCGCAATCCGCAAAGACTGCGGCGCGCTGTACTGCGGCGCACTCGATCCGGAGTTCCCACGGTATCCCGACTGAGGCTGGGAGTATTGCTGCCGGGGAGCGCCGCTAGATGAACCCGGGTTACCGAAGCCCGTCCAGCCGCGACTGTTCTGGGGCGCCGGTTGGCTGCGCGGCGCCGACTGGTTGCCGCCCGGTTCGCCGAACCGCCGCCATCCGCCGGCCGCCTCGTTCTGGCCGGCACGCGGCGCTGCCGCGGCCTGGGGCTGTTGCGACCGCACTGCGTTCTGCGCAGGCGCCGCCTGCGTCGTGCCTGGAGCCGCAGCCGTCGAACGGTTAGATATGCCAGCGCCCGACCGCTCGACGGCGCGTTGCTGCTCGGCAAACGGGACCCGCGCCGTGGGGCTGGGCTGCTGATGCGCGAAGAAACGCGTGTTGCCGCTCGAGCGCGGAACATTGGTCACAGCGCGGTTCGAAAACCGCAGGTTGGCGCTCGATGGCGTGATCGGCATGGCCCCGCGAACCAAGCCGGCCTGGCCGATCTGGCTACCCGAATAACGACCTATATTATTGAACCGTCCGGCCCGGAAATCGGCTCCGTTGACCCCGGAAATGCCATTGGCCACGCGAGCGTTTCTGTATATGCTTGTGATATTTACATTGGTAATATTAAGGCCTCGGTTGAAGCCTCCATGATAGCCGCGGCCCCACCACGGATAGAACATCTCATAGGGTGCCAGAGGGACCCAACCGATGTTGCCGAATCCGAATCCGAAGCCGCCACCGCCGAACCCGAAGAACCCCACCAGCGCCGGTGACCAGTGGTGCCGAACGCCCATCAATCCCGGATACCAGCCCCACCCGAACCCAGTGCGCCAGAACCAGCGGCCATAATGGTAGGGAGCCCAACCCCAGGGTTCACAGCCTATCCAAGTCCAACCGTACCAATCCTCCCAGACCCAACTGCCGCATTGATAGGGAGCCCACCCAGCGCCCACGCCGACTGTCGGCCGCCAGACAGAGCCATAGTCGGGGTCACTGCCCCAAGCGCCGTACCGGTCCAGATCCTCGGCGCCATACACGCCGGGCCCCACATAACGGGGGCTGACGGAACGGGTCAACACACCGTCGCGGCTGTCATTCCATCGGTCCCAATCATCGGGAGCAAGGGCCGCCACGATCTGGAACTCGGGATCCGCAGTGGCGCCACGCGCCAGCATGGTCTGGCCAGCATTGACCCACTGTGAACCGCGCGGCGTGAAGACCTCGACATCGCCGGAGCGGACGGTGATTTCAGTCTCGCCGGTGTCCTTCACCGTAATACGGTAACTTCCCTGCCTCGAAGGCCGTACCGAAACACTGGGAGTATCCACTTCCACATTGGCATCGGAAGCCCGCAGAACCCGGAAGGTTACCGTGCCGCGCGCCAACTCCATTTGGTAGCGGCGGTCCTCCAACTGGGCCAAGTGGATCTCGGCGTTGCCGCCGATGCGGAGCATGTTGGCAGAGTCGAACTGGACTTCGGCGCGGGCATTGGGCCCGGTCGAAATCTGATCGGCGGTGAGCAACGGAGCGTTGACGACGCCCGCGACCCAATCTCCGGAATCGCCGCGGCGGACCGAAACTTCGCCATTCATTAAGGAGATGCGAGCGACCCCGCGCTTGAGGTCATCCGGATCCTGCGCACGGACGGGGGTGAAGACTCCGGCCGACAACAGCACAGCACCCGTCAAAGCTAAGAATCGTATGCGTCTCATGGCAAAGCCTCCCGAACTACACCGCCTGTAAAGCAACACGGGTGCCAAACGAAATTCCTTTTGCTATCAATAGATTACGTGGAAGCGGGCAAGCCGGCGGGTGGTTGAAAAGCACCGCTCTGGCCGCGTTGGAGCACGGGGCTGTGGCGCCGGTGGAGCGGCCTGGGCTGGCCATGGCCGGCCCATACGGATCGTCGTGTTGGCTTATAGTTTGCGTGAAATGTGTAGATTAGTATGGTTATTCTAACCTCATACTTGAAGCAGGCCGAAATCTGCATAATTCAAAGTTACAACGCCGTGCTGGTGTATGGCGCTGCAAATTGCACGGAGTATGATCTCCCAAAGGGCAAACCGGGTACAGGCACGAAGTTTCGCAAAAGCGGCGAAATTCGAGCCAGTCCCCGCTTTGCAGCCCGTTCGGATACCCGACGATACTTGCGACGCACTACACGAGGCGCCGTGTTGTATACTGTGCAGGCTGGATGATACGGGCTTTTGAAGATCTGCGCTACAGCCTACGGGCGTTAGGGAAATCCCGAGGCTTCGCTATTGCAGCCGTGCTTTCCCTGGGGCTGGGGATCGGGGCGAATACCACCATCTTCACGCTCCTCAACGCGGTTCTGTTGCGGCCTCTGCCGGTGGAGGAGCCGGGGCGGCTGGCCGCAGTCAACACGCTCGACCCGCGCAACCCCGGCCTGTGGCCCTGCTCCTACCCGAATTACCAGGACTATCGGGACCACAACCAAGTCTTCTCTTCCCTGCTCCTGTACTCCGCCATCACGCTGAACCTGACCAGCTTCGGTGAACCGCAACTGGTCGCGGGACAAATCGTCTCCGGCAACTATTTCGCGGCACTCGGCGTGAACCCCGTGGTGGGCCGCGGGTTTCTTCCCGAGGAGGATACCAGTCCGGGCGCATACCCCGTGGCGGTGATCGGTTATGGGCTGTGGACCAGGCAGTTTGGCCGGGACCTGCGAGTGACGGCCCGGACCATCAGCCTCAACGGCCGCGCGTACAGCATTGTGGGCGTGGCGCCGCCGGCATTCCAGGGCCTCAATGAGCTGACCGCAGCGGATGTCTGGGTGCCCATGATGATGTACGCACAGGCGTATCCCAACCCGGCCTGGGTGAACCAGCGGCGGTTCCTATTGTTCTCGGTGGTGGGGAGGCTGAAACCCGGCCTGAGCCTTCAGCAGGCCGAGGCCGGCATGCAAAGCATGGCGCAAGATCTGGAGCGGCAGTACCCCAAGGACAACCAAGGGCGGCGCGTCAAGCTGACGCCCGTTTCCGAAGCCGCCATCAGTCCCCGGGTCCGGCCGGCGATCACCAGCGCCGGGACCGTACTCATGATTATTTCGGCGCTGGTTCTGTTGATCGCCTGCGCCAACGTGGCGAATCTGCTGCTGGCGCGGGCCGCCGGGCGCGGCAAGGAAATCACGGTTCGGCTGGCGCTGGGGGCCAGCCGCTGGCGCCTGATCCGCCAACTGCTCACGGAAAGCACGCTGCTGGCGCTGCTGGGCGGCGGCGCCGGCCTGGTACTGGCGCGATGGGCGCGCGACATTTTGTGGTCGATGCGTCCGCCCATGTTCACTTATGCCGGCGTGCATCTCGATCTGGACGGCCGGGTGCTCTCTTACACCCTGGCGATTTCGCTATTGACGGGTATTCTCTTCGGGCTGGCCCCCGCGCTGCGCGCTACCAGCGGCGATTTGGCGAGCGATCTCAAAGAGCGCACGGGGCAGGCCGAGTCTTCCTTGAGAGGCCGGCGTGCGCGCTCGGTGCTGGTAATGGGCCAGGTGGCGCTCTCAGTGGTTGCCCTGGTGGGGGCGGGCCTGTTCGTACGGAGCCTGTGGAATGCGGGCCGCATCGATCCGGGCTTCGACGCCGGCCGGCTGGGCGTGGTGGCTTTCAACGTGGGCGACCAGGGGTACAACGAGGGCCGCGGGCGCGAGTTCCAGCGGCAAGCGCTGGAACGGGCCTCCGCCGTTCCCGGCGTGGTTTCGGCCACCTTGGCGAAGGATGTGCCATTCCACGTTTCACTGGCGCGGACCGTTCTGCTGGAAGGCCAGGAGGACACTGCCGCCGGAAAAGGCCGCTTCACGTTGATGAGCGTGGTGTGGCCGGGATACCTGCGGACGGTGGCGATTCCGATCCTGCGCGGCCGGGACTTGAGTCCGCTCGACGGCCCCAGCACTCCGCGCGTGGTGATCGTCAATGAAGCCGCGGCCATGGCCTACTGGCCGGGCGAGAACCCCATTGGAAAGCGCGTCCGCTTTTTCGGCGACAACGCGCCCGCGGAGGTGGTGGGAGTGGCGCGCAACGCCAACTATCAGGCCATTGGCGAGCGGCCCCAGGCGCTCATTTACGGCTCGCTGATCCAGTATTATTTCCCCACCGCCGTCTTGTACGTGCGCACCGAGGGCGACCCCGAGGCAGTTTCGGCCGCCGTCCGCCGCGAGGTGCAACGGCTCGACCGCAACCTGCTGCTGCAATCCGAAGGCATTGACGGCATCATTCGCGAGTCACTGTGGGCGCAACGGCTTTCCGCGGGTCTGCTGGGCGTGTTTGGAGGCTTGGCGCTGGTGCTCGCGGCGATTGGAATCTATGGCGTGGTTTCCTATTCGGTGAACCGGCGCGTGCGGGAAATCGGCGTGCGCATGGCACTGGGCGCAACCCCGGCCGAGGTGCAGAGGCTGATTCTGAGGGAGGGCATCCGGCTGGTGGCAATGGGTGTGGCGGCCGGCTTGGTGATTGCGCTGAGCGGTTCGCGCGCGGTGGAAAGCATGTTGTTCGCGACCAGCCCGCGCGACGCCGCGACCTTTGTCCTGGTGCCTTCGATTCTGACGCTGGTGGCGGTGCTGGCGTGCTGGTTCCCGGCGCTGAGAGCGACACGGATCGACCCGGCGGTGGCGTTGCGGGACGAGTAGGGCTTGGTCCTCTGCGAGCAGGCAGCGTTAAGGATGGGCCGTATGGGGAGGGCGTCGGCGGCGTGGCTGCGGTCCTGGATCATGGGCGTTCGTGTTCTTCCTCGATGTGTTTAAGACGGGCGTCGAGGATCTGTTCGACGCGGCGGAGTTCGGTGCGCCAGAGTTCGCGCATGTCGTCGAAGCGCCTGTTTATGGCGGCTTCGAATGCGGAGATCCGGGCGTTTACCATGGTGCTGAACAGTAGAAGCATGACTGCGTTGGCTACTACCGGGACGCCGATTGCAAGATAGAGTTGGGTGTCGGCCCTGGGAGGTGGCATCTCCTTACTGCGGTGGGCGCTGGCGCGTCTCGATGTTGAGGACGCGTTCTTCGAGGGCGGCGATGCGGATCCCCATGTCGTGCGCCGTGAGTTCGGCGGTGTGGAGTCGTGCGGTCTGGCCCTTGGCGTGGCCGTGAAAGGCGGTAAGCAGGTTGGTTTCGATTCCGCGGGCGAATTCCTGGGCGCGGTCTTGGGCGGCCTGGATTTCGGTTCGGAGTTGGGCGGCGCCTGTCTGGATGGCTGCGGTGATGGCTTCCACGGCGTGGTCGAGGGCATCGCGTAGTTGCTGGTGCGTGACTGAGTGGCTGGTGTCTTCGGGAGTCATGGGAGGCGGCATCTCCTTTCTTGAGTTTAGCCGAGTGGCCTGGCGAAAGCCAGGGCACTCGGTGGTTGTGGGGTCGCGCTGCTGGCACCCAGTCGCGCGGGTGTATGCGGTGGCCGGCTGAGGATTACCATTAGGAACGAAAGGGGACTACCGCGATGCGTATGTTGAACCCGCCCGATCCGGGGGATTTCATTCGGAGGGAGATTATCGAGCCGCGAGGTTTGTCCGTGACGGCCGCAGCTGGGGTCCTTCAGGTTTCCCGGCCCGCCCTGTCCAGCCTGCTCAACGGCAAGGCCGACCTGTCCGGGGATATGGCGCTCGGTATCGAAAAGGCCTTCGGCGTCAAGATGGATACGCTCATGCGCATGCAGGCCTCGTTCGATATCGCCAGGACCAGGAAGCGCGAGAGTACGATCCAGCTCCGGCGATTCGAACCGTCCGTTGGGCAAGGGCAGTAAGGCCGAAAACCGATTTCCGCCTTTCATGTTCCAGAGTGGATTATCATAGCCGCAGGCGTGCTAACGCCATTTCGAGGAGAACTATGGCAGATGAAAAGAAGCCCAAAGAGCGCAAGAAGCCCATCGAGCCGGAAACCAGTGCCGCTCCAGGCAAGAAAGCGCCGCTAGCCGAAGTCGCCGAACCTGCTCCAACGCCACCACGGACGATTTCGACGAAGAAACCGAAGCTCCAGAAAAAGGACAAGTCCCGCTTGCCGCGCCGGCAGAAGAAAGCCCAACAAAAGGTTACGGCCAGCCAAGGCAAGGTCTGAGTCGGGCGTCAAGGGCTGGCTGCCTCTTGCGGCTCAGCGAGTTGCGAATTCGACGAGTTCGACGCGGCGGTTCTTGGCGCGACCCTCATCCGTCTTGTTGGATGCTACCGGCGCGTAGGGGCCATTGCCAAAGGGAGTCAATCGCGAGGCGACAATCCCGTACTTGGCGGCCAAGGCGTTGATCACCGACTGGCCGCGAGCTAGCGACAGTTTCAGGTTGGCTGCCGGGTCGCCCACCATGTCGGTATGCCCTACGACGGCAACTTTCAGCGCGGCGTTGCCCTTGAGCAGCTTGGCGATTTCGGACAGGGTTGGCTCGGACTCCGGTTTCAGGTCCGACTTGGCAGTATCGAAGTAAATGCCGTAAAGGGAAATACTGCCGTTCGTGCTGAGTCCGTTGGCCATGCCCGCGGCATCTATCACCACGTCCTGCTGCATGGCTTGCCGCTCCACGATCGTGAGCGAGTGGGCGTCGTCCCGCGCCTCAAACAGGATCCAAACCTCCTTGCCAGTTTTGGCGAGACGCAGTGTGGTGTTGTACCAATTGCCGCCCTTCGTATCGTCGAGCACCTGGCCGCCAGCGGAACGAGCGGCATTCTGATAATTGCGGATCACCTGGAGCATGCTGGTCGCGGGCGTGTTCTTCTTGATGCGGTAGGTGATGTTGATCAGATGCCCTTCGATCTGCTGATCGGTACTCTTGCCATTGGTGGTGACCTTGAAGGCGGCAGAATCGAACTGGGCCTCCTTGTATTCGTTGATATAATACCCCGGCATACGGGTAATCCCCGGGTAGTCCTTCGACCCGGGCGTGTCGCTCTGGGCAAACGCAAGAGAGACGACGGTAAGCGCGCAGAGCAGCCCAACAGAAACTCGGTGCATGGCAATTCTCCGGAAAGTCCTGGCCTTTCCGGGCAGAAGTGTAGCATAGGCGGGCGATCTTGAACGGGCCGTTGCGAGTCCGTATCGCAGGCACGAGTGTTCCCTGCCCCAAAGAAAGGCACCGGCGGCAAGACCGCCGGCGCTACATGTTGAGTAGAATCAGATTTGGTGCTTGTTCAGAACGTCTCGAAGCTGTATCGGTTGTACCGGCGGCCGGGGGACCGGTTGCGCGAACTGTTGCCGCGTGCCCGGCGGCGGCATACGGATTTTTGGGCGCTGCGCGATATCGGGTTCGAGGTCGAGAAGGGCGAGACGCTGGGCCTGGTGGGGCCGAATGGGTGCGGCAAGAGCACCCTGCTGCAAATTGTCTGCGGCATCCTGCAACCAACGTCGGGGCGCGTGGTGACGCGGGGACGCATCGCGGCGCTGCTGGAGCTGGGGGCGGGGTTCAACCCGGAATTCACGGGGCGGGAAAACGTCTATCTCAACGGCGAAATCATGGGGCTGAGCCGCGGGGAAATCGACAAGGCCATGCCATCCATCGAGAGCTTCGCCGAAATCGGCGAGTTCATCGGGCGGCCGGTGAAAGAGTACTCGAGCGGTATGTACGTGCGGCTGGCGTTCTCGACCGCCATTCACGTCGATCCCGAAATTCTCATCGTGGATGAAGCCCTGGCCGTCGGCGATGCCGTGTTCGCCAACCGGTGCGTGCGCAAATTCCAGGAACTGCGGGAACGCAAGATCACGGTGCTGTTCGTCTCGCACGACCTGGGCCTGGTGAAGCAGCTCTCCGACCGCGCCATCCTGCTGCTCAACGGGCGCATCGCGGCGCAGGGCGCGCCCAACGACGTCATCAACCGCTATATCGGGCTGGTGCTGGCGAAAGAGGAAGCCAAGAACAAGAAAGACGACCGCATCCACGCCAGCTTCCGGCATGGCGACGGGAGCAGCGAAATTCTCGGCGTGGAGATCCTGAACGCGCGGGGCGAGGCGGCCACCACGGTTACGGGCGGCGAGCCGATCACCGTGCGGGTACGGTCGCGCTTCCACCAGGCGAAGTCCGATCCGATGGTGGGAATCCTGATCCGCACGCGCATCGGCATGGACGTCTACGGCACCAACACCCGATTGGAACGCGTGCGGCTGGGCGATTTCCAGCCGGGCGACGAGCTGGAGGTCGATTTCGGAGTGGAGTGCTGGCTGACGCCGCAGCAGTACACGCTCACGGTGGCCACGCAGAATGCCGACGGGTCGAGCCACGACTGGCTCGACGACGCGGTGGCCTTCGACGTGGTGGACACGCGCGCGGCGGCGGGGGTGACCAACCTGAGGGCGCAGGTGCGATGGCACGTTTCACGGTGAAGGTGCATCCGCGCGCGCGGCGCTCCGCGGTGACGGGGCGGCTGGGCGATGCTTGGAAGCTGGATTTGACCGCTCCGCCCGTCGAAGGCAAGGCCAACGAAGAGTGCGTGCGCTTGCTGGCGGAGTTGGTGGGCGTGCCGCGTGCGCGGGTGCGCATTGTGGCGGGCTTGACAAGCCGCACCAAGGTTGTGGAGATTGAGGGAGTCACCGAGGAAGAATTCAGCAGGGCGGCCGGTACCGAGCTATGAACCTTGAGAACATTCAGCGGGAAATTCGCAATCAGAAACTCGACGGGTGGCTGTTTTTCGACCACCACATGCGCGATCCGCTGGCCTACCGGGTGCTCGGCATCGCACCCACGGCCACGCCGACGCGCCGCTGGTATTACCTGATCCCGGCCGAGGGCAAACCGCGGGGGCTGGTACACCGCATCGAGCGGGGGGTGCTGGGCGCGCTGCCCGGAGAGAGAATGGCCTACTCGCGATGGACCGAACAGGTGGAGGGGCTGCGCACTCTGACGGCGGGGCTGAAGCGCGTGGCCATGCAGTATTCGCCGCTATGCGCCATCCCGTATGTGGCCCTAGTCGACGCCGGCACGGTGGAGCTGGTGCGCAGCCTGGGGGTGGAAGTGGCCAGCTCGGCGGAGCTGATCCAGGCGTTCGAAGCGCGCTGGACGCCGGAGGCGCTCGAGTCTCACCTGGAAGCGGGCCGGCGCGTCGACCGGGTGCGCGCGGAGGCCTTCGCGTTGATCCACGAGCGCACGCGCAACGGCGCACCGCTCGAGGAGCTGGAGGTCAAACGCTTCGTGCGCGAGGGGTTCGCCAAGGCCGGCCTCGTCACCGACCACGGCCCCATCGTGGGGGTGAACGCCAACGCGTCCAACCCGCACTACGAGCCGACCGAAGAGGCGAGCGCGCCCATCCGTCGCGGCGATTGGGTGCTGCTGGATATGTGGGCCAAGCTGGACCGTCCCGGCGCGGTCTACTATGACATCACCTGGACCGCCTTCTGTGGCGACAACCCGCCGGAGGAAATGCGCAAGGTGTTCGCGATCGTGACGGGCGCGCGCGACGCCGGGATCGAGCGCGTCGAGAGCGCCATCGCCGCCGGCTACCCGCTGTGCGGATGGGAGGTGGACGACGCGGTGCGGGGGGTGATCGAGAGCGGCGGGTACGGGCCGTACTTCACGCACCGGACGGGCCATTCCATCGGCCAGGAAGTGCACGGAAACGGCGCCAACATGGACAATTTGGAGACGCATGACGAGCGGCGCGTCACGCCGTGGACGTGCTTCTCGATCGAGCCGGGCATCTATCTGGAGAAGTTCGGCGTGCGCTCCGAGATCAACATGTTCGTGGGCGAGCGCGAGGCGCGGGTCACCGGCGAGATCCAGCGCGAGATGGCGCTGCTCTGATGGCGGCGCAAGCGCTGGCGGCGGTGGTGACACTGCTGGCGTGCGTGCCGCACGGCAACCGGATCGAACTGCAATTGGACCGCGGCAGCGCCGAGCTGGTGTGGGTGACGGCCAGCACGTTCCGCTTCCGGCGCGCGCTGGAGGGGCCTCTGCCGGAGGTGAAAGCGGCGGATCGGGAACTGGTGCCGGTGGAGATCGACGAGGCGCCCGGCGCGGTGCGGCTGCGGTCGAAGTTCCTCGACATCGGCATTCAGAAGCACGGGGTGCTGGTGAGGGTCCGCCGCGCGGATGGAGCGCCGCTGATGACCGATCTATCCGAGCCGGAACCGGCGGCGGGCGGCGTCACGTGGGACCGCCAGGCGCTGGCCGGCGTCGAATTCTATGGCCTGGGTCCCAGCACCGACTCGAGTCTTGGCCTGCGCGGCAAGGCGGTGCGCGCCGAGATTCCGCTGTTGATCTCGACGGCGGAGTATGGCGAGTATCACGCCATCCCTGGCTCATACCGATTCGATTTCACGGCGGCCGACCGCTACCGGATTGTGGCGCCGGGCATCGACTACTTCTTCTACTACGGCCCCACGCCGAAAGAGATTTTCGAGGAACACAATGCGGTGCGCCCGGCGGCGGAGCCCTTAGCAGGGCGGCAGGGCGCCTCCGGCGCAGCGGGCGCGAATCAGAGGTCGGCTGACGGCTCCTGGAGCACCTTGCGGGCCTCGCTGCTGCGGATGGTGCATGGCGCCATGTCGGGGGTGCTCGCGCCGGAATTCGACCTCACGCCTTATGCCAATGCGCTGCCGGAATTAGTCGGGCGCGCGCGCCAACTGGGCTCGCTGGTTCCCAAGGTGACGCCCGGCGCGGTGGGCCTCAGCGGTTTCCGCAAGCAGTTGGAAAGCTTCTTCGACGTCTACGCCTTGGAGATCCGCGACCGCGGCCATCCCACCTGGCATCCCCTGCCCTTCCAGTTCCCGGACGACGCGGAAGGCGCACGCCACGCCGATGAATTCATGCTGGGCGACGAGATGCTGATCGCGCCGATTTACGAACCCGGCGGCAGGCGCACGGTTTATCTGCCGCGCGGCATTTGGACGAACCTCGAAACCAACGAAGTTTTCCAGGGAAAGCGCAGCATCACGGTGGAAACCAAATCGCTGCCGGTCTTCGCGCGCAATGGCTCGATTGTGCCGCTGGATTCCGCCGGGGGAATTGCCCTGCACTATTTCCCCAAGCTGGGTGCCGAATTCTTCCTGCTGGAAAGCGACGTCGGCGATTATACGCAGGTCCACGCCGCGCCCGCCGCCGACACGATGCGGCTGGAGATTGAAGCCAAGAAGGATCGGGATTACCAGTGGGTGGTGCACCACGTCGAGAAGCCGGCGGAGGTGGGGTTCCGGGATGTGAAGTACCGGGAGGCGGGTTCAGTTGGCGCGATGGGCGACGGCGCGTGGTTCTACGATGCCTCGGGCAAGAACTTGCAGGTGCGCGTGCGCGTGAAAGCGGACCAGGATTGCATCATCAACCTGGCGTGGTAGCGAAGAACACCGGTGGCAAGACCACCGGCGCTACAATCGTTCCCTGACCGTCGCGGCTCGGATGCGCTTTCAGAGCCGCGAACGTTAGAGGGCGGCGTCGCGGTACTAGAAGATGTACTTCAGCGTCAATTGCAGGCGGCGCGGATAGCCCGCCTGATTGGAAGCGGTGATCTGGCCGAACGTAGCGGACGTAGGAGTCATGACCGGAGCCGGGAACCCGGGGTGGTTGGATGCGTTCAGCACTTCGGCCCGGAACTGGATGTTCCTCACTGACCCGCGAACCGCGGGCCCCGCGGCGCCGGCCTAAGCCGGTACCGCGAGGCCTGCAAGGTCACGTTTAGAAGACGTACTTCAGTGAGAGCTGCAACCGCCGGGCGTAGTTGTTGACGGTGGAAGCGCTGATCTGTCCAAACCCGGTGTCCAGGGAGGACTGCGCGGTGGTTACCGTCATGCTCGGGTTCGGGAAGAGGGGATGGTTGGCGGCGTTGAGAGCCTCGGCGCGGAACTCGATGTTCTTGCCTTCCGTGATCCGCGTGGTCTTGATCAGCGCCAGGTCGAGGTTGTTCATCCGCGGCCCACGGATCTGGGAGAACCGTAATGGCCAGGTACGAATCTGGTTGCTCAACAACTGCTTGGCGGAAGCCGTTTCGAAACCGTTCACATTGAACCAGTGCTCGGGAGTGCGCTGGTCAAGAGGCAGCACGATATTCGCCGGGTCGCCGTAGTAAATGACGTTGCCCCAGGGCAGGGCGAACCCGCTCTGAAGGCCCCAGATGCCGGAAAGCTCCCAGCCGCCCACCAGCCGTTCCACGACTCCGTGCGTGCCGGGTAGCAGCGCCCGGCCCTTCCCGAACGGCAGGGCCCAGATGCCACTGATGTTGAAGCGGTGTGGCGCGTCGAGATCCGAGATTTCCCGGACCGGCGCCGGGTCGGAGGAGTTCAGCAGGTTCACCGCCTGCTGCCATTTTGCGAATGTGTAGCTTCCGATCAGCGTGTAGCCCTGCGCGAAGCGTTTGGTAGCGGTGAATTGGAAGCTGTTATACCAGGAAAATCCGGTATACTCGGTGGTGTTGAGAGCGTTCGATCCGAACGCCACGTACGGCGACAGCAGCGTCTGCCGCGAGGTGGTGCTGCTGGTATAGATGCTCTGGCTATTCCCTGGCAGCAGATTGTATAGCGGGTTCGAGATGCTGGCGCTCAGATAATTGTTCCAGGTATCGTCGCGCGTGTTCAGCGTGCTCCAGAACTGCCGCGGCAGGGCGTTGATGTTGCGGGTAACCTCGATGTGGTTGGTCTTGCTGCCCACGTAAGCGCCTTCGAAGACGAAGGTCTTGTACTGCCGCTGCAGGCTGGCTTCCCAGCGCATCGTGATGGGGACCTTGGGGTCTTGGTTGAAGAAGGTAAAGCCTTGTCCAAGATACGTCTGGGGACCGGCGGCGGCTCCTACCGGCTCGCTCACACCGTTCGGGAACGGGTTGGCCATGGTGGCGAGGAAATGAAGCCCACTGTCGGTGGTGAGCACCATGTTTGTGGTCTGCGTGAAACCACTCTGCTGAACGTCTCCGCGGCGCTGGCCCAGGAAGCCGGCGAACATGCCGAAACCGGTGCGGAAAACGGTTCGGCTGTCGAGCTGGTAGGCCAGTCCGATGCGCGGCATGACGACGTCCTTCGGTGTGTGGTATAGGCCGCCATCGTTGCCGTTGAGGCCCTCAAACGTCATTCCCCCTTTCAGCGCGAACGCGCTCGGAGAAAGCTGAGAGAACCCACCCGAGATGCTGGAATAGATGCTCGCATAGGCCGCTTGAGCCGCCGCGGAGATGGGCTGCACATAACTGGTGTCGAACCCCAGCGCGCTGCGGTTGAAGCGCTCGTGCAGGGGAGTCTCGAACTCGTAGCGCAGGCCCAGGTTGAGGGTGAGCTTGGGTGTCGCCTTCCAGTCGTCCTGCACGAAGAACCCCCAGTTGCCGGACTGCTCGATGTAATCCGACTGGCGGGTGATGCTGCCCGAATCGGGCAGGCCCAACAGCAGTTCCGCTACCGCCTGCCCGATGCTCCCAGACGAGGCGGCCGAGTTGTCCAGCGGTCCTTTGACCCAGGTAGAACCGAAAGTGAACTGGCCGGATTGCTGGTTGCTGAAGAACCGGTCGCCCTGCTGGTACACCCGATATTCAACCCCGGTGCGGATGGAGTGCGCCCCGGAGGCTTTCGACAGGGTCGAGGAAACCGTGTGATTCACCGTGGGCCGGTTCTCGTTGGTCTGGCCATTGCTGATATAGCCGGTGAGGTTGATGCGCGGGAAGCGCGCCTGGGCCGGGCCCACCTGGTTGACGAACTGCGACGAAAAGCCCAGCGAGGACAGATCGAACCCGATGGCCTCGTCGGGCGCGTCCGTGCCGCGGATGAACCGGTTGTAGCTGTACCGCGTATCCAAGACCACCGTCGGCGCCAGCGTGACGATGTGGTCAATCATCGCGGTCTTCGAGTAGAACCAGAAGTGGGTGCCCACGAACGCGTTGTTGAAGTACTGGTTGTACAAGCTGTTGCGCGTATACGTGCTGTAGCGGACGAAGAAGCGCTGCTTGTCGCCGATGTTCTGGTCGGCGCGGGCGGTGAGGTTATAATACTTGGCCCTCTCCGTTGTGCTGGCGTCCCGATAGTTGCCCAGGCCCGTAACATCGCCTTGGCTCTTCTCCGTGCTCGGATAATAGCTTAGAATTTTCACGCCAACGGGGTCGAACCGGCCGGCGGGAATTTTGTTGCCGGGAAATGCGGTCTCGGTGTACCGCCCGTTGACCGGGCCGGTGCGTGTAGCCGGGTCGTATATGGTATACGAGGAGCCGGCGCCAAGCAGGGCCGAGAAGTCTCCCGTGCGCTCGGCCGGTGTCGGCACCGTGTTGGTTGTGTCGTCATGGCGCGGCCGGGAATCGTGGATGCCCTCATAACCGAACAGGAAAAAGGTTTTGTTCTTGCCGTGATAAACGTGCGGGATGTAGACCGGACCGCTGAAAGAGCCACCCCAGGTGTTGAACAGGAAGTCGGGGCGTGCAACACCGGCCTTGTTGTTGAAGAAATCGTTGGCCCAGAAGCTCGGACGCTGGAAGGAATAGATGACGTCGCCGTGAAACTGGTTGGTGCCGCTCTTAATGCTGATATTGGTCACACCGCCCTGCGTCTGGCCGAACTGCGCGTCGAAGGTAGCGGTCTGGACCTTGAATTCCTGCACGATGTCCGTGGGCGGCACGTAGGACGCCGTCACCTGCAGGGCGTTGGCTCGCGAAGTGGTCGGCGCTCCGTCGATCGTGATATCGTTCAGCAGGCCGCTGATTCCACCCATGGAGAAGTTGACGATGTGGGTCGGTTCGAAGGGGCGATCGAGCCGGATGCTGCCGTTATAGGTCACACCCGCGGAGAGTCCGATCAGCAGAAACGGATTGCCGTAGGACACCGGCAGGCTCGCCACCCGCCGGGAATCCACCACGGTGCCCATCGAGGCGGACTCGGTATTCATCAGCGGCGCCTCGGCCGTGACGGTGATGCTTTGTTCGGAGAGGCCGACCTCCAGCGTCAAGTTGATCTCCAGGCGGTCGGCAACCCGCACCTCGACGGCGTCCTGAACGAGCTTCTTGAAACCGCGCGCGGTCACCTCGATCTTGTAGGTGCCGGGCGTCAGAAACGCCGCGTGATAGTAGCCATCTTGTCCGGTTTGTTGCTGGACCTTGGTCCCCATTGCGTCGTTGGTGACGACCACCGTGGCGCTTGGAATGACCGCTCCCGACGGATCCGTAATTCTCCCCGTGATCGTGCCGCGAGTGTCCTGCGCCCGAATAACTCCGCCGGCGAACAAGGCCAGCAGCGCCATCAGCGGGAAAATGCGACTTTTCATGGCTAATCCTCTCTTGAGTTGTTGGACATCGGGTTTCGGCTCACCCCGGCGAACTGCCCGAAAAATCCCCGGCGGCAAGCGCCGCCATTGTTACGACTAAGCCCGATCGAAGCATCGGACTGTAGAACCCCAAACCTCCGGCTTCAGAACGTCAGCCGGAGCCCCATCTGGATCACGCGCGGCGCGTTGGTGGTGCTCGAAATCTGCCCGAATGTTGCGCTCGTCACGCTGACGGTCGGCGCGGCGAACAGCGGATGGTTGCACAGGTTGAATGCGTCGGCGCGGAACTGCAGTCTAATGTTCTCCAAAAGCCTGAAGTTCTTGGTCGCCGCCACGTTCACATTGTTGGTGGCATCCACCCGGATGTTGCTGAAGGTGCTTGGGAATGTCCGGTAGTGGCTGGTGAACTGCTGGCTCGAATTGGTGTTGAATTGCGTGGTGTCGAGCGCATGGTTCACGTTGTGGGCGTCCCAGTTCAGCGGCCCGCCATAGTAGATCACGTCCCCCCAGCTTATCGGCGCCCCGCTGTGGTAGTTGTACAAGGACGAGACGGCCCACTCCCCTACGATCATGTTCAGCACTCCCTTGGATCTGCCCAGAAAGTGCTTGCCGCGCCCAAACGGAAGCTGGTACAGCACGCTGATGCCCACGTTCTGCGGCCGGTCGTCGCCCGAGACGCCCTTATTCAGCTTCAAATCCCCCCCGTTCAGGTAGGTGGTTTCGTCCGTCAGCCGTGAATGGCTGTAGTCGAAGCTCAACAAGAACCCATGCGACAGCCGGCGCGAAAGGCGGAGGCTCAACTGCTCGAAATAGCTTCCGCCGTTGTTCATGTTGCTCTCCGTCACGCTGGAGAATTCCGGGTAGGGCCGCAGCAGGTTCGAAACCGATATCGTCGAGCCGCTCAACGAGGTTCCCGGCATCAGCCCCGACATGGGATTCGTCACCGTCGCCGATAAGGCCGCCGCATTCGCCACCTGCGCCGCATCCCGCGTGGGCGACGTGCTCAGGTACTTCGCCGGCAGCGACCCGAAGCCATAGCTGGTCGTCAGGTGGATGCCATGGTTGCCGATGTATCCCACCTCCAGCGTGGTGTTCTTGCTCAACTCCTGCTGCAAGTCGAACGTCCAGCGGATGTTGTACTGCCGCAGCGTGTTTGGATTCAGGAACGTGATTCCCTGGCCCAGGTAGGTGTTGACGCCGTTGGCCCCTCCCGGCGGCAGGGTAATCCCAGACGGGAACGGATCGCTCAGGCTCATGGCCGGCGTCAGGTAACTGTTGTTCGTGGCCACCAGCGTGGTGGTGTTGCTGAACCCCGGCTGCTGCGGCACGATGGGGCCGTACACGGAATCGAACAGTCCCGCGCCCACCCGCAGCACGGTCTTCCCCTTCAGCGCCGTGGGCGACCAGCTCACCCCGAATCTGGGGCTGAACTCCTTCTTCGACATGGTGGTCGGCGCCCGGTGGTTGGCGTCCGCGAACGTCAGCCCGCCGATGGCGTTGATACTCGGATACAGCAACGGATTCTTCGCCGAAAGTGTCGGATACAACGCCGCGTAGTTGGCATTGGCCTGGGCCGTGACTTGGTTCGTCGCCGCCGCATTAAATCCGTTCGACAGCCGGTTCCACCGCTCCGTGGTTGGCCCGTTATACTCCCAGCGCAGACCAAAGTTGAACGTCAGGTTGGGACGCGCATGCCAATCGTCCTGCACAAACACCACTTCGTACAGCGAATCGTTCTTGCTCGGTGCGTTGATCGTGTAAGCGCCGCTGGTCGGCAGCCCCATCAGGAATTCGGCCATGCTCCCGCCCAGCGCCGGTGAGGTGGAGGTCGAATTGTCCGCCTTGATCCACGATCCGGTGTCGAACGTGTAGGAGCCCGTCGCCGCGCTCCAACTCAGGTTCGAAAAGTCCAGCACCCGGTGCTCGCCGCCGAACTTCAGCGTGTGCGCCCCAACCACCTTGGTCAGGCTTCCAAACAACTGGTAGATGTTGTACGGCTGGTCGGAGTAGTGCATGTTGGTGGCCGGGTTCGACGACAGGAATCCGTCGCTCATCGTAAAAACGGGCATCAGTTGCTTGGTGGCGTTGCCTGCGATGTAGCTGGGGAAGCCCAGCGTCGTCGAGTCGAACCCGATGCTGCTCTGGTCGTAGTACGCGCGGTAGCGGCTGAAACCCAAACGAAGATTGGCCACCAGCGTCGGCGAAAAGGTGTGGACGTCGTCCAGCATCCCACCCCAGATGGCCCGCGAGCCGATCTCTCCGCGGGCGATATTGTTGAACAGAATGCCGGAGTTCTGGCTCCAGAAACTGTTCTGCATGCTCGCGGTCAGCCGGTTCCGGCTGCTCAGGTCGAAATCCAGCCTCCCCGAAAATGCGTAGTAGGAGTTATTCGTCGTCAGCGGGCTGAAGTAGTTGTAGGTGTAGTCTTTGGTGCCGTAGTTGAAGTTCGGGTTGGGTATGTAGGTCAGGTACTTCTGTGCCACCGGGTTCAGGCGGCCGGTTGGAATGACGTTGCCCGCGAACGGCGTGCGCTTCACCACGCTGCCCGCGAGCGCCGCGGAAAACGGATCGTACAGTTGATAGGTCGATCCCAGCGCCAGCAGCTCGGAAAAATCCCCGGTGCGCTCTTTTACCGTCGGAACCGTGGTGTAGGTCGGCAACGGCTCGCTGTTCTTGTGCCCTTCGTAGTTGAAGAACCAGAACACCTTGTTCCGTCCGTCAAACACCCTCGGCACCCACAGCGGTCCGCCCACGCTGGTGCCCCACTGGTTCTGCTTGAAGTCGGTCTTTTGCCCGCCGGCCATATTCGTGAAAAACGGCGTCGCATTCAGGCTCCGCCGCTGGTTGAATTCCGATGCCGCTCCGTGCAGTCCGTTGGTCCCGCTCTTGGTGATGATCTGCACCGTGCCCCCGCCCGCGCCGCCGAAGGACGCGTCCACGTTCAGCACGTCCACCTTGACTTCCGCCACGCCATCCACCGGAGGGCTGAATCCCGCCCGCTGGTTGGTGATCCCGACGGTGCCCGTGATCGGCACGCCATTGGTCAGCACCTCGTTGTTTCCGTTGCCGGCGCCGCCCATGGCGAGGTTCGAAAACCCGCCGTTCTCATAGGGGCGGTTCTGGTCCCGGACGCCGGTGTTCACCACCCCGTACGCCATCACCGCCAAGTCCATGGGAGCCCGCCCGTTGATCGGCAGGTTCTCCACCTCTTTCATGGTGATCGCCTGCCCCGCCGACGCCGAGACCGTCTGCAAGGGCGCAGCGTCGCTGGTTACCGTTATGCTATCCGTCGTGGCCCCCAAGGTAAGCTGTATGTCCACGCCCACGCGGGACGTGCTGGCCAGCACAATCCCCGACTGCACATATTTCTTGAAGCCTGCCGCTTCCGCGGCGATCTCATACTCGCCCGGCAGCAATTGCGGTATGGTATACAACCCTTCCGATCCCGATACCGTGGCGAAATGTTCGTTGGTATCCATCTTCGTCGCCGTTACCTTGGCGCCCGGCACGCCCAACCCGGTCGGATCGGTGATGCGTCCGGTCAGTGTGGAACGGTATTCCTGTGCCTGCAAACCGCACGCGCAAACTAGTAGAACAGCTAGACCCCATCGCGACATACAACCTCCCTCAAACCCGTTGCGGCAATTTGCCGATATTCACAGCTTGTCCAGAATTTCCATTTTGGCTTCGCGTCCGTGCTCGATCATGAACCTGACCACCTTGCCCGCAGGGCGGCGATTCTTCCTGGCATCGCCCCAAACACCCGCCGCGACGGCTTGGCGTTTGGTCCTTTCGGGACATGCGATCTCGTGGCGCGCCGAAGAAAGGCACACGCATTTACCCCGAGGTGAAGCGTTCAGTAGAGCTTACAATGAAATTCCCACAAGCGATAGGGGTTAGGGGATAACTTGGTGTGGCGCGGCGGTGAGTAACGCGGTAGGTAACGGTGTTAACATGAGCATTCGATGAGCGTTGAAGTGGAGGACATGCGCGCGCAGGTTGGCCGTTTGATCCAGAGCAAGACGTTCGAAACCTCGGAGGTTCACCGGCGCCTGCTTCAATACCTGGCCGAGAAGTCCATTTCCGGAGAGGCTGATCGGCTGAAAGAGTACACCATTGGCCTCGAAGCCTTCGGAAAACCTCCCACTTACGATCCCAAGCAGGACTCGATTGTCCGGCTCCAGGCCGGCCGGCTGCGGCAGAAGCTGGCGGCGTACTACCAGACCGAAGCGGCCGGGGACACCATCCGGGTGACTCTGCCGAAAGGCGCTTTCAAACTCCACTTCGAACCGGTCGCCGCACAGGATCACGCGCAGGGGATACCGTGGGATCCGCGGCGCACGCTTCTGCTTCTCAGTGCCGCGCTGGCTGTGGCGTTGATCTGGGCCGTGGCTTCCACCATCTGGCTGGTCCGCGTGCATCGTGCAGCGGAGGTGATGGTTGAGCGGTGGACTCCTGAATTGGAAAGTCTTTGGGGGCCTTTCTTGCAGAGCAACCGGCCTTTGATGGTGTGCCTGGGCACTCCTATGTTTGTCCGGTTCCCCGACTTTGGCCTCTTCCGCGACCCGAAGGTCAATGATTGGCAGGAGGCCGAGAAATCGGAGCGCTTCACGGCGGTGCGCAAGATGCTGAGCGGTAAAGGGATCTTTGCGTCTTATGCGTATACCGGCGCGGGCGAGGCCAGCGCGGCGTTTCTGCTGTCGAAACTTCTCTCGACGCGCAAACGCGACATACTGCTGACGCGCAGCAGCATCCTATCCTGGCAGCAGGTTGTGGATGATGACGTGGTGTTCGTAGGGCCGCCGAAATTCAATCTTCAATTACAGGCCGCGGCGCTGGCCCAGGACATCGTGATCGAGCCGGAAGGGATTCGGAACCGCAATCCGCAGCCGGGAGAGCCGGTGTTTCTCGAGGATCACCTGGTTCCGGAAAAGCCATCCGAGGGGGAAACGCACGCACTCATCAGCCGGACACCGGGTCTCTCCGGGGTCGGCGAATTGCTGGTGATTGCCGGGAATGCCTCGGCGGACACTCTGGCCGCCGCCGAATGGCTCACCCAACCCTTGCGGGCGAGAGAATTGGCACGCCACCTGCGCACTCCATCCGGCGAAATCCCCCGGTATTTCCAGGCGGTGGTGAAGGTGGTGTTCAAGCAAGGCATCCCGGTTCAGAGTTCCTACGTGTTCCACCACGTGCTGAGCGGGCCGCCACAACGGGTTGGCGCCAAGCGGTAGGGAGTAGCCGGGGCGAAAACAACGGGTCGGGGCCAAGCGGCAGTTCGGCGCGGCGCTCAGCGATCCAGGGCGGCCACTCCCGGTAGTTGGATTCCCGCGAGGAATTCCAGCGACGCTCCGCCGCCGGTGGAGACATGCGAAATCTTGCCGGCCACACCGGCGGCCTGGATGGCCTTTTCGGAATCGCCGCCGCCCACCACGGAGGTCGCGCCGGAGCCGGCCACGGCCTTCGCCAGCGCCACCGTGCCGTGGTCGAACGGCGGCTTTTCGAAGATCCCCATGGGGCCGTTCCAAATCACCGTTTTGGCGCCGGCGATCACCCGTGAGAAGTTCGCTATCGTTTTGGGCCCAATATCCACGGCGATCTTGCCTTCCGGAATGGTATCGACCGTCTGGTTGGCCGCGCCCTCAGCGATCTCGGAAACCACCACGTGGTCCACGGGCAGCATGAGCTTGCCGCCGAGATCGGCCAGCAGCTTGCGGGCCAGCTCGACCTTGTCTTCTTCCACCAGCGACTTGCCGGTGGGCAGGCCTTGCGCTTTGAGGAAGGTGTAAGCCATGGCGCCGCCGATGAGCAGCTTGTCCACGATCTTACCCAGGTTCTCGATGACTTCGATTTTGTCGGACACTTTGGCGCCGCCCAGAATGGCGACGCAGGGGCGGGCCGGGTTGGTGGTGGCCATTCCGAGGTACTTCAACTCTTTGTCCATGAGCAGGCCGGCCGCCGCCTGGGGTACGAACCGGATCATGCCCTCGGTGGAAGCGTGCGCGCGGTGCGCGGAGCCGAACGCGTCGTTCACGTAGACGTCGCACAGCGCCGCCAGCTTCTTCGCGAACTCCGGATCGTTCTTCTCTTCCTCGGGGTGGAACCGCAGGTTTTCCAGCAGCAGCACTTCGCCCGGCGCCGGTTTCAGGGCTTCCACCGCGGGTCCGACGCAATCGGGCGCCATTTTGACGGGCCTGCCGAGCAGCTCTTGGAGGCGCGCGGCGGCGGGCTTCAGGCTCATTTCCGGATTGGGCTTGCCCTTGGGGCGTCCCAGGTGCGAAGCCAGAATGACGCCGGCGCCCTGCTCGAGCGCGTACTGAATGGTGGGCAGCGACGCCTTGATACGCTTGTCGCTGGTGATTTCCATGTCGCCCTTTTCGTTCTTCTGCAGCGGGACATTGAAATCCACGCGGATGAAAACTCGTTTGCCATTGAGATCGAGATCGCGAATCGATAGATGAGACATAGCAGGCCCTCAAGTGTTGGTTTGATTCCTGAGAGTAACACGCCGCGGGCTGAAGCGTAGAAAAGGGGACAGACGCATTTAAATAAATGCGTCTGTCCCCTTTTCTACTTGCCGTTCAACAGAGCCGTGCCTGTGCCGACGCAGCCGTTCTCTCCATTCGGCATATTAAGCGACAGCGTCTTGTGGACCGTCCCAAGATGCGCCAGTTCGTCGTTGGTCAGGTCGAACTGGGACGGATGTGGCTCCCACCCTTGAGCGGCGCATACGCCGATGAACTCCGCCGCGTCGCCGGGAGGCACGGCGCGAATCTGGAACCAGAGCGTGGCGTCGCTCGGCTTGCGCGTGAGTCGCGCCAGAATATGGCCTTTGTCGCGGCCGGGGTCGTCGATTCGGGAGCTCGCGGCGATACTGCCCTGATGCCCGGTTGCCGTTCCGTGAATGGAGTATGGGGCGAACGGCCGGATATCGCCCGGACGCATGCTGGCGAAATTGCAGTCCGTCGGCGACATCGCCGAGTAGTAGCCTTCGCTGTCGCCGACCATCCCGGGCCGGTAAGCGATCTCGATGTGATGGGTCTCGTTGGTGCCGGCATCCTTAGCCTGGCGCATCTGCAGGTCCACCACGATGCTGAAGCAGGGCTTTGGCGGTTGCTGAGCCCATGCCAGAGCCGGGATGAGCAGTAATGCAACGATCATTGTGGAAAGACCTATCTTCATGGAAAGCCTCCTTTGACGCAAAGCGTCTCCCGGATCAGAATACAACACTCTTGTCCTTGGCGTAACAGACGGAGTTCAGGGCGCACTCGGGGCACTTCGGCTTGCGCGCCTGGCACAGCGCCCGCCCGTGCAGGATCATCTGGTGGGCGAAGAGAATCCACTTGTCTTGGGAGATGGCCTGCATGAGGTCCCGCTCGATCTTGACCGGGTCGGTGTTCTTGGTGAGATCCAGCCGCTGGGCGATGCGCTGCACATGGGTATCCACCACCACGCCCGACGCAACGCCGTAGGCCGTGCCCAGCACCACGTTGGCGGTCTTGCGGGCGGCGCCGGGGATGGTCAGCATCTCTTCCATGGTCTTGGGCACGTTGCCGCCGAACTCGGAAACCACCTTCTGCGCCGCGCCCACGATGGACTTGGCCTTATTGTTGAAGAAACCGGTGCTGCGGATATCGCCGGCCAGGACCTCCGGGCGCACCGCGGCGAAATCCGCGGGCGTGGGGTATTTGGCGAACAGGCCGGGGGTCACTTCGTTGACGCGCTTGTCGGTGCACTGGGCGGAAAGAATGGTGGCCACCAGCAGCTCCCACGGGTTGCGGTGGTGGAGCGCGCAGGTGGCGGCCGGGTAGATGTGGTCGAGACGGAGCAGAATTTCGGCGACGCGCTGCTGCCGCTGGGCTGCGGTTTTCGGGCGTTTCGCGTAAGGTGGTAGAGAGTCATGCGAGCGCGCTTGCTTCTGCTCGCCGCGGCGTTGGCCGCTTTTGGCGCTTCGCTCGGTTCGGGCTTTCACTTTGACGATTATGCCATTTTCTCGGACCCGGTCCTGACGTCTCGCTGGGGGTGGCTCGGAGTTTGGGGCTGGCGGCAGACGCGCCCGCTCACCTACCTCAGCTTCTGGCTGAACTACCAGACCGGGGGGCAGAACCCTCTCGGATACCACGCCCTCAACCTGCTACTGCATTTGGGCGCGGTGCTGCTGGCCTACGAGTGTTTGCGGCGGATTCTGCCCGAGCGCGCGGCGCTTGTGGCGGCCGCGTTATTCGCGGTACACCCGCTTCAGGCCGAAGCCGTGGACTACGTGTGGGGCCGCAGCATCGTGCTGGCGGCGCTGCTCTCGTTTGCCGCGCTGCTGTGCTGGATCACGGGCCGGCCATGGGCGGCGGTGGCCTACTTTGCGGCGGCGCTGCTGGCGAAGGAGGAGTGCGCGGCATTCCCGCTGGTGCTGTCCATGCTGCCGGCGAGGCCGCGAGGGCGGTCCCACATCGCCGTCATGCTTGGCCTGTCCGTGGCGGCGGGGGCGCGCGTGATATATGCCGCCGCGGTGACGCCAGGGGCGCCGGCGGGGCTTCACGCGGGTATATCGCCGTGGAAGTACCTGCTGGCACAAGGGCCGGTAATTCTACGTTATTTGCGTCTGCTGATTGTGCCTTACGGATTCACGGTGGATGCGGACATCCATGTGCCGGCGGTAGGGCTGGGAGTTCTGGCATGGGCCGGCATTGCCGCACTGGCGGTGTTTTTGTGGCGTTACCGAAGGCACCCCGGCGCCATGTGGCTGCTGGCGGGGTTGATTCTGCTGATTCCGAGTTCCTCCGTCTTTCCCGCGGCGGATCTGTCGGCGGACCGGCGCATGTACCTTCCCCTGCTCGGATTCGCGGCGGCTGCCGGCTGGCTTTTGACGCGCGTGCGGACCGCGGCGCTGGCGGTAGTGGTGGCGGTGGGGCTGACAGGCGTCAGCATGGGGCGAACCCACGTGTGGATGACCGAGGAACGGCTGTGGCGCGAGGCCGTCCGGCGCGCGCCCGAAAAAGTGCGGCCCAAGATCCAATTGGCCCGCGCAGTGCCCGCCGCGGAAGCTCTGGAACTGCTGGCCGGCGCGCGGAGACTGGCGCCGTACGATCCGGCGGTGGCCGCGGAAACCGGGAAGATCCTGCTGTCGGAGGGCCAGGCGGCAGCGGCGCTGGAGGAGTTTGGGCGCGCGCTGGCACTCGATCCGCTGGATGCGCGCAACTTCAATAACCGTGGCGTAGCGCTCGACGCACTGGGGCAGACCGAAGCCGCGCGTCAGGATTTCGAGCGCGCGCTGCGGATCGACGCCAGCCTCACTGAGGCGCGCCAGAACCTGGAGAAGCTTCCGGTACCGGGGCGGTAATTTGCAAGTCTAAGGTGACATTCTGCCAGTCGGGCATCTCGTAGATTTGCAGCTTGCTCGCGACCGGCGCGGAGAGCTCCTTGGACTCCAGCGGTCCCAGGTTGGTGGTGAACGAAAAAGTACCCTCGGCGTCCTCTTCGGATTTCTGGGTGCGGCCCCAGATGGTGACGTTGCCGGCGAGGCCGCTGAAGTCGGCTTCGGAGTGGTTGATCAGCATAAACTTCGCCAGCGTCTTCTTCTTGGCGTCCTGGACGAACCGCACGCCCGACACCTCGATGTACCTCTGCAAGGGGTTGGTCTTGGCGCCGGCCTTGGCCGCCGGGCTCTCGACGCTGGCCGATGGCGTGGTCGGCTGGCTGCCCCCGCGCGCGACCTGAACGACCCAATAGATGCCGAACACGAGGCCTACAAAGGCCAGGGCAAAAACCACCGTCAACAGCCAGATTGGCAGGACAAAGCGGCCGGGGCCAACGGCCTGCGGCAGCGGCTGCGGCTGGGGCTGCGCCGGCGGGTAGTACGGCTGAGCCGGCGGTTGCGGCGGTTGCGGCGGGTAATACGGCTGAGCCGGTGGCGGCGGCGGTGGCGGCGGGTAATACGGCTGAGCCGGCGGCTGCGGGTAGTACGGCTGCGGACCGGGAGGTGCCGCCGCCGGAGGTGGCTGTGGCGGCGGATAGTAGGGCTGAGCCGCAGAAGGAGGCTGGGGCGGCGGTTGCGGCGGGCCCGCCGCGGCGCCAGCCGCTGCGGCTTTGGCGGCGCAGTCGGGACAATCGGCATACGCTGGGGGAACTTCGCGCCCGCACTGCGGGCAAATCCACGAGAACATTATGCTGGCCTCAATCCTTTAATGTACCGCTTGGAGAACTCCGGCGAATGAATACAAGCGGCCGGCGGCTTCCTTGTCGCGCCGGAACGAGTGAAACTCCTCGGACCGGCACATGGTGCACAGATTCGACGCGTAGATGCGCTCCGGCGTTACACCGGCATGCATGAGCTGCCGGCGGTTGGCCTCGGCAAGATCGACGTGTGCCCAGCCCTGCTGGCCGAACTCGGCAGCCACCTCGGGCCCCACCTCATAGCAGCAGTGGCCGATGCCCGGGCCGATGGCGGCGTGGAGATCCCCGGGCAGCGAGCCGAACTGCGCGCACATGGCTTCGACCGCGCGCTGGGCGACGCGCGCGACCGTCCCCCTCCAACCGGCATGCACGGCGGCCACCGCGCGACGGCGGTCATCGACGAGCAAAATGGGAAGGCAGTCCGCGGTTTTGACCGCCACTACGGAGCCGGGCGTGTTCTCGAGCAGCGCGTCGCCTCTGCCAAGCACGCCGCCGCGCCCCGCCGCGAGCACACAGGCAGCCGAGTGAATCTGCCGCAGCGTGGCCAGATTGAACAAAGCGGGGACGCGCGCCCGGCGGGTGCCGAATCCATGCACCAGCCAGAGGAGCGAATCGAGCTCGGTTACGCGGTAGATGTGGCGCGAATCCTGGTAGAACACGGTTACGCGAGGTTCCGACTCTGGGCGATGCGAACCTGCTGCCGGAAGCTCTCGAGCATGGATTCGTCGAGCCGCACCTCGGTGGGCCGCTTCACCAGCGTGGTCATCCGGTCGATCTTGTCCTGGAGCTTGAGCAAAGCATAGAAGAGGTTTTCGGGACGCGGCGGGCAGCCGGTGACGTACACGTCGACGGGCACGATTCTGTCGACCCCCTGGAGCACGGCGTAGGTGTTGAACGGACCGCCCACGCTGGAACAGGCGCCCATCGAGATGCACCACTTGGGCTCGGGCATTTGGTCCCAGATGCGCTTGAGGGCCGGGGCCATTTTGAGGGTGACGGTGCCGGCCACGATCATCAGGTCGGACTGCCGCGGGCTGGGACGAAAAACCTCCGCGCCGAAGCGCGCAATGTCGAAGCGCGCGGTGCTGGCGGCGATCATCTCAATGGCGCAGCAGGCCAGTCCGAAGGTAAGCGGCCAGATGGACGACTTGCGCTCCCAGTTGAACACGTAATCCACCGACGTGGTGATGAAGTTTTGTTCAAACTGGTTCTGAATGAAAGAAGCCACGCGACTCTCTCCTGGGTGCGTCAAAGCGGATTGTAGCACCAAAAAGTGCGCGCCTGAGGCAGTGGGGTGGAGAATCAGCCCCGAAGGGGCGCCAGCCAATAGCCCAGCCCGTGAGCGCTGGGACGCGGTCCGAAGTCTGCCAGCCCCGGCAGCGGCGTAAGAAAGCTCCACCCACCGATCACGGAGCGCTACTGTCCCGTCCCGCGTAATTATTGACAATTCACACCCAATCCATAGCAATCGCCGCGCCCGCTCTCGGCGATCCTGCCCGTCTCGTGGGCCTGGTGGACGCCCGACGGTTCTGGGGAAGCCGTTCCCCGGCTGGAGTTCCCAAGCGCGGAACGCATAAGCGTTACAATAGCCCTCTCGACAAGCATTTTCGCAGGCTCTCCGATTGGACGTAGTTTCCCGGATGGGGACGTCACGGGGGTGATCTCCCACAACGCCGTTCGGGACCAGTTTCCGTGCGGGTGGACAAACGGGAGAGTGGCATCGTCAATCGCCGCTGCAAGTCGATCAGCGCCTGTCCCAGGCCACCCCGTCTGCTAACATTCTCATTGATGAACACGCGTGCGGTGGTCTTCTTGGCGCTGCTCTCCCTGTGCTCGTGCCAGCAGAACCCGCACGTGCCGGCTGCTGTCGACACCCGGCTAAGCGCTACCTTCTTTGATGTCGGCCAGGGCGACGCCGCCCTGCTGCAAACTGCCGAAGCCACCATCGTAATTGACACGGGGCGCAATGGTGAAATCGTCCAGTTTTTGCGTCAACAAGGCGTCACTCACATCGATCTTCTGGTCCTCAGCCATCCCCACGCTGACCACACGGGTGGCTTAGGCGCTATCGTCAGATCCTTTCCGGTTACGGAACTCTGGTACGCCGGCGACTATAGGGGAAAACTCCGGCAGATGTTTCACGCGGCAAGGATTGCAGAGGCGGTCGCCGCGGGCAAAACAAAGACGATCGGCCGGCTATCGCTGATCGTGCTGCATCCGGAACCGGGCGCCGTAAACGCGCGGGGAGGCGAATCGGACGTCAACAGCGGGTCCTTGGTCATCAAGGCCAGCTATGGGGAGAGCCGATACATGTTTCCAGGCGACTGCGAACTGGGCTGCTGGGAGGAACTGTTTAACCTCCATCGTTCGGACCTGCGCGCCGACGTGCTAAAGGCGGCACATCACGGCTCTCGGAACGGCACCAGTTCGGGCGTACTGGGAAATGTCCGGCCGACGACCGTTATTATTTCTTGCGGACGGAACAACGAATACGGTCACCCGCACCAGATTGTCTTGGTTATGATCCAGAAACTGGGAGCCAGGTTGTTTCGTACCGACGAGCAGGGAACCATACACTGCACCGGCACGGATTGCAGGGCAGGGGCATGATTCGGAGCCGAACCACCGGCGATTAGATTCAAGATCACTCGCCCATGCAGAGACAGGTGCAACGTGGCAAGGCCCGCTGGAGCGAACGAGCGGCTTTCGATCCCCGGCTCGGCTCCGTTATCCATGGAGTTCGGGCCACCAGCGAACCTGCGCGCCTCTCCCCGCCTTTTCGGACCCTCCAACTACTGCTGAAAGCGGGACATCCCAGCCGGGTAGAAAGTGTGCTCAAACGTCTCCCGACCGTCGTAGTAGTCCTCCTTGGTCTCGTACGTGAGGCGGTAGTCGAAACGGCAGCCATTCCCACTTGGGCGGGAGGCATAGAAGCCCTCGACGGCGGAGAGAAGCGACCGAGCAGGGGCCCAGCCGCTCAGGACAGTCCGAGTCACGGGAATACCGATTCCCGACGCGGCCGCCCAGTCACTTAGATGCCGGCTTTCTGAGAGCAGCTCCACGCTCACGGCACCCCGCACAACCGATGCATGCACCAAAATGTTGTCGTCCTCACACCGGGGGTAACCGCGTCCAATATCGGTGAGCACGGCCCTGCCCTCCGGAGAACGCAGTATGCCAAGAAGTTGCGGCAGCGATTGCGGGGGGTCGGCTTTGAAGTATTTCTCCCACCAACTTATCTTGGCCTCGAGCTCAGCGACTCTCCGGTCCCGCTCGGTGAGTTCTTTCTGCAGCAGGTCAATCTTCTTCTGCCGTTCCGCCGCGAGTGCTTTCAAGATGTCCGGGGGGTTGTCACTGGCCGGCGGCATGACCGAGTACCATACGACGAATAGCAGTAGCAGGAACGTCTCCGCTAGAGTCATCGCAATAACAAGATCGGTCCTTAAGGGCGATTGCGGGGCCATTTCTCTGCTCCGGGTTCTACAAATCGCCGCCGCGCAGAACCTGGATCGCGCTATAGCTCACCCGACGGGTCTGCTGTCTTATGATGCCGACGATTTCCGATACAGCTTCCTCGAGTTCTCGAAGCTGCCGCGCAAGCTCCTCGGTCTTCATGACGGTATCTTTAGGTAGCCGAATCTTCTTTACATCATCGGCGAATTCACTCAGGGTAGTCTCGACATTCTTCGCTCCGCCGTCAATCCTCCCCGATCCCGAAGCCAGAACCTTCCCGAGCACCACAATGGCCGCCTGGAGATCGACTACCGCACCGTTGAATTCGTCGACCTTCGCTACAAGGCCCTCCGGCAGCTGCAACTGGCCTATGTGTTCCGCGAAGTCCCTTAGCCCCCTCTGCACGCCGTCGCCACCCGCATAGATATCGGAAGTGAGGCCGGCAAGAGCCGCGCGGACCTCTTTGCCCTCTAGCACTGTAGAGAGCCCCGCGAGCGTCGTTTCGACGCTCTCTACCGTAGCGGAGAGGCCGGCCGTTTTGGCTACGATGTCAGCAGGCACACGAATCTGGTCGATTCGCGCAGCCAACAGCATCAACTGGCTCTTGATCGAGTTCGCTCCTTCCTCGATCTTTGACGAGAGAACGGCCAGCGATGCGCGCACCTCGGCTACACCCTGTTGAAGCACCCCATCCACGGCTTCCGTGCCGGAACTCGTCACCTGTTGGACCCCCTGCACGCCAACCGTGATCGCCTGCCGCAAATGCGCTGCGCCGCCGGCCACCGCGCCGGTTGCCTCAGTTACAGAAGCCTTGAATTCCTCGATCGATGGTTTCAGCAAAGTCAGGAGCGGCTGCACAGTAGCCTCAACGCGGCGGTTCCACTGCTCCAGCATCCGCTGCCCCAGGGTCCTGTACTCCGGTTCGAGTTCGAGGATTGTCCGCTTCACGCCACCTGCGCTGTCAATAAGCCCTCGAAAAACCTGTGAGGCCGCGGAGCTCACACCTTCGAATTTCTGGAGGGACCGGAGGGCCGCTTCCATCCCCCTTGTGAACTGTTGGAGCTCCTCTTCGACGGTCAGCTGCGCTTCGCCGGCCTGCTCGTCAGCCCTATATCCGAACTGCAACAGGAACATCCGTAGAAACATCCCAGTTGCAGTGGTGGCCAACGCATAGCCTAGTACGCTAAAAACGCCTTCCGCTCCGGTCTGCCCCTTGAAAATGAAGCTGTCTATCAACGCGAAAAGTGTCCAGAAGAACCCGAGAAAGTAAACGGAATCAGCAAGCTGCGCAACCTGGGTCGAACGGAGAGCGGGCCCCGCGGCGGTTCTGGAGCCTCTATATCTGACCGCGCAATACCACAGCATCACCAACACAGGAATAACGAGACGTCCAGCATTCCGGGCTGGAAACAAACTGATAGAGGCCATTCCGATGAAGGCCGCGACCGCCCAAGCCTCCGCAAGCTCGGCACCTAATATCCTCCGGGCCCACGAAACAGCCGCTTTGTCTGGCGAGGCCATAGGTCAGGGCAAGCAATCGGTGAGCGATGCGGGCGTCAAACTCCGCAACTGGATTCTGCAAACCTTTCCCGCCCCATTATCACGGAACGCTTGCTCCCAGCGACGGAGGCGACTGAAGTACCCCGGCTCATCGTTTCCGTCCGCAGCGCTCGGCTGAGAGATCATCACCACCCTAGATCCCGTTAGAGGGACCGAAGGCATACGCGAATCCCGGAAATCCGAGACGACGATAAGAATACCCTGCGCCTCGAACTGCCCAGCCTCTTGCTGTAGGCCGATTGCACCGGAGATGTCCGCCGTCCCGCCCGAGCGCCTCCAGCGGGCGGTGCCAAGTGCACACTCTTCGAGGATCGCGGCGAATTCCTCACGGGTACTTAGAAGGCCCGGCCTCTTGACGAGGTGCTGGGCAAACTCAACTGGGGGCATCGACCGTGACAAGCGCGCTGAGCCTTCCACGGCGAACCAAGTGACAGTTACGGGAGGGGCTGAGAGGAGCCGGGACACTCCGCGTGCAATGGTACCTAGATTCTCAGCTGAAGAGTACAGCGTATCGACGATGACTGAGACCGCCGTACCGGCAGGCTTGGCCCCCGGCGCCAGCGCTTGGCTGACCCGGTACTCAGTTGCCCCAAAAACCGGCATCGCAATCACCCCTGCGGCCCCCTTCCCCTTCAGCTCAGCCACCCATTTAGCTATGAGCGCCGAGTGAGCCTCCGCTGTCGACTCGCGGGAGTCCGTGCCGGAGCGGTGGAGGAGCAGGACGCGTGCGCCGTTTAGGCTATACTCAGCGGGCTTGGCACCCGGCGGCAAATCTTCAAGAAAGTCCGAAAGAACGACGAGCACCCGCTCCGTAGGTACGCTGCTTGTCTCCTCGCTCGCCAGGGCCAACGCGCCGCGAATGTCCGTATGCTGTGAGCGCTGCGCGGCATCGGCACTGGCCTTCACGATACTCCCGCTGCAAGCTGCTAGTTCCCCGCGCAACCCTGTCTTGTCCAATTCGCCCGCTGACCGGATCAGCTTCGGGTCCAACCTTATAGGCTTGCAAAGGTGCTCGGAAAGCACACTCTGGGTCTCGATCCTTGACCAATAGAAGCTGACCGGGGGCGAGGACCGGTAGGCAAATTCGGCCAGAGCGGCGGTTACGGCATTAAGGGCGCGCGCATCGGCTCCGCCGAGCGGTGCAAAGCTGAGGCTGAAATCGACGAGAACGACCACGCTGGTACCCGGCTGCGTCTGGCCAGAGCGACCGGGCAGGGAGAACCCCAGGAACGCGATCACCAAAAGGTAGGTGGGAGCGAACCAGCGAGGCATTGTTCACCGTTGGCCGGAGGGGCCTTCGCTTCCCGACGGGATGGGTTGCCGCCGGAGCGCGAAAATTGGCGACGCGAGAAAGGCGAGAACCTGCTCAATCACCATGAACAGAGTTCCGAAGAGGCGCACAAAGAGCAGCCAGAGCCACTCTGCAGCGGCAGCGACCAGGTTCCAGGCCCTACGAAGCCACACGCGAACCACGGTCAACAGGGGAATCAGATAATAGGCAGCCACAGCCAGAGAGAGCCCCACTACCAAATTAACGGCCCATAGAACTGTCTGATGGGGCAGGCCGCCCAAGCGGAGCGCGGCGTAGACGTAGGCTCCGACTAGCAGCGCAACGACAACGCAGCCCAAGGCCCTGTTCTGTATTGGGGCCCACACTAGGGTTTCCCTGGAGCCGGTCCGGCCTATGACCAACTCGCCTGCCCGAAACAGTGATCCCGCTACGAAAAAGACGAGGCCCTGGGCGCACCCCAGTACTAAGTAGAGCGCCGGCGAAAGGCCGCCAAGTACGTACCATATGGTCTCGTACCCGTTATAGATCAGCACAGCCACCGCTACCAGCGCCAGAGTGGCCCAGAAGCCAGCTTGATCGGCGAGGCTCTGAACGTCCGCGGCGCCCAGTTCCTTCTCGCCCGCGAGCGCCCAATCTGGCGGCTGTTCGCGCATCACCTCAATCTGTTTGCTTAGCTGCTCAACCGTCGAACGCACAGCCTCCGCCTTGTCATTGTCGCTCGCCACAAGCCGCCCGGCTTCTTCGGCACCCGCCTTAGCCTTGCCGATCTCTCCAGCGGCCTGCCCCACGGCTCCCAAATGGGTGTTTTGCTCGTTTCGGAGCCTGTGGAGCGAGCGTTTCAGCTCCGTCAGGGCGTTGCCCCGCAAAAGGGCGCGCAATGCGTAAAACCACATCAGGCCCATCAAGGATAGGCCGCCAATGATACCGAAGCCCCAGAGGAAGTACTGGGTCCCCTGCTTCATTGCAATCGGGAACTCGACTATCAAATCTCGCTGCGGGGCCACCTGAGAGTAGAATTGGCCCTCCATGAAGGCTACGATCAGAAACAGGCAAAGGGATGCAATGGTCGCGAGGTGAAACCTGTCTTCGGACTCAGGCCGGAGGAACACGTGGATGGCACCGACGCTAGCCTCGAACACTGTAAGCCCGACTGCGACAATGACGTAGAGCGGAACGCCGAGGACCATGAGGGAGACGGGGATAAACCCGAGGTCGCGGAGGATCTGGCTGAGCATCGCAGTGTTCAGCGGGATCAGAATAGCTAGGAAAAGACAGGCGACCGCTATCGTGCCGCGGGCGATACGGAGCTCGCGCACCTCCTCCAAAAGATTCTCGGCCGAAGGCAGATCCGCGAACGCCGGGACACTCGGCTCCTTCAGCAACCCTTCGAGGCGCGGCAGCGCCTTCCCGATTCCACCGAACCTCCGGACTAACCGGCTAAGGGTCCTATCCAACCGCTTGAAGGACCTCAGCAGAGGCTTGAGCATTTCCTGGAGCAGTGAGTTGCGGATCGCAAGCTGCCGGAGCGAATGCAACTTTTGGCAGTCCTCGGCCAGTTTTTGACACGAGGCCTCCCTGGTGGCGCGCGCTTCCGAATGCCGGTTCCGAAGGCCCTCCCGGTATGCTCGAAGCTCCTCTCGCAACCGGCGCACAAACGGAAATAGCAGGTAAGCGGGCCCGGTTAACAGGAGAAAGACCAACAGCGCCGCCAGACACCATGCGAGAACAGGCTTCAACCACGGAACTTCATCAAAAAAACCTTGCAGCAACGACTGCATCGCAGACCCTCTCATCAACCCGGGACCCAACGATACCGCCCGGTCCAGATTCTAGCACCGGACCTCCGCAGCCCAGCAAAGCCAACCGCCCTGCTGGGAGCCTACTTCGAGAGGGCTGACTTCACGACAGGCACGGCACTCTTAATCGTGCCCAGAATTGCGTTCTTTGTGCCCTCTTCAATCAACACGTTGATCTCTACATCGGAGTGACCCTCCGCGCCAGCAGAGACGACACTCCGGACGTCGCCGAACACGCGCAGGTATCTGCCCACGGGAGGGGCGCCCTTGGCAGTAACGACGGCGATTGAGCCAGTTCCATCATTCAGAACGAAAACTCCCGCACCGAGCAAAGCAAGGCGGAAGGTGACCTTCCCTTCAATTGCGATCGGCTGGTCACGCAGGTCCGCCTGCACGACATCGGAGATTCTCACGCGACGCGCGAACTGGCAGCCCGGCAGCGCGATCACGCAAAGTCCGGTAAATATCCGAACCCATCGCCATTCAGTTCTCACCCCAACATCTCCAGCCGTCGCAAGCACTAAACATGCGCGAGGAAGCCGATTCTACCACGAAAGGGTGTGAAAAACCACAGTTTATTCTGGGCCCGAGATGGAACAATATCGGTGGTTCCACGGCTGGCCTCGGTTCCGGCCTACGCACATCCGCGGTTTGGGCAACCAAGTGGCCGCCGACGTGGAGCGGACTTTCAAGGGAGCGATCTCCCAAAACGCCCTTCCAGACTGGTTTAGTTAGACCCGGCCGGCCGGGGCATTCCCCTACCCCTGCCAACTACTCGCGGGTAATCCGTGCCCGGCTCATTTCCACGGGTTGCCAAGCGCGCGGCCAACCTCGAACAATCCGGCGGCAACTGTCGCTACAGAGGTGTATACTCGGACATGTTGAAGGAGGTATTTCCGATGGCAGTGAGAGTCCTTATCGCCTTTCTGCTTGCAATCCCAGCTTGTTTTGGTCAGGCCCCTGTCGTGACGGCTCCGAAGGACAACACGCCTGTGCCCGAGCGGCCCTTCGTCGAAGGAACTGCGAAAAATGCGAGCACTATCGTGTGGGTCGTTGTACACCCGTTGGAAACCGGTGACTTTTACGTTCAGCCAAAAGTCAACGTGCGCGCTGGCGGAGCATGGACCGTGCAGGTTTATGTCGGGAGACCCGGCCGAGTAGACCTTGGTAAGCGATTCGAGATTCGAGCCATATCGAACCCATCTGACGCTCTCAGCGAAGGGCAGACCCTTCCGAATTGGCCTAGGGCCGAAGCCATGAGCGAAGTCATCCTCGTTACCAGGAGATAGCCTTGGACTTTTGGAAGTACATCCTGCAAGCAGCGAGCGCAGTGTTCGTCCTTTACGTAGGGTTGGCTCCTCGTCTCGATCGTCGCAAGAGAACCCTCTGCCTTATCGCTGTGGCGCTAATCCTCGGTGCGGCTCTTCTAAGTTACCTGAAGGAGCGCGACTCTAATCGGGCCCTTCGCGAGAATAGCGCGCAACTTCGATCAATCAAACAAACACTCGACGTACTTCGGGACAGGTTGTTTGAGGAAGAAGTTGCACGGGTCATGAACACTCCTCGGCAGAGGCCTCCCGCGCCCCTGGAAATCGTCACAGATGAAGCGATCACCATAGATGATCCGACTCACCTCGTGGATGCGCGAAACCAAATAAGAGGCCGATCCAAGGGAGTTGAGGGTCCGATTTGGGTGATAGTGCACCCGGCAATGGGTGGGGCATACTGGGTTCAGCCACCGGCTTCTCCGACTGCGAGCGGGGAATGGACCACGAAGGCATACTTTGGCCAGGAAGGGCAGCATCACGGTCTAGAATTCGAACTTCGTGCAGTTGCCAATCCGGCGGACGAGCTGCATGAAGATGCAGTTCTTTCCGACTGGCCGAAAGTCGGCCAATCGTCTTCAGTCAAGCTCGTAACCCGGCGATAAAGCGAAGCCCTGGCTCCTGTGTTGGCAACCAAATGCTGGCACCCGATTGAGCCGCGACCCGGTGGGTGCCCTGTCTTCGAAACGTGGGAAACCTAATTTCCTTGCGGACTTGGAAGGTTCGCGCGGCAATGATCACCCGCCGAATACAGCGAAGGGTCTAGGTTCGCGCCGACTGGGTCCGCGGCGGTCCTGGGCGGGATTTTGGGGAAAGCCCGAGGGTTTCAGTCGATAGATCCCGTGATACGCCGTTCACCGCGGGAGCGTCGTCGGGATCACGCCGAGCGGCGCCCTGTCCACACCTCACGCTTCGCCAGCTACCGGATCGGCGATCACAACACATTGTCTCAGCCGAATCAATGACTTACGCATCTGACCGTACCTGGGCGTAGTACACTGTCGACAGGGGGGCGAATCCGCTTTGGTCATTTTCCGAAATTGGCTTTGTTCCGCATTTCGCGTAGGGCAGCCGCAACGGCCCGTTTCCGGGGTCCCGGCGTCCCCAGCCGCCAATCGGCGCATTTTGGCTTTGTTCCGTCATCCTGGCAAGGCGGCCAGTGTCGGCCCGCGATTGCCGCCAGGTCAGTTGCTCTCCGGCTCAAAAATGCCGCTTTCCGTAACCATGCTTACGGTTCTGCATCGTGAAATCCTTTACTTTCAACGGCTCCTCAAACAAAAGCGAAAGCTTCTTTACGATTTGGCTTCGTTCCGCTGTCTGCCTCCCGCCCCCTTCACGCTATCCTCAATCGCCTGGAAGCCGAGGCCAACCACAACCACCCCGACCAGCAGCTCACCGTTTGTCCTCGCGTCGGATGCTGTGGTGGCGGTCGGGTGCCCGCCCAAGCTGCTGCTGTTTCCGGCCCCCGGCCCCTGGCCCCCGGCCCCCGTCGTGCCCACGCCGACCCTCGCCGGCAGCCGTATCCAATTGAAATTCAGGCGCTTACGCAAAGGCACCCGGGCCATCGATCTCCCTGACCATCCGTGTGACGCATCTTGCAAAAAAGCCCCCAAGATGCGTCACAAAATCTCGGACCACCGCCGCAACCCGTTCAAAAAGAGGAGCTTGCAACGCGATGAATTCAAACTCCACACACAGGAAAAGATGCGTCACACGGGTGGCGCGCTCGACCGGCCTCGGGAAGCATTCGAAGCCAAGCCGCGACCGTACGAACATGTGAAAAAACCATGGCCGCCGATGAACCCCGACAAACGCGGATTGAAACCAAAATTCTTATCCGTGTTCATCCGTGTTCATCCGTGGCTAAAATTATTTTTTTCACTCTCTCTACGCGAGCGGATTCCGCAGCTCAGCCCCGAAATCCCAAAACCGTTAAGCTCTCGGGGCCTCCGGGCCTCGTGGGTGCGCACGACGCACAGTCGAAACATGGTAGGATGTGGCATCGCCACGCGGGTAACAGTTCACGATCCGCAAGAATCACCGCAAGGAGATCGCAAATGAAAGCAGCAGTCTACTATGGGCCGCGCGACGTTCGCGTAGAGACTGTCCCCAAGCCCTCGGCGGGGCCGGGTGAGGTAGTGCTTCGAGTGCTTCGCTGCTCGGTGTGCGGCACGGACAAACGCATCTTTACACACGGACAAAAGAATGTTGTTCCGCCGACGATCACTGGACACGAAATCGCAGGGACCGTGCACGAGGTTGGCTTCGGCGTGGACGCCGAGATCGCCATCGGCCGCAAGGTAGTGGTCGCCACGGTGGTTGGTTGCGGGAAGTGCATCTACTGCCAGCGAAAGCAATTCAATCTCTGCGATTCGTTCACGGCCCTCGGGTACGATTACGCCGGGGGGTTCGCCGAGTACGTCAAGATTCCCGCCGCCGCGGTAGCCCAGGGGAACATCATTCTCATTCCTCCCGCTATGTCGCTGGAGCGCGCGGCGCTGGTGGAACCTCTTTCTTGTTGCCTGAATGGCCAGGAATATTTGAACGCGCAGCCGGGCGACCGGGCACTAGTCTTCGGCGCCGGCCCCATCGGATTGATGCACGCGGCTATCCTCAAGTCCCGTGGCGGCGACCCCGTCATCGTGACGGATGTCTCCGACGAACGGCTGGCCTACGTTGTGGAATTCGGCCTGGGCCGAACGGTCAACACGGCCGGAGGCAATGCGATTCCGAAGATTCTCGAAGCCGTTGGGGGTGAGAAGTTCGACGTTGCCCTAACCGCCAACTCCGTGAAGTCCACGCAAGCTGATGCCTTGAAGTTAGTGCGTAAGAAGGCCCGTGTTTGCTTCTTTGCCGGCATACCGAAAGACGATCCGGTGTTACCCATCGACACGAACTCCATCCACTACAATGAGATCTCCGTCTTCGGGTGTTTCGCTTCGAACTTGCAGCATTACCATCAGGCGCTGGAGATGATCGGGCGCGACGACATTCCCTGGGACCGCTTTGTCACACATCGGTTCAAGTTAGACGATATGGTGAAGGCCTTCGCGGTGATCGAGGCGGGACAAGGAATCAAGACGGTTATCGACTGCGAGTAACGGCAACTGTAATGGACAAGAATTCCCTGGCGCAACTTATCGAAGTCTCCCATGTGGTGGGAGCCGATCGGGAGTACGTGCAAGCGGCCGGCGGCAACACCTCCGTGAAATCGCCCGACGGCCGGACGATGGCCATCAAGGCCAGCGGCACCGCCCTGACCTTGATGAGCGAGACGGACGGCTGGGTGGAAATGGACGTGGCGGCGGTTCTGAGCGTGTTGGATCGAACGGATCTGGCCGCGCTGCCGGTGAAGGAGCGCGAGGCGCGTGTGCTGGAGTGCTTGCACGCCGCGGCGGTAGGCGGCTGCGGGCGCCCATCGGTTGAGACGGCGCTGCACGCCATGCTGGGGCGGGTGGTGGTCCATACACACGCCGTGGCGGCCAACGCATTGAACTGTGGGCCAGGCGTCAAGGCCTTGGCGGAAATCTGCCCGCCGGGCGAACTGCCGCCGCTGTGGGTACCCTATACCGATCCGGGCTGGCGCCTGGCAACGGCGGTCAGGACGGCTGCGAAGACTTATCGGCAACAGCACGGTTCCGTGCCCGCAGTCATCTTCATGGAAAACCATGGACTTTTGGTCGCCGGATCGGACGCGAGCGAGTGTCTGGCGCTGCACGATGAATGGGTGGCGCGGTGCGAGCGGTATTTCTCGCCGGCGGCGCCGCCGGTGCGCACGGCTGGGGAAATCGGTTCCGCCGCTCTGCGTAAGACGGTAGCGGAGCTTCGCCGGGTGTGGCGCGAGGCATTCGGAGCACGGCCTTTCATTCGCTTTTCCAGCGACACGGAACTGGCCGGGGCAGCTTGTGGAGAGGCGGCCGATTTATTCGCCGCCGGGTCACTCACGCCCGATCACATTGTCTACACCGGCGCTCATGCCGTAGTGGCGGAGTCACTGGAAGAGTTACCCGCTAAGTTACGACCAGCGTTGGCCGAGAAGTCATTCCCGCGGGTGGCACTAGTTAGAAATGTGGGAACGTTCGTGCTGGCTGCCGACCCCGCGAAGCTTGACGCCGCGGAGGATCTGGCGGTCGCCGGAGCCAGGATCATCCGCCTGGCCGCGGGGCGCGGCGGCGCACACAATCTATCCGCCGGCTTCGCCAACTTCATCATCAACTGGGAGGCCGAACACTACCGCGCCCGCCTGACGGGCTCCGCGCAGGCGCCGCTGGCCGGCCACGTGGCTCTGGTCACGGGCGCGGCTTCGGGGTTGGGTTGCGGCATCGCCCTGGGATTGGTGGAGGCGGGAGCGGCGGTGGCCTTTTGCGACATCGATGAGCCGGGCGTCGAGACCTCCGCAGCCAGTTCCGCCGACCCGCGCCGCGCGCTCGCCGTCCGCATGGACGTGACCAGCGAGCAATCGGTAACGGCTGCGTTCGATCGGCTTGTGAGCCACTGGGGTGGCGTCGATATCGTGGTGTGCGCGGCCGGCATCGCGCCTCCGTACGAGCTGGTCGATATGCCCGTGGATAAGTGGCGGCTGGCGCTGGAGATCAACCTCACCGGTTATTTCCTGGTGGCGCGTGAGGCTGCCCGCATCATGCGCGCGCAGGGAGAAGGAGGATCCATGGTCATGCTGTCATCCAAGACCGGGTTGGACGCCTCCAAGAGTAACTCCGCGTACAACGCCACTAAGGCCGGCGAGTTACATCTCATGCGCGGCTGGGCCTTGGAGCTTGGGCCAGACGGCATTCGCGTCAACGCCGTGGCACCGGGCAACGTTTTTGAAGGCTCCAAAATCTGGAACCCCGAGTACATCAAGGCCGCCGCTCGCAAGAAGGGCATCCAGCCCGAGGAAGTCATCCCTTATTACACTTCGCTGACTGCCCTAAAACGCGAGATCAAGCGTTCGGACGTGGCCGCGGCGATTGTTTTCCTGTGCTCCGACGCCGCGCGCTGCATCACCGGACAGACGCTGGTGGTGGACGGCGGACAGGTGATGGTGCGATGAACGATAAACTTGAAGCAGCCCTTTACGGCGGCACGCTGGAGAGCCGTCTCAATGCCTTGCGCCAACTTTGCGCGCAACTCGGCGAACGGTCCCGCCGGGGCACCAACTGCCACATCCACACCAACGAATCGTTCAGCGTCTTCCGGTCGCCCGCCGAAGCCGTCTGGCAGGCCGCGCGAGAAGGTCTGGCGGTGCTGGGCATTAACGACCATTACACGGTGGCGGGGCATGATGAGTTTCGCCAGGCATGCAAGATAGCGGGGATTGAGGCAACGTTTTCCATGGAGGCTGTGGGCATGGACCGCGCGGCCGAAGCCACTAAGCTGCTGCTGAACGATCCCGATAACCCCGGGCGCGTTTACCTTTGCGCGAAGGGCATCACCAGAATTCCGCCGGCGTCCTCCATTGCCGCACGGAGCCTGGCGCGCATTCGCGCGGCCCTCGAGCTTCGCAACCGGGAGATGACCGTGAAGGTGGGTCAACTCTTTCGCGAGCGCCTAGACGCCGAAGGCCCGTCGTGGGAAGACGTGCGCGCTTTGACGCCGCGAGGCAATACCACCGAGCGGCACGTGGGCCGGGCCGCGCTCGTCCGGCTGCGCCAGATCGCCGCCGCGCGTGGGATGCCTGTGAGTGAGGTCATCGAGCGCTGCTGCGGGACCGCTCCACCGGCGGGGGCGGACGACGCGGCGCTGCAGATCTTTCTCCGCGGCAAGCTACTCAAGGCCGGGGCCCCTTGCTACGTCCGGGAAACCGAAGATGCGTTCGTTTCCTCCGAGGATCTGCGCGACATGTTTCTGGCTTTCGGGGCCATCCCCACTTATCCGGTGCTCGGCAATCCAGTCACATCCGGGGAGCGCGATGTCGAGGCGCTACTGGATCGTCTGGAAGCATCGGGTTTTTTTGCGATTGAAGTTATACCGCACCGCAATACGCGGGAGCGCCTGACGGAAATTGTCTCAGCCGCGCGCCGCCGCTGGTGGCCGGTATTCAACGGCACGGAGCACAACACACCCGAGGCCCGTCCGCTGCTCGACCCGTATGCACTCGATCGGGAGTTCGAGCCCTGGTTCCGCCAAAGCACCGCGCTGATGCTGGGCCACCAGGCTGCCGTAAGCCGGGGGGAACCGGGGTTTGTCGGAGAGAATGGCCAGCCTTCGATCCCGGACGCGCGCGCGCGGTTCGAGTATTTCAGTAAGTCATTGACATAAGTTCGATCTTCTGACGGCAGCACGACAGAGGAAAAGGGGACAGACGCATTTTCCTGGATGGAAAATGCGTCTGTCCCCTTTTCCCCTACACCCCCAGCCCCGACCTTCTCACCAGTTCCCCCAGCGTCTGGTTGGTCTGCGGGTGATGGCCTTTTAGCGGGAGTATGCGCTCGTGAATGGCGTCCAGGAGCCAGGCGGGTTGCGGGAAGAATAGGGTCTCTAGCTCCGCGGCGGGGGTGATCCAATTGCGCGAGCCTAGCACCACCGGGGGGGCGTCCAGGTCGTCGAAGCAGAGTTGGGTCAGGGTCGCGGCTACGGTCTGCATTACGCAACCGCGCTCTACAGCGTCGCATACCAGCAGGACCTTGCCGGTCTTGCGGATGGACGCGACCAGCGGCTCGTAATTCAAGGGGTTGGCGGAACGAAGATCGATCAGCTCGGCTGAAATGCCAAAGCGCTTTTCGAGATCGTGGGCGGCGGCCACGGCGGTGTAGAGCGCGGGGCCGAAAGTCATAATTGTCAGGTCCTTGCCTTGGCGCTTGATGGATGGCTCGGACAGATCGATTTCGTAGTAGCCCTCGGGAACTCCCTGCTCGACGAACATCTCGCCGTAATCGTAGACCTTCTGGCTCTCGAAGAAGACTACCGGGTCGGTACCGGCCAGGGCGGCGTTCATCATGCCCTTGGCGTCGTAGGGCGTCACGGGATAGACCACTTTCAATCCGGGGATGTGATGCGCCAGCGCGGTCCAGTCCTGGGAGTGTTGCGCGCCGTACTTGGCGCCCACGGAAATGCGCAGCACCACGGGCATGTTCAGTTGCCCGGCCGACATGGCCTGCCATTTGGAGAGCTGGTTGAAGAGCTCATCGCCGGCGCGGCCCATGAAGTCGGCATACATCAGCTCCGCCACCACCCGGCCGCCTTCGAGCGCGTAGCCGACGGCCGCGCCGACAATCGCCGCCTCTGAGATGGGCGAGTTGAACAAGCGATGGTAGGGCAAGGCTTCGGTGAGGCCGCGATAGACGGCGAAGGCGCCGCCCCAGTCGCGATTCTCTTCACCGAAGGCCGCCATGGTGGGGTCGATGGCGAAGCGGTACAGCAGGGCTTCGAAGATGCCGTCCCGAACGTTGTACATCTTCATCTTGGGGACAGGTTTTCCACCCTGCATGGCCGTGCGCACCTTGCCCTTGATCTGCTGCACCCTGGGGTTTTGCGAGAGGTCTTGCAGGAACTCGGGCTGCCGGGTGTCGAACTTCTCGATGCGGCGGTTGGAGAACATGACCGAGCCCACCAGCTCGGAGCCGGGTCCCACGCGCGGGCTGGCCTCGAGATCGGTGGCCAGGCGGAACATTTCAAAAACCGCGGTGTCGATGGAGTCCTTGGCGGCGTCCAACACATCGCCAGGGACCGCCCCGATCTCCACCATCTTCTTGCGGAAAGCGCGAATCGAATCGGCCTCCAGCCAGCGCTCGACCTCTTCCTTGGAGCGGTAGCTCGAAGCGTCGGAAGGCGAGTGGCCGCTGATGCGGTACGTAATCGTGTCCAGCAGGACCGGGCCGCGGCCCTCCTCGAGCAGCTTCCGCTTGCGCCGGAAAGCGTCGATGACCGGGAGGGGATCGTAGCCGTTGACGCGCTCGGCGTGCATCTGCTCGGGGTTGACGCCCGCGCCGATGCGCGCGATGAATTGCACTCCCATGGTCTCGCCGAAGGGCTGGCCGCCCATGCCATAGAAGTTGTTCATGCAATTGAAAATGATGGGAGGCCGCCGCCGAGCGACGCATCCCACAGCGTGCGGTACTGGTCCATGGCGGAGAAGGTGATGCCTTCCCACACGGGACCGCAGCCGAAGGAAGCGTCGCCGATGTTGCACACCACCATGCCCGGCTTGCGGTTGACTCGCTTAAAGAGCGCCGCGCCCGGCGCAATCGATCCCGAGCCGCCCACGATGGCGTTGTTGGGGTAAATTCCAAACGGCGTGAAGAATGCGTGCATAGAGCCGCCCAGGCCGCGGTTGAACCCGGTCTCGCGCGCGAAGAGCTCGCTGTACGCCCCATAGATGAAGAACCGCAAGGCGAGGCCCTTCACGGTCCCCTGGTAGGCTTTCTCGACGGGGGCAAGCAGAGCGCTGTCGCGGTAGGTTCTCATGAGATCCAGCAGTTGCGCGTCGCTCCATTGGCGTATGGTCGAGAAGCCTTTCGCGAGGATCTCACCGTGGCTGCGGTGCGAGCCGTAGATATGGTCGTCGGAAGTCAGCGAGAACGCCATGCCGACGGCGGCCGCCTCCTGCCCGATGGAAAGGTGGGCCGGGCCGGCGTGATTATAAGCCAGGCCTTGAAACGCCCCCTTGGTCTTGATCTCGTTGAGAATGGTCTCGAACTGCCGGATGGCGCACATATCCTGCCAGATGGCGAGGAACTCCTCGGGAGAATAGGCGGCGCGCTCTTGCTCGCCCGTCCGCTGATAGGCGTTCACCGGAATATCCGACAACTTGATGGCGCCCCTGGCAAATGCTTGTTTCGGGTCTATGACGATCGATTTTGGCATTTAATGAATTCCTAAAATTGCTTCCCGCAGCGCTTCCGAGACCGTGGGGTGCGGGAACACGATCTCGCCGATATCCGATACGCACATCTCCGTTTCCACCATGATGGCGGCCGCGACGATGAACTCGCTGGAGGCGTCGCCGATGGCATGAACTCCCAGAATCTCGCCAAACCGAGCGCCGGCCAGGACCTTTACCATCCCCGTTCCGCCTTCGTGCTCGACGAGAAACCTTCCGGCGACGGCCATGGGCACGACGGACTTCTTGTACTCAATCCCCAGGGCCTTGAGCTCCTCTTCCGTCCTGCCCACTGCGGCTACTTCGGGATGGGTGTAGACTACCGCGGGAATCGCCAGGTAGCGAATTCGGTCCTTCTTTCCGAACATGTTGTTAACGGCGACGATGCCTTCGCGCGTGGCGGCGTGGGCCAACATGCGGCGTCCGGTAACGTCTCCGCAGGCCCACACGCCGGCGACATTGGTCTTGCCCAGCTCGGAAGTCCGCACGCCCGTGGGACTGAAATCGACGCCCACTTCTTCGAGACCCAACCCATCCACCACCGGCGCACGCCCCGTGGCGTTGAGGATGCAATCGGCGGAAGCGCTGGATTCGGAGCCGCCGGCCGTCGCGTAACGAATGGTGCGGCCCTCAATGCCGAGCACTTTGGCGGAAAGGTTGAACTCGATTCCCGCACGCTTCATGATTTCGAGCAGGCGGCTGGAGATTTCGAGATCGGCTCCGGCGGCGATCTGGGGCAGCATTTCATAGACGGCGACCTGGGCGCCAACCTCGTTGAAGAAGCAAGCGAACTCGAGACCGATGTAGCCGCCGCCGATGATGGCGATCTTCGCCGGGACATGCGTGAGGGCGAAAACCGTGTCGGAATCGAGCACGCCCTCGGAGCCGATTCCGGGAATCGGCGGCGCGGCCGGGCGCGATCCGGTGGCCAGCAGGATGTTGGCAGCCTCGTAGCGCACTGCGCCCACTTCCACCGCGTTGCGCGCTATCAGCCGTGCCTGGCCGGCAATGACCTCGACGCCCGCGCGTTTCAGCATGCCCTCGACGCCCTTGGTAAGCGTGCCCACCACGCGGTTCTTGCGCGCGACCACGGCGGGCATGTCGAATTCGACGGAGCCGAGGCGCACACCGTACTTGGCGGCCTGGCCACATTCATGGAAGAGCTTCGAGGAGCGCAGAAACGTCTTGGCGGGAATGCACCCCACGTTCAGGCAGGCGCCGCCCATGCGCCCTTTCTCGATGAGCGCCACCTTCTTGCCCATTCTGCCGGCGTGAGCGGCGGCTTCATATCCTCCCGGACCAGCCCCGATCACGACTAAATCGTACATAGCGACTCCACGTTCTCGATTTTCTCCTTGACCACGTTTAGGAATCTCGCGCCCGGCGCGCCATCGATCACCTGGTGGTCCAGCGTGAGCGACAGGCCGATGGCATCGATGAATTCGATTCCTGTCTCGCGGCGGACGGGCTTCAGTTGGATGGCATCCACGCCGAGAATTGCCACTTGCGGCGGGTTGAGCAGCGGGGTGAAGGACTCGATCCCTAGACCGCCCATGTTGCTGACGGTGAAGGTGGCGCCCGACAGGTCATCCACGGAAACCGTGCCTTGCACCGTCCGCGCGGCCAGTTCTTTCATCTTCACGGAAAGCTCGCCGGCGGTGAGCTTATGCGCATCCCGGACCACGGGAACCATCAATCCCCGCGGGGTGTCGCAGGCAAACCCGATATGAACCTCGCGGTGCTTGTAGATGCGGCCGTCGATGAACTCGGCATTCACGTCGGGGACCTGGATGAGCGCCTGGATGGCGCAGAACGTCACCAGGTCGTTGATGTTGATATCGGGCACGCCGGTGGAGGCCTTGATTTTGGCGCGCATCCGGAGCAGGCCGGCGGCGTTGGCCGATGTATGGAGCGTATACTGCGCGGTCGAGGCGAGCGACTCCCGCATGCGCCGGGCGATCTTCTCGCGGATGCCGGATATGCGGGTGGCCGGCGGAACCAGATCGCCGGAGGGCACCATGCCAGCCTGCATCCGCTTGTTCGCCAGAGAGGACACTCGCGGGGATGAGAAATATTCCTTGCGCAGGTCCTCTTCGAGAACCCGGCCGGCGGGGCCGGAACCGGAGACCGCCGCCGGATGGAAGTCGTGCTCCGCGGCGAACCGTCTGGCGCGGGGGCTGAGAGATCCGGAAGGCGCAGCCGGCGCCGGCTGCGCCACCTGACGATCCACCTTCGGCGCCTCGGGCGCCGCGGTGGGGGCCGCCTCCGTGGCTGGGGTTACCGGAGGCCGGAAGGCCTCGGCGCTCTCGCCCGGCTCTCCTATCACAAAGAGGTTGGTGAACACCGGCACCAGGGCGCCTTCGTCGAAGAACGTCTCCAACAGGGTACCGTCTACCGGCGCAGTGACCTCGAAGGTGGCTTTGTCGGTCTCGATCTCCGCCACCACTTCGCCGGCGGAAACCGGCTCCCCTTTGCGCTTACGCCATTTGGCGATGAGACACTCTTCTACGGTGTTGCCAAGCTTCGGCACTTCCACGGGAATCGCCATTTACCGGCAGGCCTCCTTCAGTTTCCACCCGACTTCGGGTTGACAGACGAAAGCGTCTGTCCCCCACCTGTGGGGCAGGCGGACCCAGAGGGTACCCCGCCTGCCAACCGACCATGTTTACAGTGTTTTCCGGTCGACTTTCGCCAGTTGCGTATCCAGCACGCCGGCGCACATGTGCACGTCGAAATCCGAAACGTCGTGCAGCGCGAAGACCGGCACGCCAGCGGTGCGGGACCCCTTGATGCGGAAGAAGTCGGCTCCCTGGACGTCGTCCAGCACGAACGCGGGCCGCTGGTCTTCCTTCTCAGCCTTGATTTCAATGTTGTCGAACTGAATGCCCTTCACGTGCCGGACGTAGAACCCGTGTGAAGGCATGTTGCGCCTAACTGGCGGCGGCCCGCCCATAGCGCCTCTTCCCGGTTGCTGGCCGGGCGCCGGGCCTCTTCCAGCGCCTGCCCGCCCCTGTCCTTCGGGGACGAACGTGCCGTCCGGCCCCCGGCCGTTGCGGCCTGGCCGCGGCTCCATGACAAACATGTCCGGCTCGGGATACATGTCCTCGTATTCCGGGGGCAGGAAAGCCGCCGCCTCTTTGGTTCCGCCGCCCTGGTGCAGCACCTGGACATTGCTGATCTTGACGTCTTCGATATAGTGGCCTGGAATCCCGCTGATGACCGATCCCAGCCCGGAAACCGAGCCGGAGCAAACAATGTTGCTGATGATCACGCGCTTCAGCGTCCCGATCGGCCGCCCTTCGGGAGTGCGCAGGCGCCTGCCCAATCGCAGGAAAATGGGCGCGCTGATGATGTCCCTCATGGAAATGTTGGTCACCGTAATGTCTTCCAGGATGGCGCCGTCCACGGTTTCCAGGGCCAGCCCCTGGCAGCCTTCGAATACGCAATTCGAAATGGTGATGTTGCGGAACCCGCCGTCCGATTCCGTCCCGAACTTGATGCGCCCCGTGCCCCCGCCCTGAGGCCGCCTCTTGTACGTGCCGTCCAGCAGCGTCCCTTCTTCCCAGCAGCCGCTTACGTAGCAGTTGGTGATGGTGACGAATTCCGTCTGCTTGGAGGATCCCAGCGCGTGGTCGGCCTTGAGACAGATGCCATCGTCCGCCGGGGAATTCACGTAACAGTTCGAAATCCGCACGTTGCGGCAGCAATCCACGTCCATGCCGTCGCGGTTGGTGTCGATCTTCAAATTGTCGAGCGTGAAGTTGTCGATGCCGGTGGCCAGAATGCCGAAGTGCCCGCCATGCAGGATGGAGAAATCGCGCAGCAGCACGTTATGGCAGTTCTTGAGGCTGATGGACTTGTTGCCCACGCCCGGCGTCTGGGCGCCCTGACCCCGGCTCAGCGATTTGCCCCAGATGCGCCCGCAGCCGAGAATGGCGATGTTGCCCAGTCCTTCGCCCCAGATCAGGCTGTTGTGGAAGTGGCTGTGGCCGAAATCCTGGTACTCGTCCCATTCGTTGGGCTCGGCCAGGTCGAACCCGCCGCCGGCGCCCTGCGCGGGCGGGTCGGCGGCAATGATGGTGGCCCCTGCATCGAGGTACAGCGAGATGTCGCTCTTGAGATGGATGGAATAGCACAGGTAATTGCCGGCCGGGAACAGCACCGTGCCGCCGCCCGCCGCGCTGGCCGCATCAATGGCCTTGTTGATGGCGGCGGTGTCGAGCGTCTTGCCGTCGCCCGTGGCCCCAAACGTTCGCACGTCGAAGAAACCCGCGCCCGGCGGGCTCGCGGCTGCGTGCGCCATTCCCTGCCCTGCCTGAAAGGCCAGGCCAGTTCCGGCCAGTCCCGCGCTGGCGCGCTTCAAAAACTCACGACGTAGATTTTCAGTTGACATAAATCCGCTCCTGAGAAATGACCGAAATGAAATTATAGCGAGTTGCGGACCCGATTCGAATCTGGCGGACTGGAACGGGTGCTTGACAGTTTTAGGGATTTCGGGGCTTTGAGCGGGAATTCGCTCGCGTACAGTCGCGGTTCTGTTCGAATGCCGCCTGTTTGCAGATGGTCAAAGAGCCATGACCCCGGGTGCGGCTGGCGAAGGGAACTCCGGACCAGCCGCTCATCACTCCGGAATCAGCGCTCTCCAAATTGGCTGCACCCAATCATCTTTGACCATGTCGTAAACGATGAAATCGGAATCGAACTGCCAATAGGTCCACGCCCAGCCGAGCGACTCCGCCGTGCGCGCCACGTGGGACGTGTAGCGGACACGCGAATCCATATCGGCGCCGCCCCGGTCATAGGCCCCGAACTCGCCCAGCAGGATGGGCCGCTTCTGCGCCTTCGACCAGTCCTGAACGGTGGCGAAGTCGTCCTCCACCTTCCGCTTCTCCTCATCCGTACCCCAGCTTATCCCCGACAAGTTGGCTGTGGACTTGTTCCAGCGTGCGCCCTGGTGCGTGAAATTCATCGGCAGATAGTAATGGACCGTGACCACGATGTTGCGATCGTCGTCCGGGAGTTCCAGCTTATCGAGGTAGTGGATGTTATTCCACGCTGCCGGGCCGATGACTACATTCCGCTCGGGATTCGACTTCCGAACGATCGCCAGCGCATTTTTGATCCACGCGTTCCAGAGTTCCGGGGTGAGTTGGCTGTTAGGCTCGTTCAGAATCTCGAAGAGAACGCTGTTCGGCGAATCCTTGTAATGCCCGGCTACCTGCTCCCAGAAAGCCATCAGCCTTGGCTGGCACGTCTCGGTGTTGTTTCCGCATACGTTGTAGTCGTGTTCGTCGAGAATGACCGTCAGCTCATTTGCCAAAGCGTTGTTCACCGCCCAATCGAGGGTCTTGAACCAGGCCGAATCGAGCCGGTTCTTGGCGTCCATATGGGAGAATGCCTGCAAATTGATGCGAACCGTCTGAAACCCGCCCCCGCGGAGACGCTGGAAGTGCCGCTCTTTGAAACGCGCTTTCTCAAAGTCGCGCCACAGAGGGTCGTATCCGATGATGTTGACCCCGCGACGCATGCTCTTGATTTGATCCCACGGATCGATCGGAACAAAGCCGGACGGCTGTGCCCCAGCTACACCTGCGATCAGGCAGGCGAGCGCCAGCAATCTATTGGGTCCCGAAATCATATTGCAGCCCTCGGTGTGCTGCTAACGGAGTTCCATCTCCGGAAGCGTGATTATCTCACGGATTCGGGGCGGTGAGGCGCTGGCGCGGACGGAATTGCCGGACCTGGAATGAGGCAATGTGGCCGGCAACGCGGAAAATTATTACAGCCACCCGCGACGGGCCATTCCGGGAACCGCAGGCCCACCAGCCGGGAAGGACGGGCGGGGCGGCGCGACCGAGGGCGGGGGGATGGCCGAGCGGTATGACATTTTCGTGGCGAGCGCATCCAGGATTTCAGGTGTGCTTGTCCGGGCCTGGTATGGAGAACAGCCAGGACGAGGGATCGGCAGCCGAAAGGCGGCTTGCGCGGGGTAATCGGCGGATTCTGAGCTTGCGGATGAGCGATAAAGATTCGGGGTAGGATCACTTCTTCTTGGGGCTGCGGGCAATGAAACCTATGGCACGGGTGACAGGCGGGTTCTTTAATTTCTGGATGTCTTGAACGACGGAAACCAGGATAGCGGCGTGTTGCTGCTGGGTATGGGCCTGGTGCTCTTGGGCGGCTTCCAATTGTTCGACTTTGCGCGCCATTTCCTTGTTGGTGGCCAGCAGTTCGCGGAGTTGAACGAAGGCTCGGACGATAAAGATGCTCATCCGCACGGCGTGATCGCTTTTCAGCACGGCTGAGAGCATGGCTACGCCGTGTTCGGTGAAAGCGTAGGGCTGATAGCGGATGTTCCTTCTGGGTGCGATCACAGTTTGTGATCTCATGGTTGTCGGGAGGGTTATTTTGACGCCCACGGGGTTCCCGCGCCTGGGCACTCGAGCCGGGAACCGGCTTCCCCAGAACGGTTAAGCACCCGACTGGAACTACTTCCCCGCGGCGCTGGACGGCGGGTGCAGCAGAACGCGCGTGGGCTGGTTTCGATCGCATCCCAGCCGGCCGTCCTGGTATTGCAGCTCGACAACCTGGATGACCGTCCGCCGCTGGGACAACGGATCGCCCGGCTTGAGGTCGGCTCCGCCCTGGTGGACAAAGTAGAACAGGAAGGCGCGGCCGCCACTCACCACGACGTCGGCATGTTGCCCCTTGCCGCGGTCCGTCGGGACCTGGCCCGGCTCTTGCAGGAGGGGGTCCGGTTGGGCGGTCCACGTTTCTGCGTCCCGGGAGCTGTACACCGCCAGCCCGTTCCACATGTCGGTGATCATCCAGTAACGATCCTTCCACCGAAAGATCTTGGGACCCTCGCCGGCACGGTCGCCGATGGCCACGCCACCCTGCTTCCACTGGTAGAGGTCGGGGCTGTCGGCGTAATAGATGTGGCTCCCATCGCGTTCGTTCTTGTACCACAGGCGCCACGTGCCCGTGCCCAGGCGGCACAGGCTGGCGTCGATCACCCGGTCCGAGGCCAGTGGCAGGGTGGATTCGTAAGTCCACTTCAGTAGGTCATCGCTGGTCAGGTGGACGATTTCGCGCGGCGCATTCCAGTCGTTGAAGATGCCCGGAACAACCGAGAGGTACATGTGATACTTCTTGCCGCCGTCGATGACATCCGGCGCCCAGTGGGTGTAATCGGGCTGGCCATAGCCGATCTCCGCCGTGCCGCGGTATTTCCAGGTGGCCCCTCCATCCGCGGATTCGGCAATGCCGATGCGGGTACCGTGTACCCACGCTACGCCCCGTGCGTCGCGCAAATCCGCGCGGCGATTGGTGTAGAACATGAACCATTTTTTCTCGGCGCGGTTCCAGACCAGGGCGGGGTCGGCCGCCCCGTCGTGGACCGGGTCGCGGAACAAGGGCTTGGGCGCGATCTTGCCCGCCGGTTGACTTCCGAGTCCCACGAAAGACACGCCCAAGAGGATCAGCGCCAGCCCTACGAACTTCTGGCGCGTAAACGCCTCTTTGAAGAAGAGCCGCGCCCAAACGAGCGTCCAGATGTACCCCAGCGACACCATGGGGTACAGGACGGAAAGCTCGCCATGGCGGATGCCCAGGATGAAAAAATACCAAGACACCAGGTACACCGCCACTCCCGCCGCGAGCTTGACATTCAGGATGTGCCAGAACCCTTTGTTCAGCTCCCCGGCGCCCAGCTTCAGCAGCACCGCTCCGAACGAGCCGACGATCGACGCCACCAGCATCAGCAGCATGGAGCTTAGGGGCGTGCCGCTCACTTCTTACCTCCCCGCCCCAACACGGATACGCCAATCACAATAATGGCGATGCCGGTCAGCTTGTACGGGTCCGGCTGGTCGTGGAGGAGGAGGAGCGAGAGCAAGGTGACCCAGACGTAAGTCAGGGCGATCACCGGGTAGAGGAGGGAAAGCTCGCCGTCCTTGAGCGCCAGCACCAGCAGCACCGTGCTCAGACCGTACAGCACCAGACCGCTCAACAATGCAAGGTTGGTGGCCATTCCCATCAACCCGGGGTGCGCCAGGTGGTTGGCGCCGAACTTCATGAAGATCTGCGCGGCCGCGCCCAGGACGGTGCAGCCGAATACCAGCAGCACCGACCGGCGGCGCGCGGCTTCAGTTTCTTGGGGGTTGGCGGCAGGGGTGGTCAATCTTCAACAGGATAACAGGGTTTCCGGTAGAATAAGTATCTGTGGATCAAGATAATGCGATCATCGTGGACGACCGGCGGGACGGCGCGCCGGCGTCCCACCGGCCCGAGCCGCAACGCGGGTTCATCGCGGAGTGGACCGTCACCATCATTCTCCTGCTGTTCGGGACCACCAGCCTGGTGCAGGCGTTCGTCATTCCCACCGGCTCCATGGAGGACACGCTGCTGATCGGCGACCACCTCCTGGTGGACAAGCTCTCCTACGCGCCGTCGGGCCTTCTCTCGAAGCACATCCTGCCCTACGACGAACTGCGGCGCGGCGATATCGTCGTGTTCCGCTACCCCGTGGATATTCAGCAGACCTTCGTGAAGCGCGCCATCGGCATTCCGGGAGACCACATCCGCCTGGTCAACAAGCAGCTCATCCTCAACGGCAAGCCGGTCTTCGAGCCATACGTCTATCACAAGACCGAGTACATCGACTCGTATCGCGACAACTTCCCCAGCGACCCCAACGTGCACGTGGTTGATTCCGCCCTGGATATGCTTCAGAATCACGTGCAGAACGGCGACGTGGTGGTGCCGCCGGAATTCATTTTCGCCATGGGCGACAACCGCGATTCCTCGCTGGACAGCCGCTACTGGGGCTTCGTGCCGCGCGATAACATCATCGGCAAGCCGCTCATCGTCTACTGGTCGTACGACGCGCCCACCGAAGCGCTCGCCAACCCCAGCATCGGGATCGGGCATATCATTGACCTGGTTCAGCACTTCCCGACCAAGACCCGCTGGCGCCGGACCTTCCGGATGATCCACGGCTATCCCCTCAAGTAAATGAACCCTCATCATTACGGTCTCATTCTCGCCGGCGGACGCGGAACGCGCTTCTGGCCGCGGAGCCGCAAGCGCTCCGCCAAGCAGGTGCTGGATGTGGCGGGGGAGCGTTCCCTGATTCAGGCCACGGTGGAGCGGCTGGCCCCCGTGATCCCTCCCCAGCGGATGTGGATTCTGACCAACGCGTACCTGCGCGGCACCATCCTGCGCCAGCTTCCCGAAGTTCCCCCGAATCAGGTTCTGGCGGAGCCTGTGCAGCGCAACACCGCGCCGGCCATCGGGTTGGCGGCGCACATCCTCCGGTCGCTGGATCCCGACGCCGTGATGGGCGTGTTCCCATCCGACCACGTGGTGGGAAAGCCCGCCAGGTACCGGGGGGTGCTGAGGGCCGCTCTGAAAGCCGCCGCGGCGGGCAAGCTGGTGGTAGTGGGCATCCAGCCGCGCTGGGCGGAAACCGGCTACGGCTACATCGAATTCCCGCGCGGGAGCCAGGCCGGCGCGGAGGCGCTTCCGGTGCGCCGTTTCCGCGAGAAGCCCGAGCTGGCCAACGCCAAACGCTATGTGGCCGCCGGCAACTTCTACTGGAACTCCGGCATGTTCTTCTGGCGCGCCGACGTCCTGCTCGACCAACTCCGCCGCCATCTGCCCAAAACCGCCACCGTGCTGGCTTCCCTGCCCCGTTTCGGGTCCCGCCGCTTCTCCACCGCTCTGAAGCAGGTCTTCCCGCTGTGCGACAACATCTCGATCGATTACGCCGTGCTCGAAAGGGCCGGGCCCAGAGGGCACCTCGTCAGCGGCATCGCCGCCGCCGATTTCGGCTGGAACGACGTAGGAAGCTGGAACGCGGTCTACGAGCTGCTTCCCCGCGACGCCTGCGGCAACGTCACCGCTCCCGGCTCCATCTGCCTGGATTCGCACAACAATTTCGTGGATGCCCGCGGAAAAGTGGTGGCGCTCCTGGGAGTGCGGGATCTGATCGTGGTGGACACCCCAGACGCCCTGCTGGTAGCCGCGCGCGACGATGCGCAACGAGTGGGCGAAATCGTCAAAAGGCTGGAGAAACTCGAGCGTCACGATCTGCTGTAACCGCGCGGGTCTGAGCTGCAACGCCAGCGGCGGCGGCGCTTCCAGAACGAGACTGTTCCCGCCCACGGCCAGCATCCATCCCGACGGCGCGCCGATCCCGCTCGAGAACTGCGTGAACCGGCGGCAAAGACCCGCATCGGGCGTTCCGCCGCGGGCGCTACCGCGGAGAGCGGACCCCGAAATGAAGGTACACTGGAGGAGTTCGCCGCATTGGACGGAGAGGAGGTTACTGGCCGATGTCAGTTTCACGCAGATCTTTCTTCGCCCGCGCCGGGGCGATTGCCGCCGCCCAGGGGCTGGCTTTGAAGGCGCAGCAGAAGCCGCTTGTGGATCCGGGGGCGACGCCGCAGGACCCTCGTATGGGCACTGGCAATGTCGAGAAACTGTTCAAGTATTCCAACCAACGCGCCAAGGTTGCCCTGATCAAGGGTGAGAACCGGCGCAAGAACGTTTACGACGCGCTAGTCGAGATCGACGACCAGATCCGGCCGGGTCTTAAGATCAGGAAGTACGTTCTGATCAAGCCCAACGGCAGCGACCTAACGCGGGCACTGATTTCCACGCACGCCGACACCGTGCACGGAATCATGGACTACCTGGCCCCGCGCTTCAAAGGTCAGGTGGTGGTGGCCGAATGCTGCGGCACTCCGGCCAAGACGGCCACCAGCCAGTTCGGCTGGGACAAGATCTTCGCCGAGCACAAGGCCTTCAACATGAAGTTCGAGGTTCCCAACGAGGACGAGAACCGCTACGAGCTGCTGTACGGCATCGACTACGACCTGCATCCGCTCCCCATCAAGATGGGCGCTCGATTCGTGGATCCCGATGCTTTCGTGATTTCCTCGGCGGTGCTGAAGACGCACAACATGGTGGTGGCCACCATGGCGATCAAGAACATGGTGCTGGGAGCCGCCATGACTCCGCCTCCCGGAGAGAAGCGGCCCTGGGGCGACAGCGACAAGCGCAAGTTCCACGTCGGCATACGCGCGGGTAACTACAACATGTATGTCGGCGCCCAGATGATGAAGCATAACTGGGGAGTGGGTCTCATCGACGGGTTCGAGGGCATGGAAGGGAACGGTCCCGTTTCGGGCACCCCGGTGCCGCATCGCATCGCTGTGGCCTCCACGGATTTCCTGGCGGCGGATCGGGTGGGCCTGGAGTGCATGGGAATCGACGCCGGCTGGCCCGGCTATCTGAACTACGCCTACCAGGGCGGCCTGGGCCAATACGATCTGGCCAAGATCGACGTAGTGGGCGCCAAGATCGCCGACGTGAAACGGAAGTACCGGCTGCACGCCGACGTGGACCGGATGCTGGAGTGGCGCGGGCCGATGCAGGACCTGCCGCCGAACCTGGGCCGCAACCGGGGTCCGCAGGAAGAAGATCTGTCGGGTTATTACGCTTGATGGCGGGCGGCGATTGCGGGCGGATGTTCCGGCTGCAGATTCCCCCAGGCCGGCGGCAGAACCTCGCCGCGGAATGGAATGCCGCTGTGGTGGTTGCGCACAATCGCCCCGTACTCGACGGACCGCAAGGCCGGATCGCCCTCCGATCAAAGGGTATAGTGGTTCCAAAGGTTATGATTACGAAGATTATTCCAGTTGCATTTTGCGCCTTGCTCGTGGCTGCGCCGGGGCAAGGGGCAGACGCGGTGGTGCTCCGGATCAAAGCCGACCAGGTGGCGGCGCACGTCAGCCCGATGCTCTACGGGCTGATGACGGAAGAGATCAACTTCTCCTACGATGGCGGGCTGTACGCGGAGATGGTTCGCAATCGCAGCTTCAAGGACGACCCCAAAGAGCCGGTGCATTGGCAGCTCGTCCAGGAACAAGGCGGAACGGGAACGATGTCGCTGGACCCCGGCCAGCCGTTTAACGACGCCATCCCTACCAGCCTGAAGCTTGCCGTGACCCAAGCCGGCGGAAGGCAGCGGGTGGGCATCGCCAACGAGGGATTCTGGGGTATACCGGTGAAACCGAATACGCGCTACCGGGCCTCGTTCTACGCCAAGGCCGAAGGATTCGCCGGGCCTCTCAGAATTGCCATCGTGAGCAACGATGGCGCGACGGTTCACGCCAGCGCACAGGCGCCGCGAGTCACCGGGAGTTGGAAGAAATATGAGGCCATTCTGGCCACGGGCCAGGCGAAGCCATCCGCGGAAAACCGGCTGGTCATTTCAGCCGGCAGCGCCGGGACGGTCTGGTTCAGCATGGTGTCGCTGTTTCCGCCGACGTGGAACAATCGGCCCAACGGCAACCGGAAAGACATCATGCAGATTCTGGCCGACATGAAGCCGGCCTTCCTGCGGTTTCCGGGCGGTAATTACGTGGAAGGACGCACCATCGCCACGCGCTTCGATTGGAAGAAGACCATCGGCGATATTTCCGAGCGGCCGGGCCACATGAACGACGCCTGGCGGTACTGGTCGTCGGACGGCATGGGGCTGCTGGAGTTTCTGGAATGGTGCGAAGACCTGCACATGGAGCCGGTGCTGGCGGTCTATGCGGGCTACTCACTGGCCGGCGAGCGCGTCGCGCCGGGCGCCGACCTGGAGCCTTTCGTCGAAGACGCGATTGACGAAATCGAATATGCGACTGGCGGCGCCGGCACCACGTGGGGCGCACGACGCGCCAAAGACGGACATCCAGCGCCCTTCAAGCTGGAATATGTCGAGGTAGGCAACGAGGACCAGTTCGACCGGCAGACGGGGAGCTATGAAGGCCGGTTCGCACAATTCTTCGATGCCATCAAGGCGAAGTATCCCAAGCTGAATGTGGTCACCACCGCCCGGGTGAGCGGCCGCAATTCGGACGTGCTCGACGAACACTACTACCGCCGCTCGGAAGACGAGATGGCATCGCACGCGCACGATTACGACACGCGCGACCGCGCCGGGCAGAAAGTCTTCGTGGGCGAGTGGGCGACGCGCGTGGGCGCGCCGACACCCAACATGAGCGGCGCCCTGGGCGACGCGGCCTGGATGACGGGACTGGAACGAAACTCGGACCTGGTCATCATGGAGTCTTATGCTCCGCTGTTTGTCAACGTGAACAAGGGCGGGATGCAGTGGCCCACGGATTTGATCGGCTTCGACGCGCTGGGGAGCTACGGCTCGCCGGCGTATTACGCCCAGCAGATGTTCAGCCTGCACCATGGCGACGTGGTACTTCCGGTGACCGCGCAGGGCGTTCCCACGCGGGAATGGCAGCCGCCCGCGCCGGGCGGACGCCGCGGCGCCCCGGGCACGCCAACGCCTCCGCCGCAACCAGCGCCGCCGCCGCAACAGGTGCCCACGCTGTTCTTCGACGCGACGCGCGACAGCCAGGCGGGAACCATCTATCTGAAGCTGGTGAACCGGGCCGGGACACCGCAGCCCGTGCGCGTGGAAATCAGCGGGCTGAGCGCCGTCGAGGCCCAGGGGCAAGCCATCACGCTGAGCGCGAGCGCTCCGGATGACACGAATTCGATTACGGAGCCGACTAAGATCGTGCCCATGACCACCAACGTGGAGGGACTGGGCGCCAACTTCACGCGCACGTTCCCGCCGTATTCCATCACGGTATTGCAGATGAAGGGGAAGTAAAACCCGGGGACAGACGGAACGTTTTCCAGTTTCTTGCCCGGGACGGGCGGGAAAACCGGAAAACGTTCCGTCTGTCGCCGGTTTTTTGTCCCCGGGTTTCATGGTGAGCCGGGCGGGACTCGAACCCGCGACCCTGTGCTTAAAAGGCACATGCTCTACCACCTGAGCTACCGGCCCTGGATGCTGTGGCGGTACGTTGCGATACTTGTTCATTTTATCAGACGGCGGCTATACTTGGTCCAGACAACCGATGAACCGGCTGGCGCGCCGTTTTCTATTTCTCACCCTGGCGATCGCGGCAACGCTGCTGATCGGAACGGCAGGGTTCACCCTGATCGACGGCTACCCCCCTTTCGACGCTTTCTACATGACCCTCATCACCATGACCACGGTGGGGTACAACGAGATTCATCCGCTTTCGCAGGCCGGGCGCGTTTTCAATTCTTTTCTGATTTTTTTCGGCGTCACCACGATCTTCATCGCCCTGGGCGCCATGACCCAGACCATCATCGAGCTGGAATTCGGCCATGTTATCGGCAAGCGGCGGACCAAACGCATGATCGACAAGTTGAAGGACCACTACATTATCTGCGGCTACGGGCGCGTGGGGCGCGGCGCCGCCGCGGAACTGCAACACTCCGGCGTCCCCTTTGTGGTGGTGGATAACAGCCCGGAGCGCGTGGAACGCGCCCTGCTGGCGGGCCTGCTCGCCTTGGCGGCCGATTCCACCCGCGATGAGACCCTGCGCCAGGCGGGCGTGGACCGGGCTCGCGGGCTGGTGGCGGCCCTCGCCACGGACGCCGACAACCTCTTTGTGCTGCTTTCCGCCAAAGGCCTCAATCCGCGCATTTACGTGGCGGCGCGCGCGGCCGAAGAAGGCGCCGAGGAGAAGATGCGGCGCGCCGGCGCGGATGCCGTCTTCGCTCCCTACTCCATCGCCGGCCACCGCCTGGCGCAGTCGCTGCTGCGGCCGCACGTGGTGCAGTTTCTCGACTTCACCACCAAGGACATCGGCATGGACGTGGCCATCGAGCAGGTGCGCGTTTCCGAAACCAGCGAGGTGGTTTCGAGGACCATCAAGGAGATGCAGTACCGCCGCGATGTCGGCGTGATCGTCATGGCCATCCGCAAGGGCGACGGACACATGCTGTTCAATCCGCCGGCCGACACGGCCGTCGAGGGCGGCGATTACCTGATCGTCATGGGCCGCCAGGAAAACTTGCGCACTTTGGAAGGATTGCTGGCCGGGTCTGGCAGCCGGCGGGAATAAAGGAGTCCGCGGCGCGGTGCTGCACGGTATAATGACATGGGTTGCGTGTAGCCGGTTATGCTGAAGCGTTTTCGTCAGTTTATCGATTCCATTGTCTTCGCGGGCCTGAAGCCGGACGCTCCCAGGGAGCAGGCCAAGCAAATGCGGCGGCTCGGCCCGCTGCGCGGTCTACTGGAGCGTGTTCTGCTTCGGCCGGCGCCCTCCGACCCCCTGTATCTCAGCAATCGCACGTTCGACCAGAAGGTGAAGCTCGGGCTGGCGATAGCAGTGCCGTGCCTGATTGCGGTGGGCGTCACCGTGCTCGGGCTGAGCCACTTCTTTCATGCCAACACTCCTGGGCCCGCCGCCGAGCCGTCTGCCGCCGAACTGGCAGCGAAGCTCCTGCCGAATGTGGACAAGACCATCACTATCGAGGTCAACAAGGACGTGCAGGTGTTGGATGCGCATGTCGAACGTGAGGGCGGAGTGAAAGTGGCCGGCACGGTCAAGAACAACACCGACCACCTGATTCATACGACGGAGATCATCCTCAACGTGACCGATAGCACGGGTTCGCACCTGGGAGCGGTGAGCGCCCGGGTGGACAACCTGGCGCCCCGTGCCACGGCGAAATTCCAGGTCTTCATCGAGCAGAAAGACGCTGCTTTCGCGCTGGTACGCGAAGTCCAAACGCAATAGCGGGCGGCGCCGCTACATGCGCGGAGGGGCGAAGAACTGGAGCGGCTCGAGCGCGGCGATGCGCCACTTCTTGCCGGACTTCTCGACGCGGCACTTCACGCTCTGGCGGCGCCGCTCGGCGACTGCGCCATCCTGCCGATCCACAATATGAACCAGCCAATCCAACTCCACGGCGCGGCTGCGATCATCCCCCTCTTCCCCGACCAACTCGATCGACGACTGCACTTCGGCCTCGCGCAGAAGGGCCGTGACGCTGGCGCGGAGCGCCTCGTATCCCGGCATGGCGGGATCGAAAGCGTTCATAAATGCGATGGCATTGGCCTCGCTCAGCGCCGACGCCATGGAGGCAAAGAGATCCCATACCTGCTGCGCGGAATCGGCCCGGAGGCGGGCCGCGAAGGGAACCAGGAGCAGCACGCGGCGCGTCATTTCAAGTCCTGTAGCTGGTGTTGATTTGAATGTAGCCCTCGGTGAGGTCGCACGTCCAGAAGCGCGCCGTGCCCTGGCCCTTGCCGCGGACGGTCACGCGGATTTCGCACTCGGGGGCGTCCAGCTTACGCTTCAACCGGGGCTCGGAAAACGACACCGCCAGGCCTCCGTGGCACACCATGACACCTTGCATGTAGACGTCGGTTTTGGAAGGATCGAAGGCTACTCCGGCATTGCCCGCGGCGGAGAGGATGCGGCCCCAGTTGGGATCGGAGCCCGCCACCGCCGTTTTCACCAGGGGCGAGTTGGCGATGGCGCGCGCCATGCGCGCCGCGCCATGGTTATTGGAGATCCCGGAAACCACGATGGTGATGAACTTGCGCGCACCTTCGCCGTCGCGCGCGATGGCCTGCGCCAGCGACTCCATCACCTGGGTGATGCGCTCTTCCACTTTGGGAAGCTCGCGGGGATCCGGGCGCACTCCGGAAGCGCCGTTGGCCAGCAGCACCAGCGTGTCGTTGGTGGAAGTGTCTCCGTCCACCGAAAGGCGGTGGTAGCTGCGCTCGACGCCGCGCTTGAGGATGGCGCGCAGTTGCGCCGGCGGAACGGAGGCGTCGGTCATGACGAACCCCAGGGTGGTGGCCATCAGCGGCTGGATCATGCCCGAGCCTTTGGTCATGCCCGCGATCCGCACCACGCCGCGCCGCAGACTGGTTTCGGCGAAGGCGGTCTTGGGCACGAGGTCGGTGGTCATGATGGCGCGGGCCGCGTCGTCGAAACGCCCGGTGCCGAGGCCGCCGACGAGCCTCGGGAGAGCGTCGATGATTTTCCGCGGATCGAGTTCCACCCCGATCACGCCGGTGGAGGCCGGCAGCACCTGCGAAACCGGCAGCCTCAGAAGTTTCGCGGCTGCTTTGGAGGTGGCGAGCGCCACCGCGTCGCCGGTGCGGGTGGCGCAGTTGGCGTTGCCGGCGTTGACCAGGATGGCCCCCACGAGGCCGCGCGACAGCTTCAAATGCCGGCGGCAGAGCTTCACCGGAGCGGCCTCGACGCGGTTCTGGGTAAACACGGCGGCGGCGCTGGCCGCGAGCCCCGTGACAATCAGGGCCAAGTCGTCCTTCTCCACCTGGCGAATGCCGGCGTAGGTGGCAGCGTAGGCATATCCCAGCGGCAGGGTCAAAGGCGCATCCCTCCTATGTCCTCATCTTCCGCCAAATGCTGGCCGTTGGCAAATTCGGCGGCGGAGATGCGTTTGCGGCCCTCGAGCTGAACCTCGAGAAGTTGGAGGGCGCCGGAGCCGCAGCTTACCACCAGCGGCTTCACGGCGGAGATGCGGCCGGGGGGCCGGGGGCCAGGGGCCGGGGGCCGGAGGTCGGGGGCCAGGCGCGATTTCCAGAGGTGAAGGGTTTGGCCGCGGAAAGTGGTGAATGCGCCGGGCCAGGGCTGCAAAGCGCGCACACGATTGTGAATCGACTGGGCGGGTTGGCTCCAGTCCACCATCCCGTCTTCTTTCTTCAGCAGCCGTGCGTAGGTGGCCTGGGATGAGTCCTGCTTCTGGGGAACGATGGCGCCAGCCGCCAGACCGGCGAGCGTTTCCACCAGCAGATCCGCCCCCATGGCGGCCAGGCGTGCCCCGAGTTCTACGGCGTTCTCGTCCGGCCCGATTTCCGTCCAGGTCTTCAAAAGCATGTCGCCGGTATCGAGGCCGGCGTCGATGCGCATGGTGGTGACGCCGGTGCGCGTCTCGCCGTTGAGGATGGCCCATTGAATGGGTCCAGCCCCGCGGTACTTGGGCAACAGCGAGGCGTGCACGTTGACGATCCCGAGCGGCGCCAGGTCGATCACGGTCTGCGGAATGATCTGGCCGTAACCCACCACCACCATGGCCTCCGCCCCGAGGGCGCGCAGGAAATCGACGGCCTCCGGCAGCTTCACGCGCTCCGGCTGGCGGACTGGCAGCCCCATCCGCGCGGCGGCTTCTTTCACGGGTGGCGGCGAGGGGTGCTGTCCGCGGCCGCGGGGCCGGTCGGGCTGCGTCACCACCGCCAGCACCTGGTGCCCGGCCTCCACTATGCGCTCGAGCGTGGGGACGGCGAAGGCTGGAGTTCCCAAGAAGACCAGGCGCATCGCCGGCGCCTCAACCCCACTCCCCGGCGCGTTGGAGTTTCTTGATCTTGCGCTTCATCAGGTCGCGCTTCAGCGCGCTGATGTGGGTGATGTAGAGGCGGCCATTGAGGTGGTCGGTTTCATGCAAGAACGCGCGCGCCAGCACGTCTTCGCCGGTCTTTTCGAACTCCTCGCCGCGGGCGTTCCGGGCGCGCACCGTGACGCGCTTGGCCCGCCGCACCTGCTCGCGAAATCCCGGGATGCTGAGGCAGCCCTCCTCGCCCTCCTGCTTGCCCTCGATGCGAACGATCTGGGGATTGATCAAGACAAGTTTGTCGGCCGGATTCTCGCCATTGGAGACATCGATGACGGAGATTTTCTTGGAGAAGCCGATCTGCGGCGCGGCCAGCCCCACCCCTTTGGCGGCGTACATGGATTCGAACATGTCCTCGAGGAATTTGTGCAGCTCCGGGGTATCGAATTCGGTAACGTCCTCGGCCTCGCGCTCCAGCACCGGATTCCCGAACTTCACAATCGGATAAACCATAAGAATCAGAAACTCCTCACCTGTTCCCGGTAGCCTTCGAAATTCCGCCGTGTCTCACCGAGCGAGTCGCCACCGAACTTCTCGAGGAACGCCTGAGCCAGCACGATCGCCATCATGGCCTCCCCGATGACGCCGGCGGCCGGCGCCACGCACACGTCGGAGCGCTCGTAGGCGGCCAGGGCCGGTTCGCGGGTGGCCAGGTCGACGGACTCGAGCGGCCGCCGCAGCGTGGAAATGGGCTTGAGCAAGCCGCGCACGACGATGTCCTGGCCGTTGGTAATGCCGCCTTCGAGGCCTCCCGCGCGATTGGCGCCGCGCGTAAAGCGGCGCTCCCCGCGATCATAGTGGATGGTGTCCTGGACCTTCGATCCGAAGCTCGCCGCGCCCTCCGCCGCGAAGCCGATTTCGACTCCCTTCACCGCCTGCATGGAGACGATGGCCTGCGCCAGGCGGCCATCGAGACGCGAATCCCACGTCACATGCGATCCCAGCCCCACGGGGACGCCGCGCGCCACCACCTCGAAGACGCCGCCGACGGTATCGCCGGTGCGGAACGCCTGGTCGACCGCGGCTTTCATACGGACTTCGGTTTCCGCGTCCACGCAGCCCAGCAGCACTTCCGGCTGGCGGCTGAGAGCGACAATCTCCTCCCACGCGGCGGCGCGCTCGAGCCGCACGGGGCCCACGGCGATCACGTGGCTCAACACCTGGATGCCGAATTCCCCCAGCAGCGCCTTGGCCAGCGCGCCCACGGCCACACGCGCCGCCGTTTCGCGGGCGCTGGCGCGCTCGAGGATGCAGCGCGCGTCGTCAAAATCGTACTTGATGGCGCCCGCCAGGTCGGCGTGGCCGGGCCGCGGGTGCGTCACCGCCTGGCGCCGGTCCCCGGCGCCCTCGGTGTCTTCCACGGGAAGCGCCTCGGCCCAGTTCTGCCAGTCGCGATTACGGATGAGGATGGCCACCGGCGAGCCGATGGTGCGGGAATGGCGGACGCCCGCGACGATCTGGGCGCGGTCCTCCTCGATCTTCATGCGGCCGCCGCGGCCGTAGCCCTGCTGGCGGCGCCACAGCTCGTGGTTGACGGCCTTCAACGATATGGGTATGCCGGCGGGAAGCCCTGCGAGCGTCGCCACGAGACACTCGCCATGGGACTCTCCGGCCGTCTCAAAGCGCAACATCGGATAAGAATTTTTATCGTAGCAGACTCGA
>Ga0187877_1000331_pt1 | contig 61597 bp, 52 predicted proteins | sample June2016WEW_17_1_3_FD_132430 | JGI IMG/M metagenome (GOLD analysis project Ga0187877, IMG submission 132430) | Peatland microbial communities from SPRUCE experiment site at the Marcell Experimental Forest, Minnesota, USA - June2016WEW_17_100 | ecosystem: Environmental > Terrestrial > Soil >...
GAGAGCCAGGGCCTGTATGTCGTCCGGGAATACACCGGACACGGTGTTGGCCGGAAAATGCACGAAGGGCCGCAGGTCCCCAACTACGGCACGCCGGGTACGGGGGTCCCGTTGCGGCCAGGGCTGACGATCGCCCTCGAGCCGATGGTGCTGGTCGGCACGTATAAGACCCGCGTGCTGGCGAACCAGTGGACCGTGGTCTCCGCGGACGGGTCGTTGACGGCCCACTTCGAACACTCGGTGGCCGTCACCGAAGGCGCCCCTCTGATCCTGACGCTTCCCTGACCCGCCCGGGGGCCGGACGAAACTGGACGGAAGTGGTTAGAGCATGTATAATCAAATCTTTGGCTGGACTACTGGAAGAGAAGAGTAAGGAGTATTGCGATCATGAAAGTATCACCCTCCATTCGCAAGCGCTGCGCGAAGTGCAAGGTTGTCAAGCGCAAGGGCAGATTGTATATCATCTGCGAGAATCCGAAGCACAAACAGCGACAAGGATAGCAGACCATGGCCAGAATTGAAGGTGTTGACCTACCGCGTAATAAACGCGTGGAAGTTGGCCTGAACTATCTGTTCGGCATCGGCCCGGCGCGCTCGCGCCAGATCCTGGCTGCGACCAAGATCAACCCAGATACGCGCGTCAAGGACCTGACCGAAGGGGAGGTCTCGGCCATCCGGGACTACATCGCCAAGAACTGGAAGGTCGAAGGCGATCTGCGCCGTGAAGAACAGATGAACATCAAGCGCCTGGTCGAGATCGGCTGTTATCGCGGCCTGCGCCACCGCCGCAACCTGCCGGTCCACGGGCAGCGCACCCGCACCAACGCCCGAACCCGCAAGGGTCCGAAGAAGACCGTTGCCGGGCGCGGACGCCGCCGCGGCGGGAAGAAGTAAGTCATGAGGAGCGAGTGAGAGAGTATGGCTCAAACTGTGCGTAGTGCGCGCCGCGCCGGCGGCGCCAAGAAAGGCAAGCGGGCCCTGTCCTCCGGGCAGGTGCATGTATTTGCTTCATTCAATAATACGATCGTCACGGTGACCGACACGGACGGTAACACCCTGTGCTGGGGCAGCGCCGGGTCGGCCGGCTTCAAGGGATCCCGCAAGAGCACGCCCTTCGCGGCCAGGCTCGCGGCCGAGCAGGCCATCAAGGCTGCCCAGGCGATCGGCATCCAGGAAGTGCAGCTCTTTGTCAAGGGCCCGGGGCCAGGTCGTGAATCGGCGATCCGCGCCGTCCAGTCCATGGGGCTCAAGGTCAAATCCATCTCGGATCAGACCCCCATCCCGCACAACGGCTGCCGGCCTCCCAAGAAGCGCCGCGTCTAGTTTTGGCTGAGAGAAGGAAGAGCGTATGGCGAAAGAATTAGGGCCGGTTTGCAAACTCTGCCGGCGAGAAGGTGAGAAGTTGTTCCTGAAGGGTGAGCGCTGCTTCACCCCGAAGTGCGCGTTTGAGCGCCGCAGCTTTGTGCCCGGTCAGCACGGTCCGACCGGCAGCCGCGGCAGTCGCCGCGGTGGCACCGGGCGCGAGTCGGACTATGCCAAGCAGCTGCGCGCCAAACAGAAGGCGCGCCGCATTTACGGTGTCTATGAGCGCCAGTTCCGCCGCTATTACGGCAAGGCTTTGAAAGCGCGCGGGATCACCGGCCTGATGCTGCTGCAGATCCTGGAGAGCCGCCTGGATAATGTGGTCTTCCGGCTGGGCTATGCCACAAGCCGCGCCCAGGCACGGCTCCTGGTCACGCATGGGCATTTCACGGTCAACGGCCGGCGTACGGACGTCCCGTCCATGACGGTTGCCGTTGGCGATGTGATCGCCGTGCGGGACGGTTCGCGCGAATCCACCTATTTCAAGGACCTGGTCCCGCGCGCCGAGACCCGCAATGCTCCGGCCTGGCTGGGGCGGGACCTGAACGGTCTCTCGGGCAGCGTCCTGCGCCTGCCGGAACGCGCTGAGATCGACGGCAACCTGAACGAACAGCTTATCGTCGAGTACTACTCGCGCTAAAGCGAGTTGGCTTTCCTAGACGCGGCGTACCGTTTTGTACGCCGGGAAGAGGTGTACCGTGACCGTTACGAACATGGTGATGCCCAAGATCGAACGCGAGGCGGAAGCACGCAATTATGGCAAGTTCATCATCAGCCCGTTGGAGCACGGTTATGGTGTCACGCTCGGCAACTCCCTGCGCCGGGCCATGCACGCATCCCTGGAGGGCGCGGCCGTAACCTCGATCCGCATCGCGGATGTCCTGCATGAGTTCAGCGACATCCCGGGCGTGCGCGAGGACGTGCTGCAGGTCATGCTACAGATCAAGCAGCTCCGCCTGGTGCTGGAAGGGGTCGATACCACGCGCATGCACCTGGAAGTGCGCGGGGAGGGGGTTGTGACGGCGGCGGATATCATCACCCCGCCGGAGGTCAAGATCATCAACCCGGACCTGTACCTGTTCACGGCCGACAGTGCCAAGACCCGCCTGGACATCGAATTCAACGTCGAACGCGGACGCGGCTATTCGCCGTCCAATGAGCGCGGGCGCATGCCCATCGGCGAACTGCCGGTGGATGCGATCTTCTCTCCGGTCAAGCGTGCCAACTGGGAAGTCCAGGCCGCCCGTGTCGGGCAGAGCACCAATTTCGACAAGCTGGTCATGGAAATATGGACGGATGGCACCATCTCTCCGGAGAGCTGCCTATCGACCGCGGCCAAGATCCTGATCGAGCACCTGCGCTACATTGCCGGCGTCAGCGAAGAGACCCTGACCATCGCCATGGAAAAGGAAGTGGCTGGATCGCGCCTGACCAGTGAAGTGGCGGAGACGCCGGTCGAATCGTTAGACCTGTCCGTGCGGGTCTTCAACTCCCTGAAGCGCACAGGCATCACCACGGTCGGCGACGTGCTGGAGCTGCTCGATAAGGGCGATCAGGCGGTGATGTCGATCCGCAACTTCGGAGAAAAGAGCCTGGAAGAGTTGCGCACCAAGATGCGCGACAAGGGCTACCTGAAGGACGAACCCAAGAAAGAAGCGGAGTCATAGAGTTATGCGACACCAAGTAGCAGGCTATAAATTAAATCGGACCAAGGGTGCACGCATCGCCCTGCGTCGCAACCTGATCAAGCAGTTCTTCACCGAGGAGCGCATCCGCACCACGGTCACTAAGGCTGCCGCGATCCGCGGCGAAGCGGAAAAAATGATCACGATCGCCCGCAACGTCAAGGAGGCCAGCGACAGCGAGAAGGTGGCGGCCCGCCGCCTGATTGCGGCGCGACTAGGCAATAACAGCAATGAGGTCGTGAAAAAGCTGTTCGACGAGATCGCCCCGCGTTTTGCCGAGCGACCCGGCGGATATACGCGGGTTTTGAAGCTGGGTCCCCGCTATGGGGACCGGGCGGAGATGGCGCTGCTCGAGCTGGTGGAGGAGTAAAACCCAGTCCGGGAAAGATCGTCGATCGGCGTTCGATGGTACGTTACCAGATCATCCTTGCTTATGACGGCACCGGCTTTGTCGGCAGCCAGCGGCAGGCAGACTCGCGGACCATCCAGGGAGAACTGGAGAAGGCCCTGCGCAAGCTGGGCTGGAAGGGCCGTACGGTGCTCCTGGCGGGGCGCACGGATACGGGGGTGCATGCCAGCGGCCAGGTGGCAGCCTTTGACCTCGCTTGGGGTCACGGCCTGGATGACCTGACCAGCGCCCTGAACGCCCATCTGCCCGGCGATATGGCCGTGCGGCAGGCAAGGGTAGCCCCGGAGGGTTTCCAGCCGCGCTTTGACGCCACCGGGCGGGTCTACCGCTATCGGTTGTTCTGTGAGAAGCTGCGGGACCCCCTGCGGGAACGCTACGCCTGGCGGGTCTGGCCGGAGGTCGGGGACCTCTCGGGCCTGGCTGAGATCTGGCCGGGACGGCATGATTTTGCCGCCTTTGGCAGTGCCCTCCGCAAGGGCGGCAGCACCGTACGCTCCGTGCAGGCGGCCGATTGGCGCAAGCAAGGCGGCGAGTGGACCTTCGAGATAAGGGCGGATGCCTTCCTGTACCGGATGGTGCGCCGGCTGGTGTTCGTCCAGGTGGCTGCCGGACAGGGCCGACTGTCGGCCGAGGCGCTAAGAAGTGCGCTCGAGAACCCTTCGAAGCTCCTGGCGGGGATCGCCCCCCCGAGTGGCCTGACCCTGGTAGAAGTCTGCTACGATGCGCAGGTGTGATCAAGTCTGAAATTGTGGAGATAGAAAAAGTGTACAAATCTTATTATCCCAAGGCTGCTGAGGTTAACAGCAGGTGGCTCCTGGTGGATGCCGACGGTCAGAACCTGGGCCGCCTGGCGACCAAGATCGCCGCGCTCCTGCTCGGCAAGCACAAACCGACCTTTACCCCCGGTGTGGCGGGAGGTGATTTCGTGGTGGTCATCAATGCCGAGAAGATCACGGTCACCGGCACCAAAACCCACAGCAAGCTCACGGAGAAGATCTATCACCACCATTCGGGGTATCCCGGTGGCCTGAAGTCGGTCACCCTGCGCGACCAGCTGCAGCGGCACCCTGACCGGGTGATCCGCTCCGCGGTGTGGGGCATGCTGCCTCACAACAAGATGGGCCACCACATCCTCACCCGTCTCAAGATCTACCCCGGTGCAGAACATCCGCACCTGACTCAGAACCCCCAGAAGGTCGCTTAAAGGAGCAGGAAGGTCATTATGTCAGTTCAATATTTTGAAGGCATCGGACGCCGCAAGCAGTCGATCGCCCGCGTCCGCCTGATGAGCGGCACCGGCCGGTTCGTAGTGAACGAGAAAGAAGCCCAGGCCTACTTCACCCGCTTGGGGGATATGGATGCCATTCTGGCACCTCTCACAGCTGCCGGTCAGGACGCCAAATCCTACGACATCACCGTCCTGGTCAAAGGCGGCGGCGTGAACGGTCAGACCGACTCCGTCCAGCTGGGACTGGCACGAGCCCTGGTTAAGATGAATCCGGAGAATGTGGTCCCGATGCGCAAGGGCGGCTTCCTGACGCGCGACCCGCGCGTGAAGGAACGCAAGAAGCCCGGTCTCAAGCGTGCCCGCAAGGCCCCGACCTACACCAAGCGCTAGACCCATAGCCGACCCTTTTCCACCGCGGAGACGCGGGGAACGCGGAGGAGCTTTCCTGCTGCGCCCTCGCTCGTCTCTGCGGTTGATTTTTTAAGGAGCGAACATGTCCACCATCACCCTGCTCGGCCTGGGACCCGGCGACCCGGCTCAGTTGACCCGCGAGGCCTGGGAAGTCCTGACCTCATCCGATGAAGTCTGGCTGCGGACGAAGCAGCACCCGACCGTGGCAGGCCTGCCGAAGACGGTCCAGATCCATTCATTTGACCAGCTGTACGAGGATGGGGAGTCCTTCGAGGCGGTTTATGCCCAGATCATCGAGAAAGTCCTGGAGCTAGGGCAGCGTCCCGAGGGGGTGGTCTATGCCGTGCCCGGCGACCCCTTTATGGCGGAGGCGACCTGCCCGGCGATCGCGGCCAGGGCGCGGCAGGAGGGCCGCACCTTGCGCATAGTCAATGGGGTCTCCTTCCTGGAACCGACCTTCTTCGCCCTGGGCCTGGACCCCTACCCGCGCCTGACCCTCATCGACGCCCTGCTGCTCGGCGACGCGCATGTTCCGCCCTTCCCGCCGGATGGACCGGCCTTGATCGCCCAGATCTACTCGCGCCTGGTCGCTTCCGAAGTAAAGCTCACCCTGAACGCTGTCTACCCCGATGAACACCCGGTCCGGCTGGTGCATGCCGCCGGGACGCGGCAAGAGCTGGTCGAGGATTTGCCGCTGCACGCCATCGATCGATCCGAACATATCGGCCTGCTGACCGCCCTGTATGTCCCACCGCTCGGGGAAGGGACTTCCTTTGAATCCTTCCAGGAGATCATCGCCCATTTGCGCGCGCCGGATGGCTGCCCCTGGGACCGGGAGCAGACCCATCTCTCGCTGCGGGCGCATCTCATCGAAGAAGCGTATGAGGTCCTGAGCGCCATGGACCAGGAGGATGGAGCGAAAATGGCGGAGGAGTTCGGCGACCTTCTGCTGCAGATCGTCCTGAATGCGCAGATCGCCAGCGAAGAAGGCGAGTTCAGCGTGACGGATGTCATCCAGGGGATCTACGACAAGATCATCCGCCGCCACCCGCATGTCTTCGGCGAGGCGAAGGTCGCCGGTGTGGAGGGCGTCCTGGCGAACTGGGAAAAGCTTAAGGCCAAAGAGCGCGAGACCAATGGGGAGGAGCAAAACAGCCTGCTTGCCAGCCTGCCCCTGGCGCTGCCGGCGCTGATCCTCGCCCAGGAATACCAGGACCGCGCCGCGCGGGTCGGTTTCGACTGGCCCGAGATCAGCGGGGTCCTGGACAAGATCGCCGAGGAGATCCAGGAGGTCCGGGAGGCCCGGGATGAGCAGGAACTGGCTGCCGAGCTCGGCGACCTGTTCTTTGCGCTGGTCAACCTGGCGCGCTGGAAAAAGGTCGACGCCGAGTCCGCCTTGCGCGGGTGCAACCTGCGCTTCAAGCAGCGCTTCGGTTATATTGAGCAGAAAGCCAGGGAGCAGGGGAGGAAGGTGTCCGAGATGACCCTGGACGAAATGGAGGCCTACTGGCAGGAGGCCAAACTCAGGTAGGGCGGATGATCCCTGCAGGAATTTCCCGCTGATGATTTAAGGGCCCGGTTTTTCCTTGCCGATGAACTCTTCGTAGGCCTTGACGATCAGCTTTCCTTCTGGGAACATGTGAACCTGGACCTTGCGGGTCGATTTCTGGTGCACGAAGATCCCCTCCCGCCGGAAGGTGACGGAAGCGACATCGTCCAGGGGTGTCTCGCCCTGGCTCCAGGCATAGGGGGACCCTTTAACCCACATGCGCCGGTCCGTCAGAACGAATTGGCTGGTGAATGTGCTGATCGTATCTTCAATTACCCAGGCCAGACCCAGCAGGGGGAGAATGCCCAAAAACAGGATCTGGCTGAGCAGGTTCGCCGTTCCGGCGGGCAGGATTTTCCCGAGAAGCGCAGCACTCGGGCCGGACAGGAGGATGTAGAGCAGGCCGATCAGCAGAGCCATGCCCAGCAGGTTGCTGAGGATCTTCCACCCCAGCAGGAACCAGGTCCGGTGGGGTCGGGTCTGATAAAGGATGGCTTCACCAGCCTGGAGTTGGAAGGGGGTGGGGGTCATGATTCAATCCAACGTCTTAAAGCGAGGCTCTGTCTTGAGAAAATCGGAGCAGACGATCGCTTCTTGAATCCATTTTATCAGAACATAGACCAATACGGCATCCTCCCTCATGATTTTCGATTGGCCCTCGGAAAAATTTAAGGTAAATTCTGCTCAGACCCTCTTGCTTTGAAAATGAGATTATGCTAAAATATTTGTGCGATCGCCCCAAATATAGGGGGACATAGTGTCTAATACACCATATATGGCGGCTACATTTGTTCTAGTTTTCACGGAGTGATTCGGATGCGCTGTCCTTACTGCCAGCATGACGATTCCAAAGTGATCGACACCACCCACGACAGCCACGGTGGGGTACGGCGCCGCCGGGAGTGCCTGCACTGCGGGCAGCGCTTCAGTAGCTATGAACGACCGATCCTAGCGACCCCCTTGATCATCAAGCAGGATGGGACCCGGGAGGAATTCGACCGCCAGAAGCTTGAGCGCGGGATCCGCATCTCCTGCGCCAAACGCCCGGTTTCAGCCGAGGATATTGAACGGCTGGTCGGGCAGGTGGAAGCTGAACTGCAAAAGATGGGCAAGGCGGAAGTATCCTCACGTGTCATCGGCGATATGGTCATCAGTGGTTTAAAAGAAATGGACCAGATTGCCTATATCCGCTATGCCATCGTTTATCTGCGTCTGGATGATTTACACGCCCTGAGGGGGGAGATCGACCGCTTGCTGGGTGAGAAATAATTAAGGAGAAGAATAATGGTAACCAAAACCGCTGCATCCAAGCAGGTTCAGTACACGACTCCTCCAATGCCCAGAGACCTTCCCGGCGTGGACCTGACCGATAACGCCCGCCAGGTCCTGGTCCGGCGCTATGTGCGCCGCGGCGATCAGGGCGAGCCGGCCGAATCCGTTGAAGAGATGTTCTGGCGGGTGGCCTATTTTATTGCCAGGGCGGAGCAGGCCTACGGCGGGGATGTCGGATCCCGCGCCCGGGAATTCTATACGCTCCTGACCTCCAAGAAATTTTTCCCGAATTCTCCCACCTTTACCGGTGCCGGGACCCCGCTGGGCCAGCTCTCGGCTTGTTTCGTGCTCCCTATCGCGGATGATATGGGGCGCAATTCGGATGGGATCTTCCAGACTCTGAGGGATGCGGCCTTGATCCAGCAGACCGGCGGCGGGAACGGCTTTTCCTTTGCTCGCCTGAGGCCGAAAGGAACCCTGGTGAAATCCTCCGCTGGCCAAGCTACGGGCCCGGTGGGCTTCCTGCGTGTCTACGATCACGCATTTGGGGAGGTGGCCCAGGGCGGCTGTCTCCTTCCTGAAACGCTGGTATTCACCGAAGAGGGTTTGCTTCGCCTGGATGAGCTGGCTGACGTGGACAAACCGGGATGGCAGGAGAAGATCCGACGGGTGGCAACGGATGAGGGCTGGCGTGTTTCGCCGCGTGCCTTCAATAATGGCATCGCCCCGGTCCTGCGCGTTCACACACGGCAGGGATTGAGCCTGGCAGGAACCCGCGAGCATAAAGTCAAGGTGATGAGTGATGAAGGCCCGGTCTGGCGCGCACTCAGCGATCTCCAGCCCGGCGATTGGCTACTCGTACAGATGGGTCAGCAACGGGGGAAGTTACGAGCGTTACGTCAGCCGGTTCGTTCCCACCCCAACCAGACTTGGCCGCACCTGCCACCTATCCTCGATGAAGAACTGGCCTTTTTTATCGGCTACCTCATCGGCGATGGATTTGTCGCTGCGGGAGAGGACGACCACCGGGTGGGTGTTAGCGTGAGTCATGCTTCCTACTTGATGAAAGACATGCCTGTTCTCATGGAGCGTCTCTTTGGCGTTACCATCCATCGCCAGCAAAAGACGGACGATCGTTCCGTGACCCTGATAATGGACAATCGCGCCATCAAGGAATTCCTGCAATTAAACGGATTATCTAAAAGTCGGAGTCTCACCGCACGGGTGCCCCGGTTGATCCGCCAGTCCCCAGCGAACATCGTCGGCGCTTTTTTGCGGGGTTTGTTCGAAGCCGATGGCGGGATTTCGCATGGATACCCGGTCCTCGCCACAACGTCGATACACCTGATGGAGCAGGTCTCGACCCTGCTTATCGGGCTCGGCTCCCCCGTGAGAGTCAATACCATCAAGCCAGGGCCGTCTCATTATGGGAAGAACGCTGTTTACAATATACGCATAAATAGCAGCGTAGGTCTGCAGGCATGGCGGGATCGTGTTGGATGTGACCCGCGCTCCCGCTTTGCGGCCTGCATGGCCTGGGAAAGTGACCTCCGTCGCGAGCACAGTTATGTTCTGCCGAACCCTCAATACTGGCTTGAACCTGTTCTAGAGGCGATCACTCTCGAGCAAGTTGACCAGCGGGGTCGTGGCCGTGGAATTAATTTCCGCAGTGAGGAGCCACGCCTCCGGCGCGCTCTTCTCCGCTATTTGCGCGGCGAGCGCCGCCTGACCCGCTCCGGCTATGATGAACTCGGGCTGGCATTTTCTGAGTTCGCCGATCATGCAGTTTCTCCAGAAGGCAAGTGGTTTGTGCAGGTATTGGATGTCCAACCCGAGGGGCAAGCCCTAACCCTCGACCTTGAAGTGGAGGCCAACCACACCTATCTGGCGAATGGCCTGGTCACCCACAATACCCGCCGCGGAGCCAACATGGCTGTCCTGCGGGTCGACCATCCGGATATCGAGGAGTTCATCACCTGCAAGACGGACGAAAACCAGATCACGAATTTCAACATTTCGGTTGGCGTCACCGATGCCTTCATGAAAGCCGTCCGGGAGGATGCCAGCTGGGATCTGCGCTTCCCGGATGTCACCTCGCCAAAGTATCGCGGTTTCAACGGTACGCTGGAGCAGGCCGAGGCTGCCGGAATCCCGATACGAACCTATAAGACCGTACGGGCGCGGGAGCTGTTCGAAAAAATAGTCCAGCAGGCGCATCATAACGGCGAGCCGGGGATGCTCTTCCTGGATGCTGCCAACCGCGGCAACCCGGTTCCTCATCTATATCAATTGGAATCGACCAACCCCTGTTTTATTGGTTCCACACGGATTGCCACCGATCAAGGAATTGTTCCGATTAAGGATCTTGCAGAAACTGCCTCGCCCTTTTTGGTTGCGACGGATGAGCGCGCCCCGGAGGCAGGCGAAGGATTGGCTGGAGATAAATGCGGGATCGCCTATCGCCCCTCTACCCTAGCCTGGAAGACGCGCGAAAACGTGTCCGTGATCAGGCTTATTACAAAGCATGGATTTTCCATCACGGCCACTCCGGACCATAAGATCCTGACCGCCGATCGTGGGTATGTTGATCTGGCTCAATTGAAACCCGGAGACGAACTGTTGTTGCAATCCGGCGAGGGGATTTGGAATCGAGATCATCGGCTGCCGAATGTTCATGCGATCCAGGAAAAGATGATGACCATGGCCCTGGCTGGAGATCATGTGCATGGTCATCTGGTCACCCGGCACGATTTCTCCGAACGATATGCTCATCTCCCGCAGGATTGGTCACATGAGCTGGGAGTGATCGTCGGCTGCCTGGTCGGAGATGGATGGCTGTCTCCCTCCAGCAATTCTCCGGTCGGGATGGTGTTCAACAAAGAAAGCGATGAGCTCTTAGAGATTGTGCATGATGCATTGCGAGAATATTTCGGGGAGGGCCATTTACACGAGCGCACATCCGTCCGGCAATTGACGTATGGGAAATTGCCGTTCGCCTTCTTTGAATCCCTGGGGGTCGTGGTAGCTCCTGCTTACCAGAAGTGTGTCCCAAGTTCCATCTGGCAGGCGCCGCGTGAGGCCGTCATTGGATTTTTGCAGGGCCTTTTCACAACAGATGGGACGGTCAATCATACTGTCAATAAAAAGTCGTGCAGTGTCCAACTTGCAAGCTCGTCACCTAAATTGCTGAGAGAAGTTCAGCTACTATTGTTAAACTTCGGGATCGTGAGCAGAATTCACCGCCGTCGTGAAGAAGGTTACCGAAGCTTTCCGGATGGCAAAGGCGGACTGAAAGACTATTTTGCCCACGCGGACTATGAATTAATCATCGACAAAACGAATCGAGACAAGTTTGCCTCGGAGATTGGTTTCTTGGACAAACGGAAACAAGAAAAAGTTGAGAATTTCATTTCGGGTAAAGAACGTTTATCGAACCATGAAACCTTCCGGACAAAGATCGTCTCCATCGAAGATGCTGGCCGCGCGGATGTTTATGACCTGACAGAACCTCGGACTCACAGCGTCATCGCCAATGGACTGGTCGCCCACCAATGTGGTGAGCAATTTTTGGGAAGCTACGAATCGTGCTGCCTGGGTTCCGTCAACCTGAACGAGCATTGCCTCCCGGACGGTAAAGTGGATTGGGAATCCTTGTGCAGCAGCGTCGAGTTGGCCACCCGCTTCCTGGATGATGTGGTGGATGTGAACGCCTTTGTCCCGGCCGTGCCTCAGCTGAAGGAAGCTGCCCAGCGGGCGCGCCGGATCGGCCTGGGCATCATGGGCCTGGCGGATATGATGTACCATGTCGGCGTGCGCTATGGCTCGACGGAAGGTCAGGAGTTCGGGGCGCAGGTCATGGAGTTCGTTCGCTACCACGCGGTGTCGACCAGCATCCAGCTCGCTAGGGAGCGCGGCGCGTTCCCTGCGCTAAAGGGAAGTGTCTACGATGCTGAGAATCTGCGCTGGACGCCGCCCCAGGCGCTGATGCCGTTTACGCATGATTGGGGTCGTCCACCGCTCAATTGGAATGGAATTGTGGAAGACCTAAGCAAGCATGGCATCCGTAATGCCGCCCAAACCACGGTTGCTCCGACCGGGACGATCGCCACGGTGGCGGGCTGCGAAGGCTACGGTTGCGAACCGGTCTTCGCGCTGGCCTATATCCGCCACGTGAATGACAATGGCAAGGATCTGCAGCTGACCTACGCCAGCCCTCGCTTCGATGAAGCGCTGGAGAGGGCTGGCATCGCCGGCGAGGCGCGCCAGGAGATCGTCGAACGCGTGATGCAACACGGCTCCTGTCAGGATATTCCGGAAGTGCCCGAGAGCGTGCGCAAGGTGTTCGTGGTTGCCGGCGATATCACCGCCGAGGAACATGTTCGCATGCAGGCCGCGCTACAGGCTTTTGTGGATAATTCGCTCTCCAAGACGATCAACTTTCCGGAAAGTGCGATCACGGACGATGTCGCCCGGGCGTATTTATTGGCCTGGGAATTGGATTGCAAGGGGATCACGGTCTATGTGACCGGCTCGCGCGAGAAAGTGGTCCTTGAGACCAAGGCGACTGCCGAGAAGAAGAAACCGGTACCGGCTGCACCGATCGTGCAGTCCTGGACGCCCCCGGCAGAGGGTACCTCTCAGGATGTTTCGAAGGCAGAGATTGCCACCCAGCTGGCCGCGTGGCATGAGTCCAAGAAGCCGCGCCCAAGGGCGCTCGTGGGCCGCACGTTCCGGGTCGAAACACCGCTCGGGAAGGCCTTCATCACGGTCAATGAAAACGGCGGCGGGCACCCCTTTGAGGTCTTCATCAACACGGCCAAGGCCGGTTCAGAGACGGCCGCGGTCTCGGAGGCCATCGGCCGCCTGATCTCGTATATCTTGCGGCTGGCCTCTCCTATCGTCCCGCGCGACCGCCTGGCTGAGGTGGTTCAGCAGCTTTCTGGCATCGGGGGTGGACGCTCGTTGGGCTTTGGCCCGAACCGGGTGCGTTCACTGCCGGATGGGGTTGGCCAGGTGCTGGATGAGTACCTGCAGGGGAAGACCCGCTCGGAGGTGAGTGCTGAGGCAGAAGCTTCAGGGGATGGTCACCGAGGAGATGAGCAGAGCTTGGATTCGCCTCGCCAGACGGCCCTCAAGATGGGCGATTTGTGCCCGGAGTGCGGTGAAGCCACCATGGTCAACGAAGAAGGCTGCAGGAAGTGTTACACCTGCGGCTACAGTGAGTGCTGAAGCACCTGCCCGGGATCAAGAGGATCTGGCCCTAAATTCCGACGAATGAGTGCATGGACGGATGTCAATCGGGCAGGAGAATAACCTCCTGCCCGATTCATGATTCGTTGTGTATTTCCTCCGCTCTTCTTCTGGAGCGGATAGGGTCAAAGGACAGAAGGATGACCCCGGGAATACTCTTATCCCCCCACGCCGCATAGGATAAAATAAGCGGCAGGCCACCAGGTCCGTTATTGAACGGGTAGCCTGCGGTCCCCATTCTAGGGTATATCGAAAGCTGTATTCCAGGAGTGAATTTTGGAAACCCTGCGCCTGATCAAACCCAAACTGGTTCCACCGCTGGATAAGGCGTTTCGCCCGGCCATCCTCGCCAACCGTGCCTTTCAAGAGGAGGTTAGAGAGCAGGGTGTACCGCTCGTGATTGGCCTGCTCCGGGAAAATGAAACCCTGACCCGTTTTGAAACCCGGGTGCATCCCGATGGACACCCACATGAGGGGGCGGACCTGCCATATGTGGAACGCCTGGTCAAGTTCCTGCTCTGGCAGCGCGGTGGGTACCGGCTTTATATTGGGGGTCCGCGCCGCATCGGAGAATACATCCGCTCATGTTATTGCCCAGGGGGAGCGCGCGAGTTCGATGAGCGTTTCATGGGGGAGCAGGTGTATGAGCAGCCCTTTACCGTGATCCCGTGCGAAGGGCAGGAAGTGCCCGCGGCCCGTGAGAGCGGCAAGCCGCTCGGACGCCACCTGGATGGCTGCCGGATCGGTTTCGACTTGGGCGCTTCGGATCGCAAGGTGAGCGCCGTCATCGATGGCCAGGCGGTCTTCTCGGAAGAAGTCATCTGGGAACCGCGCAAGCAATCGGACCCCGGCTATCATTACCGCGAGATCATGACCGCTCTAAGAACGGCCGCCTCCAGGATGCCGCGCGTAGACGCCATCGGAGGCAGCTCGGCGGGCATCTATATCGATAACTGCCCCAGGGTGGCCTCGCTCTTCCGCGGCATCCCCGCCGAGCGCTTTCAGGAGATCCGGGACCTTTTCCTGCGCATACGTGCCGAGTTCGACGTCCCTCTGGAGGTGATCAACGATGGCGACGTGACCGCCCTGGCCGGTTCGATGTCCTTGCAGGATAACGGCGTTCTGGGGATTGCACTGGGCTCCAGCCAGGCAGCCGGCTATGTGAACCAGAACGGGCACCTCATGGGCTGGTTGAGCGAGCTGGCCTTTGCGCCTGTGGATTACAGCCCAACGGCACCAGCGGATGAGTGGTCGGGTGACATCGGGGGTGGATCGCAGTACTATTCCCAGCAGTGCGTCTTCCGCCTGGCGTCGAAGGCGGGGATCCAGATCCCGGCGGGCCTGGGCGACGCGGAGAAGTTGAAATTTGTCCAGGACAAGCTGGAAGCCGGCCACCCAGGAGCACGGGCGATCTTTCAAAGCATGGGAATTTATCTGGGTTACGGGCTGGCCCATTATGCGGAATTCTACGATATGAAGCATGTCCTGATCCTGGGGCGCTGCACCTCCGGGCAGGGAGGCACGCTCATCCTGGAAGGCGCGCAAAAGGTCTTGCGTGCCGAGTTTCCTGATCTGGCCGCCCGCCTCCACCTCCAGCTGCCCGACGAAAAGAGCCGACGGGTCGGGCAGTCGATCGCGGCAGCCAGCCTGCCGGTCATCCCCCCAAAAAACCAAGGAGGACTTTTATGAAGTTCCATCTTGAGTCTGCCGAAGTCTTTGTACCTGACGGAGTGGCCGAGACGGAGGCCCTGTCCCGTACGACCCATCTGGCGGTCGCCGCCCATCAGGATGATATCGAGATCATGGCGGTGGGACCGATCCTGGAGTGCTATCAGCAGCCGGACATGTGGTTCACCGGGGTCGTCCTGACCGACGGGCGAGGCTCCCCGCGCAGCGGCTTGTATGCCCGATACACCGATGAGGAAATGCGCCGGGTCCGCTTCAAGGAGCAGCGCAAAGCTGCCATGCTGGGTGAGTACGCTGCCCAGGTGCTGCTCGATTACCCCAGTCGGATGGTGAAGGACAAGACCGAACGCAAACCCGTTGAGGACCTGGCTGCTCTGATCCGGGCAGCCCGGCCGCGCTTCATCTACACCCATAACCTGGCCGATAAACACGATACCCACGTCGGGACGGCACTCAAGGTGATCGCGGCCATCCGGAGCCTGCCGGCCTCCGACTGGCCGGAGAAATTGTACGGCTGCGAGGTCTGGCGGGACTTGGACTGGATGGTGGACAGCGACAAGGTTCCTTTTGACCTGACCGCCCACGAGAGCCTGCAGGCGGCCCTGCTGGGCGTTTTTGACTCGCAGATCGTGGGGGGGAAGCGTTATGACCTTGCCAGCATGGGCCGTCGGCGGGCCAATGCCACCTATTTTGAGTCACACTGTGTGGACCTGACCATGGGCCTGTCGTATGCGATGGACCTCACGCCGCTCGTCATTAATCCTGAAAAAGAGGTCACGGTCTTCGTGCAGGAACACATCCAGCGCTTTGCCCAGGATGTTTCAGACCGGTTGGGGCGCTTGAGCTGAAGCAGGGAGGAGGTCATTGCCGGGCGTCGAGGCTTCAAGGGAAATGGTTGGTTCTCCACCCGAGGCAGATCATGACCTTGGATGCGGTTTCGCCATACTGCGAAACCGCCTCTTTTTTTACCCTCTAAAGATCCCGCGCAAGTGGAACGACCCAAAGGTCCCCGTCTTCATTTCTTAAATTTCTACACAATGCGGAAAAGAGGTGTAAAATGGAACCCATTCATGTAACCGGTTACATAACCATCCCCGATCATTCCCCTAGGAGAAGACAGTGACCCGTCTTCTGACCGTTTTTCTCCTCATCTGTTTGCTTTCAGCCTGTGGGCCTTCCATCCCTCCGGCGACTCCCACCTCGCCCGGCACTCCCCTCCCGCCAACGGAAACCCCGCTTCCTTCCCCGACGGTTCCCTCCACACCAGTCCCGAATGTCCTCCATGTCGATCCGGACCTGAACCTCGGTCCGGTCAGCCCCTATATTTATGGTTCCAATATCAGCCCGGAGACCATGATCCCGTTCGGGATGATGGATGATGCGTTGAAGTCGAATCTGACTGCCCTGCGTTTCCCGGCAGGCGCCTGGGTGGACCAGAACAATGTGACGGACTTGCAGATCGATCTGTATATGGGGATCTTCAAAAAGATGGGCGCCATGCCGGTCTTCACGGTGCGCCTGGAGGGTGGGACGCCCGCGGCGGCGGCGCAGATGGTCCGGTACGTCAACCTCGAAAAGAACTACGGTGTGCGCTACTGGGAGATCGGGAACGAACCCAACCTGTACGCCAGCTCGCCGGGGGTTCAATACGACACTGTCCGCTTCAACCAGGACTGGCGGGCCTTCGCTCTGGCGATGAAGGCCGTGGACCCCACGATCCAGCTGGTCGGCCCGGAGATCAACCAGTTTAACGCGGATCCAGCGGCCAACCCGAAAGATGTCAATGGTCGCGACTGGATGACCGAGTTCCTGAAAGCGAACGGCGACCTGGTGGAGGTCGTATCTTTCCATCGCTATCCCTTCCCCAAGCAAGTAACCGGTACCAATGCCACGATCGACGATCTTCGCCAGGATACCCCTGAGTGGACCCGGACGGTCCGTTATCTGCGCACCCTGATCCGCGAGACGACCGGTCGCGACCTGCCGATCGCCGTGACCGAGGCGAATTCCCACTACAGCCGTGCCTCCGGGGGGCAGGCCACACCCGATTCGTTCTACAACGCCATCTGGTGGGCGGACGTGCTTGGCCGGATGATCAACGAGAACGTTTTCATGGTCAACCAGTGGGATATGAACACCCCCAGCGGGATGGGGGACGGCTTCGGGCTGATCGCCAGCGGTCAGCTGCGGCCCAGCTACTACGTCTACCAGATGTACAAGAACTTCGGGTCCCAGCATGTCTGCGCAGCCTCCGGCGTGGCGGATGTGACCATCTACGCTGCCCGAGGTGCGGAAGGTCCGCTGACGGCGATGGTCATCAACCTGTCGGATCAGGAGCAGCAGCCAACCCTTCAAATTCAAGGGAGCCATCCTGTGAGTGCAGACACCTGGCTCTTTGATGCCTCCCACAACGCGATTGACCTCGGCCAGCAACTTATTCCTACGGATGGACGGCTGGACCTGCCGCCGCAATCGATTTCGCTTTACATCATTAAATAGTCTGGAGAGTGCATGAACAAGAAAGTTCTCGGCACCCTAGTCCTGATCTGGATCGGCTGGTTCGCGATCCTGTACATCTTCCAGTGGCTTGTCACCCAGCGCTTCGATGTGCAGCGCCCCGACACCGCCGTCTCCTGGTCCGCCTCGGAGACCACCATCCAGAGCAAAACCAGATCGGTATACCTGGTCAACAAATTCATGAACAACCAGGTCGCCTGGGATTCGGAATACTATCTCGGCATTGCCACGGGCGGATACAATGATCCGCGCGCCGGGGAGGAGACGAACCCGCGCACCGGCCATGTCATTCCACGCAACTACTCGTTCTTTCCGCTGTACCCTTACGTGATGAAAGCCCTCGCAATTCCCTTGCAGGTATTCGCGCTCAATCCGATCGCGACGGCTACGCTGGCGGGGATCATCGTCACCCTGCTCGGCACCCTGGCTGGGATGATTGCGCTGTATGACCTTACCCGGGAATACTTCGATGCCGACAGCGGCCTGCGGGCGGTCTTTTATATGCTCATTTTCCCGACCGGATTTTTCTTTGCCCAGATCTACACCGAGGGGTTGTTTATTGGCTTGGCTTTCTGGTCCCTGGCGCTCATGAAGCGCAAGCAGTGGTTGTGGGCCTCCCTGCTCGCCGTGCTGGCGACCTGGACCCGCGCCCATGGCGCGGCCCTGGCGCTGCCGCTCGGGGGCATCTGGCTCATGGCTACCGATTGGAAACATTTCAAGGCCAGCTTTACATGGAGATGGGTCGCCCAGGGACTGTGCGTGCTCCTGCCGGTCGCGGCGTTCCTGGTCTGGCGTTATTCCCCGCTTGGGAAGGGCTGGGCGGAACTCCAGGAGTTCTATTTCGGGCGCGGCCTGATGGCGATCCAGAGGTCGATCAGCAGCTGGGTCTCCGGTTTCCAATACGCGCAGACGAACAAGCCGGCCACGATCTATTTTGGCATGGAGGTCTTCACGGTCCTTCTGGCTTTTCTGACCAGCCTGGGGCTGCTGCGCCGGGACCTGCCCGTGGCGCTCTTCAGCCTGTCAGTCGTCGTGCTCTCTGTGTTCAGCGGTTCGGCGCAGAGCATGGCCCGCTATGTGTTGGTGGCGCCGGCCATGTTCATTTCCTTGAGCGCCCTGGGCCGTAATAAGGCCTTCGACCGCTCCTGGACCATCGCCAGCCTGCTGCTGATGGGCATGACCGCCATGTTGTTCACCTTCAAAATGTGGGTCGGCTGAACCCATGAGGACCCGCCGCCTGCCGTTCGGTTGGATGCCTTTCCACGCTCACGGACCTGGCCCCGTTGGTGCAAGACGCCCAGGCGAAACGGGGTGCCTGGGGGGTGGAAAATATAGCGTTTCGACCGTTCTTGTTCCAAGGGAAGGTTGCCATGATTGACCTCGAGAAGCTGCTCTCCCAGATGACGCTTGACGAAAAGATCTCCATGCTGGCGGGCAAGGACCTTTGGCAAACCGTCCCCGTTCCGCGCCTGGGGATCCCTTCCATAAAAATGACCGATGGCCCGAATGGCGCCCGCGGGGCCTGGGGGAACATGGGCCCCAGCTCGGCCCTGTTCCCGGTGGGGATGGCACTGGGGGCCACCTGGAACCGGGACCTCGTGGAAAAGATCGGCGCAGCCCTGGCGCAGGAAATTCAGGCTAAAGGCGCACACATCCTGCTTGCCCCGACGGTCAACATTCACCGCACGCCCATCGCCGGGCGTAATTTTGAATGCTATGCGGAGGACCCCTACCTGAGCGGCCAGCTGGCGAGCGCCTACATCCGCGGCATCCAGAGCCACGGGGCCGGCGCTTGCATCAAGCACTTCGTCTGCAATGATCAGGAGTTCGAACGCAACTCGATCAGCTCGCAGGTGGAGGAGCGGCCGCTGCGCGAGATCTACCTGGAACCCTTCCGGCTGGCGATTCGGGAAGCAAAACCCTGGGCGGTCATGTCCGCCTACAACCGGATCAACGGGACCTACGCCAGCGAGAACGACACCACCTTGAAGGCCATTTTAAAAGAGGAATGGGGTTTCGAAGGCCTCGTGATGTCGGACTGGCTGGGCACCTACTCGGCCGGCGTGCCGGGAGGAGGTCTCGATCTCGAAATGCCGGGACCGGCGCGCTGGATGAATGCTGAACACGTCCGGCAGGCCCTCGCCTCCGGTGCCCTGAGCCAGTCTGCCCTGGATGACAAGATCCGGCGCCTGCTGCGGACCATTGACCGTGCCGGTGCCTTTGAGCACCCCGCACTGCCGGAAGAGATCAGCCAGGACCGGCCGGAACACCGCCGCCTGATCCGGGAGGCGGCGCGGGAGACGATCGTCCTTTTAACCAACCGCAAGATCCTGCCACTTTCCCCAAAGAGGGTCCAGACAATCGCCGTGATCGGTCAGCTGGCGCGCTGGCCCAACGTCATGGGCGGCGGCAGCTCGCAGGTCACCCCGCACTATGTGGTTTCCCCTCTGGAGGGGATCCGCGCCCGGGTCGGGGATAACGCCACCGTGAAATACAGTGTCGGCTGCTTTATCAATAAAAGGCTGCCCGTCCTGGATCTGGATGGTTTGCAGAGTGATGACGGCCAAAAGGGGCTCACCCTGCGCCTGTATGACAACCTGGACTTTTCCGATTCGCCTGCCTATGAGAAGGTGACCGATCGTCGGGCGTTCGACTGGTTCGCCGACTCGGTCCCGAACGTCAATCAGGAACGCTTTTCGGCCAGCCTGACCGGCACGTTCACGGCCAAGGAGGCCGGAGAGCATACCTTCGGTCTGGCGAGCGTGGGTCAGAGCCGGCTCGCTCTGGATGGGGAGATCCTGCTCGACAACTGGGAGGCCTCCCGCCCGAATGCCGAGCTGACCGCAGTGAAGCGGCTGAAAGCGGGGCAGGTCTGCGCCCTGAAGGTCGAATTCCGCTGGGAGGGGGACAGCCTGTGGCGCTCCCTGCGCCTCGGTCACCTGGCGCCTCAAGCAGCCGACCCGATTTCCAGGGCCGTGCGAGCGGCCAAAAATGCCGATGTGGTGATCCTGGTGGCCGGGTTGACCGCTGAATGGGAATCCGAGGGGTTTGACCGTGTGGATATGGACCTGCCGGGCGATCAGAATGAGCTGATCGAAAAAGTGGCCTCAGCCAACCCGAACACCATCGTGGTGCTGAACTCCGGTTCAGCCGTGCGCATGCCGTGGGTGGACCGGGTCGCGGCCGTGCTCGAGCAGTGGTACAACGGTCAGGAGTGCGGTCATGCCCTGGCGGACGTCCTTTTTGGCGACGTCAGCCCCTCCGGTAAGCTTCCCACGACTTTTCCCCGGCGCCTGGAGGACAATCCGGCTTACCTTAACTACCCGGGCGAGGATGGGAAGGTCCTGTACGGCGAGGGGTTGTTCGTCGGCTACCGTTACTATGACGCTAAGGACGTCGCCCCGCTCTTCCCCTTCGGCCACGGCCTTTCGTACACCACGTTTGAATACAGTCCTCTTGCGCTCAATGCGGACTCTTTCACCGCAGAAGAAGGTCTGGACGTCCATCTGGAAATACGCAACACGGGAAAGCGACCTGGGAAGGAGATCGTCCAGCTTTATATTCATGACCTGAGCTCGACTCTCAGGCGGCCCGAGAAGGAACTCAAAGCCTTCGCCAAGGTTGAAATGGCTCCGGGGGACAAGAAGGCGGTTGACTTCCACCTTGACCAGGAGGCCTTCTGGTATTTCGACCCGGCCAAGGGAGGCTGGATGTCCGAACCGGGCGAGTTCGAGATCCTGGTCGGGGCCTCCAGCCGGGACATTCGTTCACGCGGGAGCGTGCATCTGATCCCTTCCCGGACCTCCCGTCCTCGTCTGCATACCGGTCTGACACTGCGCGCCCTCCTGAACGATGACCAGGGCAAAGCCGTCCTCAGCCGTCACTTCGGGGAGTGGCTCAACAATCCCTCCCTGCGTCTGGGGCTCGATATGAGCATCGATCAGCTGGCCAGCCAGGCGCCGCAGATCCTCACCCCTGAAAAAATGAAAGCTCTGGCGGCCGACCTGGCCAGGGTGTGAGCTAGGAGATGACCATGCGCTATGGACATTTTGACGACACGACCCGTGAGTATGTCATCGAAAGACCGGACACCCCTCTGCCTTGGATCAATTACCTGGGGTGCGAGGATTATTTCGCTCTGATCTCGAACACTGCGGGCGGCTATTCCTTCTATAAGGATGCCCGCCTGCGCCGGGTGACCCGCTACCGCTATAATAATTCCCCGCTTGACATGGGAGGCCGCTATATCTACCTGCGGGATAATTCCGAGGGTGTCTTTTGGTCTCCATCCTGGATGCCGACCCGCGGCCGCCTCGACGAATACGAATGCCGCCACGGTCTGGGCTACACCATCATCCGTTCGGTGGCCCACGGGATCGAAGCCAGCAGCCGGTATTTCGTCCCCCGCGGCGAGAGCCTCGAGCTCTGGGAGCTCTCGGTGACCAACCGACGTGACAGGCCCGCCGACCTATCGGTGTTCTCGGCGGTCGAATTCTGCCTGTGGGATGCAGCCGAGGACGCCTCGAACTTTCAGCGCAATTATTCCATCGGTCAGGTCGAGGTCGTGGATGGGGTTATCTACCATAAATCGGAATACCGCGAGCGCCGCGACCATTTCGCCTATTTTGCGTGTTCGGAGCCACTCTCCGGTTTTGATACCCAGCGGGATGCGTTTTTGGGACCTTACCGGGGCTGGGCGGATCCCTGGGTGGTCGAGAAAGGCGTATCGGAAAATTCGGAAGCCCATGGCTGGCAGCCCATCGGATCCCATCACATCGCCCTCCACCTGAAGCCCGGGGAGGAGAAGAAGATCATCTTCCTGCTCGGCTATCATGAGAACCCCAAGGATGCCAAGTTTGACCCACCGGAGTCCCAGACGATCAATAAAAAGACGGTCCTGCCGGTGATCGCGAAGTATCTCAAACTGGAGGACGTGGAGGCGGCCTTCCAGGCGCTGGGTGATTACTGGGCGGGGCTGCTCGGCCGTCTGCAGGCGACCACCCCGGACGGCGATACCAACCGCATGCTGAACATCTGGAACCCCTATCAGTGCATGGTGACGTTCAACCTGTCCCGTTCAGCCTCCTACTTTGAAAGCGGTGTCGGGCGCGGGATGGGTTTCCGGGATTCGAACCAGGACCTGCTTGGATTCGTGCACATGATCCCGGAACGCGCCCGCCAGCGGATTCTGGATCTGGCCTCGACCCAACTCGCGACCGGCGGATCCTACCACCAGTACCAGCCGATGACGAAGCGCGGCAACGACGATATCGGCTCCGGATTCAATGATGACCCGGCCTGGCTGGTCGTTGGGGTGAGCGCCTATCTGAAAGAGACCGGCGACTTCAGCCTGCTGGAAGAGCAGACACCCTACGACAACCAGGCGGGCTCCGAGACCCCGCTCTATGAGCACCTGCAGCGCGCCCTCCGGTACACGCTCGAACGGCTTGGACCGCACGGCCTGCCGCTCATCGGCCGGGCCGATTGGAACGACTGCCTGAACCTGAACTGCTTCTCCGATACGCCCGGCCAGTCCTTCCAAACCACCACCAACAAGGATGGCAAGGTGGCGGAAAGCGTGTTCATCGGCGGCCTGTTCGTGCTGGCTGCCAGGGAAATGGCAGCCTTGGCTGGGAAGCTGGGACACAAGGCGGAGGCTGGCCGTTACCGCAAAGCCGCCGAGCGCATGGAACAGACCGTTCTGGCACACGGCTGGGATGGCGCCTGGTTCCGCCGCGCCTACGACGATGCCGGCTGCCCGGTCGGCTCTCAGGAATCGAACGAGGGGAAAATTTACATCGAGCCGCAGGGCATCTGCATCATGGCGGGCATCGGCCTGGAGGACGGCAAGGCGGTCCAGGCCCTCGACTCGGTCGCGGAACGGCTTGCGACCGTGCATGGCATCCTGCTTCACCAGCCTGCCTACAGCCGCTACTACCTGAACCTGGGAGAAATTTCGTCCTACCCGCCAGGGTACAAGGAGAACGCCGGAATTTTCTGCCATACCAATCCGTGGATCATGATCGCCGAGACGGCCATCGGGCGCGGGGACCGGGCCTTCGATTATTACAAACGCATCAACCCCTCGGCGCGGGAGGACCTGAGCCAGCTGCATCGCTGCGAGCCGTACGTCTACGCCCAGATGATCGCCGGGCGGGATGCCGCGACTTACGGTGAGGCCAAGAATTCCTGGCTGACCGGTGCCGCTGCCTGGAACTACGTGGCCATGACCCAGGATATCCTGGGCATCCGTCCCACCTACGACGGCCTGGAAGTCAAGCCGGTCGTGCCCTCGAGCTGGAAATGCTTTCAGGTGAGCCGCCAGTTCCGCGGCGTCCGCTATTTGATCCAGGCGGAACGGCAGGGGCCTGGCAATGGTATCCGGCTCGAAACGGATGGAGAGCCGATCTCCGGGACGGTCATCCCGCTGCCTCCCCAAGGTCAGAAAGAAGTGCGGGTGAAGGTTATCCTTTCCTAGGGGCGATCAATTCCCGGACGCATGGCCTCTTCCAGGCCCGGATCGCCTGTTCGAACCTAAACGAGAAGAATGATCATGGACAAAACTGGTTTTCACTCAGGGGTCAATATGGGGGGCTGGCTCTCGCAGTACCCCGCTTTTGACTACCGCCATTTTGATACGTTTATCACACCCCTCGACATTCGCCGCATCGCCGATTGGGGTTGCGACCACGTGCGTCTGCCGGTGGATTTCCCGGTGCTCGAGGCGGATGGTCAACCTGGGACGATGAATGAACGCGGCCTTGCCTATGTCGTGGGCGCCCTGGAGGAGTGCCGGGCGAACGGGCTCAGTGTTATCCTGGATCTGCATAAAGCTCCCGGCTACAGCTTTGACGACCACCGCTCGACGGCCCTTTTCGACGATCCAACCCTCCAGTCCCGCTTCCTCGATATTTGGCAGGCTATCGCCATGCACTTGGCAGGCACTCAGAATTTTGTGGCCTTTGAGCTCCTGAACGAGGTCAACCTGCCCGACAGTGCTGCCTGGAATCAGCTGGTCGCCGAGGCCGTAGAGCGCATCCGCGCGGTGGACCCTGAACGGCTGATCGTCGTGGGCGGCAACCACTATAACGCTCCGGAGGAACTGGAACACCTGACGGTCCTCAAGGATGCCGGGATCCTGTACACTTTCCACTTTTATGTCCCAATGGTCGTAACCCACCAGTTCGCGCCCTGGGTGCCGCCCCTGTTGGAGTATGGACAGAGGGTGGATTACCCCGGCCGGGCCGCAGGGCTGGAGGGGATCATCGAACGCCATCCGGATTTCGCGCCGGTGATCAAACCGCTCGTGGGGAAATTGTACGACAGGGACTTCCTGCTGAAGGCAGTCCTTCCGGCGTTCGATTTTGCCCGCCGGAAAAATCAGGCGGTGTACTGCGGCGAGTACGGCGTCATCGACCGCGCTTCGCTGGAGACGCGCCTCCACTGGACCGCTGATCTTGTCTCCATCCTGCGCGAGCACGGCATCGGCCGCGCCGCCTGGTCCTATAAGGCCATGGATTTCGGCCTGGTGGACCTGCAGGGCAAGATCGTAAGTGAAGAGCTGGTCCGGCTGGTGTGCGCGCCCTGAGGCATCTCATGCCATACGGCTTCTTCGACGATGAGCAGCGCGAGTACGTCATTACCGATCCCCGGACACCGGTGAAGTGGATCAACTACATCGGCACGCTGGCTTTCGGCGGCTTTGTCGATCACACCGGCGGGGCATTGCTTTGCAAGGGGGACCCGGCGCTGAACCGCCTGACCAAGTACATCCCACAAATGCCCGCCTCCGATTTCAAAGGGACGACGCTCTACCTGCGCATCAAGCGGGCGAAGGGCTACCGGATATTTTCTCCATTCTTTGTACCGACGCTGGACCCTTATGACCGCTTCGAATGTCACGTCGGCCTCGGCTACAGCCGCCTGGTTACCGAGTTTTACGGACTGCGCACCGAGGCGACGATTTTTGTCCCCGCCGGGGAGAACCTGGAAATTCGCGACATCCGCATCACCAATCTGGGGCGCCAGCTGCTTGAGGTGGATGCTGTCCCGGTGGTTGAGTACACCCATCCGGACGCCCTCAAGCAGCTCACCAATGCCGACTGGGTGCCCCAGACGATGCAGTCACGCCTGGCCGAGGATGCGCAGGGGCTGAAGACCCTCATCCAATACCCGTTCATGCTGCGCGACGAGCGCGTGAACTATTTCACCTCCAACCGGCCCGCTTCCTCCTTCGAGACCGACCGGGCGGCTTTCCTGGGCGACCATGAGTATGGCACCTGGGCGGACCCTCTCAGCCTGCACCACGCCGAACTTGGCAGCACCGAGGCCCTCCGGGGGGATAACATCGCTGCCCTGCTGCAGCCTCTCGGCCGGCTCGCGCCGGGCGAGAGCGCGCGCTTGATCACCCTGTTCGGGCAGGAGGCCAGCTTCGCTGCCGCCCGGCCATTGATCGAACGCTGGCGCAGCCCGCAGGCGGTGGACCAGGCTTTGCATAGGCTCGCCGATTTCTGGGACAGGTACCTGGGCACCCTGCAGGTCGAGACGCCTGACCCGGCCATGAACAGCATGCTCAATATCCACAATCCGCGCCAGTGCCATACCACCCTGAACTGGTCGCGCTATCTTTCCTTGTACCAGCTCGGTCTGGGCGCCTCGCGGGGCATCGGCTTCCGGGACAGCTCGCAGGACCTGTTGAGCGTGATGGCCACAGAGCCTGGCGAAGCGCGGGAATTGATGCGCAAGCTGCTCTCGGTCCAGCTGCGCAGCGGCGCGGCCATGCACCAGTTCAACCCGCTGACGATGGAGGCGAGCGTCGGCGATTCCGCGGAACGCCCGGACCGCCCGCATTACTACAGCGACGACCACCTGTGGATCGTCCTGGCGGTGACGAGCTACCTCAAGGAGACCGGCGATTTCACCCTGCTGGACGAGCACCTGCCGTTCTATGAGAAGGATCCCAAAGGGAGTCCGCTGGAGTCCGGCACGGTGCTGGAGCACCTGCGGCGCGCCCTGGCATTCACCCGGACGAACGTGGGAAAAAACGGTCTGCCCCTGCTCGGATTCGCCGATTGGAATGACACGGTGAACCTGCCTGCCGGCGCCGAATCGGTCTTCACGGCCGAGCTGTACGGCGTAGCCCTGCGGGAAATGATCGACCTGGTGGGATACCGGGAAGACGGGTCTGCACAGAGGGCATATTCCGCCGATTATGACGAGATGGCTGGGCGCGTCAACCAGTACGCCTGGGATGGCGAATGGTACGTGCGCTACTTCGACGCGGATGGCTCTCCCCTCGGCTCAAAGGTCAACGCCGAGGGCCGGATCTATATCAACAGCCAGTCGTGGTCCGTGATCAGCGGGTTCGCACCACTGGGGCGCGCCGAGCAGGCCATGCAGGCGGTCCGGGCGCACCTGGCGACCGGAAAAGGCCTGAAGCTCTCCGCACCCGGTTTCAACGGTTTCGATCCTGCCAAGGGTGGGGTGACCACATACCCTCCCGGCGCCAAGGAGAACGGCGGGATCTTCCTGCACACCAACCCCTGGGTGATGATCGCCGAAGCGCTTCTGGGGAGGGGCGACCAGGCCTATCGCTATTATGCGGAGATCAACCCGGCCGCCAAGAATGAGATCATCGACGAGTTCGAGGTCGAGCCCTATGTGTATCCGCAGAACATCCTGGGGGACGAACATCCGCAGTTCGGGCTGGGGCGCAACTCCTGGCTCTCGGGCACGGCTGCCTGGTCGTACCGGGCTGCCACGCAGTACATCCTGGGGATCCGGCCCATGTATCAGGGGCTCGAGCTCGCGCCGGTCATCCCCTCCAACTGGGAAGGCTTCCGGGCGGTGCGCAAATTTCGGGGAGCGACCTACGCGATCGCGGTCCGGAAAACGCCGCAACTGGCGCGCGGCGTCCAGGAGATCGCTGTGGACGGCAAGCCCATTCACGGGCAGGTCGTCCAGCCTTTCCAGGACGGTACCCATCAGGTCGAGGTCGCTTTGGGAAGGTGAAGACCGACATGGAACGGGCATTCCGGTCCGAATCCTCGGGAACAGGATTGCGAGGGCCTATCGAAATCGATTATCACGGTACCCCTGCGGGTCGCATCCGCAGTGATCACCTCGCTGTGGATTTTTTGACGCAGGCCGGCCCGCGCATCGTTGGATTGCGCCTGGCTGGGCGCAGCGAGAACCTGCTGGCTGAACTGCCCGAGGTCCACTGGAAGTCCCCCCATGGCGAATATCATGTTTACGGCGGGCACCGGCTGTGGATCGGTCCGGAAACAGCGGCGCGCACGTATGTCCCGGATGACCGGGGTTTGACGGTTCGAGAGGCGGGCGGCGCCCTCGAGCTGATCGGGGCGCGCGAGGCTCCGACCAGCATTCGCAAGAGCATGACGATCGCGCTGGCCTCGGATCGTCCGGCTTTGACCATCACTCACCGGATTGTCAACGAAGGTTCGCTGGGTCTGGAACTCGCCCCATGGGCGATCACCCAGCTGCCCCTGGGTGGGACGGTCATCCTGCCGCAGGCGCGCCCTGCGTCCGCCGCGGGGAACGCCGATGCAGAGTTTCAACCCAGGGGTCACCTCGTGCTGTGGAACTACGCCCACTGGGATGACCCTCGTCTGGACATCCAGGATCAGGTCATTCTTTTGCATGCCCGGCCACAGCTGCCTGCCTGCAAGATCGGCACGTTCGACACGGCCGGGTGGGCGGCATATCTCCATCAAGGAACCCTGTTTTGTAAACGCTTCACCCCCCAGCCCACTCGGCTCCATACGGACCGTTTCTGCAACCTGGAGGTCTACTGCAACGACCTGGTGGTCGAACTCGAAACGCTGGGGCCCCTGGTTCACCTGGATCCTGGCGGGGGTGCCGAACACATCGAAGACTGGGACCTGATTCCGGGCCTGCCAGCCGACCTGGCTTACGATCAGGTCGTGCGGATCGTCGTTCAAGGCGGGACGGGATGATGGCAGAGCCAACGCGCTCGGGGCCGTGGACCTGGCGAGCCCCGGAGGGGGTTTCCAAGCTTCCCGGAGCAACAATTTGAGGCCAATGGATGCCGGCCGGCTGATCTTCGCAGGCTGAAATCCCCCTGGAAGGGGGAAAGGAGCCCAATATTTTAAGGATTCTTGTATTGACTCTTTGGCATGGGTGTGACATAATGTAACCGGTTACAGTAACCGGTTACAGTAAACCCATGACCCAAAAATCAAATTCAGTCACGATCCGGGAGGTTGCCCGTCAGGCAAAGGTATCCGTTGCCACGGTCAGTCGCTATATCAATCGCAGCGCGCCCGTTTCCAATGGGGTTGCCAAGCGACTCGAGAAGGTGATGACGAATCTGCAATATTCGCCGCACGCAGCCGCCCGCCACCTGGCCTCCCGCAAGACACACGTGGTCGGCCTGCTCCTGACCAACATGCACAACGTTTTTTTTGGTCCCATGGTGAGCGGGGTTGAATCGGCCGTGCGTGAGAATGGCTATAACCTGATCGTGGCTACCTACCTGCCCAATGTACACAAAGATGGCAACCTGCCGCCCATCGGACCGCATAATACCGATGGGCTGATCGTTTTTGCGAACAGCCTGCAGGTCCATCAACTAAAGCAATTATACGAAAAACATTTTCCGGTCGTCCTTGTTCATCGTACCCCTCCCGACTCCCTGCCCATCCCGTATGTCACCGTTGAAAACAAGGCTGCCACCCGCCGGTTGATCGATCACCTGATCGAAGCCCACGGCAGGAGCCGGATCATGTTCCTGCGCGGGCCCGCTTACCAGGAAGATTCGCGCTGGCGCGAACTTGGCTATCAAGCCTCCCTCGCCGCCCACAACCTCCCCTACGATCCGCACCTGATCTTGAACGGGGGATTCGAGCGCGATATTGCCTATATTGCCATGCAGGAATTCCTGTCAGGCCCACATCCTGATTTTGATGCCATTTTCGCCGGAGACGATGATGCGGCCTACGGCAGCCTGCTTGCCCTCCAGGGAGCCGGCTTACGCGTCCCGGAAGATATTTCCCTGGTCGGGTTTGACGATCAAAAACTGTCCGCTTTCCTCACCCCGCAACTGACCACCGTTCGGGCACCCACCGAGGCAGTTGGCCGCGTGGCAGGCGAGCACCTCTTTGCCCTTCTCCGTGGAGCAACTGTCAATCGGGCGACCTTGCTCCCTACCGATATCATCCTGCGCCGCTCGTGTGGCTGTGCCGCAGGAATAAACAGCCCTTCAGGAGGTGACCACCGGGAATATATACATGTTGCTATTACGCCCTCGGAAAATTGAAACCCATAAACCTTTCTAGATCATCTAATGAGGAGAAGCACACCATGAAAAAGATGTTTTTGATCATGTCGGTGGTTGTAGTCGCTTCCATGCTGCTGGTTTCCTGCGGCACCGCGGCTACCCCGACCACAGCAGCCCCAGCGACTCAGCCGCCTGCGACCCAGCCCCCTGTGGCGACGGCGACCCAGCCCCCTGTGGCTGCTAATACGGCAGCCCCGACAGTACCGGCAGCGACCCCCACCCTGACCCCCTACCCACTGGCGACCGCTGAAGCCGGCAAGGTCCAGGTCCGCTGGTATATCGGCCTCGGCACCGGCACGGATGCGGGCCAGCTCCCGATCGAGCAATCGGTCGTGGATGATTTCAATGCCTCGCAGAGCAAGATCCAGCTGATCATGGAGGTCATTCCCTACGCTTCCGCCAAGGATACCCTGGCGACCGAGATTGCCTCCGGTGCAGGCCCCGACATCGTCGGTCCTGTGGGCTGGGCCGGCTCGAATGCCTTCTACGGTGAGTGGGCGGACCTCGCCCCGCTGATCAAGGCTAACAACTTTAACACCAGCGTCTATGATAGCAGCCTGGTGAGCATGTACCAGACCGAGTCAGGCCAGGTCGGCCTGCCCTTCGCCATCTACCCCTCCGCCATGGAGTACAACACGGCGCTCTTCGACCAGGCTGGCCTGAACTACCCGCCCGCCACATACGGCACGCAGTACAAGATGCCGGACGGCAGCATGGTGGACTGGACCTGGGCCAACATGACCAAGGTAGCCCAATTGCTCACCGTTGATAAGAACGGCAAGAACTCCACCGAATCCGGTTTTGACAAGACCAACATTGTCCAGTACGGGTTCTCCTTCACCGACGAGAACCAGCCGGAATACTGGGGCGCTTATTGGCAAGCCGGCTCAGAGCTTGTGCCGGGGGGCGCCAAGGGCACCTACAAGGCCGCCATTCCGCAGCAGTGGAAAGATGCCTGGCAGTGGATGTATACCGGCATCTGGGGCGATCAGCCCTACATTGCGAACAATGCCGTCGAGACCAGTGCCGATTTCGGCAGCGGCAATACCTTCAACAGTGGCAAGATCGCCATGACAGTCGAGCCCTCCTGGTATACCTGCTGCATGGGCAACGTCAAGACCTGGGACTTCGCCGCCATGCCGACCTACAACGGCAAGGTGGGCGGCCGCATCGATGCCGATACCTTCCGCATCCTGAAGACCAGCCAGCACCTGAATGAGGCCTTCCAGGCCATGGCATATCTTGAGACCACCGGTGTTCAGAAGTTGATCGTCGGCACCGCTACTCAGGCACCGGCCTACGGCGCCATACCGGCCATCGCCGCCGATCGGCAGCCCTACCTCACCAACTTCGCGAAGAACTACCCCTGGGTCAAGAACCTGAATACCCTGATCACCGGCCTGAAGTATCCGGATCACCCCAGCGCCGAAGGCTGGGTCCCCAACTTCAGTGAAGCCTGGAACCGCAACAGCACCTTCGGGAACCTGCTGGTCACCACCTCCGGTCTCGACCTGGCGAAAGAGGAAGCCACTCTCGAGTCGGACCTGACCACCATCTACAACAAGTAACCTGTTTCTGATATACTTTTAGGCGGGCCAGCATAAGGCTGGCCCGCCTAAACTGTTCCAAGGGAGCCCTGGTATGGAAAACCTGACCCATCTGCCCAAGCTGCCTTCCATCGGCTCGATCCGCAAGCTGCCGCCCAATGCCAAGCGTGAATTTCGCAATGGGATGGGCTTTCTTTCGCCTTGGATCATCGGCTTCCTGGCGTTCACCTTCCTGCCCACGATCGCCACCCTGATCTTCACGTTCCTGAACCTCAAGATCACCGACGGCCTTTTCAGCCCGCTCAAGTTCGTGGGGCTGGATAATTGGATCACCCTGGCCAAGGACAACACGATCTGGAACGCGCGGCCCAACTCGTCGCCCGGTGCCCTTTGGATCACGATCCGGTTCGGGCTGCTGGCCCTCCCGGTGGGGATCCTCGTGCCGCTCGGGATCGCGGTGCTGATGAACAGCCCCCACCTCAAGGCCAGAAATATTTTCCGCACCCTGTTCTACATGCCCTACATCATCCCCTTTGTCGCCAGCGTGTTCCTGTGGGCCGGCGTGCTCAATCCGGAAACCGGTTGGATCAACCAGATCCTGGTCGCCCTGGGCGTGCCGAAGGGGTCCTTGCCTGGCTGGGCGAATGACATCCACTGGGTCTATCCGGCCTACATCCTATTTGGGATCTGGGGCATCGGCAATGCCTTTCTGACCATGCTGGCGGGCATCCAGGGCGTCCCGACCGAACTTTACGACGCCGCCAAGGTGGATGGCGCCGGGGGTTTTGCAAGTTTCTGGAATGTGACCTTCCCGATGATCTCGCCGGTCATCTTCTACAATCTGATCCTCTCCGTCGTCGGACTGTTCCAGTACTTCCTCGTCCCGCTGGCTTTCAACCTGGGCACAGGGGATCCGGGCGGGGCGACGATGTTCTTAAACCTGAAAATCTACAAGACCTTCTTTCTGTTCCAGAACATGTCCTACGGATCGACCCTGGCCTGGATGCTCTTCTTGGTGATTTTGATTGTCACGATCGTGCTCTTCTCGACCGCCCGTTACTGGGTGTACTACGCCAGCGAGCGCAGTAACTAAGGAGGTGCCCGATGAATGCGATTCCTGCGATCCGTTGGCAGAAATTGAAGAAACAGAGCAGTTCCTTTTTTGTGACCGGTTTTGCTGTACTCCTTCTGGCCGCCTTCTTGATGCCTTTCCTATATATGCTGTTCACCTCCGTGAAGACGTTCACGCAGATGACTGCCGCGAATTCGCCGATCTGGCCGGCGGCCAATCCCACCTATGTCTACCAGGGCCAGAATAAAGCGACCTACACGTTCACGGTGAACAAGGCTGGATTTCCCGTCCAACAGGTTGTGAACATGAACGACTTTATCGGCAAGACGCTGCAAATCTACTCGGTCCCGCTGGCGGATGGCAGTCACAAGAATCTGGCGCTGCTCCTGGGATACAACAAATCCAGCATCTTCCTCGACCCGCAGCACCCCGCCGCCGCCCCCATTGTCTGGACCGGCTTCTTCAAAGCGCTCCCCCGCCCTTGGACGCTGTCACCCACGTGGTCGAACTTTCTGGCGGTCTGGAACGATATCAACTACCCGCGCGTTTTGGGGAACACTTTTTTCTATGCCATTACCACCACGATCGGGGTCCTGATCTCATGCACTGTGGTGGCTTTCGGCTTCTCGCGCTTCCGCTTCCCAGGGCGCGACCTGCTCTTCGTGGTCATGATCGCCACCCTGTTCCTTCCCGCCACGGTGACCATCATCCCCACCTTTACCTTCTTCGTCAAGATCCATTGGGTGGGGACCTGGCTGCCCTTGATCGTCCCAACCTTTTTTGCCAACCCCTATGACACCTTCCTGCTCCGGCAGTATTTCATGACCCTGCCGCGCGAGCTGGATGAGGCGGCCATGATGGACGGCGCCAGCCCGCTGCGCATCCTGTGGTCGGTGATCCTGCCGCAGTCCTGGCCGGTGATCGTGGCGGTCACGGTTTTCCACGTCGTGTATGCCTGGAACGATTACTTCGGGCCGCTCATTTACCTCTCGACCAATATGAACAGCCAGCCGGTCTCGGTTGCCCTGGCCCGCTTCAACGGGATCTACGGTCAGCAGCCCCAGCTGATCCAGGCGGGTGCGCTCATGACCCTGATCATCCCGCTGATCCTCTTTTTCTTGGCCCAGCGCTTCTTCGTGCAGGGCATCGTCATCACCGGCGTGGAGAAATGATCCCGCCTCAGGCCTGAGACCCGCCGCCTTCCTCTGGGTGACCGCTCAAACCCGCCGCCCTCCTCGACCGCTCGTGCGGTCGTGGACGAGGTGGGTTTTTTACCGGTAGCCGCGAGAGGTTATCTCGAGGCTCTACCGTTGTAAGGAGGACAGGGCAAGCATGCTCCGGTTCCATGCGGGGAAGTCCCTGATCGGCTTCGGTTTGCTGGTGAGCCTCCTGGGGTGCGCCTCCGCAGCTCCTGCCCCGAGTCCAACTGCCCGGCCAACTTCCATGCCACCCACCGCCTCCCCCGCCCCATCCCCAGCCCCATTCAGGATTGTCGGCTATGTCACCGATGCGGTGATCCCGACCCTGATCCCATATGACCAGCTCACCCACATCAACTATGCCTTCCTCCTGCCGCGCCCGGACGGAACCTTCGAAGCACCTGCGAACCCCTGGAAAATTCAGAGCATCGTCCAGAGCGCCCATGCGCGGGGCGTCAAGGTGCTGATCTCGGTCGGCGGGTGGGGGCAGGCTGCGGAGTTCGAATCCCTGGCCGGGGAGTCTGGCACCCGAAGCGTCTTCGTCTCCGGTGTGGCGGCGCTCCTCAAACAATACGACCTGGATGGCGTGGATATTGACTGGGAGTATCCTGACCCCGGGGCCTCCATGCAAAATTACCTGACCCTGATGCAGGCCCTGCGCGCCGCCTTGCCCGGTCAGCTTCTGACCGCGGCAGTTCCGGCCATTGGAGGAGCGCGCTATGACCTCCCGAAGAGCGATCTGCAGGCCTATTTTGACGCGGTTGACTTTTTGAATATCATGGCATACGATGGCGGCACGCCCCATTCTCCCTACACCTACAGCGTTGCGGCCCTGGATTACTGGCTCGGCGCCGGCCTTCCGCCTGCCAAAGCGGTTCTGGGCGTCCCTTTCTACGCCCGGGATGCGGGTACGGGCAGCCTGCCGTATTCCAGGCTGATCCAGGCCGATGCAGGGGCAGCCGCAGTGGATGAATTCAACTACGACGGGGTCGTGTACAATTACAATGGCATCCCGACCATCGAGCGCAAGACCCGCCTCGCCAGGGCGCGCGCCTCGGGCATCATGATCTGGGCGCTCGAAGATGATACGCCGGAGGCGGCGACCTCGCTCCTTACCGCGATCTATCAAACCGCCCATGGAAGCCTGACCCCGTGAGGGCGCGCCTCCTCGCCGGGGGTGCGGGGTGCTGATCTGAGATTCAAACCACGCTTGTCTCCACGTAAAAAGGGACCTGTCATGAAATCGTCTGCCCCTGCCACATCCATTGCGAACATCCCCTGGGAAGATCGCCCCGCCGGGAACCACGATGTCGTCTGGCGTTACAGCCAGAATCCGATCATCCCGCGCAATCTGATCCCCTCCTCCAACAGCATCTTCAACAGCGCGGTGGTGCCGTTCCAGGACCGCTTCGCCGGGGTTTTTCGCTGCGATAACAAGAAACGGGAGATGAACATCCACCGCGGCTTCAGTCCGGACGGCATCCACTGGCAGATCGATAACGATCCGATCGAATGGATCTGTGACGATCCCGAGCTGGCCTATACACTCTACCGCTATGACCCGCGCGTGGCCTGGATCGAGGACCGCTATTACGTGATGTGGTGCAACGGCTATCACGGCCCGACGATCGGCATCGGTTATACCTTTGATTTCCAGGAATTCCACTTCCTGGAGAACGCCCTGCTTCCCTACAACCGTAACGGCGTCCCGTTCCCGCGCCGGATCCAGGGGAAGTACGTGATGCTCAACCGCCCCAGCGACAACGGTCATACGCCCTTCGGGGATATTTACCTGAGCCAGAGCCCCGATATGATCCACTGGGGAGAGCACCGCTTCGTGATGGGGACCAAGGACGGATGGCAGAGCACCAAGATTGGGGCCGGCCCGGTGCCGATCGAGACCCCCGAAGGCTGGCTGCTCTTCTACCACGGTGTCCTGACCTCCTGCAACGGTTTTGTTTATTCCTTCGGCGCGGCTCTGCTCGATCTGGACAAGCCCTGGAAGGTGCTCTACCGCGGGGCACCCTACCTGCTCTCCCCCCAGACGCTCTATGAATGCGTCGGGGATGTCCCGAACGTCGCCTTTCCGGGCGCGGCGCTCTATGACCCGCCGAGCGGGCGGATCGCCGTTTATTACGGCGGTGCGGACACGGTCACGGGACTGGCCTTCTGTGAGATGGGCGAGCTTCTGGATTTCCTCAAGCACCATTCGGAGCTCTAATCCGGAAAATGCTCAGGATGGTCGCTTGGGGCTCGGCGACGACGGCGCGGGAGGGCTGAAGACAACCGCGCCTGCCCTCGCCGCGCCGTAAGTCGTTGGAACGGTGGTGAGGCAACCATGTCTGAGCGTGAAGAGAAACCTGACCGCATTTTAAAGGCGGTCATCCTGGCCGCCGGAAACGAGTCCGGCGCCCCCGATGACCGGCTGATCCTGCTCCAGGACCTGGGGGGACGCAAGGTCATCGATTATGTGGTCCAGAACGCCTTGCAGCTCGTCCGACCGGAGGATGTTTATATCGTGGTCGGCCGCCATCGGCAGGAAGTGCAAGCCCACCTGCACGGGGATTTTCAGTTCATCTCCCAGGAGGAGCAGCTGGGGACCGGGCATGCGGTCCTGCAGCTGAAGCCGCAACTGAGTCAATTGCACGGCGACCTGCTCATCCTCTACGGGGATACCCCACTCTTCCGCCCGGACTCCATCCGAGGTCTCTTGAACCGGCACCGTCTGCGCCAGGCACAGCTGACCTTGTTGACCTCTGTGGCCGACCGGCCGTACCCCTATGGCCGCATCCTGCGCGATGCCGCTGGCCAGATCATTGACATCATTGAAGCTGTCGAGGCGACCGGGGCGGTGCGCGAGATCCGGGAGTTGAATGTGGGCGCCTATGCGGTCAGGACGGATGCCATTTTCCCGGCGCTCGAGTCGCTCGGCCCATCGCCGGTGGATGGCACCTACCGCCTGACGGACTGCGTCCACCAGCTCATCCGCTCCGGCTTGAGCGTGGAGACCTATCGGACCTATGACCAGGATGAAGTCCAGGGCATCAACACTGCCGAGGACCTGGCGAACGCTGAATTCATCCTGCAGAAGCGGCTGTTCCGGCCGCACCAGCCGGAGGTCGAGGAGCAGGTGGCGTTCGGCACCGGTGGCTGGCGGGCCGTGATCGGGGAAGGGTTCACCATGACGAACGTGCGCCGCCTGTCGCAGGCCCTGGCGAATGAGATCACCCGTCAGGGGCAGGAAAAGCGCGGCGTCGTCATCGGTTATGACCGGCGCTTCCTTTCCGATCGCGCCGCCGAGACCGCCTCCGAAGTGTTCGCCGGCAACGACATCCCGGTGGTGCTTCTGGCCGAGGACGCCCCGACGCCGCTGATCACTTATGCCACCGCCCTGCTGAAATCGGCCTATGGGCTGGCCTTCACCGCCAGCCATAACCCGCCCGAGTGGAACGGTCTGAAGGTCTTCCGCGGGGACGGTTCGCTGCTCCTGGACGAGGAGACGCACCAGATCGAGCGCGAGACGAACCAGCTGACCGCCTCCCAGGTGGTCAAGCTGGAGCTGGACCTGGCCCTTCAGGCCGGCATCGTCCAGCGCCGGGACATGACCAACAGCTATGTGGACGCTGTTGAAAAGCTGATCGACCTCGAGGCCATCCGCCGGGCCGGCCTGCGGGTGATCGTGGACCCCATGTACGGGGTCGGCCAGCTCACCCTGGGGATCATCCTGACCGAGGCGCGCTGTCGGGTGACCTTCATCCACGAGCGACATGACCCGCTCTTCGGCGGTCATTCACCGGCGCCCAATCTGGATGCGCTGCGCCTCCTGACCACCCAGCTGATCGAGGGCCACTATGACCTGGGGCTGGCTACGGATGGAGATGCGGACCGCATCGCCATTGTCGATGAGAAGGGCCGCTATATCTCGACCAACGATCTGCTGCTGCTGGTCTACTGGTATTTGCACGAGGTGCGCGCCCAGCGCGGCGGGGTGGTGCGCAACCTGGCGACCACGCACCTGCTGGACCGCATGGCCAGCGCCTTCGGCGAGAAGGCTTATGAGGTCCCGGTCGGCTTCAAGCACGTGGCGGCGGCCATGGTGGAGCACGATGCCCTGCTCGGTGGAGAATCCAGCGGCGGCCTGACCGTGCGCGGGCACATCCTGGGGAAGGATGGCATCTTTGCCTGCGCCCTGGTGGTCGAGATGCTGGCCCGAACCGGTTTGCACATCTCCGAGATGCAGGAGCAGGTCCAGAAGCTGACCGGGCGGCTGTTTGCGCTCGAAGAAAACCTGCCGGCGACCCCTGAAATGCGCGCCGTCATCCCCAGGCTTCTGGACGAATCGCCGATCTCCTCCGTCGGCCCCTACCCGGTGGTGCGGGTCTCGCATGCCGACGGCACCAAGCTGCTCCTGGAAAACGACAACTGGGCGCTCCTGCGCTTCTCCGGAACGGAACCTATCCTGCGCCTGATGGTCGAAGCCGACACGCCGGAGAAGGCGCGCCAGTTGATCGACTGGCTCAGGCAGTACTGCTCCCTGGCCAAATGACGGGCAGGAATTTCCTTGTGTAGAAGGTGCGAATAATGGATGCAAATGAATATCAAAAATTAGCCGCGCGGACCCTGATCAATGGCCCGGGGTTTGAAATCCCCGATCAGGAAATCATGGCAGTTTGGAAGGTGGTTGGCCTGGCGGGGGAGGCTGGCGAGGTCGCTGACCTGATCAAGAAAGGCGTGTTTCATCGGCACGGCATGGATAGGCCCAAGCTGGAAGAAGAATTGGGCGATACGCTTTGGTACATCGCGGCGCTTTGCAATACGCTTGGATTGGATCTGTCCACGATCATGCAATCCAACATCGAAAAGCTGAAAATTCGATATCCGAACGGGTTCTCGACGCTGGATAGTCTGCGCCGAGTGGATCGGAAGTGAGCCTGGATGCATCCAATATCTGATTGCGATTTAAGGCTTTGCGGGAGTTCCCCATGCGTTACGGTTATTTCGACGACGAAGCCCGCGAATACGTGATCGAACGGCCGGATGTGCCGGTCTCGTGGACGAATTATCTGGGCGTCAGGGACCTGTGCACGGTGATCTCGCACAACGCCGGCGGCTACTCGTTCTACCGCTCGGCCGAGCACCACCGCATCACCCGCTTCCGCGCCAACGGCGTGCCGCTCGACAGGCCGGGTCATTATGTCTACTTGCGGGACGACGAGACCGGCGAGTACTGGTCGGTCTCGTGGCAGCCGGTCGGCAAGGACCTCGCCGCGGCGCGCTACCAGGTCCGTCACGGCCTGTCCTATTCCAGGTTCGCCTGCGATTACCAGGGCCTCGAGGCGGAGCAGGTCCTATTCATCCCCGTGAGCGACGACGTGGAGCTGTGGGACGTGCGCATCAAGAACACCAGCGGGAGGCCGCGGCGTATCAGCGTGTTCTCCTATGTCGAGTTCTCGTTTCATCACATCGAGATCGACAATCAGAACCTGCAGATGAGCCTGTATGCCATCGGCTCGAATTACCAGGACGGGATCATCGAGTACGATTTCTTCTATGAGCCGTGGACCTTCCACTACCTGGCCTCCAGTTTCACGCCCGACAGTTACGACTGCGTGCGCGACCGTTTCTTGGGGGACTACCACACGGAGACCAATCCCCTGGCCGTGGAACGCGGGGCCTGTTCGGGTTCCAGCGAGCTGGGCGGCAATTCCTGCGGTGCGCTGCACAAACGGCTGAGCCTGTCCCCCGGCGGGACCGAACGCCTGGTCTTCATGCTGGGGGTCGGGGGGCGCCAGGACGGTCAGAGGCTGCGCGCGAAGTATTCCGACCTCCAGCAGGTGGATGTGGCCTTCGCTGAGTTAAAGGAATTTTGGCGGAAGAAAACCTCCGTGTTCCAATGCCGAACCCCCCATCCGGGGCTCGATACGATGGTCAACACCTGGAACCTGTATCAGGCCGAAACCTGCGTGGTCTGGTCGCGGTTTGCCTCTTTCATCGAGGTCGGCGGGCGCACCGGACTGGGATACCGGGACACCTCCCAGGATGCGATGAGCGTCCCCCACACCAACCCTGTCAAGGTCAGGGAGCGCCTGCTCGAACTCCTGAACGGCCAGGTCAGCCGGGGCTACGGACTGCACCTCTTCGACCCGGAAGTGTTCAAGCCCCAGGCAGAAAAACTGCCCGGGGTGAGGCTGCCGACCGTGGTGCCCACCCCCAGACCGGCGGATATCGTGCACGGGCTCGAGGACGCCTGCTCCGACGATGCCTTGTGGATCATTGCCTCGGTCTGCGAATATGTGAAGGAGACCGGGGAAGTGTCCTTCTTCGACGAGCAGGTGCCGTTCGCCGACGGTGGCAGAGCGAGCGTCTACGAACACCTGAAACGGTCGCTGGACTTTTCCGCCGAGCAGGTCGGGCAGACCGGCATCTGCAAAGGGCTGCGCGCCGACTGGAACGACTGCCTGAACCTGGGCGGCGGCGAAAGCGCCATGGTCTCCTTCCTGCATTACTGGGCGCTCCAGACCTTCATCGCCGCGGCCGCATTCCTGGGCCGCAGGGCGGACGTTGAGAAGTACACCGCCCTGGCCGGAAAGGTCCGGCAAGCCTGTGAAGAGGCCCTGTGGGACGGCTCGTGGTATATCCGCGGCATCACCCGCAAAGGCAGCCGCATCGGCTCCGCCCGGAATGAACAGGGCAAGATCTTCCTGGAAAGCAATACCTGGGCGGTGGTCTCCGAGGCCGCCTCCCCGGAGCGGGCTCGCCAGTGCATGGACGCGGTGGATGAGCACCTGTACTCCCGTTTCGGGCTGCACCTGCTCTGGCCGGCCTACACCCGGCCGGATGATGACATCGGCTATGTCACACGCGTCTACCCAGGTGTGAAGGAGAATGCCTCCATCTTCAGCCACCCCAACCCGTGGGCAGTGGTCGCCGAATGCAAGCTGGGGCGCGGAGACCGGGCAATGAAGTTCTACGAGGCCCTGCTGCCAGCAAGCCAGAATGATCTGATTGAGATCCGCCAGGCCGAACCCTATTCCTACTGCCAGTTCATCATGGGCCGGGATCACACCGCCTTCGGGCGGGCGCGCCACCCTTGGCTGACCGGCAGCGCCGGCTGGATGTACCATGCCGTCACCCACTGGATACTCGGTGTGCGCGTGGACTACAACGGGTTGATCATCGACCCCTGCATCCCCGCCAGCTGGAAGGAGTTTGAAGTAACCCGGGGGTGGCGTTCGGCGACCTACCGGATCAAGGTCACGAATCCCCATGGCGTGCAGAAGGGTGTGCGCGCCCTCACCCTGAACGGGCAGCCCGTCCAGGGTCCGATCCCCCCGCAGGCAGAGGGCACGGTTAACAACATCCTGGTGCAAATGGGTGAGGCGGATTAGGCTGAGGACCAGGGGGTTCCTATCACCCGAATGAAAAGTTCATAATCATTTTCAGCCGGATGTCCCGGCGAGTTTGTTGATTTCGAGGCAGGCATTGAATAGGAGCCCGAAAGGGATCGACGCCTACCTGCATTGGTCGTAAACCTTTACGGCGCTGGAGCATTCCAACTAGCGCTTAATGGATTAACCATCAAGGGAATTTTGATCTCACTTAATAATCCTTTTTGTATAATCCTCGATTTAATTTTAAAAGTTTTTTCTTGGCCGTTCGGGATCAGCATCATGGTTATGCTTTATCACAGAATGAACACCATCGATAAAAAAAGAATCTCTTGATCAACCTGTCTGACAGCATCGGATTGAGGTGACCAGGTTGCACGGGTCGAAAGGCGCTAAGCCACAAACCTCCAATTGAAAAAATTCATCCCAAAAAGATCGCCGTTAGATTGATATTTGTGGCTTATTTGGATAAAATAGCCCTGGAATAAAATGATCTGGGTGAGCGATCTGGCGCCGAATATGACGGTTATCGAAGCCAGGTTAAAGTGCGACCCCCATTTATTAAGGCAGGAATTTTATGGGTATCCGTAAGACATTCAAGGCAGCCATTGAAAATGCGGGAGGGGGCGGTGCCTTCGTGCGCATCCCCTTCGACGTCGAGCAGGTCTTCGGTAAAAAGCGCGTCAAGGTAAAAGCGACGATTGAAGGCGAGCCCTACCGCGGCACGTTGGTGCGCATGGGCGAGCCGGACCATATCCTGATCATACTGAAAGGGATTCGTGAGGAAATAGGCAGGACTTTCGGAGACGAAGTGGAAATCACACTCGAAGAAGATACCGAGCCGCGTCGAGTGGAGGTCCCGCCGGATTTTCAACAGGCACTGGACCGGGACCCGTCAGCCAAAGCGGCCTTCCAGAAGCTGGCGTACACCCATCAGCGGGAAATTGTGCGCGGCGTCACCGAGGCAAAGCGCGAGGCAACGCGCCGCAGCCGGATCATCAAAGCGATTGAAATGTTGAAGATTGCCAAAAAGTCGGGCGTTCCAGGCCCGATCGATCCAGTAGGAAAGGAAGAGGAATAGAAATGGATATTCCCAAATGGCTGGAATGGGCGCGCGAGATCCAGGCCCTGTCCCAGACGGGCTTGGCCTACACCAACGATTTATTTGACATCCACCGGTACCAGCGCATGCAGGAAATAGCCGCCGAAATCGTGCACACCCACAGCGGAATTCCCAAGGAGACCATCCTGGAAGACTTCCGCCAGCAGCTCGGATATGCCACTCCCAAGGTCGACGTGCGCGGGGCGGTGCTGCGGGAGGGGAAGATCCTCCTGGTAAGGGAGGGATCCGACCGCGGCTGGTCCCTTCCCGGTGGGTGGGGAGACGTCGGCGTCTCGCCCTCCAAAATGGTGGCGCGCGAGGTCTGGGAAGAGAGTGGCTTCAAGGTCAAGGCGGAAAAGCTGATCGGTCTCTACGACCAGAATTTTGCCCCTTACGCGCCGCTCCAGTTCTATCATGTCTACAAGCTGATCTTCCTGTGCAGTATCACGGGAGGCAGGCCGAGGCCGGGAGACGACATCCTGGCAGTCGATTTCTTCGATGGGGTCAAGCTGCCTTCCCTGTCCACCATGCGGACCAGCAAAAAAATGCTGGCAGATATTTTCGCCCATGTCGAACACCCCGACCTTCCCACCTATTTTGACTGACGGTCATCCCCCGATGGGCCCCCGTGGATTGCCAGAATCAAAGCGTCTAATCCAATATGAATATTTGGTCCCCCTAAATAACATTACGATCTACCAATAATGACTCAATCATATAAGTGGAATGAAAAAATGGGCAGCATTGTTGACAACCAAAGCCAATGCTTGCCCATTTTTCAGAATTGATCCTGCTTCGTCTGCTTACTTGTGTAAATCGGCCAGGTGCTCCTCGACTGCCTGAACTTCAGTTTTTAGTTGCTCGAGATAAGCTTCCAATTCTGTGATCTGTTCAGCCTTCGTTTGATAGCGCCGATGAAAGGCATGACCGCCCCTGCAACATTCGCAATCGCATTCACAATTGGAGCCGCAGTTGCACCCATGATCTGATTGACACCCACAGTGTTCACACATTGCAATTCTCCTTTATTTTGGGAATAGGGTCTTATATTCCGATAGAAATCGGTCTAACGATTGATGGGTTTGGTTAATGGTTACCGCCCAGGCATGTAAGAATTCCCTGCCCGGATCAGTTAATTCATATACGCGCCGCGCCGGGCCGCTGTTCTGTGTATCCCAGGTGGAACACACCAATCCGTCCTCTTCAAGCGAGCGCAACATCCGGTAAAAATTGCCGGGGTCGGGGGCAGCGTTACCTTCCTGGCCCAGGCGCTCGATCAGCTCATATCCATGGGATGTTTTTTTGGCCAGCTCGAGCAGCAAGCGTGGCTGGGCAAAGTTAGGGACCCGCTCTACCTTGCAATGACATTCGCCCGGTCCGGATTTCTTATCATCGCACATATTTGTATTATCCTCTTAGATGTATCTTGCATCTATTAGTATAATACACAAGGAACTGATTGTCAATGATGAAGCTCATGATGAAGCTCGGGGATGACTGTCACTTATGTGGTGGGTTTTATTTAAAAACAGATGGGTTTCTTGTACGTACGGATTCACTCCTTTGCAGTGTACCCCCGTGGGGAGCATATTGCTCACAGGTAGGAAGGCGATCACTGTAGTGCGGATGACTCAAAGCGTCTAATCCAATTTGAATATTTGGTTCCGCTAGATATATAACCAAACCAAGGCAAAACATTCCTCTTAGGGATTTTTCGGTCGAAATTGAAAAACCTCTTCTTGATATTTTTACCGTTATGCCGTATAATCAATAAAACTAGTCAGACTAGTCTCTTGCGGAGGCAACTCATGAAAAACACTTGGCAACTTCAAGAGGCAAAAAGCAAGTTTAGCAAAGTGGTTGATCGTGCACTCACCCAAGGCGCACAGATCGTCACTCGGCGGGGAAAGAAAGCTGTTGTGGTAATGCCATTTGAAGAATATGAACGCCTGACCCAGCGGACAGGTAGTCTCGCTCAATTCTTGATGGCTTCACCTCTGTTTGGTTCGGAATTGGCGATTGAGCGCGATAAGAGCCTGCCTCGGATCTTCGAGATTGAGCCATGAACTATCTTCTCGACACATGCGTTCTATCCGAATTCACTCGGCGCCAGCCGGAGGAGAAGGTTATTCATTGGCTGGAGAGCATCGATGAAGAAATGTTCTTCATCAGCGTTATCACCATTGGCGAAATCCAGCGTGGTGTCGAACGCCTGGCTGAATCTCACCGCAAGACCGAACTGCTGGTCTGGCTGAACAATGACCTGATCAAGCGTTTTGGGGATCGCGCTATTCCTTTATATGTGCCGATCATGCTCCGATGGGGCTCCCTGACCGCACGCATGGAGAGTGCCGGTCGGCCAATAGCAATTATGGATTCGCTCATTGCTGCAACCGCGCTTCACAACCAGTTGGTCATAGCCACCAGAAATGTAACCGATTTTCTCCCTTGTGGCGCACAGGTGATCAATCCGTGGGAATGACTTGTCGCCACTACCGGGTCAGTTTTAAATCCCCGATCCTAAGGGTCTTGGAGTTTCATGGGGTTCCTCACTTATGGGGGTTCAAGTGTCCTTGGAGGCATGGATACGATATTTAGAATATTCAACAATGTAGTGCGGATGACTCAAAGCGTCTAATTTGCTATGTGGTTGAAGTTGAATTTTAGTAAATAAAAGCGCCTACTAGAATAGGCACTTTTATTGGAATTCTATTTGATAGTAACATTTGGATTGCCAAACTCAAAGCATCCAATTCTATATATTCTTATGTTATCCATATTGGAGAGGGATACTATATAAATATTATTGATTTCCTTACGAATTTACTCTACAATATATTTGCAATTCTGTGGACCGCGGCTATCGAAAGGAGAGTTAAATATGGAACAAACCCCCAAGAATGTCTCCTCAACAGAAACCGTCCGTCGAAGCTGGAGAGGATTATATTGCGTCAGCGGGATTCTTCTGATTATTACTGCTGTCGTGTGGACCGTTGTATCGCTAACTGCCAGTGTTCTCTACGCTTCGGGCTATCCGAGCGATCCCGCATCCTACCTACAACTGATCTCGCAACACCAGCTGCTGGCCTCGGTCACCTGGAGCCTGTGGATCGTTTCAGATTTCCTGCTGTTCGCACCGACTGTCGCGCTCTATATCGTCCTGCAGCGATATAACCGGACCTTGGCTCTGCTTGGTAGCCTATTTGCGATGTTCTTCAACATATACGATGTGTGTGTGACCGAGCTGAACTCCCTGACGCTTGTCAGTTTGGCGCATGGATACGCCAGCGCTGGCACCGATGCTCTAAGGACCTCCTTCGTCGCGGCAGCGGGCTATGGTTATTATGCCCTGCCTCTCCAGACAGTTCTCAGTTTTGCCACTGGCATCTTTGGGTACCTTTTGTGGTGTGTGCCCATGTTCAAGAGCATCTTCCGTCGGGGGACAGCGATCTTTGGTGCCATCGTGATGGTCATAGGATTAATTGGATCGGCGGCCCCCATGTTTCCATCCTCCACTATCTTGGGCCTCTGTCAACTCATCGTTGTCCCCGCCTGCGCCTTATGGTTCGTCCTGGTGGGAGTGCAGTTATATCGCTATGGACGTCGCCTTCCTGCGGACGTGGACAATACCGCGGGCGCGTCATGAGTAGACAAATAGTCCGCCTTATGCAATGGATTGGTCAATAGTCGTAAGAAGCCGCCTGCGTAGATTGGGATTAATCTGAAATTGATAGGACATCTCCCTTTGGAGCCATGCCCAAAATGGAAGCTCCAGAAACGAAAGCCCCAGAGAGACTGCCTCCCTAGGGCTGCTTACTTCTCCGGGTACACGGACACCTCTTCACTCCTTCGGGTTTCCCATTATGGCGGAGGCGCGGGGATGTTTATCAAATGAACAGCGGAGCGAGGACAAGGGTGACGGTGGCCAGGAGCTTGACGAAAACGTGCAGGGATGGGCCGGCGGTATCCTTAAGCGGATCGCCCACGGTGTCGCCGACGACCGCCGCGGCATGAGCTGGCGAGCCCTTGCCGTGCACGGTCCCTTCTGCGTCGATCAGTTGGCCATCTTCGATGAATTTCTTGGCATTGTCCCAAGCTCCGCCGCCGTTGTTCATGTAGGAGGCCAGCAAGATGCCGCCGATGGTGCCCACCATGAGCAGGGCAGCCACCGCCATGGCGGCGTCGTACTGCTTGTTCAAGTGGAAGACCACACCGATAAACACCGGGCCGAGGACCGGAATCAGGCCGGGGACAACCATACCGCGCAGGGCAGCCCGGGCAGTGATATCGACCGCTTTGGCATAATCAGGAAGGGCTTCGCCGGTGAGGATCTTGGGGTTTGCTGCAAACTGACGGCGCACCTCGCCGATGATCTTGCCGGCGGCCCCGCCCACGGCCTGGATGGCCAGGGAAGCAAACAGGTAGACCAGCATGGCGGCGAAGAGAGCGCCCACGAAGACCTCGACCCGGTCGAGGTTGACGTCGCCAAAGGGGGCGTTGCGCAAGAAGGCCACCCGGTCGAGGTATGCATGGAACAGCAGGAAAGCCGCCAGACCCGCAGAGACCAGGGCATAACCCTTGGTGAGGGCCTTGGTCGTATTGCCCACCGCGTCCAGGCGGTCAGTGACCCGGCGGATGCTGTCGCCCGCCCTGGCCATCTGGTTGATGCCATTGGCGTTATCGGTGATGGGTCCGAAGGTGTCTTCTGAGAGGATGTAAGGACAAGTCATCAACATACCCATGGTGGCTACCGCCGTGCCGAATACGCCTCCGCCCGGCACACCGGTGCGGTCGCCGAGAAAATAGGAGAGCAGCAGGGCCAGACCGATGGTTGTGGCGGTCACCACGGACATCACCGCGATCGTCCCGTATTGACGGCGGAGGAAGGCCCGCGCGCCCTGGTAGATGATTTCTCCCACTTCCACCATCCGGGGGGTGCCAGTGGGTTAGTTGAGCACGTTTCTGGCAAGGAAAAAAGCAAATAAGATCGCAATTACGCCAGAGGCCGGCACGACCCAAAAAATGGGAGGCATATTATTCTCCTTGTACGATTGGCGAACGTCGAAGGGGAAGATTGGTTTTTTTTAATCCGGTACGATCAAGATAAGTCTCCCTAGTTATTCATTTGCCCCACATCGCTGCGAGCGCCTCAGGATAGTGGAGTAATTTTATCTATTACCGTTACATTTGTCAATAAAGCGCATGGTCTTTCATGAAAGCCTGATGCCGCTTCAACAACGCCCGGATGAGCTGACACCGGGTTGAATCGTATGGACCCATCCAGAGTCAGGTGAGGACCGGAAATATACCGATTTGGCCACCCCAGGGTTGGTGCCTCTCCGGAAGGATGTGCGCTTGAAGAAGTCCCGCGATGGGTACGCAGCCACGAATCAGGGGATCCCTTAAATTTCGGGTTGCCCCTGGACAGGGTAACCCAACGGGTGGGCAGAAATGCCCACCTTCATCCTGGTGTACAATTATCTAAGTGTTTTCCAGGAGGCGCTATGCCAAAACGATTGGTGGTCGTGGCCGGCAACATCGGTGCAGGGAAGACCTCGCTCACTGAGCGGATCGGGGCGCGCCTGGGCTGGCGTACCGATTTCGAATCCGTGGGCGATAATCCCTACCTGCCGGATTTCTATGCCGACATGCACGCCTGGGCTTTTCACCTGCAGATCTACTTTCTCGGACACCGGGCCGAACAGTATCTGGAGGCTGCCCGCGATCCGCGACCGGCGATCCTGGACCGCTCGATCTACGAGGACGCCTATATCTTTGCCCGTGCCCTGCACCACATGGGCAACCTGGCCGAGCGGGATTATATGGCCTACCGTCATCTGTTCGATCTGGTGATGGGCGGCCTGCCATCGCCGAACCTGCTGGTGTACCTGAAGTGCCCGGTGACCGTCCTGATGGCGCGCATCCGCCGGCGGGCCCGCAACATGGAGACCGGCATCTCGACCGAATATCTGGCGCTGCTGGATTCCTTCTACGAGGAATGGCTGAAAGCCTATGACCTAAGCCCGGTCCTGACCATCCGCACCGATGACCTCGACTACGTCAACCAGCCGCAAGCGCTCGAAGTGGTCGTGGAGCGGATTCAGGAACGGCTGGGTGGCAAGGAAGAACTTGACCTGCGGAGCGCTGAGGCATGAAGAACTGGAGAACCGTCCTGTGGGTGGCTGGTACCCTTCTGCTCGTTGCCAGCTTTATGGTCTACCTGGCCCAGGTTGCCAGCTGTTATCCATCTTCGGCCGTCTGGCACCAGTTCACAGCCTACCAACAGGCTGCTTTCCGGAAGACCTGTGAGTTGAATTATCCGGTGTTCATTCAGTTTGTCTGGTTCTTGGGTTTGTTCATACCGGGGGCAATTCTTTTCACGACCTACTGGCTGGTGAGGCGTCCGGTCCCCGACCACCGCCGCAGTTCCGTGCTGGGGGTCTTCCTGGTGCTGATGATGGCTGCCAGCCTGGTCAGTGCGCTCTCCGGCCTGCTTGCGTATCCGCTGCCTACCAGCTCTTCCCCGCCGTCCCCCTGGGCGGTCGAGATGATCGGCGTTCTCGGCTTCCTGGCGTATGTTGGAGCTCTGGCTGCCTGGCGCTGGAAGCGCTGGGGGGTGCTGCTGTTCTATGCGGCGGCCATCCTGACAGCAGGGTTGATCCTGCTCGGGGGCATTTTCCGCCCGGTGGCCGGATTGCTGATCCTGGGCGTGATCATCCTGCCCCTGCTGCTGCGCCCATATCGGAACCGGTTGAGTTGAGCCAGAGGGGCGTGGATACGGAGGCAACAGGGATCTGCAACCGAAAAGCCACGGCCAGTCTGTGGTTCGGGCTGGGGGGCTGGCTGATGGTGTTCCTGGGTATGTGTCTGGACGCGACGGTCGGGGCAGCTCTGGCGGCCTTCACCTTCGGACTGGGAGCTTTGTGCCTGGCGCCGTTGGACTTCATTCCACCGCTCCTGTGGATTGCCAGCATCCTCGCCGGACACCGTGCGCTCCATGAGATCAAGACGACCGGAGAGGCCGGGCGCGGCGCCGCGATCGCCGGGTTAGTGACTGGCTACCTGGGACTGGGAACGGGCCTGCTGGTGATCTTGGCGATCGTGCTCCTGGTCTTTATGGGGATCGGTATGGCATGGTGGACGCGCCTCGTCCCCTATCTGCCACAGACGCGCCTGTAGGTCCATCCCGTGGTTTTTCTGGGAGGGGGCGAGAGTGAAATTGGATCGAGGCGCTTTCCGGGACCCGGTTGCAGGGAATTCCCCCCGAGAATAGACCTCAAAAAATCCTACTCGGACAGGACGTGAAGCAGCTCCGCCGTTTCAGCCAGGACCAGGTCTGCGCCTTTCCGGCGCAGTTCAGCTTCCTCGCCGAAGCCGCACAGCACACCTAGCGTCTGGGCCCCGGCGGCTTTCCCGGCAAGGATGTCCACGCTCGTGTCGCCGATCATCAGGCAGTCCTCGGGGCTGACACCCATCTGTCCGGCAGCCCACAGCACCGGGTCGGGAAAGGGCTTGGTGTGCTCACAGGTCTGGGCGGTGGCGACGCAGTGGAAGTACGGCAGCAGGTCAAACTGCGCCAGGAAGTTGCCCGTTGTGCGTGCGTCGCGGGCGCTGACCACGGCCAGAGGGTAGCGCCGACTCAGATCGGCAAGCGTCTCCCGCACCCCGTGGATCAACCAGTATTTATTGGGCCGGGTGTGGAAGTTGCGGGCGGCCCAGTCGACCAGGGCGAAGATCGGGCCGTCTGCGCCGACCAGATCGGGGAGGCCGATTAAGAAGTTGGCCGGGGCCTCGGAAGCCATGACCAGGCGCCGAGCGATGCGGTGGGAATTTTTCCCGGGCAGGAAAACCCGGAATGGGTGCAGCAGCAGGCTGAGCTGGGCGACCATCTGATCGTCGCTGTTGCTCAGTGTGCCATCGACGTCGAAGCACAGGGCGTGGATGCGCGAGACATCAAGGGGCATAGGTTTTAATGGACGACCTTACCTTCTGGGGGGCTTGAAGACCCTGGTATTCATGAAATCAGGGCTGATCAAGGTACTTGGACAATTCAATATTTGGAGCGCCAAGCACGGGCTGAGGTTCGCCTTTAAGATACAAGTCAAAAAAGGCAACCCCATACTCGTTGATCAGTTGAGCTTCTGGTTTGGCCTGAAGTCACTCGGTCACCATGCTGTATTTCGCACAGACTGCGTTGGTCCATGTGAAATGATTGCCTCCGCGCAGCTTCACAAAATACTTCGGGGGATTGGATTGCGCATAGGCCCCGTTGTTGCCCTCCAGAAACGGAGTAATGCCTATGTCAAGTTCTGCTCCCTGATACATCAATGGAACCGTGACACCCGTCAGGGTTTTGTTGACGGAAAATGGGAGGGTATAAGGTGACATCAGCAGAGTGGCTTTGAAGCGATCGTCCTTCCAGCTGGGCCAGCCGCCGACCATGGCAAGGGCTGTGTATCCGCCCAGAGAATGTCCCGCAATGCCAATGGCATTCACGTTAATGATCGTTTTTAATTGGCTGTCCTCCAGCACACCATTGAGGACATTTTCGATGTCCTCTTTTCGATCCAGATAACTGGAGTCGTTCCAAGTACTCGGATCAAGGATGGGAGGCTCTTGAGTGCTCGTTGAAAAAGTGGAGGCGGTGCCATCTACGTGGCAGAGCAGAGCATCTTTATGGTCCGGCGCGACGACGATGTACCCGTGACGTGCAAGCGTTTCCGTGAAAAAAATCGACTGGTCACCACAACCCAGGAGGCCGTGGGAAAAGATCACAAGCGGAAATGTGCCACAATCTGCCAGGGGTTGCCCATCTTTGGCCAGTGAACTCGAAATCTGGGGGCTGTAATCAAAGGGCGCTTCCGCTGTAGCCGAGGGATACCAGACCGAGGCTTTAACGCCGTTAAAACGAGTCACCTGATAGCCAACCGGATAGGCCGATGGACACGGAGAAGTCATTGGTTGAGTTGGCTGGGCGGAGGGTTGAAGCAGTGCTTGCAAAGGTTGTGAGAACGCGCAGGCTGCTATGATGATCATGACTGGAAGCGTCAGGACAGCCCGAGTGGATTTCTTCACATTTCCTCCGAGTCATACATGATACAGGTGTTTTTTTGAGGGGTTCTTTTGGTTTTTGTGCCAGCGTCAACCAGAAGATTGCGGTGATTTAGAGGAGCACCGATTCGGGGGAACCTCCTCGAGCGTACGGTCCGTACAGGCCCGGTCGTGACCAAGGGGCCGGCGGGATTCCAAGTCTATGATACCCCTCTACCCGGCGGGACGGAACAGCTTTTTCCAAAAATAGGTCATATCCGGGCGGAGGTCGAAAAAAGTTGGAATCGGAACCTTGGTTTCATAGGCTTCCGTGTTAAAATCCGGTCGATGGGAATGGATCCCGCTGGATCTGGTCGGGCACAGATCGATCCCACATTGGCGGGCCAGCCATCCATCGCTCTGAAGTGCGGGATGGGAGACCGGGACGCACAACCGGGAGGCCGTTCCATCGCTCGGTCAGAGAGAAGCGGACCTTTTCTGGACCAGATCTTGCGCCTCCAGCGGATCCTGCGACCGGCAGGCGGCCACCCGGTCAACCTCTTCATACCGTTCACCTCCGTTAAGGATCTGCATGGCCTCAGCCGTGCCAACCTCTGATCTACCAGGGTAATTACTTATGAAACAAATTGACCTGCTCCGCAAAGTCCCCCTTTTCAGCGGTCTGCCAGAAAAGGAGCTCGAAACCCTGGCCGCGATGCTGCAGGAGGTCACCTTGAATGAAGAGGAGGTGCTCTTCCGTGAGAACGAGCCCGGCGACAAGCTTTATATCGCCCTGGAGGGCACTTTCGATGTGGTCATGGGGCTGGGGACGAGCGGGGAAAAGGTGCTGGCCACGCTGGGGCCCGGCGAATTGATCGGCGAGATGGCGTTGCTCCTGCCGGGTGGGCAGCGCACCGCCGCGGTCCGCCCGCATGGAAAGACGCGCCTATGGGTGATGACCCGGGCCGATTTCGATGCCCTCCTGCACCGCCAGCCGGACCTGGCCTATGCGATGATGCGCATCCTGAGCAAGCGCCTGGATGCTACCAACACTGCCACCTACCGGGATCTCCTGGAGAAGAATCTTCAGCTGCAGCGAGCCTTGGATGATCTGAAGGCGGCCGAGGCCCAGCTGATTGAAAAGGAGCGGCTCGAGCGGGAGCTCCAGGTCGCCTCCGAGATCCAGATGAGCATCCTGCCGCAGGAGCTGCCGCAGGTGCCCGGTTACGAATTCGGGGCGCTCATGGTGCCAGCCCGCATGGTGGGGGGCGATTTTTACGATGTTTTTTTCCTGGATGAAGGGCACCTCGGTTTTCTGATCGGCGATGTGGCGGATAAAGGTGTGCCTTCCGCCATCTTCATGGCGCGCGCCCATGCCCTGATCATGGCGGAGGCCTCCCACGGCGGATCGCCATCTGAGATCCTGCGACGCGCCAATCAGCATCTGATCCATCTGGAACAGGCTGACCTGTTTGTCACCGTGCTCTTCGGGATCCTGGAGCTCGCAAGCAGGGAGTTCAGCTATGCGCGCGCCGGCCACGAGGTGCCGCTGCTGGTGAACCCGACCGGGGAGACTACTCAGCTGCCGCATGCTACCGGCCAGGCGATCGGGATCCTGGAGGATCCGCGCCTGGATGAAAACCGGCTGGTCATTCCAGCGGGGGGAATCCTGCTGCTCTGCACGGACGGCATCACCGACTGTACGAACCTGCACGGAGAAGCCTTTGGACAGGCGCGTCTATTTGCGACCCTGGCCTCGCTCACCAGTCTGAGCGGCCAGGGGTTCTGTGATCGGCTATTCGAAACGCTCCAGAAACACCAGTCGGGGGCTGCGCAGTTCGACGATATCACCATGGTGTCGATTCACGCCAGCCCTGTGGCCTAGATCCACTATAAGCGCCAGCGGTGGGGGGCTTGATTGCTCACCTGGATCGGGTGCTTCAAAGCAGCAGTCGATCTCCTAGCTGGGGCCATCCCCTTCGCATATCCTTGATGAAGGCCTGGTCGGTGTCCTCTCGCGGCCGTTTTCCAGAGATTTAAGCCCTTCCGAAGTGTCGCATTTTTGAAGTGGGACAGGCAAAAGGGGGTTTCCTTCATTATTAACCCTTATCAATAGGCGTCAGGAGGACCATAAAAAGGCCCTTACGGATCTGTGAGGATTCTTGACTTCGAGAATCCGTTGTGCTAGAATGTATCCGGTGCTCCATTCTTTCGTATAATCAAAACTGTGGCTAATCCTCGTCATCCTCTGCGGCTCAACATCGGATTCCTGATCAAATCTCCGATCGGTACGAGCCGCGATTTTAATTTTGACTATGAGAAAATGAATCTGGGGGAGGAACTGACGCTGGCGAATTTCCTCTGCAAGGCGCGTTTCGACCGCACCCCTCAGGGTCTCGTGCTCCAGGCCGATTTTGAGGGCCAGCTCGAGATGGAATGCGTGTGCTGCCTGACGCTGTTCGAACAACCCCTGCGATCGAGCTTGACCGAACTGTACGCCTTCGACCAGCGTTCCATGTCGGAGTCCAACTTGCTCGTCCCCGAGAACGGCCAGATCGACCTGGAGCCGCTCCTGCGGGAATACGCGCTGCTCGAGATCCCCATCAAGCCTCTCTGCAAACCGGATTGCAAAGGCCTGTGCCCGGTGTGCGGCGAGGACCTGAATTTGAATGACTGCGGGCATGTACGCCTCGGATCCCGATCGCCCCTGGGGGCGATCGGGGACTTCCTTTGAGGCGGGGAGGAGGCTAATCCATGGTTCACCCTGAACGTCGCCATCGAAACCGGGAAGCCATGAGCCTTCTTCTGGAGAAGGCCTCCGTGCAGGGTTATTTGACCACGGACGACCTGCTTGAGCTGTATCCGGATGTCAGCGAAGACGCCGAGCATCTTTCGGTCATCATGCTTACGCTGCGCAACCGGGGGGTGGAGTTGGTTGACCCGGAGGAGGACGAAGCGATCCCGGTGGAGGATCCCTCCGATCCCGGGTTGGAATCCTGGCTGGGGGCGGATGCGCTGGACTATTCCGGCGACGACACCGTGGGGATGTATCTCAAGGAGATGTCGCGCGTGCCTCTCCTGAAAGTGGAAGAGGAGTACGATCTGGCGATGCGCATCGAGGACGGGCGCAAGGCCAAGGCCGAGCTGCAACGCTTGGGCGGACCCAAGAAAGGGTTGGAGCACCAGCGCCAGGAGGCCCTGGTTCAGGACGGCCTGCTGGCCCGCGATCACCTGATCAAGGCGAACACACGCCTGGTGGTTTCGATCGCCAAACGCTACATGGGGCGCGGGGTCCTGTTCCTCGACCTGATCCAGGAAGGCAACCTCGGCCTGATGAAGGCGGTCGAGAAATACGATGTCCACCGCGGTTTTCGTTTCTCGACCTATGCCACCTGGTGGATCCGGCAGACCATCACCCGCTCGATCGCCGACCAGGCCCGGACGATCCGGGTGCCGGTCCACATGATCGACCGCATCCGCCAGATGTACAAGGCTACGCATGAACTGGAACAGCGCCTGGGGCGCATCCCTACCCCGGAGGAGCTGGCGCAGGAAATGGACCTGGACGTGAAGAAGGTCCAGTGGATCCTGAAGGTCTCCTGGCTGCCGCTCTCCCTGGAGAGCCCGATGGGCGACGATGAGGACTCGGAGCTCGGGATGTTTATCGAAGACGAGTTCAGCCCGACGCCGATGCAGAGCGCCTACCAGTCGATGCTCAAAGACAAGATCGACGAAGTGTTGGGCACGCTCTCCCCGCGCGAGGCGCGCGTCCTGCGGCTGCGCTTCGGGCTGGACACCGGCACACCCTTCACGCTCGAGGAAGTGGGGGAGAAGTTCGGCCTGACCCGAGAGCGCATCCGCCAGATCGAGGGCAAGGCCCTGCGCCGGCTGCGCCATCCCCGGCGGGCCAGACAGCTGAAGGAATATCTCTAGGGGTGCTCGTTTCCATTGACAAACCCTTCCACCTCGCTTAAACTCATTCGTATGAAAGCCGTCTCCTTCCTTTTCCCCGAAATGAGCATGTCGGTGGCCATGTCTGACCGCGCCCGGACAGCCGCGCTGGGGACGTCGTAAATAGACCCACTCCTACACGGAGGGCTGTCCAGGACCTGGGACAGCCTTTTTTGTTGAATTTTTCCTGCTGGAAGAGAGGCCCGTATGCCGGAACCCATCCTGATCGCCATCGCCTGGCCGTATGCCAATTCCGAGATCCATGTCGGTAACATCACCGGGTCACATCTGCCGGGCGACATTTTTGCCCGCTACCACCGCCTGAAGGGGGATCGCGTCCTGATGGTTTCGGGCACGGATTCCCACGGCACGCCGGTCACCCTCAAGGCGGACGCGTTGGGTAAACCGGTCGAGGCGGTCTACCAGGAGTACCATAACGGGTTCCTGGAACTGTTCCAGAAGCTGGGGATCCAGTACGATTTGTTCACGAGCACCCACACCGAGAACCACTTCAAGGTCACCCAGTCCATCTTCCTGGCGCTGAAGAAGAACGGTTATCTCTACGCCGCGACCCGCCCGCAGTGGTACTCGCCGAAGGCCGGCCGCTTCCTGCCCGATCGCTATGTTGAAGGCACCTGCTACATCTGCGGGTATGAGGGCGCCCGTTCCGACCAGTGCGACAACTGCGGCAACGTGCTGGAGCCGGAAAAGCTGATCCAGCCGCGCTCCAAGGTGGACGGTTCGACACCCGAGCTGCGCGATACGGAGCACTTTTTCCTGGACCTCTCCAAGCTGGAGCCGGAGGTCAAAAAGTTCCTGAAGGAGCGCGCCGGGCACATGCGCGACACCGTCCTGGGTGAATCCCTGGGCAAGATCGAGGCGGAGGGATTGAAACCCCGCCCGATCACCCGTGACCTGGATTGGGGTGTACCGGTCCCGGTCGAAGGCTGGGAAAGCAAGCGTATCTATGTCTGGTTCGAGGCCGTCATCGGCTACCTCTCGGCCTCCATCGAGTGGGCGCAGGCGGCGGGGCAGACCCAGGCCTGGAAGGATTGGTGGGTCAACCCGGAGGCCCGCCAGTTCTACTTCATCGGCAAGGACAACATCTTCTTTCACACCTCCTGGTGGCCAGCCGAGCTGATGGGGGCAGGTGGTGAGTTCCTGCGGATCTTTTCAGAGGAGGAGGGCACGCTTACCCTGCCCTACGATGTCCCCGCCAACCAGTTTATGAACCTGGAGGGGAAGAAGATCTCGGGCAGCCGCAACTGGGCCATCTGGGGCCTTGACCTCCTGACCCGCTTTGACCCGGACCCGCTGCGCTACTACCTGACCATCAACATGCCGGAAAATCACGATTCCGACTGGGACTGGAATGAGTTCGTCGCCAAGAACAATAACGAGCTGGTGGCGACCTGGGGCAACCTCGCCAACCGGGTCCTGACCTTTGCCTATAAGAACTGGGAGGGCCGGGTGCCGCCGCTCGAGGCCCTGCGCCCGGCTGACCGGTCGCTCCTGGCTGCCGTTGAAGCCGGCTTCCAGTCCGTGGGTAGGGAGCTGGAGGCCGTCCACCTGCGAGCCGCCCTGCAGGAAGCCATGCGGCTGGCGACGGAGGTCAACCGCTATCTGGACAGCTCGGCGCCCTGGTTCGAGATCAAGACCGATAAAGCGGCTGCAGCACGATCGGTGTACACCGCCTTGAAGGCCATCGACTCGCTCAAGATCCTGCTGGCGCCTTTCCTGCCGTTCAGCAGTGAGAAGCTGCATGCCTATCTCGGCTACGATGGCTCTCTTTTTGGTGAATCCTTTACGGAGACCCGCCAGGACGCGCTGGGTGCGCACACCGTCCTGCGCTACCGGGCTCCCCAGACCGGCGCCTTCTGGAAGCCAAGCGAACTGGCGGCGGGTGCACCGCTGCGCCTGCCCGGCCCGCTTTTCAAGAAGCTGGAAGAAAAAGTGGCCGAAGAGGAACGGGCAAAGCTTGGAAAATGATCTGGAAGATATCGGTTAAAGGCGGCCCGAAAGGGCCGCCCTCCTATCGATGGTGGCGGAAAAAATACGGTCTGCTGGCAGGTGGATCTCAGAGGCTCCTCGGGAGGCGGAAACATCCGGTTGGAAAACCACCAGAGTCTATTCACCGATCCAATCAGGTTGAGGCGGCGGGACCTGGATCGCCGAACCGCGACCACAACTCCCCCCAGGCTAAAACATTCTCTGGTTCCAATAATATCCTTCGATCAATCCCTCCTGCCTTGCCCTTCATCTCTACCCTTATATCCTGCCATTGCCCATTGGGTGTCACTTCAATCTTATCAATGGCTCGTCGTGGACAGAAAGTAAAGATCCAGCCATACGCAGGAAAGCGGCTCTGAGACTGCTCTTCCACCACAATGAATTGTTTGTCGGTCAGCGCCAGCAAAGTTGTGTCAGCCTCGCGTAAAGGGAAAAGATGCCAGCGCCGCCCCCAGATGGAGGGCTGGAAAACGAACCCGAATAAATGCTCGTCGGGCAGCAGACCATAAAGATACAACCCATTCTTAAACTTAAACGATTGCTTTTCAAGTTCACTGAGGATCGTTTTCAGCGGAGGGGATTGCGGTGTGGAAACAGAATTTCCTCCACACGCAGCCCCCAAAAGATCCTGTAGGCTCCCCTGGAGAATATCGAAACCGGTGGCATCGAATTCCACAACGGACCGGGAAAGGCGATCGTCAACGAGCTCCAGGCATCCGTACATTAATTGCAAATGGAGGCGGACATAGAGCAAATCAGTCGCGCGCAGAAAAATATTCCTGGCATCTTGATGAGGTGAGGCGGGCGCCTGAATGTCATGGATGCCATTGTTGGTGAACAATAACGCCTGCTCGGGGGCATATTCTGATCGATACCAGGTTTTCAAACGAGTTCGGCCCGGAAAAACACAGATCGATCTTAGCTTGTCAGTCGGCTCGATGGCTTGCAAGGCGGCCTGGTGGAGTTTGGGAGGCAGATCATTCAGGGTAGATACCGAGTAGGGGATGGGTGGCGTTTGAGAAGGGCGTGGTTGATATTCTTTTTTCATGGGTTCGAGGACCTCGGATTTCTCTATTGTAGTCCAATCGTCGTGCCTGTGCTTTTTATCAATAACATTAATGAAACCTAAGGTTGGAATCGATCGAACGGACTGTAAGTGCTGTTCCTTGAGTGCCCAAAGTGCGGGTACTTACACCAAACATCCGGGGAGATCCGTCCAGGCGAGCCGGGTTAAGCTTGAGGAAGCTCCTCTCTCCAGCAGTGGAGAAGTTCACATTTGGCGCAAGCTCCGCTCATGCGTTATACTGGGCGCCAACAGACTTGGATCAAGGAGTGGTACATGGAGATCGCAGTGATTGGTTTGGGCAAGATGGGCGCCAACATCGCCCAGCGCTTGTTGCTTGCGGGGCACAGGGTGGTCGGCTACGACCGCGCACCGGAGCTGACCCGCACCCTGGCCTCCGAACACGGCCTGATACCCGCCTTTTCGCTACCCGAGGTCGTGGCCGCGCTGAAACCCCCGCGCCTCGCCTGGATCATGGTCCCTTCCGGGGCCGCCACCGAGGAAACCGTCCAGGCCCTGGCAGGCCTGCTCTCGAGCGGGGATGTGTTGATCGACGGCGGCAATACTTACTACAAGGATGACCTGCGCCGGGCCAAGGAGCTAGAGGCCAGGGGCCTGCATTACGTGGATGTCGGCACTAGCGGCGGGATCTGGGGGCTGAAGGAAGGGTACAGCCTGATGATCGGAGGCGATCCCGGTATTATCGAGAGTCTGCGACCGGTCTTCGAAACCCTGGCCCCAGCCCCCGACCGGGGATGGGGGCGGGTCGGCCCGGTGGGCGCAGGGCATTTCGTTAAAATGATTCACAACGGGATCGAATACGGCCTGATGCAGGCTTATGCCGAGGGGTTCGAGATCCTGCATGCCAAGAAGGAATTCGGATTGGACCTGGAGCAGGTCAGCCAGATCTGGCGCTACGGGAGCGTGGTGCGCTCCTGGCTGCTGGACCTTACCGCCGACGCCCTCGCCGAGGATCCGGAGCTCAGCCGGCTGGAGGGCTGGGTGGCGGACAGCGGGGAAGGCCGCTGGACGGTCGCCGAGGCGATCGATCTGGATGTGCCTGCGCCGGTCATCACCCTGGCGCTGCAGGCGCGCTTCGTCAGCCGCCAGGACGAAAGTTTCGCCGCCAAACTCCTGGCGGCGATGCGCAACCAGTTCGGCGGTCATGCCGTGAAGACGAGATAGCCATGCCTGAAGAGTGTCTCCCCACTACCCTGGTCATCTTCGGTGCCTCCGGCGACCTGACCTGGCGGAAGCTGGTGCCCGCCCTGTACAATAATTTCAAGAAGGGACGGCTGTCGGAGTGTGCCCGGATCATCGGCTTCGCCCGCCGTCCGCTGGAGGACGGTTCTTTCCGAGCCCGCCTGCAGGAAGGGGTGATTGCTTTCAGCCCGGACACCTATGAACCCGCGGTCTGGGAGGCGTTCGCCGGACGGATCCTCTATTTTCGGGGTGATTTGCAAAAGACGGCGGACTTCCCCCGCCTGGAGGCCTACCTCCAGCAGTTGGAATCAGGCCCTGCCAACCGGTTGTATTACCTCGCCACCGCCCCGGAATACTACGCACCAGTCGTCGCCTCGTTGGGCGCGGCTGGCATGGCACAGCCAGCCAGGGGCGGCGAGACCTGGCGGCGGATCGTGATCGAAAAACCGTTCGGCCACGACCTGGCGAGCGCCCAGGAGCTGAACAGGGCCACGCACGCCGTGTTCGCTGAATCGCAGGTCTACCGCATCGACCACTATCTCGGCAAGGAGACCGCCCAGAACATCCTGTTCCTGCGTTTTGCCAACACCATTTTTGAGCCGGTCTGGAACCGGCGCTATGTGGACAATGTGCAGATCACGGTCGCGGAGAGCGTGGATGTCGCCGATCGCGCCGGCTACTATGACAGCGCCGGCGTGCTACGGGATATGTTCCAGAACCACCTGTTCCAGCTGCTCGCCCTGGTGGCCATGGAGCCACCTTCCTCCTTCGCGGCCGACGCCGTCCGCAATGAAAAGGCCAAGGTGTTCGAAAGCATCCGCCCAATCGCCCTGGCGGAGACGGTGCGCGGACAGTATTCCGGTTACTGCGAGCACAAGGGGGTCGCTACCGATTCCCAGACCCCGACCTATGCAACCCTCAAACTGTATATCGACAACTGGCGCTGGAAAGGGGTGCCGTTCTACCTGCGCTCTGGCAAGGCGCTCGGGCGCAAGACCTCCATGATCATGATCGAATTCATGCGCCCGCCCCACCTGATGTTCCGTTTAAAGGACGAGAGGGCGTTCCTGCCCAACATGCTCTCCCTGTGCATCCAGCCGGATGAGGGCATCCACCTGCGCTTTGAAGCCAAGGAGCCCGAGTCGGATCAGGAGATGCGCTCGGTGGATATGGACTTTCACTACCGGTCGATCTTCAACCGCGCCCTGCCGGATGCTTACGAGCGTTTATTGCTGGAAGTGCTGGAAGGGGATGCCACCCTGTATAACCGCAGTGACAGCATTGAAGCCTGCTGGCGCCTGATCGATCCGGTGATTCAGGGCTGGGAGAAGGAGGGCGCGCCTCCCCTGATGACCTACCCGCGAGGGAGCTGGGGTCCCAAGGAAGCGGATGAGCTGCTCGCAAAAGACGGCCGGGTGTGGCGGCTGGGGTGCGATGACGAAGAGGGGACGATCCACGCCCAGAGCTCCCGGCCCGCTTAGCAGCTGCAGCCTGGCCCGGATTCTCTTCCGGGCCGGTTTACCCGAGTTCCAGCCAATCGGGCAGCTGCCCGATCAGGGTTTGCATGACCTCCCGGGTGCGGGATTGGAAGAGCTCGAGATTCCCGTAGGCCTCCCCTCCGTTCGGACCGACCAGATCGGTGACGCCGCGCAGGATCAGGCAGCGCACGCGGTTGCGCTGGGCAACCCAGGCGATGGCACCGGATTCCCAGTCGGCCGCCACCGCCCCGTATTTCTCGGTGAGGATTGGGATGTCTTCTGGCAGGAGGTCGCGGTCACCGGAGACCAGCAGCCCGCGCTGCACCGGATGCGGGAGTGCGTCCACGAGCCAGGATAGGTCTAGCGTGGTGGTATAGGCGTCGATGGCGGACTGAGGGTCGGTCATCTGTTCCAGGATATCGTAGACCGCTGTTTTTTCAACGAGCAGGATGGTCCCGCGCTGGATGCGTCCGGCGAAACCGCCGCAGGTGCCCAGGTTGATCAGCAGGTCCGGGTGGTAGTGGTCCAGGACGTACTGGGCGGTGGCGGCCGCGGAGATCCGTCCCCAGCCGCCGTGGTAGAACCTGACCCGGGCGCTTCTCATGCGGGTGAGAAAAGTCTCACCCAGGGCAGTGGCCCGGATCTTGACCTGCGGGAGGATCTGCCTGATCGCCAGCCATTCGGCATCGGCAGAGATCAGGATCACGCTTTTCACCGCCGGTCCCCGTCCAGCTGTCGTTCCCCCTGAAGATAATCGAACAGCAATTGGAGCGCCTCCTGCGCCGAGGCGGCCTTGTTCTCACTGCGGTCGCCGGAGAACACGAAAAGGCGGGCCCAGGAGCCCTCCGGGGTGGACAGACCCACCC
>Ga0187877_1000334_pt1 | contig 61354 bp, 53 predicted proteins | sample June2016WEW_17_1_3_FD_132430 | JGI IMG/M metagenome (GOLD analysis project Ga0187877, IMG submission 132430) | Peatland microbial communities from SPRUCE experiment site at the Marcell Experimental Forest, Minnesota, USA - June2016WEW_17_100 | ecosystem: Environmental > Terrestrial > Soil >...
AAACCCCGCGGAGCCGCTCACGAGCACCTTGCTCAATTCGTCTTCTCCTTCCTGCCCGGCGCTTGGTTGTACCGGCCGCAGTCAACCCTGCCAGCATGCGTCTGCTCGACGGCCCCTCGACGGCGCGAGCGCGGAACCATCCAACTACCGAGTCGCGTGGCCGCATGTTCAACCCGACGAGTCCTTATTCACCTCGGGAAGTGGAAGCCGCCTTCCAAACGCATAGAGGTACCAGCGGAGGTACCTAGGCAGCCATCTCGCGATCTTGAACTTGGAGGCACCCTGCAGGCGTTCCAGCCATGTCGTCGGGACCTCCGCCACAGGCTGGCGGTAGCGGCGCGCCTTGGCGACCAGTTCCAGGCCGACTTCGAAGCCGGCGTCGGATTCGATCCCGACCGCTCTCACAAAACGAGTCGAATAAGCCTTGAAGGAGTTCGTCGCGTCCCGAGTCCCTACCCTCGCGAACAGATGGAGCGACAACCCGGCCGTACGTGAAAGCAGCGATTTCACGAACGGTCCGCCGATTTGCTGGCCACCCCGCATGTACCGCGAGGCCGCGGCGATGACCACACCGCGCTCAACGAGCCTGACCAGCTCGTCGATCTGCGTCGGGTCGTCGCAGCCGTCCGCCATGGTGACGACGACGACGCCTGCTGACGCGTGATCGAACCCGTAGCGGATCGCGTTCGCAGGCCCTCGGCCGTAGGTGTTGAGCATCGGGACCACTTCTGGATGGCTCGCTGAGTACTCCTGCACGATTGGCGCGGTCGTGTCCTCCGGTGTGTCGTAAATCACCAGGATCTCTGAAACCAACCGAACCGACTCCGAAAGACGCGCGAGACATGGGACGATCGTCTCGCCCTCGTCGCGTGCTGTCACGACGATCGATACTCGTGGTTTCACACGCGGGTTCCGCGGTCAGTCAGACCCCAGATGTCGACAACAGGAACCCTCGTCGTGAGCTTGCGGTAGGCGTCGTGCGGCGCCCCGATGATCAGGAGATCGCTCTCGGCAAGCACTTCCTCCAACGGATGGAGATCATCGTCCACCGTGACGTACGGATCGTGACACAGCACTCTTTTCGCCTTGAAACGCAGAATGCGCTTGAGCTTGTAGCTCAGGCTGGAACGAATGTCGTCGGACTCCTTCTTGAAGGCCATGCCGAGAATGCCGACCGTCGTCTCAGACAACGGGTACTTCGCCTCCAGCTTCGACACTACGTAGAGCGGCAGTCCTTCATTCACCAGCATCGCAGCGTTGCCGAGCACGAAGTTGTTGTTATTGAACGCTGCGAGCTGCATCGTGTCCTTGAACAGGCAAGGTCCGGCCGCGAAACCTGCAGCCGGGAGGTCAGCCGCCCGAGGGTAATCGAGCGCGAGGGCTTGCCTGATGCGTTCGTAGTCGAGATGGAAATCATTGGCCATCATGAACAGCTGGTTCGCCGTCGCGAACCGGATGTAGCGCCACGTGTTCGTGAACAGCTTGGCAAGCTCTGCTTCCTCAGGGGAAACACGTACCATCCTCGGCGCGAGCTTGCCGAAGAGACGTTCCGACCGTTCGACGGCGCGCTCACTGCAGCCGGAGACCAGCTGGGGCAGCTCGAAGAGTTCAACCATCGCCCTACCCTCGGCGATCCGCTCGGGACAAAACGCTACGTCGACGTCCTTTTCGAACGAACGGATCAGGTTGGCCGCAAGAGCCGTGGTCCCCGGGTACACGGTCGAGCGCAAGACCAACAGCTGACCGTCAACCAGAGACTCCCCAACATCTCCAATCACCCGCAACACCGCGTTCGGATCAGGATTCAAATGCTCGTCGACCGGCGTTCCGACCACGACAACGACGTCCTCGGCCTCGGAAACCATTCCGACTTCGGTCGACGCCACAAGCCTCGAACCGATCACACGATCCAGCACCTCTTGGGCTCCTTGCTCCCCAAAAGGCATTTCCCTTTTGTTCACCCGATCAACGGCCGATCCGTCGATGTCATAGATCACGACCGAGAGGTCTCGACTCGCGAACGCCAGTGCGAGCGGCAATCCAACATGACCACAACCGCCGACGACCGCTACGTCAAAGCGAAAAGACACCATCGCTCCATAAGCCGCCCCGCATATAATACGGGGATCTCCACTACGTATTGCCTAGGGTACAGCGGCTGCTTCGAACGTGCAATCTCCGAAGAACGTCACGATGAACAGCTGAGTAACGAACCGCTCGTGCACGACAATTCACCCCTGTCTTGTCAGCGGCTTCGCAATGCCACCGACCATATCACCACGTGTGCCGCGCCAGAAGTCCAGACCCTCACCTCGATTGCATCGCCCGGAATTTGCGGAATAGGAAGGTCACGGAAAGCTCCAGTGCCCTGAAAGACAAAACCGGCTTTCTCGGATTCAATCCGAAATGGGAGCTGGATATCCAGCGTCTTGGACATCCCGGCCGTCGTCGTGCGAGCGAGAAGACGGTTCACCGTGTCATCCCAAACCTCGACGTTTACCGGCCCAGTCGTCAAGATCCGGATGGTGGCCAAATAGCTCCCACTGAATTCCCGCCAGTAATCGCCGCTCAAGGCATAACCGCGGCGCCCATTGGACGCGAGGTGCCACGTCCTCTCCGGCCCCGCGCGAACCGAAGTCGTGGCCATACCCGGGGTCGTCCAAGCGTCGAGTTTGTCGCCTCCTCCCAGGGATACCGACCGGTACCCGGGGGGGACTTGCCAGCGCAGCACGTAGACATCGTGAGACGCGGTGACCAACCTCGCGCCGGGCAACGCCATGACGTCACCCAACGCCCGCTCCATGACCGCCGTCGGTACGACCTCGATGCCCTGGGCCGGAGACATCACGAACCAGACCACCCCACCTCGAACGGGTATCGGCGTCGGGCTGTAGAACTCGTAGAGGTCGGCGTGATCGCCGAAAGGTCCGGCTACACCGTTCGTCATCACGACTTCGTCACGCGCCGGAATGACTTGTTCCGCCCGCCAGATCACCGAGGCGGCTGCGGTCGACGTTTCCACCCAGTTCACACGTGTTTTCGGAAACCACACTGCGAACCAGCCCACCTCGTTGACGATGACGAGCGCGCAGATTGCCAGACCTACGACGAAGGTCTTCCGGTGCCTGATGAGATAGCCGACCAACCCGGCCGTGCCGAGAGCGACAAAGATGAACACCGGAATGTTCTGGAAAGTGGGAGTGGCGCTCTGCTGGCCTACTAAGAGATTGTCAAGCAACAGTGTCGGCACGGCCATAAAGAACCCGACCGGAGTCAAGAGGCCGAACAACCCGGCCCCCGATGGGCTCGCCCAGAGGTTCCAGCTGTGCGACGCGATCGTTCGGAGCGCGGACATCGGATGACGAAGCAGCCCGTGCACGACTGAACCGAACGTCACATTCACCAACTTCGCCCCCGTCGGGCCGAGCAGGTACGTAAAGCCTCCCGTCGGCGAACCCTTAGTGGCGTGCAGCAGACTGAGCGAGAGCAACCACAGGATCGAGACGAACACGAGCAACGCGCCAGGAATTCCGTCCCTTGCAACGACGTCATGGACACGACTCGATCCCGGGGAAGTCTTCTCCTTGTCGCGCGACAGGTACCAGCAGCCCACCGCCTGCCCGCTCAGGAAAAGCCCCAGGGAGAGCACGTAGACGACCGAGGCTGTGCCGCACATCGCCGTGGCGAGCGTGTACACGTACCCGCGACTTTGGTGTTTCTGGAAAGCGACGAACGCGCAGGCAATGAAGAAAACGCCGAATATCTCCATGTGGACGTCGAACGAGACAACCCAGTAGATCCACGGATCACACAGGAGAAGAACAACGATCGTCAGCCACACGGCAGTTCCAGCGACAATCTTGCGGTTAACGCCACGCACGGTTCTCGGGCGTATCCAGCGGTCGGTGACGAACTTGTAGCAGACGGCGATCGTTCCCGAGAGCGCGAGATCCTGAAGCCACAGCAGCCCCAAGAGGTGATCCGGAAACACCCAGTACAACGGGGCGAGAAGGTAGACGATGAACTCTCCGTCGTTCTGCCAGAAGTAGTAGGCGCCCTGAATCGTGTTTCGCGGAAGCAGATGACCGTGAGCGATCAGGTCCCAGGACTGAAAGTAGATGGCCGTGTCGTGTCCAAAGCTCGCATGGGACACGAGGTACCCGCTCCACAGCAGGAACCCGACAAATTGCGCCGCAATCAGCGCCCAGCCGACCCATTGGAGCACGAAGAGAAAACGCGCGGAACTTGCGATGTTCCCACATTCCGGCCCGGACGCCGGTGTTTGCCCACAAGCTCCCGGGTCGTGTCCGGACGTCATGTCGTCCTGGCATCGACCGCGCTCAGGCGCGGTCCGACGCCGAAGGTGACCATGCCGCGGTGGCAAGGCGGTGGGCGCAGAACCTTAATTCTCGAACGGTCGGTCATGGACGATGACGAGGGATGATTCGCTCGCAGGACAGCAGCGATCTAGAACTCCCTGTGGGTCCACAACCCCTATCCCGAGTGGTGACGCAGTCGTCGAGCAAACGACCGCGCCTGAGCATTGCCCCTCGGTCGTCCCCTGCCCCAGCCCGTCGAACGGTGGCGCGACCCCTCGTTTACTGGTCCTACGGACACAGAGACTTAGCTGGAGCTACTTGGGGTCTTCCGAGATCTCCACGGCGGCATACTCCCCCGCGGGGAAAATGGCAACGTCCTCTCCCGGATTGGCGAAGATGGTGAAGTGCTCCTCTGCGCTGAATGCGTAGCTGTTGCCCTTGACCTCGCGGACGATCGGCTCGCCGCTTGCGTCTGTGACTTTGAGCGTGACTCGGTAGGTCTTCATGTGTGGAGAGGATAGCTCGTCGTCCCCGGGCAAGACACAACAAAGGCCCTGGTGTCGGGCCTCGTAGGCGCGGCGGATAGCGTCTGATCCCTCCAAGTCAAACTGCCGACAGGTCGAAGCCTCGAGACACCCGTGTCCCCCGCCTTTCTGGTCGTAAGCCGGCCGAGCCCTTGTACCCTCGCCCGCGCTGGCTTCGAGCGAGGCACTCGACATGGTCCAGCGCGTCGGTCACGCAGATCCCGTCCGAATGACCGTCGAACTCGGAATTGCCGTGCGTTACTGCTCTCTTGAAGCGGAAGAGGGCGAACTGGAGACGGCGGTGGCGCCCGATCAGGGAGCGCCCTTCGAGATCCTCTGTGACCCATGGATTCCGCCGGAGAAAAGGGATCGCCTCAGGCTTTGGGTGGCAGATGAACTCCCCCGCACCTTCTCTTACGGCTGGCCCAGAGTCTGCCGAACCAGCTTTGACCACCTTCCACCGAGGAGGAAGGTTATTGCGACACATGCACGAAGGCGATGGCCCGCCACCAAGCGCGGCGATCATCCGGCCCTGCTCACCGGCGACGGTCCGCGTCCGGCCAAGGGGCTGTGGCGACGTTTGGATGCCCGACGCGACCCAGTTTTCGGTGGGGCTAGCTGGAATTGAACCAGCGACCTCAGCATTATCAGTGCTGCGCTCTAACCAGCTGAGCTATAGCCCCGGCGAGTTCGCGACCCTAGTCGAATCCACAGGACTTCTCAGTCCTCCTCCGTGCTCGTCAGCGGCGCGACCGCCGCCACGGTCTGACCCTCCTCGAGGTTCATCACGCGCACCCCGGTCGCGTCCCGACCTTGCGCCGCGATCTCGCGCACGGCCGTCCTGATCACGATCCCGGCGGACGACACGATCAAGAGTTCCTCGTCCAGGGTGGCCATCAGCGCGGCGACGACCGAGCCGCGCCTCTCTGTGAGGCGAATCCCACGCACGCCTTGACCGCCGCGGGCCTGCGGGCTGAAGTGGTCGAGTTTCGTCCTCTTGCCGAATCCCCCGTCGGTCGCGATCAACAGGTCGACCCCGGGCCGAGAGACGTCGCAGGCGACGACCTCGTCCCGGGGGCGGAGCTTCATGCCCCGCACGCCCGCCGCGCCACGACCCATCGGCCGGACATCGGACTCGTGGAACCGGATCACCGAGCCGAGACGCGTCACCATGAACACGTCGTCTCCCCCGCCGGCCGGCAGCACCCGGACGAGCTCGTCGCCATCGCGCAACGTGATCGCGATGAAACCCTCGCGGCGCGACTTGTCGTACTCGCTGAACGGGGTCTTTTTCACCTGGCCCGTCCTCGTCGCGAAGAGCAGGTAGCGATCCGGGTCGAACTCGCGCGTCGGAACGATCGCCCGGATGCGCTCGCCGGGCTCGAGCGAGACGAGGTTGACGACCGGGGTCCCCCGCGCCGTGCGCTCTTTTACGGGAATCTCGTGGGCGCGCAACCGATAGACCTTGCCACGGTTGGAGAACAGCAACAGGTGCGACAGCGCCGTCGTGTAGACGACCTCCCGGATGAGGTCCTCCTCTTTAAGACGCGTCCCTTGCACGCCGCGGCCTCCCCGGGACTGCGTGCGGAAGGCATCCGCGGCGACCGACTTCACATAGCCGGCGCGGGTGAGCGTCACAACGATCTCATCGTCGTGAATGAGGTCCTCAGCCGACAGATCACCGGGGTCGTGGACGATCCTCGTCCTGCGCTCGTCGCCGAAGCGGGCCTTCACGTCCTCAAGCTCCCTCGTGATCACCTCGCGCAACCTCGAATCGTCACCGAGGATCTCCTCGAGCTCCCGGATCGTCGCAGTGAGTGCCGCCATCTCCTCGCTGAGCTCCGCCCGCCCCAGTCGCGTGAGGCGCCCGAGGGTCATGTCGAGGATCTGGTTCGCCTGGTCCTCAGAGAACGAGAACGGCTCGGCCATCAGGTTTGAGCGCGCCTCCGCCCGGTCCTCCGAGGCGCGGATCGTCGCGATCACCTCGTCGAGCATGTCAATCGCGCGCAGCAGCCCCTCGATGATGTGGGCTCGGTCGCGCGCCTTGCGCAGGCGGAACTTTGACCGTCTCGTCACCACCTCGACTTGATGGACGACGTAAGCCACCAGCGCCTCGGCGAGATTCACGAGCCGCGGCACGCCGTCGACCAGGGCCAGCAGGTGCACCCCGAAGCTCGTCTGCAGCTGCGTGTACTTGAACAGGTTGTTCAGAACGACGTTCGCGCTCGCGTCCCTCTTCAAGGTCACGACGATTCTCGGCTTGCCACCGGCAGAGAGGTTGTCGACCGCCGATATGCCCGAGATGTTCCCCGCCTCGATACCCTCGGCGATCTGCTTTTCGATGATCTCCACAGCCGTTTGGTAGGGGATCTCGGTGACGATGATCTGGTGGACGCCACCTTTCAGCTCGGTGATCTCGGCGACGGCGCGTGTCTTCACCGAACCCCGGCCGGTCCGATAGGCCTCGCGAATCCCGGCGCGCCCGAGGATCAGACCGCCCGTTGGGAAGTCCGGCCCCTTGACGAACTGCATCAGCTCGTCGGGTGTCGCTTCCGGATGCTTGAGGAGGTGACACGTCGCGTCAATGACCTCGCCGAGGTTGTGCGGCGGGATGTTCGTCGCCATGCCGACGGCGATGCCCTGGGAGCCGTTGACCAGCAGGTTCGGGAAGCGCGCCGGCAGCACGACCGGCTGCTCGTCCGTTCCGTCGTAGTTCGGGACGAGATCGACCGTGTCCTCGTCGATCCCCTCGAGCAGTGTCATCGCAAGCGGCGCGAGCCGCGCCTCCGTATAGCGCATCGCCGCCGGCAGTCCGTCCGGGCCGGGCGCCCCAAAATCCCCGTGGCCGTCGACGAGCGGATGGCGGAGGCTGAAATCCTGGACCATTCGCGCCAGCGCGTCGTAAATCGCGCTGTCACCGTGGGGGTGGAAGCGTCCCATGACATCGCCGACGACCTTGGCGCACTTCACATGGGGACGGTCGGGCCGCAACCCGGTGTCCCACATCCCGTAGAGGATGCGACGGTGAACCGGCTTTAGACCGTCGCGCACGTCGGGAAGAGCACGCGAGACGATGACCGACATGGAGTACTCGAGGAACGAGCGCTCCATCTCCTCTTGGATCTCGATCGGTTCGACCTCGCCGCCTCCGACGACTTCGCTCGGCGGTCGAACCGACGGTGCCGTCCTACGCGATGGCAATCCTCGCCCTGCCTTCTCTTGTCACTGCCTCGTGCGCGACGCGCTTCTTGCAACCCTCAGATGTCAAGGAAGCGAACGTCCTTCGCGTTCGTCTGGATGAACCGCCGTCGCACCTCCACGTCGTCTCCCATGAGGACCGAGCAGACCTGGTCCGCGATGCTTGCCTCCTCCATCGTGATCTGCAGGAGCGACCGCTTCGCCGGGTCGATCGTTGTGTCCCGCAGTTCGGCGAAATCCATCTCACCGAGCCCCTTAAGGCGTTGGAAGTCCTTCGTGTGGTTCGGGTGCTCCACCAGGAACCGATCCCGGGCGGCCTCATCTCTCAGGTAGACCTTGGCGTTGCCGACGAGCGTCGAGTAGAGGGGGGGCTGGGCGACGTAGACGTGGCCGGCCTCGATGAGCGGGCGCATCTGGCGCAGGAAGAACGTCAGCAGCAAGGTCCGGATGTGCGAGCCGTCAACATCGGCATCGGCAAGGATCACCACCCGGTCGTAGCGGATCTTCGCGATGTCGAAGTCGTCGGCGATCCCGGCGCCAATCGCCATGATGAGCGCCTGGATCTCGGCATTTTTCAGCATTCGGTCGGCGCGCGCCTTCTCGACGTTGAGGATCTTGCCGCGGATCGGCAAGATCGCCTGGGTCTGCGGGTTACGGGCGTTCTTCGCCGAACCCGCGGCTGAATTCCCCTCGACGATAAAGATCTCGGACTCACGCGGGTCGCGCGAGGCGCAGTCCACGAGCTTCCCGGGCAGACCAGCGCCGTCGAGGGCGGACTTGCGCCGAGTGAGGTCGCGGGCCTGGCGGGCTGCCACGCGGGCGCGCTGCGCGAGCAGCGCCTTCTGCACGATCTGGTTTGCTTCGCGTGGGTTCTCGTCAAGCCATTCGGCGAGCTTCTCATTCGTCGCCCGCTCGACGAGCGAGCGGATCGTCACGTTGCCGAGCTTCGCCTTCGTCTGACCCTCGAACTGGGGGTCGCGCAATCGCACCGAGATGATCGCCGTGAGGCCCTCCCGGATGTCCTCCCCCTGGAGGTTCGGGTCGGAGTCCTTCAGTGCGCCGCGTCCACGCGCGCTCCGGTTCACCACGTTGGTGAGGGCTTTCTTGAAACCCTCCTCGTGCATCCCTCCTTCGACGGTGGCGATCCCGTTGGCGAACGACCAGATGCTCTCGTAGTAGCTCGTGTTCCACTGCAAGGCAACCTCGATCTCCTGGTCGTCCTCGACCTGGGCGAAGTAAGCCACCCTGCGGAACAGCGGCTCCTTGGACGCGTTGAGATGGCGGACGAAGTCCTCAACGCCTCCGGTAAAGCGATAGGTCACCGCCTGTTCGTGGCCGACGCGCTCATCCTTGAAGCGGATCTCCAGCCCCCGTTGGAGGAATGCCATCATCTGCAGCCGCTCGAGGATCGTCTGGGCGCGGAACTCAACTTCGTCGAAGATCGAGGCGTCCGGCCAGAACGTGACTGTCGTGCCGGTCCGGTTGCGCGGCGACGGGCCAACCATCTTCAGCGGACCGCTCGGTTTGCCACCGTCGACGAAGGCCATTTCGTAACGGTCGCCCCCGCGGTCGATCTCCAGCTCGAGCCGGGAGGACAGGGCGTTGACGACCGAGACGCCGACGCCATGAAGCCCCCCCGACACCTTGTAGCTCGACCCGCCGAACTTGCCGCCGGCGTGCAGAACGGTGAGGACGATCTCCGCCGCGGACTTCGTCGGCTCGTCGGGATGCGGCTCCACGGGGATTCCCCGGCCGTTGTCGACGACCCGGCAACTGCCGTCAGCGCGGATTGTCACGTCGATCCGGGTGCAATGGCCCTGCATGGCCTCGTCGACGGAGTTGTCGACGACCTCCCAAACGAGGTGGTGCAGCCCGCTTGACGACGTCGACCCGATGAACATGCCCGGGCGGAGGCGGACCGGCTCCAGTCCCCGTAGGACGGTGATGTCGGAGGCCTCATAGGACTCCGGGGCCGCGTCCCGTGACCCCACCTGATCCATTCGCACCACGGGCGCGGCTCCTCAACTACGACGACACCAGCCGGTCGGGCTTGCCCGTACCGATGGGCGCAACCCAGCGATCTTCCTAGTGTCAGTCTAGGCGAGATCGGGGGTCGACATGGCCCTTCAGGTGCTCGACTGCGCGCCATCCGAGCTGGTCAGCGAGTCGATCGCAGATCGCATCGGAGAGAAAGGCGAGCTGGGTCGCCCAGCCCGGATGGTCGACCGCGACGACGAGTTCCTTACCTCTCAGCGACCTCGGGTGGGCATGCGCGGCGACGTCCGCCCCGACGGCCTCCGTCCAGCAGCCGACGACGTCGGCGAAGGTCTTCATGCCGAGGAGCCCCTCGCTCGCCAGGTACTCATCGACTGAGCCGCCAAGGCTTCTCGGCACATCCGTCTCTTCCCGCCGGCGATCCGCCCGCACCCGACCGGATCGGCGCGACGCCGGAGCCTCATGGCCGCCACGGCCGGCTCTGCCCCGATCGCTCATCGGACGATCCCACCCGCCGTCAGGCGGACGGTCAGCGCCGGACGGGCCTCCCGAGGAATCGGCCCCGCCGTCGTGAGCACGGCCTGGCCTGGGGGCAACTCATCGAGAAGGGCGTGGGTTGTCGCCTCGTCGAGCTCGGAAAAGGCGTCGTCGAGCAGGAGCACCGGGCGGGAACCGACGGCCGCGCTGACCGCGCCGTGCGCGGCGAGACGTAAAGCCAGCGTCGCGCAACGCTGTCGTCCCTGTGAGAGCCGGGTCCGCGCGTCGAGGCCCCCAGCCGTGATGACGATCTCATCGCGGTGCGGTCCGACGGTCGTCGTTGCGCGCCGCAGGTCCTCTGGGCGTGAGCGACCGAGCGCTTCCGCGAGGTCCCCGGAGAACGACCTCTTGTAGGCGAGGCGGAGGTCGTCGGGTGTTCTCGTAAGGTTACGAAACGCCACCATGGCCAAGGGCTCAAGCTCTTCTAGAAAAGTCTCCCGAGCCCGGATGAGCGCGCTGCCGGCCACGGCGAGTTTCTCGTCCCAGACGTCGAGCGTCGCCATCACGTCTCGAGAGGCAATCCCGCCTGCTTGGCGCAGCAATCTCGAGCGCTGCCGGAGGATTCGTTCAACGACTTGCCGGGTCGCAAGCTCACGAGGGCGCGCCGCAACGAGGGCGTCGTCGAGGTAGCTCCGGCGCTCCTGCGGCCCTCCTTTCACAAGCGCGAGGTCGTCCGGGGTGAAAACCGAGACCCGTAGCGCTTCCAGGAGCTCCTCGCCACGAACCACCCGCTGTCGGTTCAGTTGCACGCGGTCCCGCCGGTCAGGGACGAGTTCGATCTCGACGAGAAAACGCCGATCCTCCTTCACCGATTCCAGGCGGATGACGCACTGATTCGTACCCGCGCGAATGAGCGATTCTCGTGGGCTGCCGCGGAACGACGACAACGTCGATGCGTAGCCGATCGCCTCGAGAAGACTCGTCTTTCCGGCGCCGTTCTCGCCGATAATGACCGTCAGTCCTTCCGGATCTGGCTCGAACCTGACATCGGCGAGGTTACGGAACTCTCTTGCCTCGAGCCAAGCGACGTGACTCAGGAGACACGCACCGGCATCAGGAGATACCGATAATCGTCCTCTCCCTCGCCGCGTACCGTCGCGGGATGGGAGGAGTCGATGACCTCAAGGATTACTGTCTCCGCACGGATGGCTTCGATCCCGTCGAGCAGGTAGTTCGGGTTGAATGCCACGACGAGTTCTTCCCCGTTGAACTGTCCGTCAACCCGCTCAGCAGCCCGTCCACTCTCTGCCGTCAACACCGTGAGTTCAGCGCCATCAGCCTGGAAAGACACTCGAACCGGTGTCGCGACGTCCTTCGCGTCCCGGATCATCAGTCGCACCCGACGTAGCGCGGCAGCGAGTTCTTCCCGCCCGACCTGGAACGCGTTCGGGTACGACGCCGGCAACAGGCGCTCGTAGTCAGGAAATGGCCCTTTCAAAAGACGGGTCGTCAACCGCACCCCATGGGTCTCGAAGACCGCGTCGAGCTCACTGTGACGGAAAATCAACTCCTCGCTGTGTGTCTTGTCACCGTCACCGCCGATCAGACGCTGGATCTCCACCAGGGCCCGCGCCGGAATAAGTACCTCCGAGCCTGGTTCGAGGGCACTGAGCCCTCGCAAGTCCCGAAAAGCCAGACGATAAGAATCTGTCGCCACCAGACGCAGTCCGGCATTGACTGCAACCATCAGCACGCCGGTGAGCTGTGGCGCTCGGCTGTCATCTGTCAGGGCAGCTGGCACGACCTGTCTCAGTCCCTCCGCGAATGGTGCTGCAGGCAATGTGATGCTCTCCGCCTCCATCGGCGTGAGCCACGTGATCTCCGCCCCCACGGGTACCCGCACGACAAACTCCGCCCGTCCTGAGGTGATTCGCACCTCTTGTTCATCGCCCTCCACGGTCACCGTGCCGGGATCAAAAGAGCGGATGATGTCAGTAGCCAGACGTGACGGCAGCAGCACGACTCCGTCTCCCTCACCGGCAACGACATCCTGCACCTCGATCACGAGGTCCGGATCCGAGCCGGTAACCTCCAACCCGTCACCGTGCAGACCAAGGCGGACGCTCTGGGTCCCGAGTCCTGCGCCCACCCGGGCTGCGTTTGCTCGCCCCGCGGTAACCAGTGCGTCCAGGAAACCGTCCCGTTCGGTGTGGAATTTCACCGTTCGTGCGCTCCCTTCAGGATTTTCCTTTAGAGAAAGACTTAGTAGTAATAGTGCCTGTGCATTGTGGACAGGGGACAGTCGTTCCAGCGTTCAGGGGAAATCCTTTCACGTCGGTCGTCCACTGACGCGCACAGCATGGTGTGGGAAGGAGCGGTGGGGTGTGGAGGAGTCTGTGTTTGTCCACAAAAAGAGTCGCGTTATCCCCATGGTGCTTCCCACGCCGTGCACAGATTGTCATCAGCTGTTGAGTCCGCGTCCGTTACGGATGTGGACGGTGAGCTCGGTGACCTGTTCGTAGATCTGCCGTCGTTCCTTCATGAGTGCGGAGATCTTGTCATAGGCGTGGATGACGGTTGTATGGTCACGGCCGCCGAATTCACGGGCGATAGCTGGATAGGAAAAGTCAGTCAGGGTTCTGAAAAGGTACATGCCGATCTGTCGGGCGATGACGAGGGGACGACGCCGGCTTGCGCTGCACAGTTCCTCGATTGTGAAGCCGAAGTGGTCCGCAGTCGCCGCAAGGATCTGTTGGCCGGTGATGCGACGTGGTTGGCGATCAGCGACGAGATCGGCGAGCACCCGTTCGGCGGTGTCGCGGGTGAGACGTTCCCGAGTGAGACTGGCGAAGGCTGTGACACGGATGAGGGCACCTTCGAGTTCCCGGATGTTGTCGGTCACGATGTTGGCGAGGAACTCCAGAACATCGTCGTCGACGACAAGCCTTTCGTGATGAGCCTTGGTCCGCAGGATGGCGATGCGCGTCTCGAGTTCTGGCGGGTTGATCTCCGTCACGAGACCGGACATGAAACGACTCCGGAGTCGACTCTCCAGCGTCTTTATCGAACCCGGTGGCCGGTCCGAGGAGAGGACGAGCTGCTTTCCCGCGTCGTGGAGGGCATTGAACGTGTGGAAGAACTCTTCCTGGAGCTGCTCTTTGCCCTCGATCACCTGGATGTCATCGACTAAGAGCACGTCGCACTCTCGATAGCGACGCTTGAATGCGGGCATCGCGACGGCCCGCAGCGCCTCGACGAATTCGTTGAGAAGTGTTTCCGTAGGCACATACCGCACGTCATAACGAGGGAAATTCTCCGTTACGTAGTTGTGGATCGCCTTGAGGAGGTGGGTCTTGCCGAGGCCGGCGCCGCCGATGATGAATAATGGGTTGTAAGCGCTTCCTGGCGATTCCGCAACCGACAGTGCCGCAGCGTGGGCGAAACGGTTTGACGGGCCGATGACGAAGCCTTCGAAGGTATAACGCCTCGACGGGCTGGTTGTCTCCGGGGCGGGCTCGTCGACGACAGCGGCAGCATTGTCGAAAGCGACAGCAGACTCGGTCGTGACGGCACCCGAGATGGGTTCCTCACCGCCGGACACGGAGTTCGGTGCGACGTCGAAACGGATCGGAAGCTCCGAGCCGCACAAGTCGATGACTGCGGCCCGCACCACGCCGGCGAAACGGGTCTCGAGACGCTCCCGGACGAGGGCGTTCGGGACGCTGAGGACGAACGTCCCGTTCACGAGGCCGACGGGGTGGACACCAGAGAACCATGTTCGCCACACCGCGTCGGAGACCTGGGACTGGATGGTGCCCGCACAGCCGTCCCAAACTTGTTGCGCGTCAAGCAACGTCGTGCGCCTTCCAGTAGGTTCTCCACAGGAGGGTCCACATCTGTGGATTACGCGACAGACGGGCGACGCCTGGGCCCCTCGGCGAGCATCGTATAGCGCGCTCTGGTGGATCGCTCTGGGGCGAAAGCCATTCCCGGGCGAATACGGCGCGGCCGACGCGCTAGCATGTGCGCTCCGATTGAGGGGTTCGATGAAGCGGACGTTTCAGCCAAACAACGCCAAGCGGGCGAAGCGGCACGGTTTCCGGCAACGGATGTCGACGCGCGCCGGTCGCGCCGTCTTGAAGGCCCGTCGCCGTCGCGGGCGGGTGCGACTGTCCGCTTGACCGGGAGCCCGGGGCGGGTGCGCGGCCGGACGACGTTCGCTGCGCTCGCAGCCAGCGAGCGGCAGTTTCGGAGTGGCCCGGTGACGGTACACTTCTTGCCGTCGGACGGGGATCTCGCCGAGGTGCTCGTCGCGTATGCCATCGGCCGGCACGTCGGTGGAGCCGTCGTCCGCAACCGCTGGCGTCGCCGACTGCGCGTGATCGCGGCCGAGATCTCGCCGGAGCTCGCTTTCGGGACGTATCTCGTCAGTCTCGGCCGTGGGGTTGCTGACATTCGCTTCGACGAACTGAGGGGACGAGTGATCGAAACGATGCGGCGAGCGAGCGGAGAATCCCGATGAAACGGGTCTCGTTGATGGCCCGTGGTCTACTCGTCGGCGCGATCCGCGTTTACCAAGCTGTCCGGTTCAACCGTCTTTCACCCTGTCGTTTTGTGCCTTCGTGTTCGGAATACGCGGTCGAGGCGATCGCCAAACATGGTGCGCTGCGGGGAAGCTGGCTTGCAGCCCGGCGGCTCGGGCGCTGTCGCCCGGCCGGCGGGCGGGGCTTTGACCCCGTACCGGGCTAGGGGGCAGCCATGCTCCTCGCCTCATCGATAGGAGAGATCGCTCACCCGTTCTTCATCGTTTTCGCTTGGCTGATCGAACGGTTCTACAGCCTGATCCCGAACTACGCGATCGCGATCGGGTTGCTGACGATCGTTGTCATGATCATCGTCTTCCCCATCACCCGGCAAGCGACCCGTTCGATGATGAAGATGCAACTTCTTGCACCAGAACTTAAGAAAATACAGACACGCTACAAGGTCCCACCCGGAACACCGGTCGCCGAACGCCAGGAGGCCCGCCAGCACCTCAACGACGAGATGATGGCGCTGTACCGGGAGAACAACGTCAGCCCGACCGGCGGCTGCCTGCCGATGCTCCTCCAGTTGCCGATCTTCTGGATCCTCTACGGAACGATCCGCGGGCTGATTCACCTCAAGACCTTTCCGACCGCCGCGGCCGCCCGAGCTTGGTGCAAGCACCCGGTGTCGGCGAAGGCGTGTGTGCAGCCGCTCTACATCAATCACGCGTCAAGCCTCTACCACGCCGTCATCCACGCCAACGGCAAGCTGATGGCGTTTGGCATCAACATGGCGAACTCGGTCCGCTCGGCCGGGCTTTCCTGGGGCGCGAAGATGCCGCTCATTGCCCTGATCCTCATCGCGATCGCCCTGCAGTACATCCAGATCAGGCAGGTGAGCGGGCGCAACGCCGCCGCCGCGGCGGCGAATCCGCAGATGCAGCAGATGCAGAGGATCATGCCGATCGTCTTTGCTCTCATCTACATCGCGATCCCCGCCGGCGTGAACGTCTACTTCATCGTGTCAAGTCTGTTCCGCATCGGGCAGCAGGAGTACATGTACCGGCGGGACCCCCATATCCGGGAGTCGTTGGCGAAGCTGAACGCCCGGGCGAAGGCGGCACCGACTGTCGTTGCGAGCGAAGGTCGGGAGCGAAGCCAGATGGGATTCTTCGAGCGGCTGGTCACGCCAGCGGCACTCCAGTCGGGTGCTGACACGAAGACGGCGCCCGGGCCGGTCCGGAGCACCGGGGACGGCGAGGCGCCGGCGAACGTTCGGCCGCCAGCTGTTCCGCGCACGGTTCCCCAAGGGGGACGGGGACCGGGGGGCTCACCCCGCCGCTCGCAGCCGCGCGCCCGCGGAAAACGGCCGCGCAAGCCCCGCTAGACGATGGAATGGGTCGAGACGACCGGGAGGAGCGTGGCGGAAGCCCTCGACGCCGCCCTCGACGAGCTTGGCGTCGACGAACAGGATGCCGAGTTCATCATCATCGCCGAGGCGAAGGCGGGGCTGTTCGGTCTCAGGCGGAGCGAGGCACGCATCCGGGCTCGAGTCCGCCCGACGAGACCGCGCCCCAAGCGATCGCCACGGGACCGCCTCCGAACGACGCGTGGGGCCGCGCCGGGGCCCGAGGCCGGCGGACGGGAGCGCCGCCGCGGCGGCTCCCGAACGACGGGCCCGGCTGCCACCGGGACGCGACGAGACCAGCCGACTGACGGCCAGTCGGGCACGGGCGGGGACGGCGAACGCGCCGGGTCGGTGGAACCGGGAGCTGGCGAAGCGGGGCCGAGGCGGGCGCGGCGTCGTCGAGGAGGCCGTGGTCGCAGGGGCGGAAGGAGCGGGTCTGCCGCGCGGCCAGAGGGTGTGACTGAGGAGGGAGCGATGACCGTCGAAGAGCAGGTCGAACTGGTTGGAAAGTTCGTGCGCGGTGTGGTCGAGCGCTTTGGCTACGACGCGACGACGACGACGCGTGTCGAGGACGACCGTCTCTACATCGACGTGGCCGGCGAGGATCTCGGCCTGCTGATCGGTCCCCGCGGTTCGACCCTCGACGCGTTGCAGGAGCTCGCCCGCACGGTCGTCCAGCGGCGTGGTGACGAGCGAGCGATGCGGGTCATCGTCGACGTCGCCGGGTTCCGGGCTCGTCGTGCTGCGGCGCTCGAGGAATTCACCCGGCGGCGTGCCGCCGAGGTGCTGGAAACGGGAATCCCCGAGGCCCTTGAGCCGATGTCGGCTGCGGACCGGAAGATCGTCCACGATACGGTGAGTTCGATCGGAGGCCTGGAGACCGGCTCGGAGGGGGTCGAACCGGAACGCTATGTTGTCATCCGCCCTGCAGCCCGGGGCGAACCGGAGTCTGACCCGGAAACGGCTTGAGACGGTCGAAAGACCCGGCGCGTCGTCGGCGGTGGGCGCGATAGCTTGCCGGCGGTGACGAAGGGCGTTGGCGGTGCTGGGTGGTCGCCACAAGGCGATCTCCTCTCTGTGCTGGCCGCGGCAAGGTCGCGTGGCGCGATTGGCCCGGCGGCGCTCGGCGAGCAGATCGTGCATGCCCTGGGCTTTCTTGTCGCGTGGCCGGCGCTGGAGGGATCAGCCGCGATTCTCGACTTGGGCAGCGGCGGTGGTCTGCCTGGCCTCGTTCTCGCTGCTCGCTTGCCTGACGTGAGGTTCTGTCTGCTCGACGGGAGTGTCGAACGGGCGCGCTTGCTCGAGGTCGCCGTGGAGAAGCTCGGCTGGGCCGACCGGGTGTACGTCATTGCCGAGCGGGCCGAGGTGGCGGCGCATCGGCCGGAGCTGCGCGGCGCCTTTTCCGGCGTTGTCGCACGGGGTTTCGGGCGTCCCGCGACGACGGCGGAATGCGGAGCTGGCTTCCTCGCGCCGGCTGGCGCTCTTGTCGTGTCCGGTCCTCCCGGAGGTCGCCCGGAGCGGTGGCCTGCTGGCCCGCTCGTCGCTCTAGGACTCGAGCTCGTGCGGGTGACGGTGGAGCCGAGGTCGTTTGCAATCCTGAGGTGCGTGGCACCATGCCCGGAGACCTACCCCCGCCGTCTCGGGGTTCCCGTGCGCCGCCCACTGTTCTGAGGTGGATCTCCGGGACGGGGCAACGGGAGGCCGCCTGACGGCGGGCGGCGGGCGTGCTCCGCAGCGAGTGGCTGATCCTGTGAAAGGGCGGTCGACGGGCCCGGGTTCAGCGAGCGGTCGGGCGGGATGGCGCGAAGCCAAGCTCGCGGCAGCGACCCCGGCGGCGGCTTCCCAGCCATGGCCACATCCGGGCGAGGGCCACGAGCGCGAAACGGCAGTTCAGGTTGCAACGGAAGGTCGGCCGCCGCGGCGTCCCGTCGGATCCGGGCGGTGTGACGTACGGCCCGAGCACTCGGGACCCGACGATCGTGGCGTAGCGACGCACGACGTCCTCGTCGGTCAGATTGAGCGCCATCCGGAGGTCCCGGCCACGATTGATCGTGACGAAGCTGCCCGCTCCCTCGAAGATCCCGGCAGCCCAAGCCCACTCCTCGTCGCTGGCCATGAGGAATATGTACCACAGCGGAACTTGTTTCCCGTGGAACATTCTGCCGGAGCCGGCCGATTCTTGGAGAGGCCAGTTCGCGGATTTGCTGCCGCTCACCCTTGACCTGCGGATTGCGGACGTGGAGGATAGGAGCCCGCGGTGCGACGTCAGGCGCTGCCAGCGGGCGCGCAGGACGGAGGATGCAGTCCGGTCGGCGGGAGGATCGCAGAGCGCGCCAGCGTACGAGCTTTCCTGGCCCGGGAGCGGGGCTGGGGAGGGAAGGAGCCTGGCATCGCAAACGCACGGAGAGGGGAGACCAGGCCCGTCGGGAGGCGCCGCGACTCAGGTCGGAGCGGGGCGCGGTTGTTCGCGGTCGCCAACCAGAAGGGCGGGGTCGGCAAGACGACAACGACGGTCAACCTCGGCGCTGCGCTGGCCGAGCTCGATTGGCGGGTGCTCATCGTCGATCTCGACCCTCAGGCGAACGCGACGACCGGACTCGGGGTCGAGGCCCGGAATTTCGACAACTCGATCTATGACGTCCTGCTTCACGATTTCCCGATGGAGGACTGCATCGAGCCGACAAACCTGAAGAACCTCTTCATCGTTCCGGCGACGATCGACCTCGCCGGCGCGGAGATCGAACTCGTTGCGGCGATGAGCCGCGAGCTGAGATTGCGGCGGGCGGTCGGCGCCGTGGTCGAGGATTTCGCCTTCATCCTGATCGACTGCCCGCCCTCGCTCGGCCTGCTCACGGTCAACGGCCTGGCTGCAGCCTCGGAGGTTCTCGTTCCCATCCAGTGCGAGTACTACGCACTGGAGGGACTCGGCCAGTTGCTCCGGAGCGTCGACCTCGTACGGGCAAACCTCAACCCGCGTCTCGATTTGTCTACGATTCTCCTCACGATGTACGACGGGCGGACGAAACTTGCCGATCAGGTCGCCACCGAGGTGCGGAACCATTTCGGCGACAAGGTCTGCAAGACGGTCATCCCGCGGTCGGTTCGTCTTTCGGAGGCGCCGTCGTTCGGCCAGCCGGTGACCGTGCACGATCCGCATTCGGCCGGGGCGGTTGCCTACCGGGCACTCGCCGGGGAGTTGAGCGGTGGCCCGGCGTAGCGGGCTCGGCAAGGGGCTGGGAGCGCTGATCCCCGCCGAGGTGGTCCGTGTTCCGGCGTCAGGGCTGCGCGAAATCGCCCTGGCGCGGATCAGGCCGAATCCGCATCAGCCGCGCACGCACTTCGACGAGGAGACGCTGGCCGCTCTCGTCGACTCGATCCGGGCAGTCGGCGTGCTCCAGCCGGTGCTCGTGCGGGAGGCGGGGGAGGACGAGTACGAGCTCATCGCCGGTGAGCGGCGCTGCCGCGCGGCGCGACGTGCCGGATTGTTGGCGATCCCGGCGCTCGTACAGGTCGCCGATGACGCCCTGAGCCTCGAGCAGGCGCTTGTCGAGAACCTGCATCGGGAGGATCTCAACCCGCTCGACGAGGCGGCCGCCTACCAGCAGCTCATCGAGGATTTCCACCTCACCCATGACGCCGTAGCCCACCGGGTGGGCAAGAGCCGGGCGGCCATCTCGAACGCGCTGCGATTGTTCCAGCTCCCGCCGTCCGTGCAGCGCCTCGTCCGGGACGGCCAGCTCTCGGCGGGCCACGCCCGGGCGCTGCTCATGACGCCGGACCGGGAGCTGCAGGAGGCGTTGGCGAACCGCACAGCCGCCGAAGGCCTGTCGGTGCGCACGCTCGAGCAACTCGTCCACGACGCCAGCGAGGCGCCCGCCCCCGAGCCACCAGGGGCGCAGGGACCAGGGGGGTCGCCGTCGGCGAAGGCGAAGTCGCCGCCTCTTCGTCCACCGGGCGTGCTCGAGCTTGAGGAGCTCCTCGCTGAGTTCCTGAACACGCGGGTGCGGGTGGAGATGCGGACGAACCACGGCCGGGTGACGGTCGAGTTCGCCAATCTCGAGGACCTCGAGCGGATCTACCGGTTGATGATCGGCGAACCCTCAAGCCGGGCCTGAGGGTTCGGGCCAGCCGGCGACGAGCGGCGCAACTATTGGCAGTCTGTGCCAATATAGCTTTTCAACAGGAAGAACACAGCCGGTCGACGGCGGGGCAACCACTGGGTAACAGATCTGCGACCCCGGGCGGCTAACGCGTCGATGGACGTTGATCCACAAGCTCATGCACAGCTTGTGGACGGCGCCTCATCACTCCCAGGAGGCGCCGACCCAGCGTGTCAGGGCGACGACGACGACGCGGGCCAGCTCCGCGGTCTTCGGGACGACGACCTCCGGCGCCCCGAGCTGGATCTCGACCGCCGGCATGCGCGTCTCACGCAGGATCGGCAGTGCCATCCCGGCGATGCCGCCGTCGTCGATGCCGAGCGCGACGGGCAGTTCAGCCTGCACGAGCTCGGCGAGATGGCGGCTCGCCGCGGACTCGTAGTGGAAGCCCCGGTAGTACGCGGTGCGGCACGACCGGACCTCGGGCACGAGCAGCAGCGCGACGAGGCAGTCGACGCCGGTGGCGTTCGCCTCTGCGGCCTGGCGGGACGGGTCGGGGTGCGACAAGGTGAGGGCGGCCGCCGCGCCCGCGTCCCGCAACGCCCGGCAGATCGCGTTCGCGCCGGTCGCGAAGCCTCCCGGTTCGACGACCGCGAAGCGCCGGCCCTGGAGATCCGACGGGCCGCGCGCCACCGCAAGGCGCTCGCGCAGGGGTGTGACGAGTCTCGAAGCGCCGGCCCGGATGGAAAAGCGCGCGAGCTCGTCGAGGGTGCGCCGGCCGAGGATCCCGTCGGCGGCCAGCCCGGTGTTGCGCTGGAAGTCCATGAGCGCCGTGACCGTCTGGTCTCCGAAGATCCCGTCGACCCGACCGGGGTCGAAGCCGAGCCTGCTGAGCTGGCTCTGGAGCTCGGCGACGTCGTCACCGCGCAGCATCGGCGTCTTGCGGTACAAAAGACGCGATCCCAGCCCGAATCCGGCCTCGACAATCGCCGACCAGGTCTGTGTGCCACAGCGACCGTTAGCAGGCAGCCCGCGGTCGGTCTGGAAGGCGAGAACCGCCGCGACGGTGGCTGAGCCGAAGACACCCGAGGGGTCGTCGACAGCGAACCCGAGCGCGATCAGGCGCTTTTGAAGGTCGGCGACGGCTTCGCCGGAGTCACCCCTTGCCAGAAGCAGCGACGAGCCGCCAAAGGGGGCGGGATCCGCGCGGTTCACGCGGCCATGCTAGGTGGGCACGCCCCGCCCAACAGGGCTCGCCATCGCCCGGGTGGGCGGGACTGATCGCTACAGGTGGGGATCGAGGTCCGTCAGCAGCGCGGACTTCCCCTTCGCGCCGACGATGCGGGCCTGGACCTCGCCGCCTTTGAAAAGGATGAGCGTGGGGATGCTCATCACCTCGAAACGCCGGGCGGTGGCGACGTTGTCGTCGACGTTGAGCTTGACGACGCGCAGGCTCCCCGCCCGCTCCGCGGCGATCTCGTCGAGGATGGGCGCGATCATCTTGCACGGCCCGCACCACTCGGCCCAGAAGTCGACGAGGACCGGCGTGTCGGAATGAGCCACTTCCTCGTCGAAGGTGCTGTCCGTCACCGTAGGTGTTGCCGCCGACACGTCGTCCTCCTTAGCTTCGTCCCGTCTGCACGGCGGTCATCGCCCCGCAGACGCCCTCAATAGAACAGCGCCCGGGCCGGGGACATTCCCTCCCGCGGTCTTCGGTCAACCCCGCCCCGTGGAGGCAAGGTAGCGGTCAACGTCGAGAGCCGCCATACAGCCCGACCCGGCGGCGGTGATCGCCTGGCGGTACTCGCGGTCCTGGACGTCGCCACAGGCGAAGACGCCGTCGACGCTCGTCAGCGTGCCGGTGCGGGTGCGGATGTAGCCGGACTCGTCCATTTCGAGCTGTCCCCGGAACAGTTCCGTGTTCGGGGCATGGCCGATCGCGACGAAGCATCCGTCAACCGCGAGTTCCCGGGCTTCACCGGTAGCGAGGTCGGCGAGGCGCACGCCGGTCACGTTCTTTTCACCGAGGATCTCGGTCACCACCGTGTCGAGGACGAAGGAGATCTTCGGATGGGAAAAGGCCCGTTCCTGGAGGATCTTCGAGGCGCGCAGCTGCTGGCGGCGGTGGATGACGACGACCGACGAAGCGAAGCGCGCGAGGAAGATCGCCTCCTCGAGCGCGGAGTCCCCCCCGCCGACCACGGCGATCGGCTTGTCGCGGAAAAAGAACCCGTCGCAGGTCGCACAGGTCGACACCCCATGCCCGGTGAACTCGGCCTCGCCGGGCACACCGAGGGCGACGGCGCGGGCGCCGGTCGCGATGATGACCGAGCTTGCCCGGTAGGTCGGTCGACGGTCCCCGGGGTCGTCGGTCCAGACCGCGAACGGACGTGACCCAAGGTCGACCCGGGAGACCCGGGCGGTAAGGACCGTGGCGCCGAAACGTTCTGCCTGGGCGCGCATCCGCTTCATCAGGTCCGGGCCCATGACGCCTTCGGGGAAGCCCGGGAAGTTCTCGACCTCGGTCGTCAGCATCAGCTGGCCACCGGGCTGGTCGCTCGTCGAGGATGGTTCGCCGGCGATGACGAGCGGGCGCAGGTCGGCCCGGGCTGCGTAAACGGCGGCGGTGAGACCCGCTGGCCCGGACCCGATGACGATGACGTCACGGACTTCCCCTGTTTCCTCGGCCGTCTCGGCCGCGGGGGACTTCCCGTCAGTCACCAGCCGTCCTCTTCCTCGCTCGCCCGCTTTGTGCCCAGCACAACATCCCTGCGGCGAGGAAGATTCCACCGAACAGAAGATCGGTCGCCCAGGCGCGCCCGGTGAAGACCGATGTGTCGAACAGGCGGACCAGTCCGAGCACGCCGGCCGTCACGGCGACGAGGACGAGCGTGATGACGACCGCCGCCAACACGACGACCCGCACGGCGACTTTCGCCGGGTGGAGCACACGTTCCCGGACGTCCCCGACGAGCAGGTCGACGGCCGCGGCGACCCGTGCCGCCCAGTCCCGGTCGCCGGAGGTGGTCGCATCCCGGTTCATGGGCGCGAGATTACGGCAGAACGCACACCGGTGGACGAACTCGACCCGGTCACGGGAGCATCACGCCGAGCCCGACCGTGCCCGGGCCCGAGTGGGCGCCGATGACCGGCCCGATGTAGGTCACGAGGGTCTCGGACCGGGGGTAGACCGGCGCCAGCAGGTCGAGGAAGACGTCGACGTCCTCGGCGTCAGCGTGGCCGACCCCCAGCCGTTGCAACGGCCGCATCGCCGCGATCTTCGTCACGAGGTACTCGAGGGAGCGGGCCCGGGTGCGCTGACGGGACTCGGGCTCGACGACCCCGTTGCGCACAACGACCACCGGCTTGATCGACAGCAGTGAACCGAAGAACGCCTGGGCGTTGCCAATCCGACCGCCCCGGCGCAGGTACTCGAGCGTGTCGAGGGTGCCGTAGAGGAACATCCTCGGCACCGCGGCCGTGACCGTGGCGACGGTGCGGGCGAAATCCGCGCCGGACTCGACGAGCTCGGCGGCCTCGAGGACGAGCAACCCCTCAGCAACGGTGGCGGTGAGCGAGTCGATGACGGCGACGGGGAACTTGCCGGCGAATGGTTCCGCACCGGCGTGGGCCGCCTGGTAGGTGGCAGAAAGGCGCGAGGACAGCGTGACGCAGACGACACCCGCACAGCCGTCGTCGGCCGCGGCGGCGAAGACGTCGTGAAACGCGCCCGGCGCGGGCGCCGAGGTCTCGGCGAGCGCTTGCGAGTGCCGGGCGAGTTTCCAGAACTCCTCAGTGGAGATCCCCCGCAGGCTCTCGGCGGGGAGGTCACCGAGCCGGACGTCGAGGGGCACGACGGTGATGGCGTGCTCGGCGAGGAGCGCGTCGGGCAGGTCGCAGGCGTTGTCAGTGACGATGCGGATCGGATTCACGGTTTATCCCGCGCGTCCCGATCGACGGCGGGCCTCCCGGCGGGAAGTCTGCCAGTCGTGGACGGTCGCTGCGACACCTGCGCTCCCGAGGTAGACCGCGGCTCCCGCGGCCACCGCCACGATAAGCCGGATCCAGCCGCTGATCCCGTATCCGGTGCCGGTCGCCGCCGCGACGAGGGCGACGGCGAACGCCATGACGAGGCTCAAGACGACGGAGCGGGCCGAGGAGGCGAGGAGAGTCCGGCCGCCGATCGTCCCGAGCCGTTCCCGCAGCACGGAAAGCGCGGCGACGGCGGCAACCGAGTAGGCGATCGAGTAGGAGAGCGCGAGCCCTCGCACTCCGAGCGGGCGGTACAAAAGAACGGCGACGAGGATGTTCAGGCCGTTCTCGAGCACGTAGAGGACGAAAGCGGAGCGCGTGTCCTGCATCGCCTGGAAAGCCCTTGTTGCCAGGAAGAACACGCAGAAGCCCGGAAGCCCGAGGGCGAACAGCGCCAGCACCGACGCCGTCAGGTGGGCCGCCGCCGCCCCCTCGTTGCCGTGCTGGAGGAGGAGTGTGACCGCCGGGCGGGCGAGGATCAGGTAGCCGACCGTTGCCGGCAGGATGAGCGCGAGGACCTGGCGCAGCGCTACCCCGAACCGGACGCCGAGGTCGCGCCACCGCCGTGCCGTCCGCAGACGGGCGAGGTCCGGCGAGACAACGTTGATGACCGACGTCGCGACGACGGCGAACGGGAACTGGAAGAACGCGTAGGCGTAGGTGTAGGCGCTGACCGCGCCGGGCCCAACGTGGAACTCGAGGGCGAGTACGACGAAGAGCGCGATCTGGTTCGCGATGACGAAGCCGAAGGTCCACCCCGACAGGCGCACGATCATGCGGATCGCCGGATCGTGGGGACGCCAGACGAACCGCAGCCTGAGGTGGATGCGGCGCATCGACGGGACGAGCGCCAAGGCCTGGAGGGCGACACCGGCCGTGGTGCCGATGCCGAGCAAGACGAGCAGGCCGTGGTGGTGCTCGACCTGCGCGATCGTGGCGTGCCGCGCAACCACGGCGAAGGCCGCGAGGACGCCGATCCCGACGACGTTGTTCACGACAGGGGCGAACCCGACCGCGCCGAAGCGGTCGCGCGTCGCGAGCACCGCCGACATGAGGCTGATCGCCCCGTAGAACAGCAGCTGGGGAGCGAAGAAACGGAGAAGCTCGACGGCGACCCCGTGCTCGGCGGCCGTCGCCTTGCCGAACGTGAACAGCGTGATGAGCACCGGCGCGGCCGCGACGAACACGATCGTCGCGACGATGAGGACGACGCTCGCGAGCGTGACGACCGCCGAGATGGACTCGACCGCCTCGTCCTCGCTGCGTGTCGAGAGCCGCTCGACGAACACCGGGACGAAGGTCGCCGCGAGCACACCCCCGAGAACGAGATCGTGAACCGCGTTTGGCGTGTTGTTCGCGAGGTTGAACGAGTCCGCGAGGCGTGATCCACCGAGGGCGTAGGCGAGGACGACGAGACGCGCGAGCCCGGTCAGCCGGGATGCGACGGTGCCGAGTCCCGTGCCGAGCGAGGCACGGGCGAGACGGGCGGCGCGCGCCCGGCTGCCAAGGACGCCGACGCCGTCGCTCGCTGGCGTCGGTGGGCTCACCCTTGGTTCGCCGGGGAGGGCCCAACCGCGGTTGGGTGGGTGCGCCGGAACCTGCGGCGGAAGTGGGAACGGAGCCACCAGAGCGCGAGCACGAAGAGTGCGGCGAGCGACAAAGCGACGGCGACGATCGAGAACGCCGTGGACCGGACGGTGTAGACGTGCTGGAAGAGGACCAAACCGCCGCGGGGGGACACGAGCTCGATGGTGAAGGTCGACATCCCAGACGTGCGCGTCGTCACAGGTATCTCGAAGGCCGAGTTCTTGTGCGCGAGCGTCACGGGTCGGCTGTAGTCGCGGACCGCGATGGCGAGCGTGCTACTCGACAACTCGAGGGTCACATGGATCGGGCTCGGGAACGTCGAGACGATGGTGATCGGGACGTTGGCTCTCTGCTGGGTGAGCGTGATGGTCTTCGTTCCCGCGATGGAGATGGCGTGCTCGATCTGTCTGACCGCCGCGAGGGGTGCCGCGGCGTAATGGCTCCACGCCTGCTGCGGGAGCCCCGACGTCTCGGCGAGGAGGACCGCGTCCTCGACCCGGGAGGTGAAGGCAGTGTCGTTCGGGGTGATCGAGTCGATCGTCGCGACCATCGCGTGGGCGTCCTGCAGGGAGCTGACGAACTGGTACGACGGCGAGGTGTGGTCCGGCACCGCGACGAGACGGCTCGGTGCGCCGTCCGCGCCGGGCGCGACCGCCGAGAAGATCGACGCCACCGTCGCAGGCTGGGCGATCGGGCTCGACTCGAGGCCCTCGAGCAGGTCAGAGAGGAATGGCGACGAGTTCGGGACCGCCGTCGGAGCGACGACGACGCCTCGGGCCTGTGAGCCGAAGGGTTGCTCGAAGTAGATCTGGGCTACCTCGGCGAAGAAGCGATGCGTGGCGAGCGCGGGGCCGACGTCAGCGGCGAAATGTGTCGCGAGGGCAGAATCAGCCACGACGGCGGTGATGCCGGAGGCCGGCGCGCCCGACGAAGCTGGCGAGGAAGGGCTGAGACGCGACGGCGAGGTCCGGGACATCGACCCGATCACCGGCAGCCCGGTGTCAGGGATGACGACGCGGACGATGTGCTCGCCGGCGAGGTCCTGGAGGCCGGCGTCGTCGATCGGCGTCGTCGAGAAGTAGACGCCCCGGGGCGCAGCCGCCGAGAGCACCGCCTCGAAGACCCGGGCTGCCCTGGCGAGCTGGCTATGGAGTTCGCCCCCCAGTCCGGCCGAGACCAGTGTGTCAACGTTCACCGGGGTGAAGGGCGCCTCGAGGAACTCGATCCTGCCCGACGAGCTCCGACGCTTGGCGAGGGCGCGCAACTCGGCGAGCACCGTCGCGGCCCGAGGGGAAGGATCCTCGGCGAGGGCAACGAGGAGCTGCGGGTAGAGCTCGAGCGTCAGCCGACAATCGGGATCGTTCCGGATCAAGGCGAGGATCCCCGCGAGAGACCTGGTCTGTCGGGCCGTCAACGTCGAGTTGCCCTCGGGGTCGAGCGCCGGTGCTGCTCCGAAGGGCAGCACGAGCGCGAGCCGCAACGGGATTGACCCGGGATTGCCGGCGACGTAGACGAGGAAGGTCGTGAACGACCGCAACGGCGTGTCGTTCGAAGTGTCGACGAGGGTCACGTCCAGGGGGTAGACGCCGTCACAGGCGAGCGCCGCGCAGTCGAGCGCAAGTCCGGGGGATCCGAGCGGCCTCGGTTTCAAGGAGGCCGAGGTGGCGACGCGGATGTTCATCCCGACGTCCAAGGTGGCCGCTCCGCTGACGGACAGGGCGCGCAGCGGGATGATCGGTGTGGAGTCGAGGACGAGCTCGCTCGGTGTCTGTTGGCCTGACTCGGATTGGGCGAACGCGTACCGGCTTGTGAGACGGGAGTCGACGGTGAGCTTGACGCCGAGGTCCGCCTCCGGCGTCGGCGAGCGCACGGCGACCTCGAGGAACATCGAGGCACCGGTGACCCAGTAGGTCTGCGAGACGAGGGCGACGCTGGTGTGCGTGTGATGCGAGGGGACGGAGGAGGCAGCGGGGACGGCCATGCCGACGACGCCCGCTGCGACGAGAGCCGCCGCCAGCGCTCGCGCGAAGAAAGTGGCAGGCACGGGTCGCGTCGCGATCGCGGTGTTCGGCAACTGCGAGCAAGCCACGGGTAGCGATGTCCTCCGATCGAACCCGGTTCGACGGGAGCCTACTGTCAGGCGCATTCCCAGGTCAGACGGGACCCCGCCGATGCATTGTTCGCGGCGGGCCGCAGGCTACCCTCACGGTCCGTGGTCCCCGATCGCGTCCGCCCCGTCGTCGAGGAGACGGCGGGGCTCGCCGCCCGATTCGTCGCCGCCGGCAAGCGCATCTACATCGTCGGCGGGACCGTACGGGATGCCGTCATCGGTCCCCCTGGGGGTGGCGAGGCGTTCGGGCCGGATGCCGACATCGACCTCACGACCGACGCGCTCCCCGACGAGACCGAGGCGCTCGTCGCCGGCTGGGCCGAGGCGGTCTGGTTGCAGGGCAAGCGCTTCGGCACGATCGGCTGCCGGCACGCCGGTCGCCGTTTCGAGATCACGACGCATCGCGCCGAGGCGTACCTGCCGGAATCGCGCAAGCCCGCGGTCGAGTTCGGCACGGACATCGTCGCCGACCTGTCGCGCCGGGACTTCACGGTCAACGCGATGGCGCTCGCCTTGCCCGAGCTCACGCTCATCGACCCCTTCGACGGCCTCGTCGATCTCGCGGCGAGGAGGCTGCGCACCCCGCTCGACCCGACGGCGTCGTTCTCGGACGACCCGTTGCGGATGCTGCGCGCTGCCCGTTTCCTCGCCGGGTACGCGCTCGAGCCCAGCGAGGAGCTCGTCGCGGCGGTGGAGGCGCTGCGGGACCGGCTTGCGATCGTCTCGGCCGAGCGCATCCGCGACGAGCTCAACCGCCTGATCGTGCTGCCGGACCCGGAGGCCGGGCTCTGGTTCGTCGTGAATAGCGGCCTCGCCGGCGTGTTCCTCCCTGAGATCCCGGCGCTCGCCCTCGAACAGGACACGATCCACCGTCACAAGGACGTGCTGGCGCACACGATCGCCGTCGTCGGCAAGACCCGGCCCGACAAGATCCTCCGCCTCGCCGCGTTGTTCCACGATGTCGGCAAGCCCCGGACGCGGGAGATCGGTCCGGACGGGGTCTCGTTCCACCACCACGACGTCGTCGGGGCGCGCCTCGCCCGTCAACGCCTCGAGGCGCTGCGCTACCCAAGGGGCGAGGTCGACGACGTCAGCCGCCTTATCGAGCTTCACCTGCGTTTTCACACCTACAGAATGGGATGGAGCGATTCGGCCTTACGCCGTTACGCCCGCGACGCCGGGCCATTGCTCGCGCGTCTCAACGAGCTGACACGGGCAGACTGCACAACACGCAACCCCGAGCGGGCGCGAGAACTCGAACGCGGCGTCGACGAGCTCGAGGAACGACTCGACGAACTCGCGGCGCGCGAGGCGCTCGACGCGATCCGTCCCGAACTCGACGGCGACGCCATCATGGCGCGCCTCGGGATTCCGCCGGGCCCCGCGGTCGGCCGGGCGCTCCGGTTCCTCCTCGAGATCCGGCTCGAGGAGGGCCTCATCGGCGAGGAGGAGGCTGGCCGGCGACTCGACGCCTGGTGGGAGGGCGAGAGACCCAGCCCGGGTTGAGGCCCGCTGGCCTATTCGCCCGCCGCGAAACGTTCGACGAGTTCGTAGGCCTCGCTGTCGCGGTACTGCACGGGCGGTGACTTCATGAAGTACGAGGACGGACCGATGAGGGGCCCGGCGAGCCCGCGGTCGAGACCGAGCCGCGCGCAGCGGACAGCGTCGATGATGACACCGGCGGAGTTCGGCGAGTCCCACACCTCGAGCTTCAGTTCGACGTTCAAAGGTACGTCACCGAAGTTGCGCCCCTCGAGCCTGAGGTAGGCCCATTTGCGGTCCTCGAGCCACGGGACGTGGTCAGACGGCCCGATATGGATGCGGTCCTCGCCGATCCGGCGGTCGATCTGGCTGGTGACGGCGCGGGTCTTCGAGATCCTCTTCGATTCCAGCCGCTCGCGCTCGAGCATGTTCTTGAAGTCCATGTTGCCGCCGAAGTTGAGCTGGTAGGTGCGATCGAGGACCGTTCCGCGGTCCTCGAACAGGCGCGTGAGCACGCGATGGATGATCGTGGAGCCGACCTGGCTCTTCACGTCGTCGCCGATGATCGGCAGACCGGCCTGCTCGAAACGGGCCGCCCAAACCGGGTCGCTCGCGATGAAGACCGGGATCGCGTTCACGAAGGCGACACCGGCCTCGATCGCGGCGGCGGCGTAGTGCTTCTGGGCGTGCTCCGAACCGACCGGGAGGTAGGCGACGAGGACCTCGGCGCCGCTGCGCCGCAGGACGTCGGCGATGTCGACCGGTGGGGCGGGCGACTCCTCGATGACCTCTCGGTAGTACCTGCCGAGCCCGTCGAGGGTCGGTCCACGGGCAACGGTCACGCCGGTTGTCGGCACGTCGCAGAACCGGATGGTGTTGTTCTGGCCGGACTGGATCGCCTTGCTGAGATCGAGACCGACCTTCTCGGCGTCGACATCGAAGGCCGCGACGAACTCAACGTCCCCCACGTGATAACCGCCGAGCGAGACGTGCATCAGGCCGGGTACGGTTTCGTCCGCGTTCGCGTTCCGGTAGTACTCGACACCTTGGACGAGTGAGCTCGCGCAGTTGCCGACCCCGGCGACCGCGAGCTTGATTTTGCCCTTCGGGCTGGTCATAGCCGTTCCCTTCGTCATGGCCGTTGTCTTGCGTCCTGTGCGATTCCTGCGCCGGCGCCTGCGGGCAAGCCGCCGCCGCGGTTGCCCGCGGCTGCCGCCGCGGCACGCCGCGCGGCGCGCTTCGAAACGCTGGCGTCCCCCACCGGGCTGGCGAGCGCCGTCCGCTCCCGGGCGAGCAGGCGCTCGACCCAGGAGAGGTCGTTGGCGACCGTCTCCTGGGCGTGCTCGGCGATCGACTGTTCGTACTCGTCGACCGGCCGCGTCCGGCGCGCCAGCGAGTGTTCGCCCCGCTGGAGTCGTTCGGCGAGCTCGCCGCGTCGCCGCTCGAGCAGGCGGATGCGGGCTTGCGGACTGAGGTGGCGGGCAAAGGCGAGCCGGAGCGAGAAACCTCGGGGGTCTCCGCCCTGGCCGTCGGCGGACTCGAGCAACTCTTCGAAGAGCTCCTCGCCGCACGGCGTGATCTCGTAGACCTTGCGCGCCCGGGTGCTCCGTCCGCCGAGCGCCGCGGCCGCCTTGGCGGTAGCCCGGCGGGCGACGAAGGCGGCGCGCTCGCCGGTGAGCGAGCCGGTGAGCGGCACCTCGTCTGCCAAGTGTCGTCCGCGCCCCAGCGGCGGTGCTGGTTCGGCCGCCCGCACGGCTTGAGCCGTTTCGAGGCGGGCGAGGGCTGGGTAGAGCGACCCGAAGGACAGGTTCGATAAGACGCCGAAGTCCTCGCGCAGCGACCGGCGGATGTCGTAGCCGTGCATCGGCCGCTCTTTCAGCAGGCCGAGGATCGCGAGTTCGAGCACCGGGCAATAGTAGCAACCGATGTATCGACTCGATATGTCGATCTCGTGACGGCGCGGTCCGGCCGCGCAGACCGCGCTCGGCGCGGCCCGGCGCGGAGCGACGGAGGGAGTGCGGGTAGCCTGTCGGCGTGGGACCGCAGCCCGAGTCCGCCGCCCGCCGCCTTCAACCGACGGGCCTCGGCCAGATCGAGTATCGCCTGGCCCGTGACGCGGTCGTGCGCGAGTACCGACGGGGTCGGCTCTCCCGGCTCGACGTCTGCGACGCCCATCCCGAGCTGCTGCGTGTGGCGCGCCATCTCGGTCGGCTCACCGAGGTCGACTGTCCGATCTGCGGAGAGTCGAAGCTCGTGCACGTCGCCTTTGCCTTCGGCCCACGGTTGCCGTCGGGCGGCCGGGCTCTCGGGATGGACGGCGAGATGCGGTCGTTGGCGCGCCAGCGTGACGACGTTGCCTTCTATGTCGTCGAGGTCTGCAGAAAGTGCTCCTGGAACCACCTCCTGCGGATGTTCAGTTCACCGGTGGCGCGCACCCGGCCGTTGACCTAATTCGCGACTGCCGGTCCTTGTGGTCCTGAGGTCCTGGGACGCCCGGCGGAGTCGCTCAGCTAGCCTGGAAGAGTCGCCGGCAGCCGAGTGCGCTGGACGGCAGGAGGCCGAAATGCGAGATCCCGTTTCAGTCCCGTCGATCGCGGCGCGCAAAAGAGCACGAGGCGACTATCCGATCGTCATGGTGACCGCTTACGACGCCCCGTTCGCGCGCTTGGTCGATGACGCCGGTGTCGACATCATCCTTGTCGGCGATTCGGTGGGGAACAACGTCCTTGGCTACGAGAACACGCTCGCTGTCGACCTCGACGAGATGGTTCACCACGTTGGTGCCGTCGCCCGTGCCAGGCCGGGCGCCCTGATCGTCGGCGACCTGCCCTGGTTGAGCTACCACGTCGATCTGGCGGACACGATTCGCAACGCCGCGGCGCTGGTGCGCGCCGGAGCGGTGGCGGTGAAGCTCGAGGGGGGACGCCGCCGGGTCCCGGCCATCCGGGCGATCCTCGACGCCGAGATCCCCGTGATGGGCCATCTCGGGCTGACGCCGCAGTCGCTCCACGTGATGGGCGGCTTTACCACCCAAGGCAGGGACGTCGAGGCGGCACGGTTACTCGAGCTCGAGGCGCAGGCCCTCGCCGAGGCGGGGTGCTTCGCCCTCGTGCTCGAAGGCGTTCCCGACCTCGTGGCGTCGCGGGTGACCGCCGCGATCGACATTCCGACGATCGGCATCGGCGCGGGACCTGACTGTGACGGCCAGGTGCTCGTACTGCACGACCTACTCGGGCTGTCTGCCGGTCCAATTCCGAAGTTCGTCCGCCGCTACGCGGACCTCGCAGGGATCGCCCGCGAGGCGGTCGCGAGCTTCGCCGCGGACGTGCGTTCCGGCGGGTACCCCTCGTCGGATGAGACCTATCACGCCTCGCCGCAGCTGCGGGGCGAATTGCGCGGCGAATCTCGGAGCTGACCCGCCCACTCGGGCCGGTAGGCCCGGCGATACTGCCGGCGGCGAAGATTCCCCAGCGAGGAAGGCGGAGGGAGTTCAGGAGTCTTCGGCTACCATGACGAGGTCATATTCACCCCTGCTCCGGTGCGACCGGGGCCCCGGGCGTCGCTGACGCCGGGTCCGGAGGAGGTGAGCCGCCCTGCGGCCATACGAAATTGCCGTCATCTTCGATGTCGGCCTGGATGAGAACGACATCCGAACGACGACGGACCGTGTCGCCGAGCTCGTGCGCTCCCGGGGCGGCTCGGTTGGTCGTGTCGACCGCTGGGGTCGCCGGACCTTTGCCTACGAGCTGAAGCACAGGACCGAAGGCTTCTACGTCTTCATTGAAGTCGTCGCCGAACCTGAGGCGATCACGGAGGTTGACCGAACGCTCACGCTCACTGACGAGGTCCTGCGCCACCGCATCATCCGCCAACCGGAGACGTTGGCGGGCCGGGCGCGCCCTGAAGAGGCGGCGAGCGAAGCCCAGGCGAGCTAGTCGAGGAAGGACGGAGACGGAGAGATGGCGAACGGCAACACGGTTGTGCTCGTCGGCAACGTGACCAGGGATCCCGAGCTGCGCTTCACCCCGGCCGGCCAGGCGACCGCGAGTTTCGGGCTCGCGGTCAACCGCCGCTGGCAGAACCGCCAGACTCAGGAGTGGGAGGAGGCGACGAGCTTCTTCGACGTCGTCTGCTGGCGGGAGATGGCAGAGAACGTCAGCGAGTCGCTTGCGAAGGGTGCGCGGGTGATCGTCACTGGTCGGCTCGAGCAACGTTCCTGGGAAACCCCGGACGGTGACAAGCGCACGAAGATCGAGGTCATCGCCGACGAGCTCGGTCCGAGTCTGCGCTGGGCGACCGCGCAGGTCGTGAAGAACGAACGACGGGGTCCCGCCGGGGAGACGAGGCCCGCCGCGGGCGGCACGCGGGCGAGTCGGACCGTGGCGAGCGAACCCGTGGTCAGCGAGGACGAGGAGCCGTTCTGATGGCGAGGAACAACGACCGGGAGCGCACGACGCGTCGCATGCCGAAGGACAACGGCAGACGGACGAAGAAGAGGGTCTGCATCTTCTGCAAGGACCGGATCGAGTTCGTCGACTATAAGGACGTGAACCTGCTGCGTAAGTTCATGTCTGACCGAGGCAAGATCCGTGCCCGCCGGGTGTCGGGCAACTGCGCTCAGCACCAGCGCGACGTTGCCACCGCGATCAAGATGACGCGCGAGCTTGCGCTGCTCCCCTACACGCAACGAACGACGAGCGAGCGTCCCGGTGGACGCGGCGGCGGGCGGGGCGGGGCGCGAGCGTCCGGGCTGACCCGGGCCCGGGAACGGCCAACGGCTGCAGTCGCCACCGTTGAGCCCGCCGCCGGGACCGAGGGCGAAGCCGAAGCCGGCTCCGAGATGGCAGCCGACGAGTTCGCCATCGCCGGCGAACCGGACGGATCGGACAGCTTCGAGTGAGAATCGTCCTGCGGGCCGACGTCGAGGGCATCGGCAAACGCGGTGACGTCGTCGAGGTGAGCGACGGCCACGCCAGGAACTACCTGCTGCCGTCGGGTCGGGCGATCGCCGCGACACGCCACATCTCCACGCAGGCGAGCGCGATGCGTCATGCCCGCGACGTCGCCGACCAACATGCCCGTGAGGCCGCCGAGTCGACGGCGCGCCAGCTCGTGCCGGTCGTCATCACCGTGCGGGCCCGCGCCGGCAAAGCGGGCCGGCTTTTCGGCTCGGTGACCCCAGCGGAGATCGTCGCCGCGGTCGAGGCCCAGACCTCGATCGTGCTCGATCGACACAAGCTCGTCATCCACGAGCCGATCAGGTCAGTAGGCACGCACGAAGTCGGCGTCCACCTCCACCCTGAGGTCGAGTTCGTGCTCACCGTCGAGGTCGTCGGCTAGGCATTTCCTGCCAGAGCCGGCACAGCGGGTGCCGTTCCGGCTCGAATGAGACAACCTCCCCCTACGGTTCGGCGGTGTGACGGAGCGGTCGAAGCTATGCCCGCGACCCAAGCGGCCCGGGGAACCCACAGGATCGCCGAGGAACTCCACCGGAAACCCACAGCGTGACCGGGGTTATCCCGAGGATGTGGGTCTTTCGATTCGCAGCCGGACGGGTGCAGTGTGAGCCCGACAATGTTGCAGCCGCTCGAAGAGGCCAGACGTCGCCCGCGTCAAACAGTGGTTCCCGCGGCCGCGGGGCGCGTCCCACCGCACAATCTCGAAGCCGAGGAGTCGCTGCTCGGGGCGATGCTGCTCTCGCGCGACGCGATCGCCGCCGCGATCGAGCGTTGTTCACCCGCGGACTTCTACAAGCCGTCGCACGGTCAGATCTTCGGGGCGATCACCTCGCTCTATGCCCAGGGGGAGCCTGCGGACGCGGTCACGGTCGCCGAGGAGCTGAGACGGGCCGGGACCCTCGAAGAGGTCGGCGGCGCCGCGATGCTCGGATCGCTGCAGTCGAACACCCCGGCGATCTCGAGCGCAGGTCGTTACGCCCGCATTGTTGAGGAGAACTCGCTGTTGCGCCGCCTGATCGGCGTCGCACAGGAGATCGCCGAGATCGGCTACGGACTACCCGAGGACGTGACGAACGCAATCGACCAGGCCGAGGCGATGGTTTTCGATGTCGCCCAGCGGCGGTCGGCGGACAGCATCGTCTCGCTGCACGACCTACTCGGTCGCAGCCTCGACCGGCTCGAGGAGCTGTACGACCGGGGCGAGACGATCACCGGGGTGCCGACCGGCTACCAGGACCTCGACGAGCACCTATCGGGGCTGCAGCCTTCCAACCTCATCGTCGTCGGCGGCCGGCCGTCGATGGGCAAGACCGCCTTCGCGCTGGGCCTCGCGGCGAACGCGGCGATGCTCGGCACGCCGGTGCTCTTTTTCTCGTTGGAGATGAGCCACCTGGAGGTCGCGCAGCGCTTGCTGTGCGCCGAAGCGCGGGTCGACGCCACGCGGATGCGCAACGGCCGGCTGCTCGAGGCCGACTGGCCGAAGATCTCGAACGCGATCGGCCGGATCGGGGGCGCGCCGCTCTACATCGACGACAACCCGAACGCGACGGTGATGGACATCCGCGCCAAGGCGCGGCGCATGCGGGCCCGGGACGGGCTCGGTCTCGTGGTCGTCGACTACCTCCAGCTGATGAGCGGGCGTCTCGGTGCCGAGAACCGGCAGGTCGAGATCTCGGAGATCAGCCGGGGGCTGAAGATCCTCGCCCGGGAGCTCGTGATCCCGGTCGTCGCTTTGAGCCAGTTGTCACGCGGACTGGAAAGCCGCGCCGACAAACGTCCGATGCTCGCCGACCTGCGCGAGTCCGGGGCGATCGAACAAGACGCCGACGTCGTGATGTTCATCTACCGCGACGAGCTCTACAGCCCGGATTCGCCGGACCGTGGCGCGGCCGAGATCCACATCGCCAAGCACCGCAACGGCCCGACCGGTGCCGTGCAACTCGCCTTCGTCACGAACTACGCCCGCTTCGCGAACATGGCGAGGGTCTGACCGCTCGGCCGGCTGACCGTACAGGAAGTTCACAGGATTTTCTCAGCTCTAAGGAGCATGATCGTGAAGTGGGCGCTCGAACCAGCCGCGTCCTCGTTGTCGACGACGAGGCGAACATCACCAACCTCGTCGCGACGGCGCTGCGCTACGAGGGCTTCGAGATAGCGACCGCCAATTCCGGACGCGCCGCTCTCGCCGAGGTCGAGACGAATCGTCCTGACCTCGTGATCCTCGACGTGATGCTGCCCGACCTCGACGGGTTCGAGGTGGCGCGACGGATCCGCCTGGACGGGCGGCGGGTGCCGATCCTGTTCCTCACGGCGAAGGACGCGACCGAGGACAAGGTCCGGGGGCTGACGCTCGGTGGCGACGACTACGTGACGAAACCGTTCAGCCTCGAAGAGCTGGTCGCCCGGGTGCGTGCGGTACTGCGCCGGGTCGCCGAAGGGGTCGGCTCCAGCTCGCGACTCGTCTTCGCCGACCTCGAGCTCGATGAGGAGACCCATGAGGTGTTCCGCGGCAAGACGCCTATCGAGCTCACGCCGACGGAGTTCAAGCTGCTCCGGTACTTTCTTTTGAACCCGCGCCGGGTGCTCTCGAAGGCCCAGATCCTCGACTACGTCTGGGAGTACGACTTCGGTGGCGACGCCAACGTCGTCGAGACCTACGTGAGCTACTTGCGGAAGAAGATCGACACGCTCGGGCCGCCGCTGATTCAAACGCTCCGTGGCGTCGGGTACAGCCTGCGGGTCCGAGCGACGAACTAGGCGCGGCGCAATGGCCAGACGCGAGCCAGTCTCCGCTGTCGCCCGGGCGGTGGCGCGGCGGTGGCGGCGGCTATCACTGCGGGCCAGACTCTCGCTCGGCCTTGTCCTCGTCGCCGGGGTGGGGCTCGTCGTCGCCGACGTCGTCATCTACGGCCAGGTCCAGTCGTACCTCTTCGGCGAGGTCGACTCCGAGCTGACGACCGCCCTGCAAACCGTCGAGAGCCAGCTCAGTCCCGGTGGCAGTCCCTTTGGCGGGAACTTCGAGTTCGGCCGGAACACCCCTCCCGGCACCTGTGGCGCGATCATCGACTCGACGGGGATCGTGCTCGAGACCCCCGCGGCGCGCCTCGACGGCCCGGCGCCGAACTTCCCGGCGAGCCTGCGCACCCCGTCGCGTTCGCCGACGCCGCGCTACTTCTCGGTCGGTGCCGAGGGCGATCCCTCCTTCCAGTACCAGGTGCTGGCCCAGCCGGTGATCATCCGCCCGTTTCCGGGTTTTGTCCGAACCCCCGGTTATGCCGTCGTCGCCATCCCGCTCACCTCGCTCCACAAGACGCTCAACCAGCTCGTGGCGATCGACGTCGCGGTCTCGGCGGCGGTGCTCGTCGTGCTCGCCGTCTTGGGGATGGCCGTCGTGCGCGTCGGGATGCGACCGCTCGGGGAGATCGAGCGGACGGCGAGCGCGATCGCGGCGGGCGACCTCTCGCGCCGCATCGAACGCGCCGACGAGCACACCGAGATCGGTCGGCTGGGGGCGTCCCTCAACGTGATGCTCACCCAGATCGAGCAGGCTTTCGCCAAGCAGCAGGCTTCCGAGGCGCGGCTGCGCCAGTTCCTCGCTGACGCGTCGCACGAGCTGCGAACCCCCCTCACCTCGATTCGTGGCTATTCGGAACTATTCCGACGCGGAGCCGCGGAACGGCCGCGCGATCTCGCCTCGGCGATGCGCCGCATCGAGGACGAGGCGTCGCGGATGGGCGTCCTCGTCGACGACCTCCTCCTGCTCGCCCGGCTTGACCAGGGCCGTCCCCTTGAGCGCGCCGAGACCGACCTCGCAGGGATCGCGCGAGAGGTGACGGCGGACGCGGCCGTCGTCGAGCCGACGCGGCCGATCAGCTTCGAGGCTGCAGAGCCGATCGTCGTTTTGGGCGACGAGCAGCGGCTGCGCCAGGCGGTCGCCAACCTTCTGCAGAACGCCCTCGAGCACACGCCGGCGGACACACCGGTCGACGCCGGTGTCCGGGTCGAAGGCGAATGGGCGGTGCTCACCGTCACCGATCACGGGCCGGGAATCCCGGCGGAACATCTCCCGAGGATCTTCGAGCGCTTCTACCGCGCCGACCCCTCACGGACCCGCGAGAGCGGCGGGATGGGTCTCGGCCTCGCGATCGTGGCGTCGATCGCCGAGGCCCACGGGGGTTCGGCCCGTGCCGCAAGCGAGATGGGGGTGGGAACGACCTTCACGATCGAGCTCCCGCTCGCCGGGCGACCGGCCGATCGCCGCGAAGGCGATCGGGCGCAGCAAGGACCCGAGGGGCCTCCCAACTAGGGTTGTGCACCTCCGCGGGCCAGTTCCGGCGCCGCGGCGGTCCGGTTCGGCGGAGATCGGTCAAGGCACCGGACGGCGGACGGTCCGGCGAGCACAACAAGGCCGGTGCCGCGTCGGGACGAGGGGTCGAGATCGCGCGGCCCGGCAAGCAGCGGACCTTTTGTACGATCGGTTCATGGAATACCGTCTGCTCGGCCGGACCGGTGTCCGGGTCAGCCCGCTCTGCCTCGGGGCGATGATGTTCGGCGCGTGGGGCAACCCCGACCACGGCGAATGCGTGCGCATCATCCGCCGGGCTCTCGACCGGGGGATCAATTTCATCGACACCGCCGACGTCTACTCGGCAGGGGAATCCGAGGAGATCGTCGGCAAGGCCCTCGCCGAGGGTCGGCGCGACGACGTCGTTCTCGCGACGAAGGTCCACGCCACGATGGGGGACAACCCGAACCACGGCGGCAACTCGCGGCGGTGGATCACTGCCGAATGCGAGGCGAGCCTGAAACGTCTCGGCACCGATTACGTCGACCTCTACCAGATCCACCGGCCCGATCCGACCTGCGCCATCGACGAGACGCTCGGCGTGCTGACCGACCTCGTCCGGGCAGGCAAGATCCGTTACTTCGGGAGTTCGACGTTCCCGGCGCACAGAATCGTCGAGGCGCAGTGGGTTGCCGAGCGTCGGAGCCGCGAGCGTTTTGTCACCGAGCAGCCGCCGTACTCGATCCTCACCCGTGCCATCGAGCGCGACGTCCTGCCGGTTTGTTCCGAGTACGGCATTGGCGTCATCTCCTGGAGCCCGCTCGCCGGGGGCTGGCTCTCCGGAGCCTTCGGGCAGGGAAAGGCGAACACGAGCCGCCGGTCGGCCCGTATTCCAACGCGTTACGACCTTTCCCTGCCGGGCAATCAGCACAAGCTGGAGGCTGTCTCGGCGCTCGGCCGCCTGGCGGAGGAAGCCGGGCTGACGCTCGTCGAGCTGGCGATGGGCTTCGTGCTCGAGCACCCCGCGATCAGCGCGCCGATCATCGGGCCACGCACCGCCGCTCAGCTCGACACCCTGGTCGCCACGGCGGACGTTGTCCTGCCGGTGGAGGTGCTTGACCGGATCGACGAGATCGTCCCACCCGGCGTGACCCTCAATCCCGCCGATGCCGGCTGGCAGCCACCGGCCGTTACCGACGCTTCGCAACGGAGGCGCCGTCGAGGCTGAACATCGTTCATCGGCCGTTCACAGGCGAGAAACACAGTCTTCTCACAGCGGCCACAGGGTAGAAATCCGGCTTTTGTAACTTTCGGGCGACCAAACGGCTCGATCGGTCAAGTCCGCGGAGGAAGCCGGATGCTTGTCCCGTATCCGCATTGGCTCAATCCGGGCGATAACGCCTGGCAGCTGACCGCTGCCACGCTCGTCGGGTTGATGAGCCTGCCCGGCATCGCCGTTCTCTACGGCGGCATCGTGAAGCGGAAGTGGGCCGTGAACACGATGCTCATGGCGTTTGCCGGGTTCGCCAGCGTCCTTGTCGTGTGGGTGCTCTGGGCCTACGAGATGAGCTTCGGCCACCCGTTCAACCTCTGGCACGGGACCCTCAGCCCGTTCATCGGTCTGCCGGGGTCGATCCTCTCGCACGCCTACGAGGAGGGCCAGGCGGTCATCCCGCTCCTAAAGGGAGCGATGCCGGCGATGCACTTCCCGACCTCGAGCCTCGTCTACTTCCAGTTCGTGTTCGCCGCGATCACGCCGCTGCTCTTCCTCGGCAGCGTGCTCGGACGGATGAGTTTCAAGGCCTGGTGCGTCTTCGTCCCTGCCTGGACGACGTGCGCCTACACGGTGAACGCCATGCTGCTCTGGGGCGGAGGGTACTGGGCAGCCCGCGGCGCCCTCGACTACTCCGGTGGCTACGTCATTCACCTGGCCGCCGGGGTGTCCGGGTTCGTCGCGGCCTGGGTGATCGGGCCGCGTCTTGCCAAGGACCGTTGCGCCTTCCCGCCGACGAACCTCATGCTCGTCGCCGTCGGCATGGGAATGCTCTGGCTCGGCTGGAACGGCTTCAACGGCGGCGACTCGTATTTCGCGGGCGCCAACGCCTCGGCCGCGGTCCTGAACACGAACCTCGCCACTGCGACCGCCCTGCTCGTCTGGGTCCTGATCGACATGCACTTCGGCCCGAAGAAGCCGAACTTCCTGGGGAGCGTCAACGGGATGATCGTCGGGCTCGTTGCGATCACACCCGCCGCCGGCTACGTCAACGGCTACGGGGCGCTCTGCATCGGCGCGATCGCGTCGACCTTGGTCTGGCTCGCGTTCAACAAGCTCTCCCGCTTCCGGCCGTTCAGCAAGGTCGACGACGCGCTCGGCGTCGTGTACACCCACGGCTTCGCCGGGCTCTTCGGCGGCCTCCTCGTCGGCGTCTTCGCCGACCCGAAGATGGTCGTGTACCTCTCGGCGAGCGGAAAGTCGACCGGGGTCGCCGGGGCGTTCTACGGCCATCCTGGTCTCGTGTTGGTCCAGTTGCTCGCCGCTCTGACGATCGTCGCCTGGGATGCTTGCGTGACGTTCATCCTGCTGAAGATCATCTCCCTCGTCATCCCGTTGCGGATGACGGCCATGGAGCTGAGCATCGGCGACCTCGCCGTGCACGCCGAGTACGTCGACCTCTCGGTCGACGACGAACGACTGCTCCAGTTGACCTCCGATGGGCGCGGCCCGGCGCTCAGCGGCGAATCACTGCCGGCCAGCGCGGGAGGCCGGCCGTCGCCGGCCCCGCCGACCGCGGCGAATGGCAATGGTGGGGAGTGATCGCCGGAGGCGATACAGCCGCTTGTCCGGGGAGGTTGTCGGCAGTCCCAAGAATTGGGGAGACGGGCTTTGTCGGGTCCGTGGGTCGCAGGTGCCCAGGATGCGCCGTTGCGGCGCATCCTGGGCACCACGGCATTCGAGTGCCCGGGCGCCCTCCGGTAGAGTTCTACTGCTCGGCCCATGGCGTCGCGGCAACCCGGCGAATCTGCACGGTGGTGTCGCCCTAGGTGTAAGCGGATCGAAGTGAACGAAGCCAAGACCGAACGAGGCTTGTACGACCCACGGTTCGAACACGATGCCTGTGGTATCGCCTTCGTGGCGCAGCTCGGGCAAGGTCCGAGTCACGGGGTTACCGAGCTCGCCATCACCGCGCTCGAGAACCTCGCCCATCGGGGCGCGTTCGGCGCTGACCCCGAGACCGGCGATGGCGCGGGGATCACCGTGCAGATGCCGGACGAACTGTTCCGTGCGGTTGCCGGGGTCGCGCTCCCCCCAGTCGGCTCGTACGCGAGCGGGATCGCCTTTTTGCCGGGAGATCTCGGAGCGGCCGAAGAGGCGAAAGACGAGATCGCGCGACTCGCCGGCGATGAGGGCCTTGAGGTTCTTTCCTGGCGCGAGGTCCCGGTCGACCTGTCGGCTGCGGGAAAGACGGCGGCGACAATGGCGCCGAGTTTCTGGCAGGTCTTCCTGGCTGCCGACCAATCGGGGACTCGGCCCCGGCTCGAAGGCATGGCACTCGAGCGTGTCGTGTACGCGCTCCGCAAGCGCGCCGAGCACTCGATCGCTGACTGCTACTTCCCGTCGCTTTCGACGCGGACCTTCATCTACAAAGGGATGCTCTCGTCGGTACAGCTGCGGCGGGTCTTTGTTGACCTCTCAGACCCGCGTTTTTCCAGCGTGCTCGCCCTTGTGCACGCGAGGTTCTCGACCAACACCTTTCCATCCTGGTCGCTCGCCCATCCCTATCGGCTCGTCGCGCACAACGGCGAGATCAACACCGTGCAGGGCAACCGCAACTGGATGCGGGCCCGCGAGGCGCAGCTGCAGAGCACGCTTTTCCCCGGCGACCTCGACCGGCTGCTGCCGATCATCACCCCCGGCGCCAGCGACTCGGCGTCTTTCGACGAGGTGCTGGAGCTACTGAACCTCGGCGGGCGGTCGGTGCCGCACGCCCTGTTGATGATGATCCCCGAGGCCTGGGAGAACCACGCCGAGATGGACCCGGCGCGCAAGGCCTTCTACCGCTTCCACGGTTGTGTGATGGAACCCTGGGACGGTCCCGCGGCGATGGTCTTTACCGACGGCAACGTGATCGGCGCGACGCTGGACCGCAACGGGTTGCGTCCGGCGCGCTACTGGGTGACTGCCGACGGACTCGTCGTGATGGCCTCGGAGGTCGGCGTCCTCGACATCGACCCGGCGCGCATCGTGAGAAAGGGACGGCTCCAGCCGGGGCGGATCTTCCTCGTCGACGTGGGCGCGGGGCGGATCATCGACGACGCTGAGGTCAAGGCCGGACTCGCGGCCGAACACCCCTACGGGGAATGGCTGGCCGAGAATCTCGTCAGCATCGACGAGCTGCCGCCGCGGGAAATGCTCTTTCCGCAGCACGGTTCGCTCGTCCGCCAGCAGCGTCTCTTCGGCTTCACCGACGAAGAGCTGCGGATGATCATCGCCCCGATGGCCCGGACCGGGGTCGAACCGGTGGGCTCGATGGGCTCGGACACGCCGATCGCGGTGCTCTCGGAGCGCCCGAGGCTCCTGTTCGACTACTTCTCCCAGCTCTTCGCCCAGGTGACGAATCCGCCGCTCGACGCCATCCGGGAGGAGCTGGTGACGTCGCTGTCGGCGACGATCGGCCCGGAGGAGAACCTGTTGGAGCCGACGCCCCGCTCGGCGCGCCAGATCACCCTGGAGTTCCCGATCATCTCCAACGACGATCTCGCCAAGTTGGTCTACGTCAACGAGCACGGCGAGACGCCTGGGTTCAACTCCTTCGTCGTCGACGGCCTCTACGAGGTGGCCGGGGGCGGCGACGCCCTCGGTCGCGCCCTGGCGCGGATCTGCGCCGAGGTGATCGACGCCATCGGCTGCGGCGCGAACATCATCATCCTCTCGGACCGCCACGCCAGCGCCGAGCTCGCCCCGATCCCGTCGCTCCTCCTCGTATCGGCGGTGCACCAGCACCTCGTCCGGGAGAAGGCCCGGGCCCGCGCCGGGTTGATCGTCGAGTCCGGCGATGCCCGCGAGACGCACCACATGGCGCTGCTCGTGAGTTACGGCGCGGCCGCGGTCAACCCGTATCTGGCGGTGGACTCGGTGATCGACATGGCGCGACGCGGCGTGATCGAGCTTCCGGAGCGGAGAGCCGTGCGGAACTACGTCAAGGCGGCGGGCAAGGGCGTTCTGAAGGTGATGTCGAAGATGGGGATCTCGACCATCGCCTCGTACACCGGTGCCCAGGTCTTCGAGGTGATCGGGCTCGACGAGCACATCGTCGAGCGCTATTTCACCGGGACGACGAGCAAGCTCGGTGGCGTCGGCCTCGACGTGCTCGCCGAGGAGGTCGCGCGCCGGCACCACTTCGCCTTCGGCGCCCGCGAGGGCGAGCTCGCCTTCCGGGAGATCGAGTCCGGTGGGGACTACCACTGGCGCAGAGACGGCGAGTACCACCTGTTCAACCCGGAGACGGTGTTCAAGCTCCAGCAGGCGACGCGTGCCGGTGACTACGACCTCTTCAAGCAGTACACGCGCCTCGTCGACGACCAGTCCGAGCGTCTGGCGACGCTGCGCGGGTTGCTGAAGCTCCGCACCGGCGACGCGGCGCCGCGCCCGCCGGTGCCGCTCGACGAGGTCGAGCCGGTAGAGCGGATCATCAAGCACTTCGCCACCGGGGCGATGTCGTACGGCTCGATCTCTTCGGAGGCGCACGAGACCCTCGCGGTGGCGATGAACCGCCTCGGCGCCCGTTCGAACTCGGGCGAAGGAGGGGAGGACCCCGCCCGCTACGTGGCCGATCCGAACGGTGACTCGCGACGGAGCGCGGTCAAACAGGTCGCCTCGGGCCGGTTCGGGGTGACGAGCGAGTACCTGACGAACGCCGAGGACCTGCAGATCAAGATGGCCCAGGGTGCCAAGCCCGGCGAGGGTGGGCAGCTGCCGGGAGCCAAGGTCTACCCGTGGATCGCCAAGACCCGCTTCTCGACCCCGGGCGTCGGTCTGATCTCGCCGCCGCCGCACCACGACATCTACTCGATCGAGGACCTCGCCCAGCTGATCCACGACCTGAAGAACGCGAACAGGCGTGCCCGGATCCACGTCAAGCTCGTCGCCGAGGTCGGGGTCGGCACCGTCGCCGCTGGGGTCGCCAAGGCGCACGCCGACGTCGTGCTCATCTCCGGCGAGGACGGCGGCACCGGTGCCTCGCCTCTCACGTCGATCAAGCACGCCGGCGCGCCCTGGGAGCTCGGCCTCGCCGAGACCCAGCAGACCCTGGTGCGCAACGCCTTGCGCGACCGGATCGTCGTCCAGGTCGACGGCCAGATGAAGACCGGCCGCGACGTAATCATCGCCGCGCTTCTCGGCGCGGAGGAGTTCGGCTTCGGCACCGCCCCGCTCGTCGTCCTCGGGTGCGTGATGATGCGCGTCTGCCACCTCGACACCTGCCCGGTCGGGATCGCGACCCAGAACCCCGAGCTGCGCAAGCGCTTCTCGGGGCGGCCGGAGTACGTGGAGACCTTCTTCACCTTCCTCGGCGAGGAGGTGCGCGAGTACCTCGCCGCCCTGGGCTTCCGCACGCTTGACGAGGCCGTCGGCCACGTCGAATGCCTCGACGTCGAGTCGGCGGTCAAACACTGGAAAGCGGCCGGGCTGGACCTCCGACCGCTGCTCTGCCGGGTCGAGCCGTACCTCGGTTCGACCGAGCTCCACCAGGTGCGCCCCCAGGATCACGGCCTCGAGCGCGCGCTCGACAATCAGCTGATCGAACTGGCGCGGCCGGCCCTCGAGTCCGGTCAGCCGGTCAAGATCTCGCTTGCCGTCCGGAACGTGCACCGCACCGTCGGCACGATGCTCGGTGCCGAGGTGACCCGCCTTTTCGGCGGCAAGGGCTTGGCGCCGGGCACGATCGAGATCACCCTTTCTGGTTCGGGCGGTCAGAGTTTCGGCGCGTTCATTCCGGCAGGCGTCGAGATCATCCTCTACGGGGACACGAACGACTACCTGGCCAAAGGTCTTTCCGGCGGCACGGTCGTCGTCCGCCCGCCCGTCGGCGCCGGCTTTGTCGCCGAGGAGAACATCATCGCCGGCAACGTCTGCGCCTACGGGGCGACCGGCGGGGAGCTGTTCGTCTCTGGACAGGTCGGCGAGCGTTTCTGCGTGCGGAATTCCGGCGCGACGGCGGTCGTCGAGGGCATCGGCGACCACGGCTGTGAGTACATGACGGGCGGCCGAGTCGTCGTGCTCGGTCCGACCGGTCGCAACTTCGCGGCGGGGATGTCGGGCGGCATCGCCTACGTTTACGACCCAAAGGACCTCCTGGAGCGGCGCCTCAACCGGCAGATGGTCGACCTCGACCCGCTCGACGACGAGGACCGGGAGTTCCTGCGCTCGGTGATCGAGCGCCACCGGGCGCTCACCGGCTCGAAGTTGGCCGCGCGGATCCTGGACCGGATGCCAGCGGCCTTCGGCGAGTTCAAGAAGGTCATGCCGCTCGACTACCGCCGGGTGCGCGAGGCGACACGCCAGGCGGTGGAGCGCGGCGAATCGGTCGACGACGCGGTGATGGCGGCGGCCCATGGCTGATCCCCGTGGGTTCTTGAAGTTCGCGCGCGAGGGACCCTCGCGGCGCTCGGTCGAAGTGCGAATCCGCGACTGGCGCGAGGTGTACGAGCCGTTTCCCGCTGAGCATCTGCACGTCCAGGCGGCGCGCTGCATGGACTGCGGGATTCCCTTCTGCCATCAAGGTTGTCCGCTCGGCAACCTGATCCCGGAGTGGAACGACCTCGTCCACCGGAACGACTGGGCACAGGCCGCCGACCGCCTGCACGCGACGAACAACTTCCCCGAGTTCACCGGCCGGCTGTGCCCGGCTCCCTGCGAGGGTGCGTGCGTGCTCTCTATCAACGCCGATCCCGTTGCGATCAAGCAGGTCGAGTTCGAGATCGCCGAGTGGGCGGCTGCGGAACTGAAGCCGCAGACGATCTCGCCGGCGACGGCGAGGCGGGTCGCGGTCGTCGGGTCGGGTCCCGCAGGACTGGCCGCCGCCCAGCAGCTCACCCGGGCGGGCCACGAGGTCAGTGTCTACGAGCGGGCCGAACGTATCGGCGGCCTGATCCGCTACGGGGTGCCGGAGTTCAAGCTGGAGAAGGCGGTGATCGACCGCCGGCTGCAGCAGATGTCGGCCGAGGGGACGCGCTTTGTGGTGCGGACGGCGATCGGCGAGGGAGCGGCGGACGAGGTCCCCGGGGCGGCCGCGCCGGACGCGAGGGTCATCCCCGCCGCCGAACTGCGCGCCGAGGTCGACGCGATCGTGCTCGCCGTCGGCTCGACTCGGCCACGTGACCTGGCCGTACCGGGACGGCAGCTCGCCGGGATCCACTTTGCGATGGACTACCTCAAGAGCGCGAATCTCGTTTGCGAGGGCGCCGCCGAACGTGCGTCGATCGACGCCGCCGGCAGGCGCGTCGTCATCCTCGGCGGTGGCGACACCGGGGCCGACTGTCTGGGGACGGCGCACCGCCAGGGCGCGGCCTCGGTGTGCCAGTTGGAGATCCTCCCCGAGCCGCCCGGAGTGCGGGCGCCGGACAATCCCTGGCCGACCTGGCCGCGCACCTTGTACCTCGCAGCCGCCCATGAAGAGGGCGGGGAGCGCCGTTACTCGCTCGCGACGTCGTCGTTCCTCGACGACGGCCGCGGGGGCGTGGCGGGTCTCGTGGTCGACTCCGTTCGGCCGGTCGACGGTCGCTTCGAGGTCGTCGAGGGCATGCGCGAAGAGATCGCGGCCGACCTCGTACTGCTGGCGCTCGGATTCTCGGGTCCAGAGCGACTGGGCGTCGTCGCTGATCTTGGGCTGGTGCTCGACGGGCGAGGGAACGTCGCCGTCGACTCGAAGTTCATGACGAACGTCGACGGCGTCTTCGCCTGCGGCGATGCGGCCCGGGGCCAGAGCCTGGTCGTGTGGGCGGTCGCCGAGGGCAGGTCCGCCGCGGCGGCGGTCGACGCCTACCTCATGGGTTCGACGGATCTGACGGCACCGCTTTGCCCCGGCGAGGCGGCGCTCGCCTGAGGCTCGCCCGGCGCGCAGCCCGGGAACCGCTCCGAGCCTCGGCGCGGTCTGCTAGCAACGAGCCCGGAATCGACGAGGAGCAAAGAGCGCATGGGAGATCCGGCAGTCTGGCGGCGAACGGCTCTCGGGGTAGGGGTCGCCGCCGCGGCCGTGTTCGCCATCTCGCCCCGGTCCGTGCTCTTCCCGCCGGGCTCGCCGGCCGCGGCGGCGCGGCCTTTGGGCGTGTCGCGCTCCACCGGCGGGATCGGTCGGTGGGCGGGCGCGCCCGCGGCGTCGAAAGCCCCGCTGGCGGCCAACCCGTTCGCGACCGCGGCGATGCGCTCCTACCTCGCCAGCCGCCGAGGTGACATCACGGCCGGCGTGTACGACCTCGAGGACCACGAGCTCTACCTCTACCGTCCCAGGGTCACGGAGCAGACGGCGAGCATCGTCAAAGTCGACATCCTCGCCACGTTGCTCCACGAGGAACAGGCGGTCTCGCGCCCGCTCGACGCCGACGACAGGGCGCTCGCGAAGGGGATGATCGAGGCGAGCAACAACGACGACGCCACGGACCTGTGGAACGAGGTGGGAGGAGCCCCGGCGATCGCCCGATTCGACCGGCTGGCCGGACTCACCGGCACCACCCCGAACGCCGCCGGCTACTGGGGAGAGACGACGACGACGGCGCTCGACCAGATCCGCTTGTTGGAACGCCTCGTCCTGCCGAACACGCTCCTTGACGGGGCCTCGCGCGCCTACGAGCTCGGGCTGATGGAGAACGTCATCCCCTACGACCGGTGGGGCGTGTGTGCCGGCCCGCCGCCGGGGGTGACCGTCGCGCTGAAAGATGGCTGGGTCCCAATCGTCGCTGGCGACTGGCAGATCAACAGCATCGGCTACGTCGCCGGCCAGGGTCGGGCCTACCTCGTCGCCGTGCTCACCAATGCGAACCCGACCGAGGGCTACGGCGTTACGACGGTCGAAGGGATTTCGCGGGTCATCTGGACACGTCTCGCGCCGACCGGGAAGCGCAAGGGGTAGCCCGCGTCACAGTCGCGCCTCGGTCGCCGGGTCGGCGAGGCCGGCGAAGTATCGATCGAGCACCTGCCGGAAGACGGGTTCATCCGGGGCCGCCCGCGAGAAGAGCGTCATCGAAGAATGCAGCTTCTGGGCGTCGAGTTCCCCGAACACCTCGGACGCGCCCGTCACCTCACCGGCAACGAGGATGGCCGAGCATTCGACGAGCCTCGGACCGAGGATCGGGTGGGCGAGATAGGCTCTGGCCTCTTCAAGTGAGGAGATCGCGTAGTAGCGGGATGTCGCGGAGTGGCCGAGCCCGGCGATCTGGGGAAAGACGAACCACATCCAGTGTCCCGTCTTGAGGCCACGGCGCAGTTCGCCGACCGCGCCGGCGTACGTGGCAGCGAGGTCCTGGGCCCGCACGAATCTTTCGAGGTCGTAGGGGTCGTCGACCGTCATCGGTTCGGCGAACGCCGGACCGGCGGTGGCGTCTCACTCGGCTCCTCGCCCGGGAAACTGACCGCGAGCCAGCGAGAACCGGGGTTGGTGCTGACGAGACGGTGAGGTGTGTGCCAGGGCAGGAAAACCCAATCGCCGGGGCCGAGCACGCAGCGTTCGTCGCCCACGTCGAGCTCCGCTCCACCGTCGAGCAGGATCACCCACTCGTCGTGGTCCTCGTCGTATTCGACGGGTGTCTCGAGCTCGCCGCTCAGGATCTGCTCGATCACGACGCCGTGCAACCCGAGGACCTCCTCGACCCGCTCGCCGCGGGCCGGGGCGAGCGTCGAGTCGGGGAGATGACCGCGATGAACCGCCGGCATGAGATAAGGCTATGCCGGGTTGGCCCACCGGGGCGGACTCGCGTCCGGCGATCGCCGCTCGTCGTCCCGACCGGTCGCAGCGACACCGGTTAGATTCCGTCGGGGTTCGCCGGCACCGATCGGAGGGCGAGGACGTGAGCGGGTCGACCTATCGGACCACGCCGAGACGTCGCACGGGTGTGCCGGCGATCCGCTACGGGCTCGCGCCCTGTCGTTTCCTGTGGGGCCGGGCGGTGACCGTTGCCGGCGTGCTGGCACTCGCCGCCAGTGTCACCGCGGTCCCGGCCGGGTTGGCGAGCGCCCGCCCCGCCGGGGTGGGTCGCGGCGGCCCGGTTGCGAGGGCGGCGGGAATCGCCCGGGCAGGAAAGCGCGCCGCGCCGGGTGGTGTCGTGCCGGTCCGGGTCCCCGTGCTCGACTGGCCGAAGGTCGGGCAGGCCGCCGTCGTGGTGCGAGGCGTCGGCATCGTCGGCCGCTCGCCCGCCGAACGACCGGTGCCGATCGCGAGCCTGACGAAGATGATGACGGCCCTCGTCCTCCTCCACGACCACCCGCTCGTCCCAGGTGAATCAGGGCCAAGATTCCGGATCACCGCGGCCGACGTGGCGATGTACGAGACAGAGGCCGTCGCCGGGGACAGCACCGTCGAGGTTGTCGCCGGCGAGATCCTCAATGAGTACCAGTTCCTCGAAGCGCTGCTCGTCCCTTCCGGCGACAACTTCGCCGACATGATCGCGACCTGGGACGCGGGGAGCATCTCCCGGTTCGTGGGCAAGATGAACACGATGGCGAGGTCCCTCGGGCTCACCGCGACGCACTATGCGGACGCGAGCGGTCTCAACCCGGCGTCGAAGAGCACCGCGGCCGACCAGGCGAGACTCGCCGCCGACCTGATGGGCGATGCCGTCGTGCGTGGCATCGTCCGCCGGCCGGACCTCCCGTTCCCCGTGGTGAGAAGGATCTGGAACGCCAACCCCGCGCTCGGAATCGACGGCATCATCGGTGTGAAATCCGGCTGGACCTTCGAAGCTTCCGGATGTCTCGCCACGGCGGCCTTCCGCACGGTGCGACACCGCGGGGTGCTCGTCATCGTGGCCGCGCTCGGCCAGCCGGGAGGGCTCTGGAACGCGGCGGCAGTCGACGAAGCCCTGCTCGAGGCGACGACGAGGGCTCTCATCAGTTAGGAGTTCACGGCGCCGGACGCGAAGGCCGCCGTATCGGCTCCCGGGCGATGGTGAGCCTTCTTAGGGTCGGTCGGCCGAGCGGCATGATCTGCGCATTCGGTTCAGCCGGCTGGGAGGAGCGTCGGCGACGGGCGTCGCCCGGCGCGCCGTCTTTTCGGGTAAGGGAGAAACCCGCGCCAGGACGGTGTTGGACAACCCACTTTCAGCCGAGCAACGAGGTGCGTAACGTGTAGCTGGGCCCTCGGGGGTAAACCCCGCACCGAAGAGCCGGAGTTGAGGGTGAGAGCCGGCCGCGCTGGAAGGTCTTTTGACCACAGATGTCGTTCCCTCCTTGGGACGCTCCCGAGGGCCCACTACCTCATCGGCGCCCAATTCCCCTTTGTTTGGTTGCGCCCGGCGGCGACAGGAATGCACTGATGGCCTGTCGCCTGGCGGAAGAGTTTCCCTGTACAGTCGGTTTCCGGCGAGGTTGACCGGGATTGGGCCCGCCGCGTAACGCCAGCATTCGGCACCGCTTTTTCAGTTCCTGGAAGTGTGGACCCGGCGGCTGGAAACGCATCGATGCGAAGACAATCGAGTCCGTCAGCCGGGAGTTATCAGGCGTGCGCGCCGCGTGGCCGATTGTGCGCGGAATCGTGGTCGAATTCGGATGCCCAAGGTCAGTGAGGGTCAAGGGCAAACCGGCTGTGAGCTGCGAAGTGAACGATTCGTGCTGGAGCGGGCGACGGGAATCGAACCCGCGCTCTCAGCTTGGGAAGCTGATGTTCTGCCGCTGAACTACGCCCGCGTGCCCGGCCGGACGGCAGGAACCTCGGGTGGCTCCGACTCCGCCAGGTGGTTGCCGTCACTGTATCGTGCGATCTGAGGATGATCCTTTCCGATAGGTCCATTCGCGAAGAGCTCACCGCGGGTCGCATCGTTATCGACCCACTCGACGAGTCCGCGATCCAGCCGTCTTCGGTCGACCTCCACGTCGACCGGTACTTCCGCGTGTTTCGGAGCCACACTCACCGCGTCATCGACGTGAAGGAGAACCAGGAATCGCTCACCGAGCTTGTCGAGATCGGACGCGACGAGTCGCTGATCCTGCATCCTGGGGAGTTCGTCCTCGGCTCGACGCTCGAGCGGGTGGCACTGGCGGATGATCTCGTCGGGCGCCTCGAGGGCAAGTCAGGCCTTGGGCGGTTGGGTCTTCTCATCCACTCGACCGCCGGTTTCGTCGACCCGGGGTTCGACGGCTACCTCACCCTCGAACTGTCGAACGTCGCCAGTCTGCCGATCACCGTTTACCCGGGGATGAAGATCGGCCAGATCAGCTTCCTGCGGATGACCTCGCCCGCCGAGCGGCCCTACGGGTCCTCGACGCTCGGCTCCAAGTACCAGAACCAGCGCGGGCCAACACCGAGCCGCTATTTTGAGAATTTCCGCGAGCAGTCCGGTTCCTAGCGCGGGCGTGCCCGGGTGCCGGCGCCTCGGCGTTGTCGTTCAGCCCGCCTGACGGGCGACCGCCTCCGCCGCGGCCCGGATCGCCTCGGGGTCGCCGAGGTAGCGGGCGGAAACGAGGTGCAGGCTCTCGTCGAGCTCGTAGACGCGGGGCACACCTGTCGGGATGTCGAGGTCGACGATGTCGTCGTCGCTGATGCGCTCGAGGTACTTGGCGAGCGCACGCAGGCTGTTGCCGTGAGCGACGACGAGCACCGTGCGCCCCTCGAGGAGGTCTTTGCCGATCCGGTCCTCGAAGTAGGGGACGAGCCGGCGCACGACGTCGGCGAGGCACTCCGAAGCCGGGAGGGCGTCGGGGGGGACGTTGGCGTAGCGGGGGTCGTTCACCGGGTGGTTCGGGTCCTCGAGCGGGACCGCGTCGGGCGGCGTGAGGTAACCGCGGCGCCATGCCTTCACCTGGTCGGCGCCGAAGCGTTCTGAGGCTTCTTTCTTGTTCATCCCCTGGAGGCGGCCGTAATGGCGTTCGTTCAGCCGCCAGTGGCGGCGAACCGGCAGGTAGCTGCACCCGGCCACGGAAAGCGCGAGGTCACTCGTGTGAACGGCGCGGGTCAGTACCGAGGTGTGGACGACGTCGATCGCGAGGCCAGGCTCTGCGGCGAGAAGCGCACCGGCAGCCCGCGCTTCGTCCTCGCCCTTCGGGGATAGGTCGACGTCGGTCCAACCGGTGAAGAGGTTCGAGGCGTTCCACAGGCTCTCGCCGTGGCGGAGGGTGACAAGGGTGTGCACCGGCTCAGGGTAGCGAGCCGGGAGCAGCGTGTGCGAGGAAGCCGTCGGCAGCCGGGTCGCGACAGCAGATGGCGCCCGGTACCAGGGGACCGCCAGTTTCCCGAAGTTGCAACTCGCCGGCGAGGAAGCCCGTGTCATTGGGCGGGACGGGTCCTTGGCGCTGCTTCTTTTCCTGGCTGGACTTCTTCTGGCAGGTCGGAGTTGACAAGGATACGCTTAAGTTTGCTATACTCATGGTCAACAAGGCTGGACCGGTGCCGATTAGTAGCGATCGCCCGGACGGGACATCACACGGAGTGGAGGCAGAGGAATGGCAAAGGCGGTCGGTATCGACCTCGGGACGACGAACTCGGTGGTAAGCGTCCTGGAAGGCGGCGAGCCAACGGTCATCCCCAACGCCGAGGGCGGCCGTACGACCCCGTCGGTGGTCGCCTTCGCGAAGTCCGGCGAGGTGCTCGTCGGCGAGGTCGCGAAGCGTCAGGCGATCACGAACCCGGACCGGACGGTCCGGTCCGTGAAGCGGCAGATGGGCACGAGCTGGAAAATCGAGATCGACGGCAAGAACTACACGGCGCAGGAGATCTCTGCCCGGATCCTCCAGAAGTTGAAGAGGGACGCCGAGGCGTTTCTCGGCGACTCGGTGAGCCAGGCCGTCATCACCGTGCCGGCATATTTCGACGACGCCCAGCGCACCGCGACGAAAGAAGCAGGTCAGATCGCAGGACTCGAGGTGCTGCGGATCATCAACGAGCCGACGGCGGCGGCGCTCGCCTACGGGCTCGACAAGGAAGGCGCCGAACAGACGATCCTCGTGTTCGACCTCGGTGGTGGGACGTTCGACGTCTCGATCCTCGAGATCGGTGAGGGTGTCTTCGAGGTCAAGTCGACCTCGGGCAACACCCACCTCGGCGGCGACGACTGGGACCAGCGGATCATCGACTGGCTTGTGAAGTCCTTCAAGGACACCGAGGGCGTCGACCTGTCGAACGACAAGATGGCGCTGCAGCGACTGAAGGAGGCCGCCGAGAAGGCCAAGATCGAGCTCTCTGCCGTCCAGGAGACGACGATCAACCTCCCGTTCATCACGGCCACTTCCGAGGGGCCGAAGCACCTCGACATCAAGCTCACGCGGGCGAAGCTCCAGGAACTCACCGAGGACCTCGTCCAGGCGTGCCGCGGTCCTTTCGAGCAGGCGATGAAAGACGCCGGGGTCACCAACTCCGACATCCACCACGTCATCCTTGTCGGTGGCTCGACGCGGATGCCCGCCGTGCAGCAGCTCGTCCAGGAGATGTCGGGCAAGGAGGCCCACAAGGGCGTCAACCCCGACGAGGTCGTCGCGGTCGGCGCGGCGATCCAGGCCGGGGTCCTGAAGGGCGAGGTGAAAGATGTCCTGCTCCTCGATGTGACGCCGCTCAGCCTCGGCATCGAGACGAAAGGCGGCATCATGCACCGCCTCATCGAGCGGAACTCGACGATCCCGACGAAGCGCTCCGAGGTCTTCACGACGGCCGAGGACAACCAGCCGTCGGTCGAGATCCACGTCCTCCAGGGCGAGCGCGAGATGGCGATGTACAACAAGACGCTCGGCAAGTTCCAGCTCGTCGATTTGCCCCCGGCACCGCAGGGTGTCCCGCAGATCGAGGTGACCTTCGACATCGACGCCAACGGGATCGTCCACGTCTCGGCGAAGGACCGCGCGACCGGCAGGGAGCAATCGATGACGATCACCGGCCAGACCTCCTTGCCCCGCGACGAGATCGAGCGGATGGTCCGGGACGCGGAGCAGCACGCCGCCGATGACCGGCGGCGCAAGGAGGAGGCGGAGACGCGCAACCAGGCGGACACCCTCGTTCACCGCACCGAGAAGCTCCTCAAAGACGAGGGTCCGAAGTTCAGCGGTGACGAGAAGGACCGCGTCGAGTCGGCGCTGAAAGGTCTGAAGGAGGCTCTCGCCGGAACGAACGTCGAGGCGATCCGCACCGCGTCCGACGCGTTGCTGTCGGCGTCGCAGGCTTTCGCCCAGCGTCTGTACGAGCAGGCGTCCGCTCAGTCTCCGGCTGGCGGTTCGCAGGATGCAGCGGGGACCACCTCTCCTGACGACGAGGTCGTTGACGCCGAGATCGTCGACGACGCCGGGTCGGCCGGGGCATGAGCAGGGACGACCCGTTTGCCGAGCCCGGACCGATCGACCCCACTCAGCGAGCAGGGGGCAGCGTCGCCCCCGCCGAGGGCCCGGATCCTGCGGCGGGCGACGAAGCCGCACCAGAAGAAGAGCTCGCGCGACTGACCGCCGAGCGGCAGGAATACCTCGAGGCGTTGCAGAGGCTGCAAGCGGAGTTCGAGAACTACCGGAAGCGGACGATACGTCAGCAGACCGACGTGCTCTCGCGAGCGTCGGAGGGCGTCGTCACGCGGCTCTTTCCGGTGCTCGACGCCCTCGATCTCGCCCTTACCCACGTCGGCGAGGAGGAGGCGACCGCTTCCCATCTGAAAGATGCGCTCGGGCAGATCAACGCGCTCCTGCGCGACACCCTCAACCAGGAGGGCCTCGAGCGGATCGACGCCTGCGGGGTCCCGTTCGACCCGACGATCCACGACGCCGTGGCTCACATCCCGGTCGGAGAGGAGACAGCTCCGGACGATGGCACGGGGGCCCCGCCGGATGGCGGCGGTCCCCAAGTCGTCGAGGTGATGCGCGCCGGATACCGCCTGAAAGGGCGGGTTCTGCGACCCGCGATGGTGAAGGTGAGGGGTTAGAGGTCGCGTGGCACCCCAGCGGGAGTGGTTCGAGACCGACTACTACAAGATTCTCGGGGTCCGACCGGCCGCGTCGGACAAGGAGATCAGCCGCGCCTACCGCAAGCTCGCCAAGCAGCACCACCCGGACGCCAATCCCGGCCACGAGGACCGCTTCAAGGAGCTCTCTGCCGCCTACGACGTGCTCGGCGACCCCGAGAAGCGCAAGGAGTACGACGAGGTCCGGCGGCTCGGTGCCGCCGGACCCGGATTCGGCCCGTCCGGCGGGTTCAACGTCAACATTGACGATCTGTCCGATCTGTTCGGCGGCATCTTCCGCCAGTCCGGCGGCCGACGGCGTGCCGGGGCGGCCCGGAGCCCGCAACGCGGTGAAGACGCCGAAGCTGAGTTGCATCTCGCCTTCGCCGAGGCCGTCGAAGGCGTGGTGACGACGGTGAATGTCACCACGCCGGTGGCGTGCCACACCTGCGGCGGTTCGGGGTCGAAGCCGGGCACGATGCCGGTTGTCTGCCCGAACTGCGGCGGTTCGGGCGTCGTCAACGACAACCAGGGGCTGTTCTCGCTCGCGACGACCTGTACGGAATGCCACGGGCGCGGGACGAAGGTCGTCGACCCCTGTCCGACGTGCTTCGGGACCGGCCTCGAACGCCGTGAGCGCCGGGTGAGGGTTCGCGTTCCCGCCGGGGTCGAGGACGGCAAGCGAATCCGCGTGAAAGGACGCGGCGAACCCGGCCGGGGTGGGGGCCCTGCTGGCGACCTCATCGTGACGCTCCACGTCACCCCTCACCCGCTCTTCGGTCGGCGGGGACGGAACCTCACGCTCAGCGTTCCGGTCACCTACCCCGAAGCGGCGCTCGGTGCGACGATCACCGTTCCTTCGCTTGGTCGCCCGGTGACTTTGAAGATCCCGCCCGGGACGAAGACCGGACAGGTGCTGCGCGTCCGGGGCAAGGGCCTGCAGCACGGATCGCAAGCGGGGGATCTTCTCGTCACCGTCGAGGTCGTCGTGCCGACGAAACTTTCGGACCCGGAGCGCAAGGCCATCGAGGCCCTCGCCCAGGCGGCGCCGGTGTCACCGCGCGCCTATCTCGGAGTCTGAGTCGATGACGCCTCCAAGCGGACCCCGACGGTCACCGCGGGCCGTCTACGTGATTTCAATTGCCGCCGAACTCACTGGCGTCCACCCGCAAACGCTCCGGATCTACGAGCGCCGCGGCCTGCTCGACCCGGAAAGGACCGGAGGCGGGAGTCGGCGCTATTCGGATTCGGACATCGCCAAACTCCGGCGGATCCACGAACTCACGGGCGCAGGCGTGAATCTCGAGGGCGTGAGGAGGATCCTTGCTCTCGAAGCTGAGGTCGCGCGTCTCGAAGCCGATCTCGAAATCGCCCGGGTCACGGCACGGGAGGCCGTGCTGCGGACCGAGAAACAGTACCGTCGGGAGCTCGTGCCGGTCCGGAGTGAGCAGCTCCCGGCGACACGACGTCCCTAGGGAAGGACCGACCGATGGCACTTGACCCGAACCGCTGGACGTTGAAGACCCAGGAGGCGGTGCAAGAGGCGTCGCGCCAGGCCGCTGCGGCGCACCACGCCGAGGTAACCGCCGTTCACGTGCTTCTCGCCGCGCTCGGCCAACCCGACGGGCTCGCCACGGCACTGCTTGAGCGGGCTGGTGTCGATCCTGCCGAGGCCCGGCGCCGGCTCGTGGCGAGCCTCGAGCTGACCCCCCGGGCCTACGGCGGGCGGGGCCCGGAGCTCGCCAAGGAGCTCGTTGCGGCGTTCGAACGCGCCGACGAGCACCGGCGCGAGATGGGCGACGACTACCTCTCGCTTGAGCACCTGCTGCTCGCTCTGAGCGACGAGTTAGGCGTGGAGAAGGCGCAACTTCTCGAGGCGATCCGCCAGGTGCGTGGCTCGCACCGGGTGACCTCGCAGGACCCCGAGGACACCTATCGCGCCCTGGAGCGCTACGGGCGGGACCTCACCGAGCTGGCGCGCCGGGGCAAGCTCGACCCGGTCATCGGCCGGGACGAGGAGATCCGCCGGGTGATCCAGGTGCTCTCGCGCCGCACGAAGAACAACCCCGTTCTCATCGGCGAGCCCGGGACCGGTAAGACGGCCATCGTCGAGGGCCTCGCCAACCGGATCGTGGAAAGCGACGTGCCCGAGGGGATGCGGAACAAGCGCATTGTTGCGCTCGACCTGTCGGCGATGGTCGCCGGCGCGAAGTACCGGGGGGAGTTCGAAGAGCGCCTGCGCGCCGTGCTGCGCGAGATCGCCGACTCCGAGGGCGAGGTCATCACCTTCCTCGACGAGCTGCACACGATCGTCGGTGCCGGGGCGGCTGAGGGCGCGATGGACGCCGGCAACATCATCAAGCCGATGCTCGCCCGCGGCGAGCTCCACCTCATCGGCGCGACGACGCTCGACGAGTACGCCAAGCACATCGAAAAGGACGCCGCCCTCGAGCGCCGCTTCCAGCCGATCTACATCGGGCCGCCGTCGGTCGATAACACGATTGCCATCCTGCGTGGCCTGAAGGAACGCTATGAGGTCCACCACGGCGTGCGGATCCAGGATGCCGCCCTCGTCGCGGCCGCGGTGCTCTCAGACCGCTACGTCCCCGGCCGATTTCTGCCGGACAAGGCGATCGACCTCATCGACGAGGCGGCGAGCCGACTGCGGATCGAGATCGACTCGATGCCGACCGAGATCGACGTAATCACCCGCCGGATCCGCCAGCTGGAGATAGAGCACGTCGCTCTCGCCAAAGAGACGGACCCCTCGTCGATCGAACGCCGGCAGGGGATCGAGTCCGAGCTCGCCGACCTCCACGAGACCGAGCGCGCCATGACCGCTCACTGGCAGGCGGAGAAGGACGCCATCGCCGTGATCCGGACGCTGAAAGGCCGGCTCGAGGAGCGCCGCAGCGAGGCGGAGCGCTTCGTGCGCGACGGGGACCTCGGCGGTGCCGCCGCAATCCGATACGGCGAGATCCCGGGGATCGAGGCCGAGATCACCGCCGCCACCGCCAAGCTCGCCGAGCTGCAGGCGGACCAGCGGATGCTGAAAGAGGAAGTCGACGCCGAGGACGTCGCCGAGGTCGTCTCGCGCTGGACCGGCGTGCCCGTCACCCGCCTGCTCGAAGGCGAGGTCGCCAAGCTCGTGCGGATGGAGGATGTCCTGCACCGCCGCGTCGTCGGGCAGGACGAGGCGGTCCGGGTCGTCGCCAACGCGATCCGGCGGAGCCGCGCCGGGCTGTCGGATCCGCACCGCCCGATCGGATCGTTCTTCTTCCTCGGTCCGACCGGCGTCGGCAAGACGGAGCTCGCCCGGGCCCTCGCGGAGTTCCTCTTCGACGACGAGCGGGCGATGATCCGCATCGACATGGGCGAGTACCAGGAGAAGCACACGGTCGCCCGCCTCGTCGGTGCCCCTCCGGGTTACGTGGGTTACGAGGAGGGCGGCCAGCTCACCGAGGCGGTCCGTCGCCGTCCGTACTCGGTCGTTCTCCTCGACGAGATCGAGAAGGCGCACCCTGACGTGTTCAACGTGCTGCTCCAGGTGCTCGACGATGGTCGTCTCACCGACGGCCAGGGACGCACGGTGGACTTCACGAACACCGTGCTCGTCATGACCTCGAACCTGCGGGGCGAACCGATCGAGTTCTTCAAGCCGGAGTTTGTCAACCGCATCGACGAGATCGTTCGTTTCCGCGAGCTCGATCGCGCCAACATCGCCGCCATTGTCGAGATCCAGCTCGACGTGCTCGCACGCCGGCTCGAAACCCACGACCTGTCGCTCGAGGTCTCGCCGGCGGCGAAGTCGCTGCTCGGCGAGCTCGGCTACGACCCCCAGTTCGGCGCACGGCCGATACGACGGGTCATCCAGCGCGAGATCGGCGATCCGCTAGCCCTCGCGCTCCTCGAAGGCCGCTTTCGGGACGGGGCGACGGTGCACGTCGACGTCGTCGAAGGGAAGTTCTCCTTCACCTGACCCGTTGCTTTTCCCAAACCGGGGACTGCTGGCGCTGGCCAGTAGAATCGGGGCGGTCGAGCCGGAGGGGAGCCTGGTGCCCGCGACCGTCGTGGTCGGTACCCAGTGGGGCGACGAGGGTAAAGGGAAGCTGACCGACCTTCTCGCAAGGGACATGCGGCTCGTCGTGCGTTACCAGGGCGGCCACAACGCCGGTCACACGATCGTCGTCGGCGGTGAGACCTTCGTGCTCCAGCTCATTCCGAGTGGCGTGCTCTACCCCGATACCGTGCCGGTCATCGGCAACGGCGTCGTCGTCGACCCCGCGGTCCTCCTCGCCGAGTGCGACGCGCTCGAGGTGCGGGGCATCGACACGAGCCGGCTCGTCGTTTCCGGCAACGCCCACCTGATCATGCCGTATCACTACGAAATCGACCGGGCGTGGGAGCGATCGCTCGGCAAGAACAAGCTCGGCACGACGAAACGTGGCATCGGGCCGGCCTACGCCGACAAGGCGGCGCGCATCGGGCTGCGGGTGCAGGACCTCCTGGACGAGAAGATCTTCCGCCAGAAGCTCGACGTGGCGCTACGCGAGAAGAACCTCGTGCTCGCCAAGGTCTTCAACCGGCTGGCGCTCGACGGGGAAGAAATCGCCCACCGGTACCTCGAGGAGTTCGCGCCACGGCTCGCGCCGATGATCGGCGACGCCGTCGGGCTCGTGCACGAGGCGTTGGACGCCGGGGAGAACGTCATGCTCGAAGGCGCCCAGGCGACGTACCTCGATCTCGACCACGGGACCTACCCCTACGTCACGTCGTCGAACCCGACCGCCGGTGGCGCGTGCGCCGGAAGCGGCATCGGGCCCCGGGACATCGACCGCGTCGTCGGGATCGCCAAGGCCTACGTCACCCGGGTCGGGGCGGGCCCCTTCCCGAGCGAGGTGGACGGCGAGCTCGCCAACGTGCTCGTCGAACGCGGGCACGAGTACGGCACGAACACGGGCAGGCGCCGCCGTCCCGGCTGGCTCGACCTCGTCATGCTCCGCCATGCCGTGCGGTTGAACTCGATCTCGGAGATCGCCCTGACCAAGCTCGACGTCCTCTCCGCTTTCGACCGGGTGAAGCTCTGCGTCGCCTACGAGTACGAGGGTGAGCGGTTGACCCACGTTCCCTATCACCAGTCGGTGCTCCACCGGGTGCGCCCGGTCTACGAGGAGCTCGCGGGCTGGGGCGAGGACCTTTCGACCGTGACCGAGACGGACGACCTGCCGGCGGCGGCCCGGG